>ENA-OQDC01000152-OQDC01000152.1-human-gut-metagenome-genome-assembly--contig:-NODE-152-length-55079-cov-7.771855_pt1 | contig 55079 bp, 50 predicted proteins | sample MGYA00242770_ERZ504601 | MGnify/ENA primary metagenome ERZ504601 (study PRJEB26092, sample SAMD00036305) | human gut metagenome | host: Homo sapiens | study: EMG produced TPA metagenomics assembly of...
AGTAGGGAAAGCCCTGGAACAGTTTATCCTGCGGTTTGAGCGGGAACCGAAGAATGATCCGGAATTAAGCCGCTTCCACAAGTTTGATTCAAAAGGGAAGGTCACTGGTGTGAGGGATATGGAGATTGTGGATTATATCGTGGAGAATGTGAGCTTCTTTGTAAGGGGAGAGATTCCCTATTATTATGAGCATGGAGTTTTCATTGAGGACGATAAGGGTGTAAAGCTGAAATACCGGATTCAAAAGCTGATTTATCGGGATCAGGTTAACAGCAGCATGATCCAGAGAGTGTATAACCTTTTGATTACACAGCCGCAGATTTACCGGAATTCGTATGAGTTGAATAAGCAGCCTGCCCACTGGATTAATTTCAAAAATGCTTATTATGATGTGTTGTCAGGTGAGCTGATAGAGCATGATCCGAAGTATCTGACGATTAATCAGATTCCTTTCCCATATTATCCAGAGGATAGGGGAAAAGTCCTGGAAGGTGGGGTAAATATCAGAAAATATCTGGATTCTTCCATACCGGACAAGGTGGAACAGCAGATGTTCTGGGAGTATTTCGGATATTGTATGACTACGGATACACAGTTCCAGAAGTTCTTGATGTTGAAAGGAAATGGAGGTACTGGAAAGTCTGTTGCAGTTGCACTGATCCAGCATGTAATCGGGAATGAAAATACGTCCAGTATCTCATTGCAGGACTTAAACAAACGTTTTTATGCTACCGGGATGTATGGAAAGCTGTTAAATGCCTGTGCGGATATCCCATGTAAAGCGATGGACACAACCGATGTACTGAAAAAGGCTGTTGGTGAAGATACACTTTTATATGAGAAAAAGGGAAAGGATGCGGTCTTTTACAAGGCATATGCAAAGTTGCTTTTTTCAACGAATGAAATGCCACAGAATCTGGAAGACAAATCGGATGCTTTTTACCGGAGACTCCTTGTTTTGGATATGAACCAGATGATTCCAAGAGATGAAAAAGATATACGCTTGAAAGAAAAGATTAAGGCAGAAGTGGATTATGCAATTCATATGACAGTGACAGCACTGAAAGATGTCTATGAACGTGGAGAGCTTATCGAAAGCGAACACAGCAAAGAATGTGTCCGGGAACTGCGAAAGGCATCGGACAGTGTCTGTGCATTTCTGGATGAAAAACTGGTACAGGCAGAAGGCAAAAGAATGAAGCGTAGTGAAGTGTACCGTATGTACGAGGAATATTGTAAAGACAATGACCGCCAGGGACATGGAAAATCAGGATTTTTCAAAAGCATGGAGGGTAAAGGATATCAGGTAAGGAAATACAACGGTGAATATTGTTATCTGGATATTGCTGTCAGGGAAGAAGATTTCCATCCTTTGGAAGCAGGGGAAACGAGTCCTTTTGATAAGCCTTCCGAACAGATAAAACTGAATATATAGAGTGCGTTTTGGGGCATTTGGGGCAAAAAGGGCAAAATGAAATGAGATCAGAGCAGGACGCAAAAATGGAAAATTCATAAAAAAATAGCAGTTTTTGTATATATGTTGTATTGTTAAGTTACCACACAAAACAATCACATATTCACAAGAAGCTGTGTAGTCGTATAAACTAACGAAGAGGGGGATCCCCCCTCTTACTACATCTATTCTATATTCATAATATTTCCAGTTTTAGTACAACGGGATATTCGTCGGCTTGGATGTGAGCCTCAATCTCCACGCAATCACGATATTCAAAAAGGGGATCTATATCATATCCTAATATTGAAATTCTTTTGACAGCGGTTCGCAATCTGCCGGCTTTTCTTCCGACTTCTTTTAGGATAACTTTTCCGTCCCCTGGCCATTTCATTACGATTGCGTAGATAGAATTGGATTTGGCTGTATAACGGATATCTTCGCTTGTGAAATCAAAGTGCTGCGTATCCGTAAAATGACCTTCTGGAACTAATGTAGGTCCTTCACCAAATACTTTCCATGGAATAGTGTCATATATAGCTTCACCATTTTTTTTCATCCATTTCCCGATTTCCTGTAAAATATTTGTGTCCTCTTCTGGAATTGTTCCATCAGCTTTAGGTCCAATATTTAAGAGGAATGCGCCGTTTTTACTTACAACATCCACGAGATCCTGAATAATGGATTCTGGTTTTTTATAAATGTTTCCTTCCGTGTATCCCCATGAGTTATTTGCAACAGAGGTGTCGTTTTGCCAAAAATCAGTTGAGATTCCGGAAAGTTGTCCGCGTTCTATATCTTTTACAACACTTCCATGCACAAAGGCGTCAAATTTTGCATCAATTGCAACCTCTTCTCCCCACTGGACAGCACGATTATAATAGTACGCTGCAAATTTTTTTAAATATGGTTTGAATGCAACCTGTTGAATCCACCAGTCAAAAAACATAATTTTAGGCTGGTATTTATCCACTATCTCGCATGTACGAACAAGCCAATCTTCAAGAAAACCCTGATCGGGCGGATTATCGTAGATGTCGTTAACGTCATGGGAAGGTCCATGAGACGGCCCATAAAAGTCTTGATATTGTGGATCACTGACATCACAGGGATAACTATTTCCATAATTATAAAACCACCAATGTTCTGCTCTGTGGGATGAGGTGCAGAATTTCAGCTTTTCTTTTTCCACTGCAGTTTTTAACTCTCCCAAAACATCTTTCTTGGGCCCCATATTTTCGGCATTCCAGGGACTCCACTGACTGCCATACATCTGGAAACCATCATGATGTTCCGCAACTGGCATAACAAAACGTGCACCCGCAGCTTTAAACAACTTTGCCCATTCATCGGGGACGTATTTTTTAGCTTGAAACATAGGAATGAAATCTTTGTATCCAAACTGATTTAAATCACCGTATTTTTTGATGTGAAATTTATTTTCTGGAGAGTTCTTTCGATAAACGTAACGGGCATACCATTCATTGCCGAATGCGGGTACACTGTAGACACCCCAATGAATAAAAATACCGAATTTATCGTTCTTATACCATTTGGGAGTTACATGCTGACAGAGAGATTCCCAGGAATCTTGATAAGGACCAGCTTGAATGGTTCTTTCAATTTCTTCTAAGTATTTTCGTTTTTCCATAACTGTATTCCTCCTAATATATAAGTTGTAGGGAATACACCACCTAACAGCCAGTTAGGATGTTTCCCTCTTGTTGCTAAAGCTGTAAGATCCAAAACTGATTAAGGGTCAAAAACAAAATACACTCCGTAAAGTAAAATCAGATCCCGCTGATGCGAGAAAAATCGCTAAGTATGCTCTTGACAACTGGGCAGAACTGCGTGAGTATTCAAGTATGGATACTACAAGAGAACAACTTAAAACACTAAATTCGCAGTTCACTTTCTTCATGAAACAGAAAGTTGCTGCCAAAACCAATCTTATTTCACTCCTAGATAATACTTATCCCGTTGTGAACAAACTCTTCGACAGCCCCACTAGAGACGATGGTAGTAAAAGTGGGTTGATTATGCCTATTCTTTTTGGCATGTTGATTGTGTCCGCAAAATCGGGCTAAAAGCCTTTACGGAACGCTATGAAGCATTCTGTAAGAAGCATCATTATAACTACCAGAAAAATAAGCCAGCCTTACTATTCGAGGAATCCAAACAACTTGTTGCAGTGTTCCCAAAGGAAAAATCTTACAAACTCCTTATTCAGCAAAGCATTCAACAGTTGCGTTTGGCATCGGAACACATCGAAATCATTCGTAAAGAAATGAAAGAGCTTGCTTCTACACTGCCCGAATACGAAACCGTAATGAGCATGTACGGTGTTGGTGAAACCTATGGACCTCAGTTGATTGCTGAAATCGGGGATGTATCTCGTTTTACACATCGAGAAGCTATCACCGCATTTGCCGGTGTTGATCCTGGTGTAAATGAATCTGGACAATTCAAGCAACGAAGCAACCGTGCTTCAAAGAATGGTTCTACAAGGCTTAGGAAGACCCTTTTTCAAGTGATGTCCACATACCTTCAAAACAAGCCTGTAAACGAACCTGTCTATCAGTTCCTTGATAGAAAACGTGCTGAAGGAAAACCATACCTTGTTTACATGACCGCTGGTGCCAATAAATTCTTACGAATCTACTATGGCAAGGTTAAGGAGTGCTTACGCAACTTAGAGCAATCTCAAATCGAAGAGTCTTAAATATTAAACGATTATCACCTCCGTTAAGCTAGCCGTTTTGGGTAGCCTGTTTCTTGTGCCTATTTTTCAATTCTTAAATTTCTTCAAAAAGTACTTGACTTTTTATTAGTAGGCTTTCTATATATGTATGTATTGTCATTTTAACAAAGAAATTGAAATGGCCAATGGAAAATCCCAATCAATTTTATGGAAACTAGAATTCGTATTAATTTCTCCATATTTTTGATTGGGATAATCTATATCTATATATATATCAATATGATAGACTGACAAAAAATGTCGAGGAGGATGTGAAATGTCTTATCAGGAAGGATGGGCAGCCATTAATTTGGAAATGCCTGACAAAATTCCCAGAACGGAATATTCAGCAGACAGACACTGGAAACTGGTAGAAAAGGTAACAGGTATAGCAGCAAATGAGAGTAGTCCAATTTCTTTACAGCAACAGGCGAGCAGTGCTTTTTATAAGGCCTGGGATTATGGTTTCAAATGGAATGTACTGATTCATAATCAACCACTGGAGAAATGTCGAACTAAAATGGGACATGCAAGTTTTGCAGAGGATGGTGCAGATTACAGTACAGAAGTTTTCTGCCCGTTTGATGACCCAGAGGATATTTTTGATTTTCAGCCTGCAGAAGTTTATAATGTCCAGCCGCATCAGAAACTTGTTCAGGATTTCAATGAAGATTATGCAAAACAATGTCGTCTGGCTCCTGATGCAGTGAACACTACGGGAATCTATATCACTTTGGTTTCCGGATTGTTGGAAATATTTGGGTGGGATATGCTCCTCATGGCACTTGGAATAGATGCTGAAGAGACTGGACATTTAGCAAACAGATATTCGGAGTGGATTCAGCAGTACTTTAATGCGCTTGCCGATTGCGATGCACGGGTTGTGAAGATCCATGATGATATCGTATGGACATCAGGACCTTTTGTATCACCTGAATGGTATCGTAAATATGTTTTTCCGAATTACAAGAAACTATTTGCTCCTTTAAGAGAAGCTGGGAAAAAAATTATTTACACTTCTGATGGTACGTATACGCAGTTTGTTGATGATATTGCGGAGTGCGGAGTAAATGGATTTGTGTTAGAACCTACAACAGATATGGAATATATTGCGGAAAAATATGGGAAAACCCATTGTTTTATTGGAAATGCAGACACAAGAATCTTGTTGAATGGCAGTAAAGATGATATTTTCAGGGAAGTGAAAAGATGTGTGGATATTGGGAAAAATGTCCTGGATTTTTATGGCAGTAGGTAATCACATTCCGGCTAATACTCCGGTTGAAAATGCATTGTATTATAATGAAGTATTTGAGCAACTTCGTAGTCGGTAAAGATAGTTTTCAATGTTTTGAATTCAAGTACGGTATTATATTAGAACAGAGAAGGAAAAGAGATAAGTACATAAGACTAGAAGTGGTGCTTTAAGTGTCAGTCATAAAGAAACGGATATGGTGCTATTTCATGTTGATTTTAATGAGCAGGTACGAGAAAATTGATTAGGTATAGAGGAGATACAGAAATAGATAAAAATATGAACTTGACATGCAATTGCGAATCTGGAGAACATTCGGCAATGATAAAAGTATTTCATAATCAGCACCGGTATTTTGGAAAAGAATCGGGTAAATGATAAAACAGATTTATAAAAACCGTGAAGTAAAGATGAAAGAACAGGTGGGAAGTATAAACATACTTTCGGCCTGTTTTCCTTATACAATTTATATTTTTTTGATTTTTCGAGGTTGTGTTATGAAATTTCTGAAAGGAGTGTCAGTACTGGTGAAATATAATTATTTAAATAGAAATGGAGCGGTGTTAAATTGAGAAAAAACATAGAAGAAATGATAAAAGAAATGTCTCTGGAAGAAAAAGTGGCACAGTTGTGTGGAATATGGATAACGGATCTAATAGAAAATGATGAGATATCATATAGAAAATGTAAAGAGCTGATTCCATATGGAATTGGGCATATAGGTCAGGCTGGAAGTTGTACAACATACGAACCGGGGCATTTGGCGAAATTAATAGATGATCTGCAGCAGTATGTAAGGCAGGAGACAAAAAGTAAAATTCCGGTTTTGTTTCATGAAGAGGTTATCACAGGTATTGCGGTAAAAAACACGATGATTACACCGCAAATGATAGGTATGGGATGTTCTTGGAATCCTCAATTGGTATATGAGAATGCGAAAACGATAGCAAAAGATATGAAAAAGATGGGAATTTACTATGCGCTGAGTCCCATGGTGGATGTTGTGACGGATCCAAGATGGGGAAGAGCAGAAGAAGGTTTTGGTGAAAATCCATATCTGGTAGGAAGTTTTACAAAGAGTTTTATCACAGGTCTGCAAAGTGAATCTGTGGCAGCAACAGCAAAACATTTTGCCGGATATGGAGCGGATAATGAAGATGTGGTCACTTTTTTGAATGACATTTTATTTCCGTTTCAAATTGCAATTAAGTATGATGTCTGTGCGGTGATGCCTGGATATCATATGTATAAAGAGATTCCCTGTATCTTGTCTGAGGAATTATTAAATCAGATACTGAGAGAAAAGTTGGGATTTAAAAATATGATTGTGTCTGATTATGGAGCAATTAAACAGGCATGGTCTGTGTATGGCTATACAAAAAATGCGTTAGAAACAGCAAGTAAGGCATTGAAATCAGGAGTGGCGGTAGATTTGCCAAAAGGCGAAATCTATCAAAACTTATCTGGTTATGTGAAAGATGGCACGATAAAAGAAGAATTGGTGAATGAGGCTGTGAAGCAGGTTCTGCTTGTTAAAGAAAAGACAGGACTTTTGGATCCTCCCGACAAACGTAAAACATATCATCTAAATTTGGATACGAAACAGCACAGAGAAAGAGCGTTAAAATCAGCGCATCAAAGTATCGTTTTACTGAAAAATGATGCGATTTTACCGATAGATACAAACACAACAGTTCCGTGCATACTGGTGACGGGACCCGAAGCGGATTCCTGTTATTCTTTGCTTGGAGATTACACATGGGCAGGTATAGCAGAGTACTTTCATCGACAGTCCATTTCAAGAGAAAGCCCGCATTTAGTCACTCTTTTAGAAGGAATGAAAAAACGTTTTGCAGGAAAAGCAGATATTTTATATGAACGAGGATGTGACTGGGGAATTGTAGAAAAAACAATGAATACTATGCAGGGAGGGGATGAGCGCTGTAGAGTAAATTTACATGATATGTTAGAAAAGAGAGAGGATGTTAATACGGATGCGTTAAGTAAATATATAGAAAAAGCAGATATGATTGTTGCCGCTGTAGGCGAAAACAGATACTTTTGCGGAGAGGGATGTAATCGTGTAGATGTAGGGCTTCCAAAAGAACAGGAAGAATTTGTGTATCAATTATGTAAAACAGGAAAACCAGTGATTATGGTTGTTTTTGGGGGAAGACCTTTAGCCATTGAGAAACTGGCGGAACAGTGCAGTGCAGTTATTTATGCATGGTATCCGGGAGAAGAGGGTGGAAATGCGATTGCTGATATATTATCCGGGAAGGTATGTCCATCCGGTAAATTATGTGTAACTTTGCCAATAGAAGGTGATCGGCCAATAGATTCTCGGGAGTCTTTAAAAAAGGGTAGCCAATATTATTTTGGATATGGATTATCATATGCGGAATTTATTTATCATAGCTTTTGGTGTCCGGAAAAGGTTATGATGAACGAAGAATATTTTGATATATCTTTCATAATAGAAAATATCGGGTTCAGAACAGCAACAGAGATAGGACAGGTTTATATGCGCCATGTGGACGAGGAAAAAAAGAATCTTGTGGGGTTTGTCAGAACTACTATAAAAAAACAGAAAAAAAGACAGATCAAGATCAGAATTTATACGGAGTGTTTGTCTGAATATGATATGGAGGGCAGGCTTTGTCTTAAACCTGGTGTCTGGATGATTTATGTGGGGGCATCTGTAAGAGATGAACAATTATTTTCCAGGATAGAGATTAGAGGAGATGAGACTGTATTTATGAAAAGAAAGCATGATTTTTCACAAGTTATAGAGAATTATTACAAGGAATAGAAGTATTTTATAAAAATTCAGGGGTGAAGATAATGAACATTCAAGTGAAAGACATGGGCGCAGTCGGAGATGGAACAGCAGACGATACAACAGCGATACAATCAGCCATTGACTTGTGTGCAAAGTCCGGAGGAGGTGTCGTGGTAGTTGATGAAGGTAACTATAAAATAGGTACTATTTTTTTGAAGTCAAATGTAACGATAGAACTTGGGCAAAATGGGAAAATTTCAGCCCAAACGGATAGAAAGTATTATGCGGAAGCTACTTATAAACAATTGTATAAAGATGAGCAACATATGGATTTATGTCTATTTTATGCAGAACAATGTAAAAACATCTGTATTAAAGGGCAAGGCATTATTGATGGAAGAGGAGAGGAATTTTCTGAATTCAGACCTATGATGTTTCGGTATTTAGAGTGCGAAAATATAACGTTAGAACAGATACATCTGGAGGCACCTGCTTCATGGACCAATGCTTTTATAGGATGTACAAACATAAAGGTTGATAAAGTTGATATACACAGCAGAGCAAATAAAAATGGTGATGGATTAGATTTCGACGGGTGTAATAAAGTGTTTGTCTCCAATTGTAATTTTGACTGTAGCGATGACTGCATCTGCCTACAAAATTCATATACAGATAAGAAGTGCAGAAATATCGTAATCGAGAACTGCGTTATGTCCAGTCAATGGGCAGGGATTAGAATTGGTCTGTTAAGTTGTGGAGTCATTGAGAATCTGACTCTTACGAACTGTATTTTTGAGAACATTAATTGTAGTGCTATCAAGATTCAATCAGCTGAAGGAGCTGAAGTAAGACAAATGGTTTTTCATAATCTGATTATGAATAATGTTCAACGCCCTATATTTATGACCGCAAACAGACATAGAGAAAGAGTGGATCTAGAGGAAGAAATTAGGACAGCGAGTTGTATTAGAGATATTTTGTTCTCTCATATTATTATAAATAATATAGAGAAGAATAAAGAAATGTATGAGTTGGAAGAACCGTGTTGTATTGTTCTGGATTCTTTGGAAGATGACGTTATAGAACGAGTATGGATCTCGGATGTGATCATGCATGTGTGGGGAGATAAAGAATGCAAATGGGAATCTGATAAAATTCCCACTCAGCGGAATCAACGTGCAGAAGGTCGAAATTATAAGGGGACTCTTCCTGCAAAAGGAATATTTGCAAGAAATATTTTGGATTTTGATTATCAGAATATTAAGATTCTTTCACACTCCAGTAATACCAAAAAAGACATAGTTATGATTTGAGAACAGAACAAAAGTTGGAATTTTACATATTTTAGTTTGGATATTGCCATATCGCGTACAGGAAAAATATGTTTTAATATTATCAGAAAGAAAACTTGAAAAACAGGAAAGGAGAACGCTATGAAAAAGAAGAAACTTTTAAAGGTGTTGTCAGGTGTGTGTGTGGTTACGATGAGTTTGGGGATGCTGAGTGGTTGCGGAGGAAATTCTACAGATTCCGATGGTCAGACAGGAAAGCAGGAGACCAGAAAAGTCAGTGCAATGGTACAACAGTCACGGAATTATAAAGGACTTCAGAAAATGGTAGATAAACTGGAGGAAGAAGAAGGAATCGTGATTGATATGCAGATAGTTCCGGATGATCAGTATGTAAACTTACTTCAAATGAAAGTAAATTCAGGCGAAGCTCCGGATATGATTGATTATAATTTACCATATCTGTTTGAAACCCTCAATCCAGAAGAGCACTTGGCAGACTTATCGGGAGAAGAATGGACAAAGGAACTATTGAATCCGGATTTGGTAACCTATGAAGATGGGAAGATATATGGATTTCCATTCCAGTCCAGTTCAGGAATAACCGGAATGTTATATAACAAAACCGTATTTGAAGAAAACAATTTGGAAATACCAACTACAAGTGCAGAATTTGATGAAGTATGTACGGTATTGAAAGAAAAAGGAATTTCACCATTATTATTGCCGTCTGATACATGGGTACCTCAGATTTGGATGTCTAGCGGATGGGCACAGGCACTGGGCAGCATGGAAGCAACAAAAGAATTTGCAGAGAAAATTCAAAGCAATCAGGCAAAGTTAACCGATTATCCGGAATTGGCAGAGGTGATTGATAATTATCTGAATATGTTTGAAAAAGGGTATTTTAATGAGGATTACCTGACAGCAAGCTATGATGATATTCTGGAACGTCTAGTGAATGGTGAAGGTGCGATGATGATGGGAAGTATGGGGATTATGTCTACTATAAAAGGGACATTTCCGGACGCTCAGATAGGAATGTTTAATTGCCCGTTTGATTTTGATAAAAATGATTTAGTTGTGAGCGGACAGTTTACAATCGGATTTGCAGCATCTAAGGACAGTAAAAATCTGGACACTGTGAAAGAAATTTTTGATCTTTGGTCAACACCGGAATACGCAGATTTATGGTTTGAAGGCAACGCGGGATTTCCTGCCTTTGATGGAGTGAATGGTGGCGAAGTGAATCCGGAAGTAAAAGCTATGTACGATGAAGCATTAGAATCAGGAAATTATTCAGGAGAAACTAACAATTATCTGTTATTATTAGATTCGCTGAATCCTACAAAATTGTGGGTATATTATCTGGATGCACCGGCTAAAGGAATGACGGGTATGGATATTCTGGAAACATATCAAAAAGATATAGAACAGTTTTTGAAGGAAAAACAGGTAGAAGGATTTTAAGTATGAATGAAAGGCTTCAGATATTCTTCTGAAGCCTTTTTGGAGGAAAAAATGGGAAATAAGTTAAATAAAAAAGCGTATCCATTATATTTGCTGGTGCCGGCAGTAGTAGTATATTCTGTGTTTATTATTATTCCTTTTTTGTTCAGTATTTTTTTCTCATTGACTGACTGGAATATAGAAAGAATGTTCACGCCGGTATTCCGTGGTGTGACAAACTATTTGACAGTATTGCAGGATAAGATTTTTGTGCGTGCGGTTGTAAATACATTATTGTTTGCGGTCGGTACTACAATTTTAAAAATTGCATTTGGATTATTGCTGGCATTGGCAGTTTTGAAGGTAAGTAGGCTGAACAATGTTTTACGGACAATTTTTTATATTCCCTGTGTTATGAGTCCTCTGATTATTGGTGTAATCTTTACTTCAATTCTGGCAGACCAAGGCCTTTTAAACAATTTGTTGGAAAGTTTGGGCTTGTCTGCTTTAGCAGTTAACTGGCTGGCAAAGTATGCGACAGCCATGTCATCGGTTATTATGATTGAAGGATGGATGTGGTCCGGGTTTAATATGTTTATCTTTATAGCGGGTCTGCAGGCAATATCAACAGATTATTATGAAAGTGCGGATGTGGACGGAGTCAGTAAATTTAATCAGTTTCGCTATATTACATTACCCCTTCTTGTACCGTCTTTTACAGTAACCGTTACGTTGAACATTACAGGTAGCTTAAAGGTTTTTGATCTGATTTATGTGCTGACGCAAGGTGGCCCGGGATTTGATACGCAGGTAATGAGTACATATGTGTATCGGGCATTTGGGCTCGGACTCTTGGGAGAATCTAGTGCGGCATCTGTTATTCTGGCAGTTATAGTTGTTTTGATTTCGTTTGTACTAAACAGATATTTAACCAGAAAAGAGGTGGCTCTGTAGTGAAAAGAAGAAAATTGATGAATGGAATTAAATATATAGTGTTAATTGTACTGGCCTGTATTTACCTGATACCGATTATTATGATGCTACTGGGATCGGTTAAGGATCCGGCGCAGGCGATGTTATTTGATTTATCATGGCCGGAGACTTTCCATTGGGATAATTATTCTTATGTAATAGAGGAAGGTAATATATTAAATGGTTATAAAAACAGTCTGCTGATAACGGGATTTGCTACATTCTTCACAATTTTATTCGGTGGAATTGCAGGAATTATTATTGGCAGAAGAAGTGACAGAATAGGAACTGGATTGTATTATTATTTTGTTTTTGGATTGACAATGACACTGCAAACAGCCACAACATTTTGGTTATTAAAAGTGCTTAATATATACGGAACACATTTTGCGGTGATCTGTATTTATCTAGGAATGAGGATGCCATTTACGATCATGACATTTTCCAGCTTCATTAAAGGAGTTCCGAGGGAAATCGATGAAGCTGCAATTATGGATGGATGTAATCCGGGACAGATGATTTTTCGGGTTCTGATGCCCATTCTGAAACCTGTTGCGGTGACGAACATAGTTGTAACAGCGATTGGATGTTGGAATGATTTTATGATTCCGTTATTTTATCTCGGATCATCTGAAAAATGGACGGTTCCGTTGGCGGTTTATAATTTCTTTGGTTTATATGCAAGAAACTGGAATTATGTGTTTGCAGTACTGACATTGACAGTGATTCCTATTGTAATCATGTTTTTATTCCTTCAAAAATATATTGTATCAGGTATGACTGCTGGGGCTGTGAAAGGATAAGGTGAGACAAATGAACAGACCTAATATCTTATATATTATGTCGGATGATCATAGCAGTAATGCAATAAGCTGTTATCATTCGATTTTGGAAAAAGTGTTTCAAACACCTAACATAGATAGAATTGCTGTAGAAGGATGTCGTATGGATGCCTATTGTGCAACAAATGCAGTCTGTACGCCGGCAAGGGCATCTATTATGACAGGACAATATGGCCATATTAACGGAGTGAAGACTCTGGATGATGACTGGAATCCTCAAAAAGGGCCTGATCTTGCTAAACTACTGCAGAATTCCGGATATCAGACTGCATTGTTTGGTAAATGGCATTTGGGATGCGTACCCGAAGGATTTGATACATTTCAATATTTATCTAAAGGGAACGGGAAAGAAGGTGAACAGGGAGATTACTACGATCCTTGTTTTCAGGATAAAAATGGCACTATCCGACAATATGATGGATATGTAACAGATATTATTACAGACATGACAAAAAAATGGCTGGAGAACAGGGATAAAGAACGTCCGTTTTTTGTTATGTGTCATCACAAGGCTCCGCATGACTTCTGGGAATATCATAAGCGGCATGAGGATCTGTTTCAAGGTGTAGACATTCCCGTTCCAGACAGTCTTTTTGAAGACCGGAAGCATCGAAGCCTGGCAACAAGAGATTTTGGCAGTTCTGTAACTCCGCGGAGCAGAATAAGAAGTCTGTATTGTGACTTTTGCAGAGATGACTATGTAACAGGAAAACTGGAAGGTACAGAAGGTATGAACTTTGAAGAAAAAGGAATAGCAGCATACCAAAAATACCTGAAAGATTATCTTAGAACAGTAGCGGCCATTGATGAGTCCGTCGGACAGCTTATCAATACATTGGAAGAGGATGGCAGTCTGGAAAATACAATTGTCATTTATACGTCTGATCAGGGAATATTTTTGGGAGAACATGATTATCAGGATAAGCGTTGGAGTTTTGAAGAAAGTCTGCGCACCCCGTTTTTGATCAGATACCCAAAAGAAATTCAGGCGGGAAGTGTTTGTAAGGCTTTGATGGCGAACATTGACGTAGCGCCTACTCTTCTTGACTATGCAGGCATAGAAATTCCAGAAGAGATGCAGGGAGTCAGCGGTAGAAAGGTAATAGCAGGAGAAGAGAAGGAAATCCGAGATGCAGTATACTTCCGTTACTGGATGCATCTAGCACATAACCATGACAATCCGGCTCATTACGGAATCAGAACAAAAAGATATAAATTAACTTTTTATTATGGTTTGCCTTTGGATGCAACAGGGGCAGTTCAGAAGGAAACTCCTCCGGGGTGGGAACTGTACGATTTGGAGCGTGATCCTCAAGAACTTCATAATGTATATGAAGATATAGAATATCAGGAAGTTTGTAAAAGGCTAAAGGTAAAATTGGAAAATATGAAGAAGTTTTACAGAGATACAGATGAAGAGTATCCTGTTTTGTTGGAAAGATATAAACGAAGCAAATAGATGAAAAGAGTAAAATGTCGGTAAATAAAACTGGCATTTTATTTTTATGTCCAATTCCAGCACGGACACGGTTATCCAGTGCATCTGAACGGGTTTTGGAATGACTGCTATGATGAATTCCGCTGCAAACAGGAGTGTTTGAAAGTAGCAGAATGTTTAATAGTATGATAAACTAAAAAATAGCGGAGGTATCGTGAGATGAAGAAAAGGAAACATTTTGCATTTAATATTTGGTTTTCTAATATGAAACTGTTGTCTCTTGCAGTGGGCATACTTCTTGTTGTTCTCATCTTAGATCATTATAACAAAAGAAAATCAAAGAAAAGAAGAAGAAAGAACTGTCACAGATGCAAAAAAATATAACTATCAATATAACAAACTCGATCCAGTTTTTGGAGACGATTTCCCTTCAAATCAGCAATAATCCGTACGTTGTAGAGATGATTGAAGATGTTGATGAAGATGAGGATAAAAATTATTTTGAAGATAATCAGGTGATTCGGATGGAAGTGTATACCTTTCTCTGGTCTTATATTTTAGAGAGGGACAAGGTTACCAGAATCTGCATCTTTAATGATAAGAGTGATTATCTGGTTACAGGGCAGAGTTTCGAAGAAGGTGAAACCCAAAAACCAGACAGAAACAATTATGTAAAAACTCTCTATGAAAAATTTCGAAAGACAGATAGGCATACGATATTTCAAGTAAAAGAAAATGGACAGGAGGGAGCGTTATGTATCAGTAGAAAAATCAATAAAAATGGAAAGATGCTTGGGTGTGTGGAAGTGGAATTGTCTTTAAAAGAAACTGCGGCATTAATACAACAATTATGCGGAGCAAATCAAAATGTGGAGGTACGACTTTGGCAGAAAATGACCCCGGATTCGGATTTATATATTACGGAAAATTTCCCCCAAGAGGAAAAAAATGATCATATGACAAAGCGGTACTTTTACAGTGAAGGTGAAGTCCCAGAGTATGGAATAATCATTCACTTAGTAAAAAGCAAGGATGCAATGCGGAGAGAGACTGGTAAAATTCTATTTTTCGGAGTGGCGATTTATGGGATTTTATTAATTATTCTTGGTGTGCTTCAGAAGAAGGTGACTACAGAATTAGCAAGACCTTTAATTGAACTTTCCAAAAAGGTGATTGAAAAAAATCAAGATGTTACCCAGGAAGTCAATCTGGAAAAGATACAAGTTGAAGATGAACTAGGTGTGTTAAAACAGGCATTTGATGATATGCTGTTGTCGATTCAAAAAGCGACTAACAGAGAAATTGCTGCCAAGACAAGTGCAGTAGAGGCAAAACTTTTTGCTTTGCAGGCACAGATGAATCCTCATTTTATACATAATACACTTTTTATTGTTCAGGCTTATGCAAGAGAAGAAAATTTTAAAATGGTAGATGAGATATGCGAGGAACTGTCAGATATGATTCGCTATAGTGCTAACTGGCAACAAAATGTAACGCTGGGGGAAGAACTGAGGCATGTAGATTGTTACATGAAGCTTGTAAAATGCCGATACGAAGATGGTGTACGCTATTTTGTTAAGTGTGATTCTGTTAGTGAAGCAATTCGGATGCCTCAATTTATACTACAGCCAATTGTCGAAAATTCATTGGAACATGGCTTGAAAAAAAGAGAATTTCCCTGGATTATAGAAATCAAATGTTATACGGAAAACAATTGCTGGATGATAGAAATATGGGATAATGGAATTGGGATTACACCGGATAAAAAATCAGAAATTTTATTGTTTTTAGAAAATATCAAAATGGGGAATCAGGACATACTGGAACAGGGATTGAAAATAGGCGGTCTTTCGCTAAAAAATGTAATAGCACGTTTATATTTAAAATATGGAGAAAATATGTACTTTGATATTACAGAAAAAAGGGAAGGAACTTCGGTAATACTTGGAGGGAGCATGGATGATTAGAATACTGGTTGTAGAAGATGAAATACCTATTTTAAGAAGTATATGCAGTTTAATCGAACAGACAGATTCTGAATTTCAGGTAGCAGCCCGTGCCAGAAATGGAAAAGAGGCATTGGATATATTAGATACTCAGGTGATTGATGTTGTGTTTCTGGATATCCATATGCCGGTGATGGATGGAATGGAGGTTCTGCAGGAATTGCAGAAAAAAGAATTAGATGTTCTGATTGTGGTTCTCAGTGGATATCAGGATTTTGAATACGTACGTATGGCCATGCGCCACGGAGCAGTTGATTATTTATTGAAGCCGGCGAAAAGAGAGGAGTTAAAGCGAGTTTTATATGAAGTAGAATCTAGGGTTATTGAGAGGAATTTACACAAAAATAAGATATCATTGGAGGAGCAACACAGAGAATATGAGTTGGCTGTGATTTATGCAGATCATTGTTTTGAAAAATACGAACAGAATGAGAAACGTAAACGATTGAAAGATGAATTAACAAAGTTCTTGAAAAACAAATTGGAAGAAAATGAATATTGGAGTATCAAAGGAAGAACAGGCAATGAATTCATTGTGATGATGAAAAAATTTGGTAGAAGAAATGAAAAACTTTTAAAGGAATTTTTAAATTCTGTATACCGGAAAGAAGAAGCACATTCGGTTTTTATGTATCAAAATGAAATGAATCATGAAAAAGTATTTAAAATCTACACTATGTTACATGAAATAGCAATGGAAAATATGTTGCTGGATGAGGATAGTTTCAGAATGGTTTCAGAAAAGGATGAATTACGCTTACAAAATCAGGAAATGATTAATCAGGCCAAGCAGAAATTGAGACAGACAAGTTGTCCCGAAAATATTATGTCGGATATGCAGTTTGTCTTGCAGAATATTCCGCATAAGCGAGGGGTGATCGTAGAGATATTGTATCAGGCATATTTGATTTATGGGAACAAATTCGGCGAAAATGAAAAAAATATCTGGAACATAAGTGATATGAATGATCTTGTAGAGCAGTGTAGAACTATAGAAGATATCTTGAAAAAGTTAGAGACATTGATTGTGGACACTTTTTACATTCAAGATGATAATAGCGTACAATTGAAAGAACGACTGGCGGTTTCTTTGAAAGAGTACATGGAGCAGCATTATAGCGAGAAAATATCCAATCAAGATTTAGCAGAAAAATTTGGTTTTGTTGAAAATCATTTGCGCAAATTGTTTAAAGGAAGATATGGAATGTCGCCTATGGACTATTTACAGATGATTCGAATAGCAAAGAGCAAGGAGTTATTGCGGGAAAACATGCCGGTAAAAGTCGTCGCTCAAAGAGTCGGATTTCAGGATGCTTTGTATTTTTCAAAGATTTTTAAAAAGATAGAGGGTTGTTCTCCTAGAGAATATAGAGAATGTCAAAGAATATGAGGTGATTCCCTCTTAAAAACTGAGAGGGAGTATCCCAAATAGATTAACTGATTTGCACTAGTCAACAAAAACTGGACACAAATTTTAAATTATTCTTCAGTATAAATCCGATTTCCGTACAATGCCGTGCTTTTTTTTCTACATTCTTGTTTGACTGACAGGATTCTATCAGATGTTTCACGATTGTAACGTCTGCTTACGCAGCTTCGGGCCTGACAATTACTCCACACCTGATATTCTGGCTCCTAAGTCAAATAAGAAAGGCACCTATGCCTCCAGGCATCCATTCACATCGCTGGCATCTGTGCCAAAATCTTTCGGAGTATAGGCCTCCTTGGATAAGTTAATGAACGGACACATTACGAATGCCTTTGGCTGATATTAGAGCATCAGTCAAAGGCATTTAATGGTAAAACTGTGAAGATTAACAAATATCAGATTGAAATGTTCTTTTTAATAGAGTTCCTTCTAAATTCTTTTGGGGTACATTTTTCTAATTGCTTAAATAGTTTGGTAAAGTAATTGTAATCATCCATTCCAATTTGGGCAGCAATTTGATTGATCGGGATATCTGTAGATGATAATAAATTTTTTGCTACCTGGATTTTTAAGTTACGAACATGCTTCATGATACTAATGCCGTAGAGTTCGTGTGTGACTTTGTAAAAGTTAGTCTTTTGATAATGAAATTCTTTACAGAGCATTTCTACATTAATCGGCTGGCTGATATTTTTTAGAATATAATTGTCAAGTTGATATGCAAGATTATTTTTATTCATTTTAAGAAGACCAGTTACATTTAAGTAAGTTCCAATCATCTCAAGATAGTGCTGTAAAGAGGGAAGAATGTCTGTTGAAAACAAGGTATATTTATTATGTAAAGTATGTAAAGTTTCAATATCGACATTCTGTTTTTTTAATACAGGAAGAAGATTTATCCCATTTTTTGTACAAGGAATCAGACGAAAAAACTGTCCGCACATAACATAGCCGATAATAGTATCAGAAGAAATAATAGGAGAAATAATTTCTGTCATACCCATATGGCACTGATAGATTATTGTTTTCCTTTCATTAGTACATTTTGCAAAACCTTCGAAATCACAATGATGACACTTTTCATTTAATGTTATATCTTCCCGTAGAGTTTTGCAAAAGCGGGACAGCCTGGTCGGACAGGATAGAAACTCTGTAAAATTATTGTCAAACAATGCAATTCTGAAATTAGTCAGTTTGTTAAAATCAAATAAAATTTTGTTGATTTCATCAAAAGAATAGATCAGGTTCATCATTTTAAAAATCCCCTTTCTGTAAGAGACGTTAAACAGACTTTGGCACCCAACGTAGCCATAGTCTGCTTCTAAGGATTAGTGATTCATAAAGGAATTTAATAAAATTATACTATATTATGAGCAATATAACAAACAAAATAACTTTATTGTTACTGTTAAAAAAGTAAATAATGACTGCTCAACAACACACGAAATTCCCAGGTCGTTGTTTTGAATCAATATCAGCATGAATTCCTGCTGTTTGTACCTTTCTACAAGTTTTATTTTTGTAGCAGGGGATTAAAACTTATTTTTTGTTATTGAGCAGTCATTAAATAGTAAAAATATATAAAACTATAAAGTGAAAAGAGAGTGAACAAAGATACTATTATTTCGAACTGCAATTCTATTTATTTCGTCTTTGATTGATTATACTGAGTACAAAGTTCAGGAGAGGAAGTGATAAGTTGTATCTAGCAGGGATCGATATAGGAACAACTGGGTGCAAGTGCTCAGTCTATGATGATGAGGGAAATTTCTTTATGGAGGAGTATGAAGAATACAGAATTCATATTACAAAAGAAGAACACACCATTGATGCAGAGGTGGTCTGGGAGGGAATAAAGTCAGTAATAAAAAAAATCACCAGACAAATACAATCGATAGAAGCAATTTGTGTAACGTCTTTTGGAGAAGCGAGTGTTTTACTCGACAAAGATGGAACTGTTTTGGATAAATCGTATTTGTTTACAGATCCAAATGGGCAGGAAGAATGTGATGAAATCACAGCAACGGTTGGCAGAGATTATATTTATGAGAATACAGGAATTGCACCGGGAAAGATGTACAGCGTATGTAAGTGGTGTTGGCAGAAAAGACATAAGCCGGAGATTTGGAAAAAAGTGAAATATATATGCCTGTTTGAAGATTATATTGTATACAAACTAACAGGAGTCAGACAGATTGATTATTCACTTGCAACGAGAACAATGGCATTTGATATTTATTCCTTAGAATGGGATACCAAAATACTGGATGCTGCGGAGATCGATGTGTCCATGCTTTCGAAGGTTGTTCCAATAGGAGCGAAAGCTGGAAATATGAGTCTGCAGATAACAGAAGAACTCGGATTTATGAACCGGCCGGTTATAGTGTCAGGATGCCATGATCAGATTGCAGCGGCTATTGGAAGCGGAGTATTTAATGAGAGGCATGGAGTAGATGGTACAGGAACTGTAGAATGCATCACAGTTGCTTTCTCGAAAGGTCAGAAAATTGATAAAATGCTTTTGCAGAAGTCTGGATTTGCGATCGTTCCGTATATGAAGGATTTGTTTGTTACATATGCTTTTTCTTACACCGGAGGTGCGTTGTTAAAGTGGTATCGGGATAAAGTATCTCCTATGGAGGCAAAGGAAGCGTATGAAAACGGGCAAAATCCATACGAGGTATATAACAGGGGAGTTTCTGATGGAGAACCGTCAGAATTATTGATTCTTCCCTATTTCGCAGGCGCTGGAACACCTTATATGGACAATAGTGCAAAGGGAATAATTGCTGGTCTTACAATGGACACATCAAAAGAGAAGATTTATCAGGGAATTATGGAGGGGTGTTCTTATGAAATGAAATTAAATCTTGATTACCTCCAAAAAGCAGGAATTGCAGTAGAAAAACTTTTTGCTACAGGAGGAGGGGCAAACTCAAAAGAGTGGTTACATATAAAGGCAGATATATATGATAAAGAGATAATATCATTGGGAGCCGCTGAATCAGGAACAGTTGCATGTATATTGCTTGCCGGAGTTGCATGTGGAAGATTCAGGAATTTGGAAGAAGCGTCAAAAGTATTTATCACTTATAGAGATACTTATTTCCCACGAAAAGGCGTGAAGGAAAAATATAAAAAAATTATTTGATCAATACAGGATGATTTATCCGAGGCTGTATGAGAAATAAAGGAGAAAGGAAAGTATAAAAAATGAAGAAGACGACATTTGTTTTATATTTTGGAAACAGAGGATTTATGCCTGCAGAGCTTCTCAGTTCTGCAAGACAGGAGATGATAGAAGCTGTTGAAAACGCAGGTTATGATTACCTGATTATGGATGAAAAAGCAACCCGATATGGCGCGGTTGAGACAAGAGAAGAAGGACGCATTTATGCAAAATGGCTGGAAGAGCACCGGGGAGAATTCGATGGAGTTATATTATGTATGCCCATTTTTATTGATGAAAATGGGGTCATTACTGCACTGGAGAATGCAGGAGTTCCAATTTTGATGCAGGCATATCCTGACGAAATCGGAAAAATGGATTTTGCTCATCGTAGGGATGCATTTTGTGGAAAATTCAGCGTGACGGATGTTTTTGAACAATATAAGAAACCATATACAGTATTTCCCCCCCATGTAGTACATCCTCTTTCAAAAGAATTTGCTGAAAATCTCAGAGATTTTGCTGCAGTATGTCGTGTTGTAAAGGGAATGAAAAAGTTGAATGTGGGATGCATTGGTGCAAGAACAACTGCATTTAAGACTGTTCGTTTCGATGAGGTAACGGCACAGAGATATGGCATTAATATTGAATCTTTCGATTTGTCAGAATTAATTTTTAAGGTACAGAACAAGAATGACGATGATGAGGATGTAATTATTAAGAGAGGAATTCTTGAGAACTACACTAACTGCTCCTGTGTGCCGGAAGAGAATATGAATACACTTGCTAAGACAAGTGTTGTTCTGGACGAATATATAAAAGAATATCATTTGGATGCACTGACACTACGTTGTTGGAATGAAATGGAAGATATTCTTCATATCACTCCGTGTGTATTGTTAGGCGAATTAAATGACAGAGGAATTATTGCTTCATGTGAAATGGATCTCTGTTCTGCACTTACTATGAAAGCCCTGTCTCTTGCATCGGAAGAAGCATCTACTTGTCTTGACTGGAACAATAATTATGGAGAGGAAGAAAATAAAGTTATTCTTTTCCATTGTGGACCTGTTCCGCAGTCATTGATGACTTGTAAAGGTAATGTTATTGATCATAAGATGATTGCCAAGACGGCACCCGGACACGGCTGGGGAGCAAATGAAGGAAGAATAAGGCCTTTTGATATGACATTTTCAAACTGCAAGATGGAAGACGGAAAGATTTATATCTATTTCAGTGAAGGAAGATTTACGGATGATGTTATTGAAGATGGATATTTTGGCTGCGGAGGTGTAGCTGAAATTCCTAATCTTGAAAGTAAGCTGAACAAGCTTGCCAGAAATGGATTTAAACATCATACAACAGTTGGTGTTGGACATATGAAGAAGGTATTGGAAGAAGCGTTTAAATACTACTTAGGATATGAGATTGTTAATATTGATTAAGAAAAAGGTGAGAAAAAGTGGTGAAAGAAGATTACTATTTGGGGAATCCAGATCAGATACGTGGTGTAGAAGAATGTTATCTTTTGGAGGGAAAAGCTGATGGTGTGCGAATCATGCGCGTTCGAAATGGACTGGGGCTGGAGGTAACAGTCTGTCCAGATCGTTGTGCTGATATTACCCGGGTAATATTTAAGGGAGATAACATGGGGTATTTTGCACCTTGTGGTTATGTTTCGTCCAAATATTATGATGCAAATCAATCGGAAATGGTGCGTTCTTTCACAGGGGGCTTCTTGACAACCTGCGGTTTAGATAATGTGGGAGAGGTTTGTGAAATAGATGGAATTACATACCCGCTTCATGGAAGGATCAGTAATCAGCCAGCCAAACACTGTTATTGGAGTGAAAATGATGACGATTATATCATCCACGCAATTATATCGCAGGCGGCTTTGTTTATGGACAAGATGGAGTTGGTTAGAGAAATTCATATAGGCAAAAAAATAATACGATCGAAATTAAGGATCAGATTCAAAATAAAGAAGATAAGGAATCCGCCTGTATGTTTATGTACCACATGAACATGGGCTATCCATTATTATCAGAACATGCGCAGCTACAAATAAATTCATGTGATGTTCGGCCTAGGAATGAATATGCAAGGGAACACATTTCTACTTGGAAAGAGATTTCGGAGCCGGGCAGTATGACAGAGGAGGCTTGCTATTACCATTCTTTTGAAGAAAAAAGGAGTTGCAAAGATATATAATCCTGATATTAAAAAAGGTGTGGAGATATCTTTTGATCCCGAATCACTCCCGTGTTTTACAGAGTGGAAAATGATGGGGAAATACGATTATGTACTGGGACTGGAACCCGGAAACTGTAATCCAAACGGCCGTAAAAAGGTTAATCAAAGTGGTAAGCTTGTAATGTTGAAGGAAAATGAAATAGTAAAATATGGTGTTAAGATAAAACTTTTGGAGGAAGCATAAATGTTAACAACAATGAACGAAGTGCTGAAGATCGCAGAAGCTAGAAATATTGCGGTTGGTGCATTTGATACCCCGAATTTAGAAAATATGTTTGCGGTTGTGAAGACCGCTGAAAAGTACAATGTGCCTGTTATATTGATGTATATTCCACTGCTTGAGGATGTTGCTCCTGTGGAATTTATGGCACCTGTAATGGTTGCGGTTGCCAGAAATGCTAAAGTTCCGGTTGCAGTACATCTGGATCATTGCAGTGATCTGGAATGCTTAAAGCGTTGCCTGGAACTTGGGTTTACATCAGTTATGTATGACGGATCTGAACTTTCATATGAAGAAAACGTAAGAAACACAAAGATTGCAGTTGAATATGCAAGAAGATACGGTGCAGATGTAGAGGCAGAAATTGGTATTATGGGTGGACGTGAAGCAGGAGGAGCAAATGTAGGGAGCATAAAACCGGAGGATATGTATACGGATCCGGAAGATGCAAAGCGATTTGTGGAGGAAACAAAGATTGATGCACTGGCGGCTTCCTTCGGAACGGCACACGGGTTTTACACTGTTGCACCTAAACTTGATTTTGCAAGGATTGAGAAAATAAAGAGTCTGGTAAAGATTCCGCTGGTTATGCATGGAGGATCTGGCGTGAATGCAGAAGACTATGTAAAAGCAATTCACTGTGGTATTCGTAAGATCAACTATTACTCTTATATGGGAAAAGCAGGTGTAGACGGAGTGAAATCGTGTCTGGAAAAACATAATGGAGAGGTAGCGTTTTATCATGAGATCGCAGCTGCAGCAACAGAAAAAATGCAGGAAAATGTTGAAAAAGCTATCAGGACATTCTCTATGCAGTCTTGATCTTTTTCTCAAATTAACTACTGAGAACAGGAGGAAAGTAAAGTGAATAGTTCTATGATAATTATATCATTTATAATTTTTGCCTGATTGGTTGCAGTTATTACGTATTTCAAAACCAGAAACGATAATATGGAAACCAGTGACGGATATTTCCTTGGCGGGCGTAGCCTGACGGCAATTGTCGTGGCCGGATCGTTGATGCTTCTACTAAAAATCTCATTACAATGTTGATCCTGTTGGGATATATCATCAATATGCTTCCAGGTACATTATATGCAGGAGCTGTTGCCCTAAGTCAGATATTTGATATTCAGGGAATGTTTCACATTACATATGGTCAGGGAATCTGGATTATGGTTTGGCTGGTAGGTATCATCGGATGTTGTTATGCAGTTTGCGGAGGATTAAAAGCTGTAGTAGTTTCTGATACTATCAACGGAGTTATATTACTAATTGGTGGATTTTCCGTAGTAATCTGAGCGTTGCTTGCTCTTGGAAAGGGACATTTCGTTGATGGAGTGCAAAATTTTCTTAATATGATTCCGGAGAAACTAAATTCTATTGGTGGACCAAATGATGATGTGCCGTTTGGAACAATGTTTACAGGTATGTTGATTGCAAACATTTTTTACTGGGAAACAGATCAGTCTGTGATTCAGAGAGAACTTGGTGCTAAAAATTAAAAAGAAGGACAGAAAGGACTCATGTTAGCAGGGTTGATGAAAGTATTTACACCGGTTATCATTATCCTGCCAGGTGTTATGGGATATCAGCTGCTTGGCGACAATATTAGCAATGCAGAAACAGTATATCCAACTCTTGTAAGAACTGTTCTGCCAGTACCTCTTGCCGGTGTTTTTGCTGCAGCAATGTTTGGTGCGGTACTAAGTACTTTCAATAGTGTTTTGAATAGTTCAGCGACATTATTTGCAGTAAATATATATAAACCAAAATGGGGAAAAAACAAATCAGAAAAAGATCTGGTGAAAGTAGGTCGTATTTTCAGTGTGGTAATGGGTATATTTTCCATGGTTGTAGCACCGCTCTTTATGTATGCACCACAGGGGTTATATAACTTTTTCCAGTCAATTAACTTGCTATACAATATTCCTGTATTAATTGTAATTGCTGTCGGTTATCTGACAAAGAAAATGCCTGCAATTGCAGGAAAAATCGGTGTTTGCGTATATATGATCGGTTATGTTATCTGCTATTTTATAAAACCAATGCATTATTTATATTATACAACCTTTTTATTTATAATTAGTTGTCTTGTCATGTTTTTTATTGCGAAGAAATATCCTTGCGAGGAGTATGAATTTGAAAATAACCATGTTGTAAATGTAGATCCGTGGAAAAATCGCTATAGATTTGGTGATTTTGTTACGTGGACAATGATTGCGGTTTATATTGCATTTTCTCCTATAGGCTTTGTAAGATCTCAGGGGCCTAATGTGTATACGTTTGTTGCGATGGCGCTGGCAGCCATATTAATAGGAGTTATAGTGAAAATATTGGAAAAACGCTCTGATAATAAAAAATAAAGATAATCAGGTCATATGCTGATTATCAATAATCAACAAATTTTATTTTAAAGATATTATAAATAATATGAGAAGGAGATACTATTATGGAAATCAAAAAATCAAGAGTAGCTATGATGACAGAGGTACAGAAATTCGAGATTCAGGAATACGATATTCCTGAAGTGGGTGATAACGAAATGTTGATCCGTGTAGAAGGATGTGGTGTATGTGGTACAGATGTGCACGAGTACAAATCAGATCCGATGAACTGTCTTCCGATAGTATTGGGGCATGAAGGTACAGGTGAAATTGTAAAGATGGGCAAGAATGTTACTGTTGATTTTACAGGGAAACCTGTAAAGGTGGGCGATAAGATTGTGACAAGTGTAATACCATGTGGGGAATGTGAATCATGCAAGACTATGCCGGATCGAGCCGGACTCTGCGATAATATTGGGTGTTACGGACTTATGGCAGATGATGAGAAGCATTTAAATGGATGGTTTGCTGATTATCTTTTACTTCGTGAAGGTTCTACTTTCTTCAAGGTTAATGAATTTGATGTTAATACACGTATTATGATCGAACCACTTTCTGTTGGAGTTCAGGCGGTAGAAAGAGCGAAGAGTACAGGGCTTATCTCTTTTAATACTACTTGCGTTGTTAATGGTGCGGGTCCGATCGGTATTGCAGTACTTACAGTATTAAAAACGATGGGAATCACAAATGCTATTCTGGTAGATGGAAATGAAAAACGTCTGGATCTTGGAAAAAAGATTGGCGCTGCAGCAACATTAAACTTTATGGATTATCCTTCGAGTGAAGCTTTGGTTGAGAAAGTGAAAGAACTTACCGGAGGTGTTGGGGCAGGATTTGTGTTCCAGACAACAGGTAACGCAAAAGGATTCCAGAACGCAATGAAATTTACAAAGCGAGGAGGAGGATTCTGTGAAGTAGGATTCTTTGTAGAACTAGGAGAAGTTTCAATTGATCCACATAAAGATATCTGCTTCAAAGAAATTACCATGGTTGGCTCTTATGCATATGCACCGCAGAATTATCCGCGTACCATTGAGATGATTCGCAGAGCAATTGAAATAGGAATTCCTGTTTCGGAAATGGTAACAGACTGGTATCCATTAGAGAAAATAGATGATGCATTTAAGAAAAATATGAGTATGGAAGGTCTGAAGATTGCTGTAGGAAGTAAGTAAAATATCGGTTATTAACCCAAAAGAAAGGTGAAAATTTCAAAATAAAACAATAACGAAGAGCGCACTATTTTGTGTAAACCTCCAGGCTGATATAAGATTATGTACCGGTTTGGAGGTTTGTCTTATGTTAAGCGGTCATAAAACTGGTTTCCAGGGAGTGAAATATTGAAAATGCAAAAAGTCAGGTGTAAAGCAGGAAGCTGGTTTGTGTTTTTTCAAAATTTTCTTGAAGTATGCGGCATCTTTGACTTATAATACAAATTATACATGGAAGTTTTAAATCCATATGCTTTTTTGAAAAACCTCAGGTATGAAGTAACGTCTTATCGTATAAGAATCCTATTTACAGATTTTTCTTCATTCCTTCTTTTTGACGTTTAATATATTTTGCAATATTAGCAAGTTCAGGACCACATATTTCAAAGAAACGGCGATATCCCTCACAAAAATAATTGTAATATGTTCCGGTCATTTCGTCTTTTATTCTGCTTCTTCTGCATCCAGATCTACAAAGGGGGAGATATTTGCATTGCAGACATTTTTTGTGTAGCTTTTTTGATTGCATTACAAAATCTTTTGCTTTGTTTGATTCAAAAAAATCCGTAATCTGATCGGTGTTGAAGTTTCCTAATTTATATTCATCTATGACGTAAAAATCACAGGGATATACACTGCCGTCAGCTTCTGTTACGCATTGTACACTACAGATTCCCCGTTGTTCACAGGACTCAGGGGGATATCCCAATAATATACCTATATAATTCTCAAATTGTCGAATATATGGAGCTCTGTTTCTCCTCCAATCTTTATACCATAATTGGAACAAATCAATTAAGAATTGCCCATAAATCTCAGGTGTAAGAGAATATTCTTTTTGACCTTGCTGTTCCCCCAGAGGGTCAAGGCAAAGGATATATTGTTGATAGTTCCAGCCGTTTTCTCGGTACTCTTTGTAAAATTTGTTTGATGTTTTCTGCAACTTGGCGATTTACTACCGTCAAGATATTATATTCTACGTTGTATTTTTCAAAGTAATTTGATGTTTTCTCTTATTCTGTGATAAGTTCCCTGCTCATTTTTGTCATGACGATACAAATTGTGGACAGACTCTATTCCGTCTACAGATACTCCTACTAAAAAGTTATGCTTTTTGAAAAAAGAACACCAGTTTTCATCTATACATAAACCATTTGTCTGTAATGAATTTAAAATAGAGCAGTGGTGAGTGTTATATTGATTTTCCAATTCGATTACTTTTTTAAAAAAGTCCAGACCGTGTAAAGTAGGCTCCCCACCTTGAAATGCAAAGCAGACATTTTTTACGTTTTGCCTCAATACTTTGCGAATAATGTTTTTTATTGTTTTTTCTTCCATCATTCCATAAGATGGAATGTTCCGTTTGGTAGCTTCATCACAGTAAAAGCAGTAATCACATCTCATATTACAGAGTCCGGACGCAGGTTTTATGAGAATATTTTGTAACATATTATTTCTCTCCTGAAGCAATTTTTTTACATAATTCCTTTAATAGTTTCAACTCATCAGATATTATTTTCTGGCGATGCCAAATGACATATGCTTTACGTTTAAGTTCTTCATCCTGGAGTTTCCTTAATTCAATTCTGCCCGCTTCAAAATCTTGTTGGACCAATTTCTCGGGCAGTATGGATATACCAATTCCTTTCGATACAGCATTTATTAATGCTTGTGGGCTGGCGCTTTCCCAAGTGGGATTCACTTCAATTTCATGAATTGCAAATATGTGATCTAAAAAAGTTCGCGTTGCACTTCCTTTTTCCCGCAATAATAGAGGAAACTGTGAAATGTCTTTCATATAAATTCTTTTTTTACCAGATAGATAATGATCTTTTGGCAAAATTAAACGCATGTAATCAGTACCTAAATATTCCTTATCCAGGTAGTCTGCACTGACATTTTCTTCAACTAAAGCAAAGTCCAAACAATTGTCTAATATTTTTTGTTGTATATCAGAACTCTTCGAAACAACAACTTTTACCTGTACCGTAGGACATATCCTATTAAATTGAGACACAACATTCGGGAGCATAAAATTGCCTATAGTCATTGTACTTCCGATATTTAATATTTTGCATCCGCCATTATGTCTGAGTGTGCTGTCTAATTCATCCAAAGAGTCAAGAATATAGCATGCCCTTGTATATAATTCATCTGCTAGTGGAGTTCGATATAAACGATGATTTAAGCGATCAAACAGACACACGCCATAATCATTTTCTAAATCCTGGATTGATCGTGTAACTGCTGGCTGCGCTATATGCAGGATTTTTGCCGCTTTTGTGACACTCATATTCTGATATACGATGACAAAAATTTTCAAATGTCTAATATTCATATGGATCTCTTTAATATTATGTAATTTGTGTTATATACATAATAATATAATAGCATTTTACTTATTATCTGACAAGTGGTAATATGAGAACAGGAGGAAAAATAAATATGAATAAAAACTCAAAAAAATACATATTATTAAAACTTTTTTTCACTACTATTTATATTAGTACGTTTACCTTTGGTGGTGGATTTGTAATTATTACATTTATGAAGAAAAAATTTGTGGATGAATTACATTGGATTGATGAAGAGGAAATGCTTGATTTGACGGCCATTGCACAATCTTCCCCTGGCGCGATTGCCGTAAACGCAGCTATATTAGTTGGATGGAAAACAGGTGGGCTTCCCGGTATGGTTGTGGCGGTAATAGGAACAATAATTCCACCTATGGTTATTCTTACTATCATTTCATTTTTCTACGTTGCATTTGCAACTAATACCTACATTGCGCTTATTTTAAAGGGGATGCAGGCAGGTGTTGCTGCAGTGATACTTGATGTAGTATGCAGTTTGGGAGCTAATGTTATAAAGCAGAAAAACTGGATTCACTATATTATTTTAATAGCTGCTTTTGTTGCTACATTCATCTTTCAGATAAATGTTATTTATATCATTATAATATCAGCCTTCGTAGGAGTCATTATAGCGGTCGTAGAACAGAGGAAAGGAAATGCATCATGATATATTTACAGATGTTTTTAAGTTTTTTACAAGTTGGAATGTTTAGCATTGGCGGGGGTTATGCAGCTATGCCGTTGATTCAAAATCAAGTGGTGACAAGTCATAATTGGCTTACAATGAATGAATTTACTGATTTGATTACAATTGCGGAAATGACACCGGGGCCTATCGCAGTAAATTCTGCTACTTTTGTTGGCGTTAGGATTGCCGGTATTCCGGGAGCTCTTATTGCTACTTTCGGTTGTATTCTTCCGTCTTGTCTAATCGTGTCTATTTTGGCATATGTCTATTTTCGCTATAAAAATATGTCAGGCCTTCAATGTGTACTTGCAAGCCTTCGACCGGCAGTGGTTGCACTCATTGCATCTGCTGGCCTATCAATTTTGGAGTTGGTTGTTTTTCAAGGAAAGTCTATTGATTTGACCCATATTAATTGGATAGGTGTGATACTGTTTTTAGTAGCGTTTATTGTTTTGAGAAAATGGAAATGTAATCCTATATTGGTAATGTGCTGTTGCGGGATTATAGGATTGGGGATGAATCTTTTACTGATATAAATTTATTCAGTTATGCTACCAGCTTTATATCCGTGTCATTCAGTGTGACGAAAAAATATGTACAGAGTCAGGCATCAGGTTGGCCGTCGGAAAACGCGCCGTTATATGACTGAAATGGGGATTGATCCAATTTATCCAAAAATGAACCTTTCTAAACGTATGCAACAGGCTAAAGTCTGCCCGTATCTGCTACGTAACGCCGTTATCGACCGTCCAAATCAGGCATGGTCAATCGACATTACATACATCCCCATTAAGCGTGGATTCCTGTATCTGACCGCTGTGATTGACTGGTATAGCCGCTGTATCGTTGGCTGGGAAGTCGATGATACTCTAGATACCAGAATGGTCATAACTGCGTTAAAAAAGGCGTTTATGGTGGCAAAACCTATTATCCTGAATTCGGATCAGGGCTGTCAGTTTACAAGCAATGAGTACATGAATTTCCTCAAAGAGAACCAGATCCGTCAAAGCATGGATGGTAAAAGCCGGTGGGCTGACAATATCATGATTGAACGATGGTTCCGGAGCTTCAAGTACGAGGAAGCATATCTGACCCAATATAACAATATCAGAGAAGCATGGAAGGCAATCGGTAAATATGTGCACACTTACAACTTTGAACGTTGTCATTCTGCACTCAATAATCAGACACCGGCATCCTGCTATTATCCAATTCTGTTACTGGATGATCATGCGGCCTAAGGGGGGATTCTCCCCTACCCAGTTACATATATCAGTTCATTATAAAAAGCTTAGATTTTTGTCTTGACAACTGAAGCACTATATGTGGCCAGTTGATTTTCCATTCAAAATACTCGTCTTTTGTAATTTTACCGGATCTGAGTTCTTCTTTCCGGATTACCCATTCTTTCATAAAATCATTAGCAAACCCATAATTAATCCATAATCCCACAGGTGGATGTGCAGGCCAGCTATCGTTATCGTGATAACGGACAGCAGTATCTTCGGAAGAATTGCATTTTTCTCCGGGATAAGTTTCCAGTTGGAATAAGTTGATTGCAGACGGATTGAATTCGTCTATCCAGAACAGAAGCTCCATGAATTCGGTAGCATCCATTGTTGTAGCATCATATAGTGTCCATGGATTTACATCCAGGATTTTAGCCATTTCTGTTACCAGTTCTTTTTTGGGAACCCAGTAATTGGTTTCGTATTGGGCAAGACGATTTGCCCCTTTTTCACCCCACCCAAGGGCTGCGCCAAGTTCAGCCTGTGTCATTTTCCGGAATGTCCGGATTTTTTTTATTTAATCACCAATCGTCATATTAGATTTCCTGCCTTCTATTTGAGAATTCTATTGTACTATCAAATATTCGGAAAGTAAACAGAAACATTCGCAATAAAGCGAATGAAAAACTTGACATTAACATTAAAGTGAAATGTAATAACGACGCAATCATAATTCGCTTTGCTACGAAAATAAAAATCGCAGCCAAGACTTGAACCTTGACAACAAATGTTTTCAACAATTATGAAAGCATCACTATAAAGCAGTCATAATAATGGCTGCCAGCAGTGAAATATGATTTGTACAAAAGATGGATTATACTTGAGCTTCAACCGTATAGCCATGTTTTCTAATTCTCGTATATAACGGGAAAGTTGTTTTTGTTCACAGTTTTTGCGCCTGACTTCAAAACAGTTTTCATCAAAATTAGTGCCTTGTTTTAGCATTGTATAAATGATAACAAGTAATTTACGAGCAAGAGCGACAATGGCTTTTTTGGCTCCTTTTTTCTGCTTGATTCTCCAATACCAGGCTGAAAGATATGTGTTTCGTTTGCCGGCAATTACCCAGGCAACCTCACAAAGCATACTTTTATATAAGGATTGCCTTTTGTGATAGAGGTACTTTCTCTTTTTCCGGCACTCTCGTTATTGCCGGGACACAGACCGGCCCATGAACAGATGTGTTCTGCAGTTTTAAATGGTTTCATATCTGTACCGATTTCGGCAATGATTGCACAGGAAGCAGTTGTACTTATTCCATAGATAGTATTTAACTGTTCAATTTGTAAAGCGAATGGAAGCATATCTTCCTGAAGATGAGTTTCAATTTCAATAAGATGCTCTTTCATGGAATCATAATGACACATGAGGATTTTTAAGAAAGATTTTTGATGTTCTGAAAGAGTCCCTTTTACAGACATGAGGATTTCATCAATGCGTTTTCTGGTTTTTGTTTTGAGATAAGAATCCAAAGACATTTTATCAATCTGTCCATGTTCCATCAAATGTAGAATAATGTTTCTGCCGGAAGCACCAAAAATATCAGAAATAAAAGAAGACAGACGAAAACCGGAACTCTGCAGGAATTTTTCAACCCTGTTTTTCTGGGAAGTAATATCGCGGATAATACTCTTGCGATAACGGTTTAAATCACGAAATTCACGAATCCTTTTTTCTGGAATAAAACTTGCATTAAGGAGTCCTGCACGTAGTAATGTAGAAATCCATTCAGAATCACGCATATCAGTTTTTTTGCCAGGAACGTTCTTCATATGGCGGGCATTAACAACTAATAAAGTGATATCTCCAGAGAAAGCATCTTCTAATATTTCGTAAATTGGAATCCAATAAATGCCAGTGCTTTCCATTGCAATATGATGGCAATTCTCTGAAATGATCCAGTCTCGTAAAGCAAGCATATCAGGAATTAAAGTGGTAAATTCACGAATTTCAGAGTGAGTAGGTTTACCTAATGGACCAGTTAGGATACATGCAACAATTTTTTCTTTGTGGATATCCAAACCACAGGAAATTTCTAAAAGATCTTTCATACAGACAGCCTCCTTTATAATAGAATTGACAGGAGATTTGCCCGAGATAATATGGACTTTACTACTCGTGCTATCTGTAAAAGATGCGACAATATGCTGTACTCAAGGGCAAAACATTTACGTTGAAAAACGGGGTGAAAATCCTCCAAGGTACAATCAAACTTAATCCTGTCAATAACTATTGTAAAACAAGGCAGGAAGTAAAAAAAGTAGTGGAGGTCAATCCTCTATTTTCATTATAGGCTGTGATAAGCTTTCATGATTCGTTGAAAATTACATGAGCTGTATAATCTGATTCCACAGATGCCATAACCCTGTAAATGATTTTACGGGCGAGCGTCGAAGATACTCCGGAAACGGCTGGTAAGTTTGCGAAGAAGCTGCCAGCATTCAGAAATATTCTGATAGAGGTTGGACGTAACGCTGACAACAGATTATACGAATGGAAGCCAATACGCTGAACAGAATACAAAATGCTATAGATATCTGGATAACTGGAGAAAAGAGGAAGAAAGTTAAGGTGATGCGGTTGAGAAAATTGTAGGTATAGGACGACTTATACAAAGAATATGTTGGAAAAGAGGTGAGCATCATGGTGAATCAGTCAGTAATAGATTCCAGTGTTGATCTGGAGCAGTTAAAGGACATTGAAGATTTAATTCCTGATATGGATAAAGCTATTTCTGAGAAAGTGGAAACTTTTCTGGATAAATCCGGAGATCAACCGTATGCTCACATGAATGAAGGGTATGTGGTGGTCGTGGAAATGACCGGAGAAATGGATGCCACAGATGCCATTGGTGATTATTTTAGAAAAAGAACGGAGTTGATGTATTAGATGCAAGTCTTGAAAAAATATCTTGCGAAGCTACAGATGTTATGTTAATGTGAGGTCAGGGAAAATGAACGTGATACATGGTTTCTGACTTCAAATTCAATGGAATAAGTAAGTTGGGAGCGATGTAAAATGGAACAGATGCAAATGAATATGCCAGATATATACGATGCTGCATTGTATCTTCGATTATCGAAAGATGATATGGAAGAGGGCGGTGCGAAGTCAGAGAGCAACAGCATTGCAAATCAGAGAGAGTTACTTCGGAGCTTTGTAAAAAGCCAGCCAGATATTCAGATCTTTGATATATATGTGGATGACGGATACTCAGGAGGAAATTTTGACCGACCTGAGTTTAAACGAATGACAACTGATATAGAAGCTGGAAAAGTAAACTGTGTGATTGTAAAAGACTTATCCAGATTCGGAAGAGAGTATATAGAAGCCGGGCGATGGATCGAAAAGACCTACCCGGCTTTAAATGTGCGTTTTATTTCAGTTACAGACCAGTTCGACAGTAAAACAGCAGATTTTTCAGAGAAGTCATTTGTAGTTCCAATCAAAAATTTTGTAAATGAAAGCTATTGCCGGGACATTTCCGGTAAAGTGCGAAGCCATCAGAAAATCAAACGTGAAAAAGGTGAATTTATTGGAGCATTTGCCCCGTATGGTTACTGCAAAGATCCGGAGAATAAGAACTGTCTGGTGATTGATTCTTATGCAGCAGATATTGTAAGAAAAATATTTTCATGGAAAATTGATGGGTTCAGTCTTGGAGCAATCGCAGAAAAACTGAATGTACGTCATGTGCAGTCGCCAAAAGAATATAAAAAGGCAAATGGCGAGAATTATAATTCTGGATTTCACAGCTCAGACACACCGAAATGGTCGGCAGTGCAGATCAAAAGGATTCTGACAAATGAAGTCTATATTGGAAACATGGTACAGGGCAAGCAGGAACGAATCAGCTACAAGGTAAAACAACGTTTGGATAAGCCAGAAGCAGAGTGGGTGAAAGTAGAAAATACGCATCCGGCAATTATCAGGCAAAATGATTTTGACGTAGTGCAGAAGCTGCTTCAATATGATGGCAGAGCATCAAAAACATCAGACAGTGCAAACTTTTTTTCGGGATTTGTGTTTTGTGGAGATTGCAAGACACCGATGATACGCAGGGTAAATCAGTATAAGGGGAAGAAAAAAGCTTTTTATATCTGCCAGACAAAGAATAAAGGTGGAGATTGTACCAGACACAGTATTCCGGAAGAGGTGCTGAAAAGAATTGTGTTGAAAGAGATTCAGGCATATACGGCACTTTTTATAGACTATCAGATGATTATGGAAGAACTTTGTGAGATGCAAGTCAGTTACGATCAGGTAATTGGTTATGATACACAGATTAGTAAGTTACAGGAAGAATATAACCGCTATTACAGTCTGAAAGCATCTTTGGGTGATGACTTGAAAGAGGGACTGATCAGTAAAGAGGAGTTTGATGATTTTCGGGAAAGTTACGGAAGAAAATGTGAAGAACTGGAGCAGATGATTGAAAATCAGAAAAAGCTGGTAAAGCAAATGTTTGAGGGTGGAGTGTCTGCAACTGTTCAGTTGGAGGACTGGAAGAAATCACTGGAAATCAAAGAACTGGATCGCACATTGCTGGCACTGACCGTAGATAAAATCTATATTTATGAAAATAAGCAAATTAAAATTCACATCCGTTATCAGGATATGATTGAGAAAATGAAAGTCATAAGACGGTTTTATGCGGAACACCGGACAGAGTGCAGGAAAGAGGTGGGATAAATGGCAAGGACAGCAAAAAGATATAAGAAAAACACAGAGAAGAAAGTTCTTGGGATTCCGGTATGTATGGCTGCAATTTATGCCAGATTATCCGTAGACAGTGATGAAAAAAAGTCGGAATCTATTGAAACACAGGTTACGCTGATAAAAGAATTCATTCAGAAGCACAATGAAAATCCAGACAGAGAGTATGAGATTGCTGTATATGACATTTATTCTGATCTGGGAAAAACTGGAACAAATTTTGTTGAGGTAAGATAACGATACCTTTTTTGCAGAGGGTGTTATCTTACCTCTTTTTGATGTATGTTAGATAGCATAACTCTTTACGTCGGCTCCTATCTGTCTGAAATAGGAGATACTTTCGGTAGGCTTGTCACCTGTATCAACTCTGCCGACAAAGCTATAAAAGATTTCGATTTTGCGGGTGTTCGTTTCCTTATCCAGTTCGTGAATAAGAATACGGTCAATAAATTCATGGACGTTTTCGTAGGTCAGTTCTTCAATCGCTGTGTATCTGCGTACCAGTGCGACAAACCTTTTTACGTCCGCGCTGCGCTCGGTGGCGTTGTCGATTTCCTGTGACAGCTCCGCAATCCTCCGGGTCAGCGTCTTTTTTTCTTCATCATAGCCGGAAGTCAGAAAAGCAAATTGTTCATCTGAAAGTTTCCCTAAAGCGTTGTCCTCGTAGAGCTTGCGGAATAAGATGTTCAGCTCGTTAATACGGTTCTGCGCCTTGTCAAGCTCTTTCCGCTGCTGTGTCAGCGTCTTTTGTACTGCCTTTGCGCTGCACTCGTTGGCTGTTTCGATAAACTCCTGTTCATGCTCTTTCACATAAGACGTTACTCGCTGCAAGTCTGCAAGGACAAGTTCTTTCAATACGCTTTTGCGGATATAATGCGTAGTGCAGAGCATATCATTTCTTGCCCGGTTGCGGTAGTTGCCGCAAGTGTAGGCGTGTTTCCGTTCAAGCGTCCCGGCTCCGCGTACTGCATACATTTTGTAGCCGCAGTCCCCGCAAAAGAGCAGCCCGGAAAACAGGTCAATTTCATCAACCTTTGTCGGGCGTTGCCGGGTGGCAATCCGCTTCTGTGCAAGTTCAAAGGTTTCTTCATCAATCAAAGGTTCGTGAGTGTTGGGGAAGAAATACCTTTTTTCCTCCGGGTTCTTTTTCGTCTTTTTCGACTTATAAGATACCTTGTAGGTTTTCCCGGTTATGGTATGCCCTAAATATTCTTTCCTTGTCAGAATGTCGTACAGCGTCTTATCCGGCCAGTTGTACCATGCGTTGAGCTGTGGGCGGGGGTGGCGTTTGCTCCCTGTCCTGCGGTAGCGCAGTTCCCCGACGGTCAGTATTTCATTGTCCCGCAGCCAGTTCTGGATTTCACACATACGGTCGCCCCGTACATACATTGCAAAAATCTGTTTTACGACGTGCGCCGTTTCCGGGTCGGGTATCAGATGATTGCGGTTATCCGGGTCGATAAGGTAGCCGTAAGGAGCTTCGCCGTTGACGCGCTCGCCTTTCTGCGCCTTTGCCTGTTTGACAGCCCGGATTTTCTTTGAGGTGTCGCGGGCGTAAAACTCGTTGAACCAGTTCCGCAGAGGGGTAAACTCGTTATCTTCCCTTGCTGTGTCTACACCGTCGTTAATGGCAATGTAGCGCACTTCATATTCGGGAAAGACAATCTCTATCAGCTCCCCGGTTTTCAGATAATTACGTCCCAGACGGGAAAGGTCTTTTGTTATGACGGTCGCCACGTTCCCGGCTTCAACCTCATGCAGCATGGCTTGAAGCCCCTCACGCTCGAAACTCACGCCGGAAAATCCGTCGTCTACAAAAAAGCGCGTATTGAAAAAGTGGTGTTCGTCAGCGTACTTTTGTAAAATCAGCTTTTGGTTCTGTATGCTCTCGCTTTCCCCGGCCTGCATATCTTCCTGGCTCAATCTGCAATATAAAGCGGTAATCTTGTCTGTCTGTAACATTTTGTCCTCCTTTCCGACGACAGACAAGCATGGTATTTGTACTGTCTATATTATACCACATACCGCTGCCTGTGTCATGTATAAAATGTGAAGAAACGCCCTATTTTCGGGCGTTTGCGGGGTTCAGCTCCATGTCTTTGCGAATGAGCTTTTTTATCTTTTTATCCAGTGTGTCCGTTGCGCGTTCACTTGCAGACGAACATACAAGGTAAGTAACTTTTCCGATTTTATGCTCCGTTGTGGTAACGGGCGTTTGGTTTTGCGTCAAAGAAAATCCCCCTTTCTTTCGCAAACATATAATACAGTCTATGAATAGCAGCAAGTCCACTATTCAATAAAACAAAGGCTTTAATCGGACGGTTATTAGCATAACCTCATGGGAATTTCACCCCGGCATGGTTCTCATGCAGCCCTACCCATTGCCTGCGACGCTCTTAACGCTCGGACTGTGGCTGTAAGGAAGTATCATTGTATATTCTGCGTGTCGTTGCCCGCAAACCGCTACACTTGCTTTCCGGCGCGGTGTTGGTCGCTCGGCTGTCCGGGCGGTGATAACCTCGCCCGGATAGCGTCATGGCGCACCCGCCGTATGGCTCGACGCAAAAGGAACGTATCCGATTTGCCCTATGCTGCGCCGCCGTTATCTTGCGCCGCTTTCTTTTTCAAGGTTCAAAATGGCTGTGCTACCCGCGTCAACAGCGGAACGGAAAAGGGGGTGAGAGAAAGCGTCCCGCCGCCGTTGCGGTTATTCCTCTGTCCTAAAGGTGAGGACAGCCATCATCAGTTTTGCTTGCAGCCGTTCCCGAATGTCGTGGTCTACGCCGAAATAGACGTTCCCGCGCTCGTCGTACAGCTTCCGCATGGAGAGGCGGGCTATGTAGCCGCTAAAATGCTGCAAGACAATCTTCATGGCGTCCGGGTCACCCTTTGTCGCTGCCACAATGACAGGATAGGGAACAAGGGCATTTTCCGGGTAGCCGGGTTCGTTACCATTCGTCCCATTCATCAGCATTTTCCTCCAGATATTTTCTTAATTTCTCAAAAGAGCTTGTCCGCCTGTACTGTATCGTGCTTCTCGATGTATTGAACAACTTCGCAATCTCGGTGTCGTTCATTCCCTCGAAATAGTACAGGAGTACGGCTTTGCGCTTTTCTTCCGGCAAAGTACGGATTGCTTCAAGAAGCAGCTTCGGCGTGATTTTCTTCCCGGCTTTCTCAAAGACGGTTTCGGCGGTTTCCCGTTTGAAATATTCATCAAAGGTATGAAGCTGCCGCGCTTCGTCTAAGGGCAAATCGGAAAAGGTGACTTCCCTTGCCTTATGCCTGTGCAGCTCCCTGTGAGCGTCACACGCTTCATTGTGCAGCACCGTATTACAAAACTTCTGAAAAGCACATTGTTTGTAAAACTCCCTGCTATTAGGTTCCACATTCTCACCTCCTTTCTCGTTGGAAAGTTGGTGGTGCTTCCCCCTTTTCGCGGGGCAATACGGCGTTTTTGAAAAACGCCGAAGATTTTTTGAAATTTTTTCAAAAAATTTTTTGAGCAGCAAAATACGCCTGTCCGAAAAGCCCGGACAGGCGTATAGGTATTGTAAGCAGTATTTAGATGATTAGACAGTTCATAGTCAAGGGTAGAGAGGTTCCCGGCGGTGGTCGGGCTTTTTTTGATATGTCAATGACCGTCGGATTTTGTCGATAGGGTATGTGCTTCATGGCGGCTACCTCCTTTAGCCGCCGCTTTTAACAGTGATACCGCGTCATTTCATTAGAAGATAAAAAGAAACGGCGGCTTTGATTTTTCAAAGCTGCTGCGGAAATCAAAGAACGACAAGCAACAGTTCTGATTTTGCTCCAATATGGTTATTAGGGGCACAAATTAAAATCAAAAAAGAGCCGATAACAGCAGTATTTCAAACTGCATATTATCGGCTCTGCGTCTGTGCGTCTGGCTCTTTTAATTAAATTATTTCTGTTGATTTTTTGGCTTTATTATATGTATTAGCTAACTGTCCACAAGCTGCTTTAATCTCTCTACCATGAGAAACTCTCATGGTAACTTCAAGTCCTGTTTGCTCTAATTGATGTTTGAACGCAACCATTTCTTGATTTTTGTGGTGCTCTAAATTTTTGAATTACTCGTCGGGTTGTATTGCAGCACGTTAATCATAACATTTTTGCCCTTAAACCATTTTGCAAGTTGCCTTATATCTGAGGAACGGTCATTTATACCTGGTAAAAGCAAATACGCAAATACCACTTTTCGATTATGCCTTTGAGAATAGGACAATGCTTGCTTAACAACATCTTCAATAGCGTACATGTGCATATGAGGAATGATACAGTTTCTCGCAGCCTGTGTTGCTGCATGTAAAGATATTGTCAACTGAATTTTTAGATGTTCTTCGCGCAATTTTTTTAATTGATTAACTGGACCAACTGTTGATACGGTAATGCCGTCGGTTGGAAAGTTAAGTCCATTTCTATCTCGAAGAATATGGATTGCTGCAATCAAGTTGTCGTAATTGAATAAAGGTTCTCCCATTCCCATAAAAACGATACGATTTACTTTTTGACGTATCAATACAACCTGCTGCACAATTTCAGACGGTGTTAGATTACGAACAAAACCATTGCGTCCGGACTCACAAAAAATACAGCCAACAGAACAACCAACTTGCGTACTTACGCAAACAGTCCCACCATCTCGCCGTTTAATAAAAACCGTTTCAATATACCTGTTATCTTTCAATTCATAAACATACTTTTCAGTATCGCTACTTTTATAGACTTTTTTTGTTGATATTGATAGATTTTCTTTGTGAAATGGCTGTTTATACAATTCCGTATATAAGGCTCTTGCTTTATCCTCTCCAATTACTTCCGACATTTCTTTGTAAGTAAATCCGTATGGGTCATTCAATATTTCCGTAGGTGTACTTTTAGGTAAGTGTTTCATTTAAATATCCTTCCTTTTCAAAATTAAAAAGTTTGTTTTTCAGAGTTTTTGATTATGATTTCTAGTTTTTCAACATCAACGATATGCGTTAATTTACATTTAGGGCAGAAAAGAGGAAAATTTCTTAATACCGTATTATAAAATACTTGAACCCTCGTCTTTCCGTTACAAATTGGACATTTTATCCAATATTTTTCAAGCATAATATTTCTCCTTTTGCGCAAAAAAATGCAGGTCAATTCTCAACATGAGCATTGACCTGCATTTATACATATAATACTACAACAAAATTAAGGCATAGTTTTTATACTATGTCTATACGTCGTTAGTTTTGTTGTATAGCATACGCAAAATAAGCATGACAAAAAAGCCCATATTGAAAATGGGAAAAATCTTTTTTGATTTCAATGCTTATCGAATACGCATGCTATGTAACATAAACATTCCCCCCCTTTTATATAATATTATATACAAAAGCAGCTTGTTGTCAACATATATATATATGAATTATTTTGGCTAACTGATAGAACTATGTAGACATATCCAAGAAGAAAGGGGAACAGTAAAATGTAAGAGGGTGAATAACTATGGCAAAAAGACCAGTACCAAAATACGACTTCAAGGCTTTTGGGGCAGCGATAAAGGCAGCGCGTGAAGGACGCAAGGAAAGCCGCAAGAAAGTAGGCGACGAAATGTTTATCTCGCCGCGCTACCTTGCGAACATTGAGAACAAGGGGCAGCACCCAAGTTTACAGATATTCTTTGAGCTGATACAGCGTTACCATATATCCGTAGACCAATTCCTGTTAGACACGCCCGCTGCAAAGGACACAAAGCGGCGGCAGCTTGACGCGCTCCTTGACGGTATGAGCGATACAGGCATATGGATTGTGACCGCAACGGCAAAAGAGATTTCCGAAGTCGAAAAAGAGGGCGAATAGGAATGTCCGGCTTAAAACTGAACAGGATTTAGAGAGCGTTGTAATCTTTTTTGAGATTGCAGCGTTTTTCTTTTGCGGAAGTTTGGCAAAATCGCTTTTTCTCCGTAGTAGGGGATAAGAGCCTAAAGGATAAAAACATTCGTAGCAAGCATAGGAAGCGGGTACCCACTTCCGTATTTTCCCCCTCCCGCGCTGCGGCGCGTCGGTTGAAAATTGCTTGTTGGGAAGTGTCCCAAACCCTCGGAACGGAAAGGAAAGGAGCGAATACATGGACGGACGCAAAAGGACGGTACAAATCAAATTCAGAGTGACGGAAGCGGAACGGGATTTAATACTGGAAAAAATGAAGCTCGTACCCACCCGGAACATGGCGGCGTATCTGCGGAAGATTGCCATTGACGGATATATCATTCAGATAGACCACGCCGACATAAAGGCTATGACCGCAGAGATACAAAAAATCGGTGTCAACGTCAACCAGATAGCACGCCGCGTAAACGCGACGGGGAACGCATACCAAGAGGACATAGAGGAAATAAAGGGGGTGCTTGCGGAGATATGGCGGTTACAAAGATTAAGCCTATTAAAAGCACTCTAAGCAAAGCCCTTGACTATATCGAAAACCCGGACAAGACGGACGGAAAAATGCTTGTGTCCTCTTTCGGCTGCTCCTATGAAACGGCAGATATTGAGTTTGAATATACATTGTCCCAAGCACTCCAAAAGGGGAACAATTTAGCCTTTCATCTGATACAGTCCTTTGAGCCGGGGGAAGTCGATTATCAGAAAGCCCATGAAATCGGAAAGCAGCTTGCCGACGCGGTAACAAAGGGGCAGCATGAGTATGTACTCACGACGCACATTGACAAAGGACACGTCCATAACCATATCATTTTTTGCGCGGTGAACTTTGTAGACCACCATAAATACAATTCCAACAAAAGGAGCTATTACGGCATACGGAACATGAGCGACAAGCTGTGCCGGGAAAATGGCTTGTCCGTTGTCGTCCCCGGCAAGGGCAGCAAGGGAAAGAGCTATGCGGAGTACCAGGCAGAAAAGACGGGTACAAGTTGGAAAGGCAAGCTGAAAACCACTGTTGACGCGCTTATCCCCCAAGTTTCCAGTTTTGAGGAATTGCTAACGCGGTTACAGGCGGCGGGCTATGAGATAAAGCCGGGGAAATATGTATCATGCCGCGCCCCCGGACAGGAACGCTTCACCCGCCTTAAAACCCTCGGCGCAGACTATACAGAGGAAGCCGTAAGGGAACGGATAGCGGGCAGACGGACAAAGGTGGCGAAAGCTCCCAGAGAGCAGCGCGGCGTGTCGCTGCTTATCGACATTGAGAACAGTATCAAGGCAGCGCAGAGTAAGGGCTATGAACAGTGGGCGAAAATCCACAATCTGAAACAGGCAGCTAAAACAATGAATTTCTTGACGGAACATAAGATTGAGCAGTACGCGGATTTAGTCAGCCGGATTGAGGAAATGGCAGCGGAAAGCGGACAGGCGGCAGACGCATTGAAGAACGCCGAAAAGCGGCTTGCGGAAATGGCGGTGCTTATCAAGAATGTTTCCACCTATCAAAAGACAAAGCCTGTCTATGACGCATACCGCAAGGCAAGGAACAGGGAGAAGTACCGCGCCGGACAGGAACAGGCAATTATCCTCCATGAAGCCGCCGTAAGGTCACTGAAAGCGGCGGGCATTGCGAAGCTCCCGAACCTCGCCGCGCTGCAATCGGAGTATGAAGCCCTCCAAGCGCAGAAAGAAGCCCTTTACGCCGACTATGGAAAATTGAAAAAGAAAGTCCGGGAATATGATATTATCAAGCAGAACATTGACAGCATTTTACAGGCAGACAGACAGCCGGAACGGGAAAAGGAAACAGAACGCGGATAAGGATAGCAAAATCCCCGCCGCTGTGCTATGATAGGGCTATCAAAAAGCAGAGGAGCGTTGAGCATGGAAAACCAGAAAATGCCGGAATATGAAACCATACGCGCCGCCGTTGCCGGGGAGAAATGGGCGGTGGAGAAAGTCGTGGATTGCTACAAGGACGAAATCGACAGGCTATCGACGGTAGCGGTCAGACAGCCAGACGGAAGCACGAAACAGGAAATCAACGAAGATATGCGCCAGTCTATCACAAAGAAGCTGATAGAAGCCCTCCCGCAGTTCCCGCTTGAAGAAATGGAAAAGGGAAATGTCAGATAGGCAAAAAAAGAACAGGGCGCGGAAGCCAGTATATGACTTCCGCGCCCTGTCTTTTTATGGGTGCTGTTTTCGTGAATGTTACGCAGTAGAACGCCATTTTCGGGGGTAAAGGTATAAAGTATCGCCTATCCGATTTTCACGCCCGGAAAGCCCTGTAAATCAAGGGATTTTCCGCACCTACTGCGTAACAGGGGTGCGTCTTTTCCTCATGCGCTCGGCAGCTTGTCTGCGGGTGATACGCTTCCGGCAGACGGGGCAGTATTTGACACTGTTAGAGGTTGACGCAAAGAACGCGCCGCACTCGGTACACTTCTTCTTGTCCCCTGTCTGGTAAAGCTCCGCATAGAGTAGCCTGTCGGCGGGAAGCACCGCAGCCCGGAACCACTTGCAGAGAAGCGAATAGGAAATGAGCTGCGGACAAACGCACTCGTCCCCGTCGTCCAGTAAGATACAGTTCCCGTTATCATAATTGCAGCACGTCCGGCGCACAAGGGCGTTGACTTTCCGGCTCTGGGGCGGCGTCAGCCGCTTAACCCCGTTCATACTTCATCAGCGGCGTAAATGGGAAGCTCTGCAAATTCCGCTTCGGTCAAAGCGTCCACTTTGGAAAGGGTGCGCTTTGCAAGCTCCCGCATATCCGCGTCCATGTAGGGCAGCGCGGCGTTGACATTCTCAATCAAAGCCCGCTTGCCGCCCTCGTTGTAAATGCTCAAAAGGTTTGTTTCTTCAACAGTCAGTCTAATCATGCTCATACCTCCATATCGTGATTTTTTGTTTTTGCCGCCGCCTTTTTCGGGGCGGTCTTTGCCTTGTCTGCTTTAAGCTGCGCCCGGATAGAGGGGCGGGGCTTCCTTATCTTCCTGTCCCGGTTCTCCCCCTTGTCAATCAGCGCATACGTCCCATGTCTGCCCTCGATTTTGGAAAAGGAAAGGGTCTTGTAGGGCAGCATGGAGAAAAGACGGTCAGTGTCCTTTGTAGCCGCAAGCTGCATGAACGCCGGGGAAAGCTCTACCATGAAATGGGTCTTGTTTGGGCTGTTCGGCGTGTCGTGCCGCTTCATTTCCCACACAATGCGCCGCGCTTCCGTTTCAATCAGCCCGTCCCGCAATGCGGCGATATGCGCCTTGAAATCTCCCGGCGGAAGCTGCTCCCGGCTGCGCCGTTCTTCCTGTAAGAGCGATTGCAGCGCGTCCGGGTCGTTGGGTACGGCTTCAAAGCGTTCAAACTTTCCAAGCTCATAATCGGGATTGCCGTTGAAAAACTGTCCGGCGGGTATCTCCCGTTCCCCATGCTCATAAATCAGCTTCACCGTATCGGCGGGCAGCTCCTTTTCCTTGACGCGCTCATAATGTTTAGCGTAGTCCAGTTCGTACAGATTGCCCTTGATTTTCCCGCGCTCCGTCCCCGTTAGCTCGATTGCATAGGCAAGGACGCGGTCGCTCGTCTGCTCCATGTAGAAACGCCATGTGTTGTGGGGCGCGGTGTCTTTGAGGAAAACGTCGCGCTCCCGGAAGCAATGCGTCCCGGACGGGCGGCAGAACCACAAAAGGGTCTTGTCCTCCTTGCGGGGGCTTGCCGCCGCCTTTGCGATAATCTCCTTGTCAATCTCCAAGTCGCTCTGGTAAAAGCCTGTGTTCTGCTTCATAACCGCATTGAGGGAAGCGAACAAATCCACGTTCTCAAATTTACTCTGTTTCGGCATGGGTCAGCTCCTTTCCAAATCCTGTAATTTCTGCTTTGCGTTTTTCTTCTGCGCCTTTTCCTTGTCAGCCCTAAGCTGCGCCCGGATAGAGGGCTTCTTTTCCGGCTTCGCTTCCTTGCCGCGCTCTTTGTCGGCTTTGACCGCGTTAGCCAGGTCAACAAGGGAAATTGTTTCTCCCGCCTTAACCTTTGCTTCCAGTTCGTCAACGGTAGGGGTGTTGTTGATGATACCGTCAAAGTTGTTGTCGTTCTGCTCTACGGTGTCCTCGATATGCTTCAAGGGGTTTGCCTTTTCCGGCTGCTCTGCGGCAACAGCAAACGCCCGCGTCCCGTTCCCCATAATCAGATACTTTCCGTCGTCCGACTGGTGGTGAAAGCCATATCCGGCGGCTTCTATCTGCTCCCGGCTCATGGCGGTCACATGGAAAGTCCCCCTCGGTGTCTGGATTGTTTCGCCCGTTGTCAGCTCGTCCGGGGTAAGCTGCTTCTGCTCCTGTAAAAACTCCGGCACTTGCCGGAAGCCTACGCTGTCAACGTAATGCGCGGTGTCCTGTCCGTTCTGATGAAGCACTACCACGTCCGAAACGGAAAGGCTGTGTCCCTTAAAATCTTTTGGGTGGTCGATATTGAAGCGGGTATAAATATCTTCAAGGGAAGTTTCCGGCGCAAGGGGCGCGGAATAGACAAGCTCATAGTTCGCTTTATCAACCACATTTCCCGCCGCCTGCAGGCGGTCGTAAGGCTCAAAGCGCAAGTCCCTTGTTTCGTCCCCGCCCTTTATCTGGTAAATGGAAAAGGTGTCCTTGTCCTGTCCGGTGGTCTGCGCCGTTTCCTGTGCCTTTGCGTAGAGCTGCTTTACGTCGCCCTCGGTCAGCTCGCCGCTTTTGAGCTGCCCCATAAGCTCGCGGCATTTCTCCGGCGTTCCCGTATAAAGCACGTCGCCCATTTTCGCCCGCCCGTTCTCCTGTGTCACATAGGCTTGCAAGAGGTAGCTGTTTTCCCGGCTGTCGCTGTAAGGGTTCCGGCGCACTCTGTAAATCGTTTCCGGGGTAAAGGCTTCTTTCGGGGCTGCTTCCGGCTTTTCTTTCCCGGCTGTATCTGCTTTTTTCGGGGCTTCCGGCTGTGGCGCGGCTTCTTGTCCCTCTCTGGTGGGCTGCTCCTGTCCGGCGGTCTGCTCCTTGTCCTGTGCCTTTTGCAGCTCCGCAAAATTCGCGTCTATGGAATTGATAATCTCGGCGGCTGCGCTGCGTATCGTTTCAAGGGAGCTTTTCAGCTCGGACAGCTCCCGCCCGCTGCTCCACCCGGCGACATAGCCGAAAGAATAGTCCGACGTGTCAAGCCCGTAATGTTGGCAGACGGTATAGGCGACGCTTTCCGCTTCGACTTCGCGGGTGCGGCGGTCAACGCGGGGTTGCTCGTCCTTTGGCGCGTTGAGGTCAATGTCGTGCAGCTTCGCATGGGCGATTTCGTGAATGGCGGTCTTTAAGGTCTGTAATTCGCTCATGCCCTCGTTGATAGCAATGCGCTTGTCCTCCAAGTGGTAGTAGCCATGAGAGCCGCCCTCGATATTCTCAAAGGCGATAGGGACGGGGGAAGTCTTTTCAAGGGCTGCGAAAAAGTCCTTATAGCGGTCAACGTCGCCTGTCAGTTCGTCAACGGCAATGTCCGGCAGTTCCTTTCCCTCGGTCTGGGAAACGTCAAAGACGGATACCACCTTGTAGGCGGGTATGGTGATTTCCTTTTCCTCGGTGACGGGCTTTCCGTCCTTGCCGATTATGGGCTTCTGCGTGTGCGGGTCGATTTTCTGCATTTCCTGTTTGATTTTATAGGGCGACGGGGCAATGATTTTAATTCCCTTTTGCCCTCTCATCACATTTCGCTCAAAGTTGTTCTTCCAAGCGGAAAAGCCCGCCAAAAGGGAAGCGTCCGGCTTCTGCATGGCGATAAGGACGGTGTTTCGGAAGCTGTAATTATGGAATTTTGACATGACTTTCAGATATTCCTTGTAACGCTCGCTGTCAAAGAGTTCCGTAATGCCCTGTTCCAGACGGTCGGTAATCTCTTTTAATTTCTCGGCGGGCTTCCCGGCTGTCAGCACGATAGGGATAACCGGGTGCGGCTCCTGTGGCTGCTCTGCGGCGGTTCGGGCGGTCTGCTCTGTGGCGGCTGCGTCCATAAAGGTCTTGTCCTGTCCGCCGCGTTCCGGCTGTGGGAAGCTCATAACGCGGTATTCTTTGGGTATCTCGTTTTCCGTTCCCCGATACCATTCGGTAAAGGTGTTCTGATTGTTATAGATATAGCCCTGTTCGGTAAACTGCCCCTTATCCTTGCTAACTGCGTCCCGCCCGTATTCTTCATACTTGAAATATTTCTTTGCTTCTTCGGGAAGCTCCAGCTCGTCCAGTTCGTCGATAAGATAATAACCGTAATCTTCTTCGCTGCGGACAGTGGGATAGAGCCAGTAACAGTCAAGGTTTTGTGCAAGGTTGATAAGGTCTTTCATGCTTCCGGCATACTCGCCATGTGTAACCGCCGCCGCAAATTTATCCTTGTCCCCGTCACTCTGCATTTCCAGAAGTTTTCCAAAATAATTCAGCTCGTCCATGCTTGCGCTTTGGATAACGGAAAGCGGCAAGTCAAAGGGGCAGTCCTCCGTAGAAGAATACCCGTTGATGAAAAAATCCTGCGGATTGTCTGCGGTAATGCCGACGCTTTCCATAGCCGCATGAAGCTGCTCTGTTGTGGTCGGCATGGGAAGCCACACGCCGCCCGGTTTGCCTGTTTCAAAGCGGCTGCGGCTGTCGATAAGAATTGAAAACTGCTCGTTTATGGTTTCACGCTCCTTTCTCTGTTCGGTGTCCTGTGGCGGCTCTGCTGTGGTGGGGGCTGCTTTTTCAGCGGTAGGCTGCGCCCGTTCCTCGCCCTCGATAGCATAGCCCGGTAAAAGCTGCCCGTTTACTTTGAAATGCTCTGCATACTCTGGCGGGATAGGCGGCGATACCTCGGTGAATAAATGCTGATAGGCTTTGATACGCCCATTCAGATATTTTTCCATAGCTGCCTTGTCTGCAAAGACTTTCCTTTCCTGTCCGGCGATTTTTGCCTGTCCGTAATTGTGGGGGCTGTTGGTGTAAATACTCCATGAAAGCGTCCACGAATAGGGAATGGATTTCTCTTTTTCCCTGTCATACCGGGTATTCTCGGATATGTGGTAGCGCATTTGGTAGACGCGGTTGCTGATGTGCTTCCCGTAGTCCGTAGCTTCCCACTGGTTCGCGGTATGCGTAGCTTCGGGTGTCCTCACATACTCAATGGCTTTGTCAATGGCAAGGGTCTTTCCCGCCTGTTCGTCCCATGCCGCCGCCTGTTCTTGCAAGGCTTCAAAAGCTGCCTGTTCAGCCGCCGCGTATTCTTCCCGCAATGCCTGTAACTGTTCTAAGGGCAGGGCGGTAAGCCCGGAAAGGTCAGCGGTCTGTTCCTCAAAATAAATATTTCGCTCTATCCGCATACTGTCAGCCGGGTCTAACTTGTCACGCTCAAACATGGAGTAACCTTTTTTCTTTTCCATTCATTCGCTCCTTTCTGAAATGGCGGCGCACCGCCGCGCTTTTGGGGTTCGCCCCGTACTACGGTGGGCTGTGCGTTATGCCAACAATTTTTTCATTTTTTTAGAGGGTTTGGGAAACTTCCCAACAAGCAAAATCCCCGTCCGGCGCGTCAGCGGCAGGACAGGGATTTACGGAAGTGGGTACCCGCTTCCTATGCTTGCTATTCAAGTTTTTAGTTCTTCTGTACTTCGATACGGTAGTTGACGTATTTCCCGCCAGTGTCAGCCAGAACGATAGTTCCGTCATAGGTCTTGCCTGTTTTCGGGGAATAGAGCTTCTTCACATTCACTTTGCCGGATTTAAGGAGCGCGGCGGCAATCTTCGCGGAAAAAGCGGTCTTGCGTTCCTCGAAAAAGCGGTCATTCTTCCACATGACAAAGGCACATTCTTTGTTGCTGCAATAATAGTTTTTCTTCCCCTCATGGACGGGGGAACCGCAACGGGGGCATTTGCCGACAGAGGGCTTTTCCTCCCGGAACAAATCCTTTTTCCCGTCCAGTGCTGCGGCGTGTGTCTGCACAAGCTCCCGCGCCATAGCTTCAATGCCGGACAGAAATTCGCCGGGGTCTGCGGCTCCCTTTGCTATCTGCGTCAGATTGTTTTCCCATTCTGCGGTAAGCTGCGGGGAAGTGAGCATATCCGGCAAGACTGATATAAGGGCGGCTCCGTTCTGCGTGGGGATAAGCTGCTTCCCCTTGCGCTCTGCAAAGCCGCCCTTTACCAGTTTTTCAATGACGGCGGCGCGGGTGGCGGGAGTGCCAAGCCCCCGGCGTTCCGCGTCCGGGTCGGTGTCCCCGTTCCCGGCTCGCTCCATAGCAGAGAGAAGCGACGCTTCGCTGTGGGGCTTCGGCGGCGTTGTGGTATGCTCCGTTACTTTTGCGGCGGGGTTAGGAAAGTTCTGTCCCTCGGAAAGCTCCGGCAGCGTCACACCCTCATTTTCCCCGTCCTCTGCTTCGGGCTTATCTTTCAGCGTCGCCCGGTATCTGCGTTCAATCTCTTTCCAACCGTCCGAAAGTACGGTCTTTCCCCTTGCGGTGAAGTCTGTCCCGGCGCATGAGAAAACCGCCGTAACCGCTTCATAAATATGCGGCTCGGCGGTGGCAAAAAGCAGACGCGCCCCCGCAAGGGTGAGGATATTCCTCTCGCTTTCCGGCAGCGCGTCCGGGTCAGCCTTTGCAAGCTCCATAGTGGGAATGATTGCGTGGTGGTCTGATACTTTCTTGCTGTCTAATACCTTTGCAATCTCCGGCGTGAAGTCCGCGCCCGCCATAAAGGGGAGCTTTTCGCAAAGCAGCGCGATAATGTCCGCTGCGGTGCCGCCCATGTCGTCAGTAAGAAAGCTGCTGTCCGTCCTCGGATAAGTAAGGAGCCGCTTTTCATAAAGGGATTGTGCAAGGTCAAGGGTCTGCTTTGCGGTGTAACCGAAAATGCGGTTCGTTTCCCGCTGCAAAGAGGTAAGGTCAAAGAGCTTTGGCGGGGCTGCGGTTTTCTTCTCTCTGGTAAGGGAAACGCATACCGCCTTTCCCGCTTCGCAAGCCCCTTTCAGCGCGTCGGCTTCTGCCTTGTCCGAAATCCTTTCGCTTGCCGCGTCCGCGCCGGATAAATCAAGGCGAACATGATAATATTTTTCTTTCTGGAAATGGGAGATAGCCGCGTCCCGGTCGGTGAGCATTTTTAAGGTCGGGGTCTGGACGCGCCCCACGTTCAAGGTCTTTCCATACAGGCAGGAGAAAAGCCGGGTGGCGTTAATGCCGATAAGCCAGTCAGCCTTTGCGCGGCAGAGGGCGGACGCAAAGAGCGCGCCATAGTCCCGCCCGTCTTTGAGGGAAGCAAAGCCCGCCTTAATCGCCCCGTCCTCCATTGAAGAAATCCACAAGCGGCGCATGGGCTTCTTGCAGCCCGCCACTTCGTAGACAAAGCGGAAAATCAATTCACCCTCGCGCCCCGCGTCACACGCATTTACCACTTCGGAAACGTCGGCGCGGTGCATAAGCTCTTTAATGGTTTTGAATTGCTTCCCCTTGTCCGGGTCAACGGCGTACTGCCATTCCTCCGGCAGAATGGGTAAGCTGTCAAAACTCCATTTTTTATATTGCTCCCCGTAGGCGGCAGCTTCCGCAAGCTGTACCAAATGCCCGACGCACCATGAAATGAGGTAGCCGCCGCCCTCGATATACCCGTCCTGTTTCCCCTTAATGCCAAGCGCGGCGGCGATAGTCTGCGCCACGCTCGGCTTTTCTGCAATCACAAGTCTAAATGCCATGAAAAAATCCTCCTTTCAGCGTTCCGGCGCGGTGTGCTTCTTCTCCTGTGCCTGTTTCAGACAATAGCCGATACAGGGGGATTGCGCCTTATAAGGGCAACGCATACACGCCGGGGATTTTGGAACGGGCGGCGCACTGTCACGCCGCCCGGTGGGTCTTTGTACCATCATTTTTTCTAAAGGGTTTTCGGTAAAAAGCGTCATGCTTCCTCGTCCTCCTGTTCTTCATCAGAAAGCCCGTCCCCCTCGTCCTCGTCGTAATCGTCAAAATCGAAATCTTCAAGGTCGGTGTCGCCCTTGACGTTCTGCTTTGGCTTCATAAACTTAAAATAATAGAACGCGCCCCCGCCGCCAAGAAGTGCCACGACAAGGAAAAGCACAAGCCCGCCTGTATTGCCTTTCTCTTTGGGCTGCTCTGTTGGTTTCTCGGTTTCCGGCTCCGCTTCCTTGCCGCTGCAAGCGGTCATGTTGTCCTTGCAGACAGGGCAGCTCACATTTACCTTTCCGGCTTCGCATTTATCGGTGCAACTGCAAACGGCGGGCGGGGCTGCTTCGGTGCTTCCGTCCTCCATGAGTGCCATAAGGTCGGCTTCGTCCACTTGATTAAGGAAATGTACGGTGTCCTCGCCCTCGTCGTCCCGGTCGATAAGGATATAAAAGTAATTGCCGTTTTTGGTCGTCACTGTGATAAGCTGCTTGTTGCCGCCGAAATCGTCTACAAGGGTCGCGTTCCCGTCCGGGGTAAGGGGTTCTTCCTTTTCGGGTTCCTCATAGACAACGCCGCTGTCGTCGGTCGCGTCCTGTCCCTCCGGGGTCTGTGCAAAGGCGGTGACGGAAAAGCCGCCCGTCAGCATGAGGGCGGCGCAGAGTGCGGTCAAGGTTCTAAGGATTTTCTTATTCATTCTCGGTGTCCTCCATTTCTTCGGTGTCGTGGTCTGCGGGTTCTGCGGGGTAGCCCGGCGCGGCTTCCATGCCCGGAATACCGCCGCCGGAAAGCATAGCGGAAAGCTCATGCGGGGAAAGGCGCATGGAGCGCACAAGCTGTACGATTTGCAGGTTTTCCGCTTCGGTTTTCTGCGCTTCAAGCCCCCTTAATCTGTTCTGGTACTCGGTGATTTTCTCGCGGGTCTTTGCAATCTCTTTGTCGATACGTTCAATTTTGTTCATAGCCATCAATAAATTTCTCCTTTCTTTGCTCAAAAATATGTTAATTCCAGTTCATCAGCCCATAGCCTTTGATACAGGAGTAATTGACGGGGTAGCTCTTTATCTTGCAGGCGTCGCCGGAATTGCCCTCGACGGTATAGACGCGCTCCCCGTCCGTTCCGATAACAAGCCCCACATGGTCTGCGCTCCCGTCCCCGTCCCAGTCGAAAAAGATAGCGTCGCCGGGGGCGATATTCTCATAGCCCCTCGCGCCCCATTGCCCGCGTGACTGGAACCAGGGTACGCCCTGTGACTGGCACCCGGCAAAGCGCGGCTCGCTCTTTCCGGCTTGATTGTAGCACCATGAAACGAAACAGGCGCACCATTCCACGCGGCTGTTAAATCCGTACCAGCTCCAAAAGGGTCGCCCGCCCACGTTGCCGACTTGCCGCTTCGCAAGGTCTACAACGGCGGTGTTGCCGGGGCGTGTGCCGTTTACAAGCTGTACGCCGCTTAAATCCTCGGACGCGCCCATATCGGGGGAGCCGCCGCCGAAAATCAGCGGTTTGTTTCCGCTTGTTTCCAGATAGACGCGGTACATTTCAAGCTGCTGTGGCGTTAGAAGTTCCTCCGCAATCTCGGAAATGGGCTTGTTCGTCAGCTTCACGTTGAGGATATGGTACTCGTAGGGTACTTCCTCGGTGGTCGTTTCCCCTGTTTCCGGGTCTGTGCTTGTTTCTGTGCGGTAGCGGATTTCCGTTTCTTCTGTCAGCGTCAAAGTGTACTGCATGGCAAAGACGCGATTTAGCTCTGCCTGTGCGCTCTGCGGGGTGTAGGTCTGGAAAAGCGCGGTGAGGTAGGACGCTAACTCATGGGGGTTATGCCCGATACTGTCAAGGTCATAGCGGTATTCGTCATAGCCGGGGTGGGTGCTTTCGATATTGTCAATCTGCTGCTGAAGCTCGTTTTCCTTTGCGGCGTAATTGTTCTCCGTCGCCACAAGGTCGCTGTCCTCCGACGTGTAGGAAGTCCCAAGTATGCCGTTCATCAAGCCGGAGAACATGGAACCGCAAGAGGAAAGCCCCGCCGATACCATGATGAATAAGAGTAGCGCGGCAACGGCGATACATACGCCCGCCGGGTGCCGCCCTACAAAAGCGATTGCCTTTTTTGTTTCCTCGGCGGTCTTTTTTGCCGCCTTGCGGGTGTTCTCTGCGGCTTTCTGCGCCGTTTTTGCGCCGCCTTTCCTTGCCGACTTTGCATACTGCCGCTTGATTTGCTGCTTCTGCATGAAGCGGGAAAGGGGATTGCCCGCAATCTGCGGATTGTCATGCAGGGCTTTATGGTACTGAAAATCCACATTCGCCTTGAACGCCGCTTTCTCTGCCTTTGCCGCCGCCCGGTAGGGTTTGAGCTTGTGGCTGTGGTAGCCCTCCTTGACTTTCCGCGCCCCGTACTTTGCGCCGCGCTCTGCCAGTTCTTCGGATTTGTGCGCCCCCTCAACGCCGGAATTGTCCTTTTCAACGGAATGTATCTTGTTGTGGACGAAAATACCCGCTTCCTGTGCGGGGCGGGATAGCGGGTTATTGTGGGGCTTATTCTTTCCTATGGGCTTTTCCTGTTCCTCAAAATGTAGGCGGGTCTTGCCTTTCCCGGTGGCTTCATCAAAGGTGCGCTCCCGTACAAGTTTCTTTTCTTTGGGGATAGCCGCCTTTGCCGCGTCCAGACGGTCGGCTGCTTTGTCCGATTTTCGGATATACCTTTCAAGCTCCGGCGTTGCCCGTTCCTCGTCGGTAACTGCAAGCGGGAAGATTTTCTTTTGCTGTGGCTTCTGCCTGTGCTTTCCTCGCCGCCTTTTGCTCGCCTTTCTGGTACGCGCCCCGTCGATACGTTCCAAGACGCGCTCGGCTGCTGCGGTGTCCTGTTCCCCGTTCTGCCCCCGGCGCATGGGGAAGCGGCGGCGTGTCGGTTAAGGGCGGGGAAGTTGCGCCGCCCGGTAGGGGCTGCGCTGCCTGTTCCGGCTGCGGTGGGGCTTCGGTCTTTGCAAAGTCCGCGTCCCTTATCCGCTTGCTGATACGTTTCTTTTTCCCGGTAGCGGCGTTTACCTCGACAGCCCCCTCGCGGGTCATTTTCTGCGTGACTTTTTCACGCGCCTTATATTGTTTTATGTGTCTGTCCCTCCAATCCGCGCCCTTGCAAGGGCGCAATACTCGGCGTTTATCTCAATGCCTATATAATGCCTGTCAAGCTGCTTTGCGGCTGCCCCCGTCGTGCCGCTGCCGAAAAAGGGGTCAAGCACAACGCCGCCTTTCGGACAGCCCGCCTTGATACAGGTTT
>ENA-OQDC01000153-OQDC01000153.1-human-gut-metagenome-genome-assembly--contig:-NODE-153-length-54920-cov-5.510248_pt1 | contig 54920 bp, 39 predicted proteins | sample MGYA00242770_ERZ504601 | MGnify/ENA primary metagenome ERZ504601 (study PRJEB26092, sample SAMD00036305) | human gut metagenome | host: Homo sapiens | study: EMG produced TPA metagenomics assembly of...
CTTCGGCGACCGCACGGAACTGGTGCTCGAAATGTGGAGCCGCGTGAAAGGTGACAATCTCAATACGGGCATCGTACTGCTCATCTTCGCCGTCTTCGGTCTGCTCTTCATCTGGCTGGTATATACCTAAGATACGAAAGTATGCTGGTTAACTTTGCAGTTTTAACACTTTTATAGGGCTTTGGGCAATAATTCCGCAGAGAATTCCGCCAGCAATATTACCTTTGGCACTGTGTTTGCTGATACGTTCTGCAAGCAACCTCATTCTGACATACAAACGAAAGTAATGAAAAAAGGACTGATAACTTCCATACTCGCACTTACATTCAGTGGTTTGCAAGCCCAACCGCTGCCTGCCTCCCCAAAGCTGGTGGTAACATTGACCATTGACCAGTTGCGTACAGACTATATGGAAGCATTTTCGTCCTTATACGGAGAAAAGGGGTTTAAGCGCTTACTGCGTGAAGGTAAAGTCTTCCGTCAAGCAGAATTTCCTTTTTGCGGAACGGACCGAGCCTCGGCCATTGCCGCCATCTATACCGGGACAACACCGTCCATGAACGGCATCATTGCAGAGCAGTGGCTGGATGCAGGTACACTACGCCCCATAGACTGTGTAGAAGACCCCAACTTCATGGGCAACTATACCGACGAAAGCACTTCCCCCTCCCAATTACTGACCTCCACCATTGCCGACGAGCTAAAAATAGCTACCCGCAACAAAGGTCTGGTTTATGCCATTGCGCCTTTCCGCGATGCCGCCATATTGGGTGCCGGACACGCGGGGAACGGTGCCTTCTGGCTTAATAACAATACCGGAAAATGGTGCAGTACAACTTATTATAATGAATTTCCGTGGTGGCTGAGTCAATACAACGACCGGAAATCTCCCGACTACCGTATCAAGGATATGGTATGGACACCTGCTCTTCCTTTTACCAACTATACATTTCTGCCCGAATGGCGTAACGAACCATTCAAATACAAGCTGGACGGTGAACGGGCAAACAAATTTCGCCGCCTGATTACCAGTCCTTTCATCAACGAGGAAGTCAACCTGCTGACCGAAGAGCTGCTGAACAAGAGCACTATCGGACAAGATGACGTACCCGACCTATTATCGCTGACTTACTACGCAGGAAATTACAACCACCGGAGTACGCAGGAATGTGCCATGGAAATGCAAGATACCTACGTACGGCTGGACCGTAGTATAGCTTCCTTATTAGAGCTCATAGAACGTAAAGTTGGGCTCCACAACGTACTTTTCTGCATCACCTCCACCGGCTATGCCGACCCGGAAGCTGCCGACCCGGGCGTATATCGGATACCGGGTGGTGAATTCTACCTGAACCGCTGTGCCGCCCTGCTGAACATGTACCTCATGGCATCCTATGGCGAGGGACAATATGTGGAAGCTTATTATGACCAACAAATCTATCTCAACCATAAACTTATTGAGAACAAGCAGCTGAGCCTGACTGAAATTCAAGAAAAATCTGCCGAATTTCTGGTTCAGTTCAGTGGCGTGAGCGAAGTATATTCAGCTCATCGCCTGCTTTTGGGCCCCTGGTCACCGCAAATAGAACGTATACGCAATGGTTTTCACCGCAAGCGCTCTGGCGATTTGCTCATTGAAATACTTCCGGGCTGGACTATCATGCAGGAAAATAGTATTGATAACCGTGTAGTACGTACGGCCGATATTCCTGCTCCCCTCATTTTATTGGGAGGAGGAATGAAGGCTGAAATCATCCGTATACCCATCAGTATCGACCGCATTGCCCCTACCCTGGCAAGTGTAATGCGCATCCGCGCCCCTAATGCAAGTACAGCATCTCCCCTCGACTTTTGATTCTAAAATAATCTGTGCAAATCTGGATAATCTGTATAGAAATCAGTAACTTTGCACGCTCAACTAACTCAGCAATAATAATAAAAACAAATATATAATGGGATTTAATGAATTTTTAAGCTCGATTTTCGGCAACAAATCCACACGCGACATGAAAGAGATACAACCGTGGGTGGAGAAAATCAAAGCCGCTTACCCGGAAGTAGCCAAACTCGACAACGACGCCCTACGCGCCAAGACAGAAGAACTGAAAGCCTACATCCACGATTCGGCAGCCGAACAACGCGCCAAAGTGGAAGAACTGAAAGCCAGCGTTGAAGATACCGAACTGGAAAAACGCGAAGACCTCTTCAACCAAATCGACAAAATCGAGAAAGAGATATTGGAGATTTATGAAAAAGCGCTGGACGAAGTATTACCCACCGCTTTCTCTATTGTAAAGGAAACAGCCAAACGATTCTCTGAAAATGAAGAAATAGTGGTTACAGCTACCGATTTTGACCGCCAACTGGCTGCCACTAAAGACTTTGTACGCATCGAAGGCGATAAAGCCATCTACCAGAACCATTGGATAGCAGGTGGCAACGATACTGTATGGAACATGGTACATTATGATGTACAGCTATTCGGTGGTGTGGTTCTACATAAAGGTAAGATTGCCGAAATGGCAACCGGTGAAGGTAAGACATTGGTAGCTACCCTACCGGTATTCCTCAATGCCCTGACTGGTAACGGCGTGCACGTGGTAACAGTGAACGACTATCTGGCAAAACGTGACTCCGAATGGATGGGTCCTCTTTACATGTTCCACGGTTTGAGTGTAGATTGCATCGACAAGCACCAGCCCAACTCTGATGCCCGTCGCAAAGCTTATCTGGCAGATATCACGTTCGGTACAAACAATGAATTCGGTTTCGACTACCTGCGTGACAACATGGCTATCAGCCCCAAAGACCTGGTACAACGCCAACATAATTATGCCATTGTCGATGAGGTGGACTCAGTATTGATTGATGATGCCCGTACTCCGCTGATTATCTCCGGACCGGTTCCCAAAGGCGATGACCAACTCTTCGAACAGCTCCGCCCACAAGTAGAACGTCTGGTAGAAGCTCAGAAAAAACTGGCTACCCAATACCTGGCCGATGCCAAGCGCCTGATTGCATCGAACGATAAGAAAGACCAGGAAGAAGGCTTCCTCGCTTTGTACCGCAGTCACAAGTGCCTGCCCAAGAACAAGGCACTCATCAAGTTCCTCAGCGAACAAGGCATCAAGGCCGGTATGCTGAAGACCGAAGAAATCTACATGGAGCAGAACAACAAGCGCATGCACGAGGTGACTGACCCGCTGTACTTCGTTATCGAAGAGAAAATGAACAGCGTGGATTTGACAGACAAGGGCGTAGACTTGATTAGTAGCAATGTAGAGGACCCCACTTTCTTCGTACTACCCCGATATCACAGCGCAACTCTCTGCCTTGGAAAACGAAACAGAGCTGACAGACGAACAGCGCCTTGAAAAGAAGGATGCCCTGATGACCAACTATGCCATCAAAAGCGAACGTGTGCATACCATCAACCAACTGTTGAAGGCATACACCATGTTCGAGAAAGATGACGAATATGTGGTAATCGACGGCCAAGTGAAGATTGTGGATGAGCAGACGGGACGTATTATGGAAGGACGTCGTTATTCTGACGGTTTGCACCAAGCCATCGAAGCCAAAGAAGGCGTGAAAGTAGAAGCTGCCACCCAGACTTTTGCCACCATTACATTACAGAACTATTTCCGTATGTACCACAAACTATCCGGTATGACCGGTACGGCAGAAACAGAAGCCGGCGAGTTGTGGGACATCTACAAACTGGATGTAGTGGTTATTCCGACCAACCGCCCCATTGCCCGTAACGACATGAACGACCGCGTTTACAAGACAAAACGTGAAAAATATAAAGCAGTCATCGAAGAGATAGAAAAATGGTGGCAGCAGGACGCCCCGTACTGGTGGGTACCACTTCTGTTGAAATCTCTGAAATGTTGAGCAAAATGCTCACCATGCGTAAGATTGAACATAGTGTATTGAATGCCAAACTGCATCAGAAAGAAGCGGATATTGTGGCTACTGCCGGTTTGAAATGTGCTGTAACCATTGCTACCAATATGGCCGGTCGTGGTACCGACATCAAGCTGAGTCCGGAAGTGAAAGCTGCAGGCGGTCTTGCCATCATCGGTACAGAACGCCACGAATCACGCCGTGTGGACCGTCAGTTACGTGGTCGTGCAGGACGTCAAGGCGACCCGGGTTCTTCTGTATTCTTCGTATCTTTGGAAGATGACCTGATGCGTTTGTTCTCCAGTGACCGCATTGCCAGTGTAATGGACAAACTAGGTTTCAAAGAAGGTGAAATGATTGAACACGGCATGATTTCCAAGTCCATTGAACGTGCCCAGAAGAAGGTAGAGGAAAACAACTTCGGTATCCGTAAACGTCTGTTGGAATACGACGACGTGATGAACAAGCAACGTACAGTAGTCTACACCAAACGCCGCCACGCTTTGATGGGCGAACGTATCGGTATGGATATCGTGAACATGATTTGGGACCGTTGTGCCAACGCCGTCGAAGCACCCGACTATGAAAACTGCAAGATGGATGTGCTCCAGACGCTTGCCATGGAAGTACCTTTCACCGAAGAGGAATTCCGTAATGAGAAGAAAGAAAAACTGGCAGACAGAACTTTTGACGCTGCCATGGAACTCTTCAAGCGCAAGACAGAACGTATGGCACAGATAGCCTATCCGGTCATCAAGCAAGTATACGAAATGCAGGGACACATGTACGAAAACATACTTATCCCCATCACAGACGGAAAACGTATGTACAACATCTCCTGCAACCTGAAGAAAGCTTACGAGACAGAATGTAAGGAGGTGGTGAAGTCATTCGAGAAATCCATCTTGCTGCATGTTATCGACGAAGCATGGAAAGAAAACCTGCGCGAGCTGGACGAGCTGAAACACTCCGTGCAGAATGCAAGTTACGAGCAGAAAGACCCGCTACTGATTTACAAGCTGGAATCTGTGAACTTGTTTGATGCAATGGTCAACAAAATCAATAACCAGACCATCTCTATCCTGATGCGTGGACAAATCCCGGTACAAGAGGCTCCGGCTGAAGCCCCTGAGGCTCCCCAGACTCCCCACCAAGTAGAGGTGCGCCAGGCTGCTCCGGAACAACGCCAGGATATGAGCAAGTATCGCGAACAGAAGGTTGATTTGAATGACCCGAACCAGCAGGCCGCTGCGGCACAAGATACACGTGAACAACCAAGACGCGAACCTATCCGTGCCGAGAAGACCGTAGGACGCAATGATCCTTGTCCTTGCGGAAGCGGTAAGAAATACAAAAACTGCCACGGAAGGAATGCATAAATCAAAGCTATAAAATGATAAGGCGATAGGGTGATAAGATGATACCGTCAGGTATCTTTTATCACCCTATCACTTTTTCTCCTGCCACATTATCACATTTTTTATTCGTTCCAGCTTTTGAATATTCAGCTAAAAGAGTACTTTTGCTCCAAAGAACAAAACCAAAGACTATGACCAAATATCACTATTGTCTGTTATTGATGGGGTCTCTGCTGTTAGGCAGCTGCCAGAGTGTAGAACAACTGTCCATTGATTATATGCTTCCGGCAGAAGTCAGTTTCCCGGCAACACTGAAACGTGTGGCTGTTGTCAACAACATGCCAAACGTACCGGACAACAAACTCATCATCAGTGAGGAAGAACAGAAAAAAAGTGAGAATGAGGTGGCACGCCTCACCAACTACTACAATGGAGACGCCGCAATAACAACCGAATCCCTTGCAGAGGCCCTTGCCAACGAAAACTACTTTGAAGAGGTTGTGATATGCGACTCTGCCCTCCGGAGTAAAGACATCAATCCCCGCGAAAGCACATTATCGAGGGATGAAGTACTGGAACTTACACAGAATTTGGACGTAGATTTCCTGATAGCCCTGGAAAACATACAAATGCGTTCCAATCGCAAGATAAGTTATATGCCCAACTGGGGTGTGTTCCTCGGCACAGTGGATGTAAAGGTATATCCTACCGTCAGAATATATTTGCCTAACCGCAAAGGTCCTATGGTAACCGTCAACAGCAATGACAGTATTTTCTGGGAAGAGGCAGGAAATGGTGAAGCGTCAGTACGTTCCCGCCTCATCAGCGAAGAAGACATGGTGAAGCAAGCATCTGAATTTGCAGGAACAGTTCCGGTAAGACATCTACTCCCCTATTGGAAAACCGGTAACCGCTATCTCTTCAGTGGTGGTTCTGTAAATATGCGTGATGCAGCCGTATATGCCAAAGAAGAAAATTGGAGTAAAGCAGTAGAACTCTGGAAGCAGACCTACGAAACAAAAAAAGGAAAACAGAAAATGTATGCAGCCTATAACACCGCTTTGGGCTACGAAATGCAAGACAGCATAGATACTGCCTTGGAATGGGCATTAAAAGCGCAAACCCTTGCCCGTGAGAAAAGCAAGACAGACAAAAAAGAGACAGGCGAAATACATGATGGAACCATCTCCTATTACATCTTTATCAGCATGTATGTAGACGAATTGGAGAAACGAAAAGAGGGAATGGCACGCCTGAACATGCAAATGAACAGATTTGATGATGATTTTTAGTCAAATGATGCAGAGATAACCGTTTTTTTTATACCTTTGAACAACCATTAAGAAAAGAAAGTTATTATGAAGCTCAGTCAATCGTCATTAGCACTCTTGGAGGACACTCTTAAAAAAGCAATCGGCAAATACACCTGCGGTTGCGAACAGACTATCGTTACAGACATTCATCTGCAACCGAATCAGAATTCGGGCGAACTGTCTATCTTTGATGATGAAGACAAGGAGCTAGCCAATACCACCATTGAAGAATGGATGACATACGAGGGAGATGATTTCTACGAAAATGTAGAGCGTATCTTGTCCTCACTGCTCTGCAACATGAAAAATGAAGGAAAGTTCGACAAGCTGACTATTCTGAAACCATTCTCTTTTGTACTGGTGGATGATGATAGAGAAACAATAGCAGAACTGTTGCTGATGGATGATGATACTCTATTGGTCAATGAAGAGCTACTGAAAGGATTGGATGAGGAACTGGATTCTTTTCTGAAAGAGCTGCTGGAAAAATAATATTCCAAACAATCAGCCTATAAGGAAAAGAGACCTTCTTATAATAAATTAGCCCCTGCGATATAAAACAACCGCAGGGGCTAATTCTTTTTTTACCTACACCAATACCTAACGTATCTTAATTCCATAGAAAGAACTTGAGGTGGTAACAAAAAGTATATCCTTCTGCCTTCCACCAATTGCCAAGGAAATCGGGCGTTCTTCTATCTGAATACGTCTCTGCTCTTTACCATATTTGTCATAGACAAATATTTCACCATCAGCAACATAGACATTCCCATCAGCATCGGTCACATTACTGTATTGGCCATAAGGACATATTATTCCTTGTTCTGTCAAACGGCCATCCACACCAACGGAAAGTTGTACTGTCGTTTTATTCATCTCATTTACAATATAAACCGGTTCTGACTGACCGGGCACTGTAACAGTCAAAGCACAAGAACGTCCCAAATCATAGGTATCCGGAATAATTGTCACGCCATCCGGAGCGACAAAACTATACTCAGGCATACTGGCAACCACCTTGTCAAAGTCACCTCTCCAGCGACTGGAAGGGTGAATGACCTTCTGTATATTCTTCATACCGGCTGTAACAACACGTGGCATAGGCTTCATCGTAGCATCCACGCTATCCGGATTAAAAGAATACCCCCAAGCACTCCAGCCACTGTTACCCCAACCACTGTACATCGGATTATCATCCGGCAAGCGCACTACCGTTTCCTGCTTGCCGTTCACCAGATAACCCGGCTGAGGGTCATAGCGGAAAATAACCAGCAGATTGTCTTGCGTATCAGTGGCCAATGTAAAAGGCTTCCAGGGATAATCAGCTATCAAAGTAATCTGCTCCGTGTCTGCCGACCATCTATAGATTTTCTTCAGACGGTTTTCACAGAAGTAGATATTTCCTTTACTGTCGGTAGTAGCTCCGGAGGCCAGTTCAAAACCGGTAGCCAGCTTCACAGGCTTGTCCATGACCGTGCAGGAAGGGCGAAGGCTCTTCTCGCTACCCGAAACAGTGAGACGGGCAAAGTCCCACGAATAAACGGGCAACTTCTTATTCATATCATATATAGGAAACTCTATGACTGGCAATATCTGCGTATAATTGTGCATATTACGGAAAGTGATATTCTTGCAATCCCATATGCGGAAACCTATCCTCTTTGGCATAAAGGCACGGATAACGCGATACATCCACACATTTACCATTTCGATATTTTGACAATTGGACATTTCTGCCATATAACAATCAGGCCCTTCACGACCTTCTTCCTCAAACTGGAAAGCATAAATTTTCCAGTTGGCCACATTATGGAAACGGGCTTCAGTACGGACATGATGCTCCAAAGACATGGCATAAATACGTCCCGGAGTCTTCGTTTCGCTAATATAAAGCCCACTGGCAGCATACGTACTGGCTGTCCAAACATCCTTAATTGTCCCACCGCCATTGTTTGTAATCCACAAACTCCAATACTGGTTGTCCCAAGCCATATCCTTACCGGTCTCCATGACCGGAGAAGACGGGGAACTAATTCGACGCTCGCCCCTGCGGTAAGACGACTGTCCGGAAGCATTCGGAGCCGGTTTGCGCAAGGTGCCGTGCCCGCCTACAAACTTCACATCATTCAAGTACGAACACTCACCCGCCATCCATTTACAGCCGACAGCACGGTAATTATACGCACCAGTATTAATACCTATACCATTCAGTACGTCGTCGCCGCCTTCGGAAGATTCAACCAAAGGCACAGGCACGCCGAAACCACTGAATGCAGGCTCGCTTTCCTTCAACAGAAATTGAGTCCCAAAAGGATGCAGCCCAATCAGCTTAGTACCGGGAGACAGCTTCAACGTTCTCGTCAGACGATACCACCCCTGGGGCACATAGATGCTTTTATGCAAAGAGACAGCTTTTTCAAAAACTTCCGTATCATCAGTCTCGCCATCACCTTTTGCCCCTAAGTCGCGGATATTGACCCATGTCTCCATTGCCGGAAGAACCGGAAGGTCCTTGCCAAGTGGAACCGGCAGTTTTGCCACCGGCTCTATTTCACATATTTCCCTGAAAGAAGAAGCATCATTCAAATCCTGATACACCAGACCGTAAGTAAACTCCTTGACTCTGTACATTTTTGCTTTTCCGGCAACTTTCTTTCCACTTTGAGCATAGTCCACCAGTACGGGAACATTCCTGCAATCCACATTCACCAGATTCAATTGCGAAAAAGTATTTCCCTCTACGCTTACCCTGACACCGGCTTCCGAAATATTCTCCCACAACGAATTCTCCACATGAAGGCGGTCTGCCAGATTCTCTGCCATTTCAAAGGCAACGGGCGTATTCTTCACATGCATATTGACGATGGCAAACCCCACCTCTTTTGAATAGACAGCCGCTTTTCTCTGCCCCTCAAAGTAAGTATCGACCATCATCATAGGCCATCCCGGAGAAGTCCTGGAAGAAATTATCCCATATTCACCGCCATAGAACCTGACGTCTTCCAGTTCATTGCCCACATCATACATGCCGGCTTTTCCCGAACCAATCCGAATGTCGCAATGATTGATAAATCCATGCTGGGCAAAATGCGCACGAATGGCGACGGCTTGAGGATTACCTTTGTCTATACGGAAATCCACATTGGACACCGCACTATAGAAAGTACCTGCACCGGCATCCGAAGACTTCCTGCCCTCTTGTGCCAGCCCTCCCGTAAACCATATCATATAATTTTGAGTAGTCTGGAAACCGGGTGTATCGGCTCCCAAATAAATCACCGGCCGTTTCTTCCCATAACCAATCAGCCGAATGGATGAGGGAATTTGAATCGTCTTGCTAATGCGATAATTTCCTTCCGGCAGAAACAGTATCCCAAAATTCTTTTCGCGCTTCACCTGATTGATTGCCTCTTGAAGCGCATCGGTCACGTCGGACTTTCCATCAGCCTTGAAGCCGTAATTCTCCGGGGTAAAGTAGAATGCTTCCGGATCGTCCGGTCTTTGCGTATAGGCGGAACCACCCCCTACCGCCCACCCGGACGACATATTACAGATAATCCAACAGACTATCAGCAGGTATCTCATTATTTGATAATTTCTCATTACACAGATTGTTTTAATATGGATTTTCCTTATTTAATACGTACACCAAAGAACTTGGAACGGCCTGTGACAAACAATGTATTGCCATCCTTACCGCCAAACTGTAATGTGGACGGACGTTCGGGAACACGAATCATCCCTTTCTTCTTGCCATCCTTATCAAATACATATATTTCTCCGTCAGCCACATACAAGTTCCCTTCCTTATCTACAGCAGAACCAAATTCGCCCTGCTCCACAAAATAGCTCAAGTTGGAGAGCGTGCCGTCATTGGCCACATCCATCTTCACCATTCTGCGGTCATATTCATCAGAGGTATAGAAAGGCTTTCCCGGATAGGCTTCCAGCAGGGAAGAACTACGTGACAAGTCGAAATAATGAGGAATGATAGTTTTTCCATCCGGTGCCAGGAAGCACATTTCAGGAACATAGACCGACACCGCATTGAAATCGTGGAAGTCTCTCCAACGGTTAGAAGGATAAAGAGCCTTATACACGTTCTTCACTTGACCCATCGGAACACGCGGCAACAGTTTGATGGTCTCTTCCGGATTTTCCGGGTCAATGGAGTAGACTCTCATTGTATATGCGGAATTACCATATCCGCTGAAAGAAGTACCTTTTGTATCAGGCATTACCGGCATTTCCTCCGGCTTACCATTAATCAGATATCCTGGCTGCGCATCATATCTGAACAATACCAACAGATTATCTTCTGAATCAAAAGCCAGATTGGAGGGTTTCCACGGGAAATCTGCCAGCAGCGACAAGCTGTTTGTCTCTACCGACCACTTAAAGATACGACGCATCCGATGGTCGCAGAAGTAAATGTTACCTTTACTGTCGCGCGCAATGCCTTCGGCAAATTCCAAATCGGAAGCCAATTGGTTCACCTTACCTATTTCATTGCCTAACGGTTGCTGATGAGGTTCTTTTCCGGTTACAATCAAGCGAGAAAGTTCCCACGGGCGGATGTCAATGTCTTTGTTGACATCGAACACTGCAATGTTATTCGTATATTTAATCTGAGAATAGTTATGCAGGTTCAGAAATGCGATGTTCTCGCAATTGCGGATACGTACAGAACTGTGATACGGTTCATTGACACGGATAACGCGGAACATATACAAGTTTGCAAAGGTCACATCTTTGCAGTCGTCCATCTCTATCGGTTGGCAATCGGTACTTTCGCGGCTCTCTTCCTCGGTTTGCATGCAATACACCTTCCAGTTGGACACCTTGCTGAAACGTACTTCATTTCTTACATGATGCTCGATGGACATGGCATAGATACGCCCCGGAGTAGAAGTATTGTTGGCATAGAAACCATTGGTGGCATATGTGCTTGCTGTCCAGATATCTTTAAAGGTGCCACCACCGTTGTTGGTCACCCACAGACTCCAATACTGGTTGTCCCAAGCAAGGTCCATGCCCGAAGCCGCTACCGGATTATCGGGAGAACTGATACGAGCCGGTCTGTTCCACCGGCCACGTGGTTCCTCAACACCCGGTTTAGGTTTCCATAAACCGCCATGCCCGCCTACAAACTTCACGTCATTCATATAAGAATCTGCATTTGCCATCCACTTCACACCTACAGCACGATAGTTATAACCGCCGGTATTGATACCAATGCCCACCAGCATATTTGCACCGCCTTCCGAAGATTCCACCATCGCTTTCGGACCGCCAAAACCACTGAATGCAGCAGTACTTTCGTCCAGCTGGAACTGAGTGCCAAAAGGATGCAGGCCTATCAACTTGGTATCGGGCTTCATCTTCAAAGTTTCGGTAATGCGATACCAGCCCTGGGGTACATAGATATTATCATACTTGTCAATAGCCTCCTGGATGGCCTTCGTATCATCCGTTTCCCCATCTCCCTTTGCACCGAGTTCGCGCAGATTTACCCATGTTGCCATTGCAGGCAGTGCAGGGATGTCCATCAGTTGGGCAACCGGCATCTTCTGTATCGGTTCAATATCAACCAACGTTTCATATTCCGGCATATCCACCATGTTATCCATCTGCAAGCCGTGGTCGTATGACTTTACCTTATAGATTTTATGAGCAACATGGGTGGCCGTATTGCTACGGGTATATTTCGCCAAGGTCGGTACATTCTTACAATATACATTGCGGAAGGTTATCTGATTGTTGCTGTTGTTCTCGTTGGTAATCACCACTGCCGGACCACTTACATTTTCAAAATAGCTGTTTTCCAAAAATAACTTGTCGCAATAATTAGGGTCAATATCAAATACAGCCGGAACATTCTTGGCATACAGATTCACCATTGCCAAACCGGACTCCTGACAACGAAGAGCAGCTACACGTTGTCCCTCAAAATAAGAGTCGACCATCATTACCGGCCATCCGGGAGAAGCTTTTGTCGTATAAATGCCATAATCTCCCCCGTAAAAAGCAACGTTTTCCAACTCATTGCCCACATCGAACAGACCAGCCTTGCCTTTACCTATGTATACGGCCACATAACTGATAAAACTGTGTTGGGCAAAGTGTGTGCGTAACGCCACTGCATGCGGATTGCCATCTTCTATACGCAAGTTGATATTCGACATGGCACTGTAGAACGTACTGGCACCGGCATCACGGGGTTTCTCACCTTCCTTGACAACGGCTCCCGTAAACCAGAACATGTATTTAGCTTTTCCTTTATCATCAGCTACTTCCTCCTGAAAACCCGGAGAATTCTTAGCCAGAATAAATTCCGGGCGATTCTTTCCATAGCCAATCAAACGAATAGCCGTAGGAATATAAATGGTCTTGCTGATTTTATATTTACCTTCAGGGATAAAAAGGATTCCGAAATTCTTTTCTTTCTTCACTTGATTAATCGCTGCCTGCAAAGCATCCGATACATCCATCTTTCCATCCGCCTTTATAGGATAGTTCTCGGGAGTGAAATAAAAAGCTTCGGAGTCATTGGGTTTTAGAGGATAAATCGAATTCAATTGTACAGCATACAACTGAGTACATATCATCCCCAGCAAAATTAAAATAATCGTGTTCAATTTCTTCATGGTCTTATTTTTAATGTATGGATAAAAAAAGACGTTCTGCCGTCAAGCAGAACGTCTCCCTCTGCTATAAATTACAATTTTATAACTACTACCGGCGCATAATTATGCCGTACAGTGCCCACACCCGAAACATCAGCCAGAGCGCCAATACGGAAATAATAATTCTTGCTGTATTTCAAGACATCAGCATTTTGTCCCAGATCGATGGACAATGTATAAATATCAGCGCTATTTATAGCAGTACTCGGACTAAACACTTGCTTATCAGTCCCTCCATTCAACGTCAATTTCACATTGTTACCTACCCACATATCTGAAAAAGCAAACAACTGAATCTCTTTCAATTTCACTTCTTGTTTACCAGCTTCCAACGAGAATGTAGCAGTAATTACATTGCCATTCTTTTCTACTTTTGGACTTTTGACGCGAATATAAGGAATAACCTTGAAATCATACACATTATCCCCTGACTTAACAACAAAATCCTTCACTTCAAATGGATAAAAATTCCCATTTTCAAAACGAACATCATAAGTGGCGGCAAAAACCATATTGTTACGATATTCTCCGGTATTTGTGATATACCAGGTTTGATCCGTAGCATTAGTAAATCCATGCTCCCTCACTTTAATTGCATTACCGTTTTCCATATCAGAACCTACAAGTTCACCTGTCTGTTCGTCAAGGATAGAACCATGTATGGAAGCATCCGGTCCCTCATAATTATCAATTTCACAAGATGTCAATGCAAATAAGAAGCATGACACAAATAACAATATCTTTTTCATAACTTTCTACTTAATATTATTCAAATTAATGACCTGGATTCTGAACTAAACCATTCGTGGCAATATTAGGTATGCCCCTATAGTAGTTGATGTTCTGGAAAGTACGCCCTCCTCTTGTTTCGTCACCAAAGTAGTTCACCCTTGCAAAGACATATTTAGGCTCTGCACCACGCAAGTCAAGCATCGGCACCAAAGCTTTACGAATTCTATTATTGCTGAACTCAGTATGGAATTCCCTACGACGATTCATATCCCAAAAAACGCTTTCCTTCAAACGCCATCTCCACACGACGTTCCTTCAAAACACTCTCTAATGTCAAAGATATCCGGTCGGTGTGTCCGGCTCTACGTCGCAAAGCATTCAAACAGTTCTCAGCCAATTCCTTATCGCCAAATCCACTACCATTTTCCACAACAGCCTCAGCATAATTCAGGTAGACTTCTGCCAAACGCATATCAATATAAGAGGTAGTGGACGAAAGACGGTCGGGAGACATGCTCTCGCCCTCGGGCATATACTTACGGACTCCAAAACCTGTAGCAGTCCAATTAGCATCCTCACCACTGTTCACATTATTAAATCCGGAGAACATGGTTTCACCTTCGGCTCCTAAAGCATAATATGTTGTTCCATTTTTCTGAGTAGACTCGTTTGAATAAGCCACATAGCTATTATTGTCCTTGATAAATCCGCCCTGGATAATAATCTCAGTGCCGGCATAAGATGAACCCGGCACAACCACACTTGCCAACAGACGTGCATCCTTGTTGGCAAACGGTTCATACAAATCGTTGTATTTAACAAAAGGTACCGACATCAAGGTGTTCACTACAGAAGCATTATTCATATTATGGAAATTAGCGATATAAGCATCTTCATTCCCATCCGTACGAGTTACAATCTTTGCACTTTTTCCCGTACCGTCATCCGTATAATCTTCAAACAAATCAACGATTTCCAACATCGGATTGAAACGTCCATATTTCAGAGCGCCCGGATTGACTTGAGGAAGGATATTAAACTGCGCATAGCTATGTCCCTGATTAGTATTGGTTGTTCCATTAAGATACGCTTTACTGAAAATGACCTCTTCATTCTGGTCATTCAGGAACAAGGCCTGGAAGTTTGATGCAGCCTCCTTAACAGTAGCCGGAGTAGGCTTATAAAGAGATTTACCGGAATTCTCTATAAGGAACTTAGATGCTTCAATACATTCTTTATAGAATGCATCGGCATCGGCAGAAGTCATTCCACCCACCAGTTTCTGAGTGACAGCCTCACCAGCCAAAGGTGCCAGATTCCAATACTTGGCTACAGAAGCTGCATGAAGTGCAACTCTTGACTTCAACGCATAAGCTGCCCACTTGGTTACGCGATACAAATCCGAACCAGAAGTCGCATCGGGCAAGGTAGCAGCAGCAAGGGTACACTCATTCAATACAAATTTCCAAGTATCCAACTCTGTACTGCGGGGAACTGCTACAGCACCCGGTCCACCATCGGCATAATCATCGTCCTGCACTTTGTCAATCAGAGGAACGCCGCCATATCTTTTTACAAGCCCATAATACATATAAGCACGTGCAAAATGGGCTTCACCAGTCATACGATCCGCATCTGCAACAGAAATTGTTCCAGCTTCTTTGGCTTTTTCTACATTTTGCATAAAAATATTCACCTGACGAATATCTCCATAGGGCCAATAATTGAATCCTTCGTAACCTATATCCACTCCTCCGTCACTACGGGTAGCTTCGTCGGTAAGAAATGCTAAATTAGTAGTTTCATTCACACCATCATAACCGCGTTGATTAAAACCAGCATTCGGACGATAATTAAAATCTTCCATAGGAATCATGGTATATATGTTTGCCAATAGTGCCTTTACACCACCTTCTGTCTCCAATAACTGATCGGGAGACACTTTATCCAGCGGTTCAAGTTCCAAGAAGGCATTACAACCGGACAATCCCATCAATGCACATAATGAGAATATCGATAAAATATTTTTTTTCATGGTATTTCAGAATTAAAAGTTTATGTTTAACCCAAAGTTATAAGTTCTCATCAACGGATATGCCAAGTTGGCTCCCCAATCCCTTTCCTCACGTTCGGGATCAGCATCCTTCAAAGCCTTGTTACAGAACGTAAGCAGATTTGAACCATTGACAAAGATACGGGCACTGTTCAACCCGATTCTTTTCATAAATGATTTTGGCAGATTGTAACCGATCTCCATACTCTTCAAACGGAGATAAGTAGCTTGCGGAAGCCAAACGGAAATACCATAATTCCATCTACTACCATTATCCGAAGTATTGGAGAAATTGTGGCGTAATGCCGGATAATAACCGGCTACCCATTGTGTGGCAGGATTATACGGATCATCTGTTATATTTGCAGGATGCCAACGATCTACATACTTCGCAATTAAATAAGATTTATTTGTCTTGCCACCATATCCCCAAACATCATCATTGGCATATCCGATGGAGTAACCAGAAGCTCCTTGAAACAGCATATTGAGATCAAAATTCTTATAAGAAGCCGCCAAAGTCAACCCATACTGGATAGGAGGATTTGCACCGGTTGCCCAAAACTCCGGAACACGGTCACTGCTGTTAATCCTGCCATCACCATTCAAGTCAAGCAATCTGTAACTACCCGGAAGCATCTTAGAGTTACCCAAGTTTCCACCAATCAAAGGAGCCGTTTCATACTGTTCCAAAGAAGTATATTGGCCATCGTATTTATACAACCACATCACATTACTGTTGCGGTTTTCCTTTCCATTCAGCCATCTATCCATAGAACTGGTATATTCGGCATGTTCCACATGCAGACTTCTTTCACGTGCATACGTAAAATTAGCACTTACTGAATATGAGAAGTCCTTACCGATTTGTCCTCTGTGTCCCAATTCAATCTCAAAACCCCGGTTCCGGTTAGAATTCAGATTTTCCTTCGGGAAACTTGCACCAAATGTATCAGGAGCAGATTGTGCACGGTCAGCCAAAATGCCTTCATTCTTACGATTGAACCACTCGATAGTACCACTCAACTTACCATTCCATAAGTCAAAGTCCAGACCTACATTGGAAATAGAAGATGTAACCCAAGAAAGCCGGTCAGTCACTACACCAGGAGCTACCATACCCATAATCTGGCTGGTACCATCAAAAACATAACCATTAGAAGCCGAATTATAAGCAGATACATATTGGAAAGGATCACCGGCATCATATCCACTTTGCCCAAAAGAACCCCTGATTTTCAAATTAGTAATGAACGGCAAATTGTCCTTGATGAAACTTTCTTCCGAAAGTCGCCATCCGGCACTTACCGACGGGAAGAACGTCCAACGCTTAGAAGGAGCATAACGATAAGAACCATCATAACGTCCTACTACCTCCAACAAGTATTTACCGGCATAATCATAGTTCGCACGCATCAGATAGGCTGCCAAACGGCCAAAACTACGATACCCTGAATTGGTAGCTGTACCCGGACTTGCCTGATTCAAAATATCATTAGTAAACAACTCTGAATATTGCCGGGAACCGGATAATTCATCGCGTCGTGTACTGCTCAACTCTGCCACAGCTGTCACATTCAAATTGTGCTGATTGAAAGAACGCATATAATTAGCCTGCAACCTACCATAAATCTTCTGATATATTCTCATCGTATTGGAATAAGCATCAGTACTACCTCCCGTACCGGCAGGCGCATCTGTATAATAATCATACAACGGATAAGAACGATTTAAAGAAGAGTTGTTACGATTGTTACCGCCAAATGACCCCAAAAGACTCAATGCCAACCCTTTTACAAAAGGAACTTGCCAATTCAATTCCACATCGGCAGAATACGTCAGGCCTCTGTTCTTGCGATAACCGTCTATATCCGGATCAACCAACGCAAAAGGATTCTTGTTTTCAGGACCGATTGCAGACAAATGATTGGGATTATTAATCGTATGAGTACCGATACCACGGTCATTAACCATCAAAGTCTTAAAAGTCCACATAAAATCCTCTCTCGGCCTTTGGGTTTCATCCCAACGCCCGGACAGATTCACATTCAGTTTCAGCCCTTTCGTAAGCTCTGCAGTCAGGTTACTTCTCAGATTATATCTATGATAGTATTGGATACCACTCTTCAGCAAACCATTATCGCCATTATAGCCGAAGCTCACATAATATTTTACCTTATCCGTTCCGCCTCTCACAGAAACAGTATGCGATTGCTGGAACGCCAGTTTATTCATAAACATGTCAATCCAGTTATTGTCTGTATAACCCTTAGCCCCGGTTCTATACAGTTCCAGAATATCGTCAGTGTATTCAGGGGCAGCCTGGTCATTACGTGCCCTTTCATTGGCCAACATGCGATAAGTATAAGCATCTACCGTTTCTTCCATACCCGTGGCATTCTTCATACCGAACAATGCTGAGTAAGATACTCTGGTCTTTTCGGCTACACCTTTTTTGGTAGTAACAATGATTACGCCATTAGCCGCATTCATACCATAAATAGCGGCAGAAGCATCTTTCAAAATAGAGATACTTTCTATATCCTCAGAATTCAGCTGTGCAAGTTCTTCAGTACCTTCACGTGTGATACCATCAATTACCACCAACGGGTCACCATAACCGCGAATGCTCACCATATTGTCGAAAGTTCCCGGCTCTCCGGTTTTCTGACGAATCAATAACCCCGGCATCTTACCTTGAATATTGCTAATCAGATTCTCGGTCTTGGTCGTAGCTATTTCATCAGCACCAATGGCTGCAATGGCACCGGTCAGTGATTCTTTCTTCTGTACACCATATCCTACAACAACCACTTCATCCAATATCTCAGCATCTTCTACCAAAACTATCTTGAACGAATTTCGGCCTGCAACCTTTATGTTTTGCGTCTTATAACCTACATAGCTTATTATAAGAGTAGCATCAGAGCCCACATTGGTCAGAATGAAATTACCGTCAATGTCTGTTATGACACCGTTGGTAGTTCCCTGCACCAAGATACTGGCACCAATCACCGGTTCACCGGTTGCATCGACCACAGAACCTTTCACTGTCGCAGCCTGCAAGGTTGCCTGTATCCCATCAGCTCCTATAGCTTTATCATAAAGGATTATATTACGGTCCAATACCTTATAGCCTATATTGGTTCCTTTGAACACATCGTTCAGAACCTTGAATATGGTTTTGTTATTTGCCCGGACCGATACACGGCGCTTAACGTCAATCTGCTTGTTGTTGTAGAAGAAAACGAATTCAGTACCCTGTTCCAATTCTGTCAGTACTTCATCAACGGTCTTGTCTTCAAGAGCAATGTTTACCATTGTCTTTTGAGCATAACCTTCATTGGCAAAAGTCATACCAACCAAACAAAACAACATAAATAATGTGCATCTCATAGCAAGAGGAATTTTTTTCATGCATCTCATCAGGACACTTTTTGCCCTAAATGATTGGATACAATAGTGTTTTTTCATAATTTTGTATTGATTTCTAGTGAAAAAATAAAGTTGCTTTATCTGTCGCCAAACAGATATTTAAAAGTTTCTGTGTTTCATGCAGGAAAATGCGCCAACATTTTCCTGCATGTTTTTCTAAACGGACTTGTGTTTCATCATACTACTTTTTAAAGGGTTAATAAACTTCTATTACCTGTCTCTCGGCATTCACATCACCATCTTCAACAAACTTGAAATGAATATTCGAGGATATTCGGAAGTGCTCCAATATTCGCTCCAAACGTTGTTTGGTAAATGTAGCCGTAAAGGAATTCTGCTTCAATGAAGCCCTTTTCAGAATGAATTCCACATTATATCTTTTGCTCAAACTCTTCAATATATCTTCAAACGGAGTGTTCCTGAAAATCAAGCGTCCGTCCTTCCAACATGTTTCCACGTCTACATTGACTTCTTTCACAACGACCTTTTCCCGCACTATATCATAAATAACCTTTTGCCCCGGTATCATCATTACATTATTCCTCCTGCCGTTATTCACATAGGAGAAACTGACTTTACCCGAAACCAAAGTGGTCTGTACCGTCCTGCTCCCTTTGTAAGCCTCTACGTTGAACTCCGTTCCATGTACCACTATCTTGGAATTGTTCAGCGTGCCGACAATGAACTTCTTTTCATCTTTTGCGACAGAAAAGAATGCTTCACCCACCAACTTCACTTCCCTTTTATCATCGGCAAACCGGGAAGGATAACGCAACGACGACGACGAGTTCAGAACGACTTCCGTTCCATCCGGCAATTCGACAGAAGTAGTCATTCCCGGATTTGTCCTGACTTCCATCATATGTATCTCTTCTTTATCCTTGTCCCAATAAAGGATAGACCACGATACCATCAAAGGGATGAATAAAATGGCGGCCGCCCGTTGCATCCCTCTAAATAATACCTGATACCTATTGACCTTTTTCTGTTTCATCTTACGATGTACATCCTCCAAGGCCTTCTTTACATCCAGCTTGGATGAAATCTGCGCCATGTCCGCCGCCAGGCCGAGTGTCTGAACCTGGCGGGCTGTCCTGCGGTTCTCTTCCGATGCTTCCAGCCACTCCTCTACCAGAGCAGTTTCATCTTCCGTTGTCTCTCCTTCATAATACCTGAGAAGCAGGTCCTCCATTCCCTCTCTTTTTACCATAATTTTTATTGCTAGCTTTAATCTAAAGACAAACGGGTGAAAAGAACTCCTAAACAAAAAGCTAAAAATATTTTATATACTTAGATTATAATGGGAAAAAAAGCTATTTTTGCCCAACAATAATGAACCCCCACCCTATGAGAAACATACCATTAGAAGATACATCTTTATTATCCGCCATACAAAAAGGAGATAGAAGTGCTTTTGATGTGTTATTTCAAAAGTACTATTCTGTGCTCTGCACCTACTGCTATCGTTTTGTCCGGTTGGAAGATGCAGAAGAGATTGTTCAGGACGTCATGCTATGGCTTTGGGAAAACCGCGAAAGACCCATTATCGAATATTCGCTCAAGCAATATCTGTTCAAGGCTGTCTACCATCGTTGCATGACCCGGATTGCCCAAAATGAAGTGAAGCAACGGGCAGACACCGCTTACTATGAACGAATGTTCACCATGCTGCAGGAGGTGGATATCTATCAAATCAACGAATTAAGCAAGCATATACAAAGGGCCATCAACGAACTGCCGCCTACTTATAGGGAAGCTTTCATCATGCATCGTTTCCAGAATCTGAGTTACAAGGAAGCTGCCGAACTACTCAACGTTTCCCCAAAAACGGTAGACTACCGCATTCAGCAGGCTTTGAAGATTTTAAGGGTCAAGCTGAAAGATTATCTGCCACTGATATTGATGCACCTGCTCACCTCGCATTAAGACCATACATAAGCGGAACGTCCCCTATACCTTGCCGGCTACACACCGGGACTTAGCCCTAAAGAGTATAGGACTGAGAGGTCAAAACATCCGGATGTTTTACCCCAATACATGGGGATGTTTTCACCCAAAACACCCGGATGTATTACCCCAAAACATCCGGGTGTTTTAATGGAAAGGATGCGGATGTTATGACCTCTCAGTATACGGGTCAGACCGGTTCAGTCCTGATGGGAGAGGCACTAAGTCCCTATATATCCCGTATTCATTAATTATTCTAAAAAAAGTTAGGGAAAACTCCGGGCCACCGGTCATATAAGCAAGAAGCAACCCTATTATTATCATAACCTCAAAATGCACGCAATGAGAAAACTGATTATCCTATTGTCGGCGCTGGTGTACGTCATCCATGCACAAGCGCAATTTTCAGTGACAGCCCATCAGGAAGGATGGGACAATATCCCTCCACAAGTACAAAAACCGGGATTTTCCTTTCAGCAATCCGTACTTGCCAATATGGACGAGGACGATGCCCTTGAAGAAGTAATGCTTTTCGGACGTGACAACGGACACTACCCCACTTTCGACCTTTTCAAGGCCTACTATGCAATCGTAGACAACTATACCAAAGAAGTACAATACATTTCCGACGAGATTTATGTCACCGACAAGTACAATCTCCTTGTAGAAGACCGCAACAAGGACGGCATCTCCGAGCTCTACATATCCTACTTCAAAGACGGAAAGTTCAGCGTAGACGAACAAGGTTACAATCTGCGCACCACACGCTGCTACGACCGTATAGAATGGAACCCTACTGGCAAAAACTTTAAATCTTCCGGAAAATGAAAACAAGACTGACACTTATCCTGGTACTCCTTATTTATATAGGAGCTGCCTCGCACACACACGCACAGCAAAAGAAAGTAATCAAAACCATGATGATAGCCGGGCAGGACGGCAGCCATTACTGGCAAGGCGCCTGCGAAGCCATGAAGCAGATATTGGAAAACAGCGGAATGTTCAAAGTGGACTTCGCCTTTACACCCGACTTTGGTGGAGACATCGCTACCTTCAAACCCGATTTCCACCAATATGATTTAATCGTCATCAACTACGGCGGAGCTACATGGACAGAGCCCGTACGCAAGAATTTCGAGAAATACGTTGCCGATGGAGGCGGTGTGGTAGTGATACATTCTTCCGTCGTCCCGATGGCCGACTGGAAAGAATACAACGAGATAATAGGCATGGGGGCCTGGGACGGACGCAACGAAAAGGACGGTCCGTATCTGTACTGGAAAGACGGACAATACGTCTACGACTACTCTCCGGGGTATGCCGGCTACCACGGCTTGCAGCACGAAACCGTCATAGAACACCGCGCCCCCCATCATCCTATCCTGCAAGGATTGCCTCCTCAATGGAAACACTTCAAGGACGAGATATATACCCGCCTACGCGGTCCGGTAAGAAACATGGAAATATTGGCAACCGCCTACGAACGCGGACGGCATGAACCGTTGATGTGGACAGTAAGCTACGGGAAAGGGCGCATATTCGTCGACCTCCTGGGGCACTGCGGCAACGACCCGAACATGACTTACTCCATGCGCTGCACCGGTTTCCAGGTGACTTTACTCCGGGGATGCGAATGGGCTGCCACCGGCGCTGTCACCCAAGAAGTTCCCGCAGATTTCCCACTGAAGGATATTTATACATTACGTCCGGAGTTCAAGGCTCCTTTTCATGCTTACCCTGAAACCAAACACTGAATACCATGAAATACATCATCCGAACACTGCTGCTGGCATGCTGTTGCATGCAGGCACAAGCACAAGCTCCGTGGAAACCCGATACGGAACTGGAGAAACAATTACAGCAAAGCAATCATGTGCACCGCATAATGAAAGCCAATCCCGCACACGCCGGACTGACGCGGTGGGAAAAGAAAGAGGTATTGAAAAGCAGGGTACTCCCTCTGGCCGAAGATTTCGGCGCTCTGCGCCACACCGGACCCGGAACCATACATGTAGACCGTAAAGTCACTGTCTCAGGCAAAGGAAGTGTCCGCCTGGACACTCCTGCCTCCCTGGGCAAGAAGAATCCAACAAACCGGAATTACGCCACCCCGGAGATTATCCGTCCCCTCGACCGGGAAGACTTGCGGGAATACAACCGCTTTTCCGTTTGGGTATATGTGGATGCACCGGGCGTTTATCTGACCTTTGCCGGATTCACCCTATACAATGAAGGGGAGAAAATCATGCCGACTCCCGGACGCTTTGAAGGACAACACTTCGAGACTGTCTATCCCAACAAATGGCAGCACATCATATGGGAAATACCGGACCTATACCGTGATTGTGTCACCGGCTTTTCGGTAAACATCATGCTGGCAGGTGCTCCTGCAGGAGCCAGCGAACACATGAGCCTATACATAGATGACATGCGCATCGAAAAGGTAGAAGCGGAAAACAGCCGGGGATTCGACCTGCGAAAAGATGCAATGGCCTACTGCCACAGCGGATACAAGCCGGGAGCACGCAAGCAGGCTTTGGTGCAGCACGTACCGGAAAGGACTTTCAGCCTACACGATGCCGCCACGGGACAAACCGTTTATCAAGGTAAGGCCAGTCCTCTGAATCAAGACAAGAAGCAGGACAAAGGATTTCTTGTGCTGGACTTCAGCAGTTTCAATACGCCCGGACAATACTTCCTCTCCATCGGTGATGTACAATCAAAGCCTTTCCCCATCGGAAATGATGCCTACCTGTCTACCGCCTGGCACACGCTGAACTTCTTCTTTTCCGAACGTTGCGGTTTCGACCAGCCCGGCATTCATCAGGAATGCCATCAGGATGTATTCGCCTATCATCCCGACGGACGGAGCATGAGTATTGCCGGAGGATGGCACGATGCAGCCGACCTGACTCAAGGAACGGGAAATACAGCCGAATCGTGCATCGCCCTCCTCGAAATGGCCGGTGCCGTACAAGGCAAAGACAGTATCTTCTACGAACGCCTGCTGGAAGAGGCACGCTGGGGAGTGAACTGGATTCTGCGTACCCGCTTCGGTGACGGCTACCGACTGGGCGGACTGATTATCGGCATTTGGACAAAGAATATCCGTGGTGACAAAGACGACATGCAGACAGAAGCACGAAATACGCCTACGGACAATCTGAAAGCCGCTTCCAGTTGCGCACTCGCCGCCCCTCATTTTGAAAAGAAAGACCCGGTGTTTGCCCGGTGGTGCCGGAACAGTGCCATTGAGGATTTCCAATTCGCCATCGACCTGCTGGATACACAAAGGACGGAACAGAACGAAACCGAACTTTATGCCCTTGCCACCGTCACAGCCATGCGTTTGTACCGCCTTACACAAGATGTTTACTATCTGGACTGGGCAACCCGGCTGGCACGTACCGTCATGGCGGGCCAACAGTTGGAAAAGCGTACCGACTGGAAAATCCCCCTGCGAGGTTTCTTCTATGAATCTTCCCGGAAAAAGCGTATTCTGGCCTATTATCACCAAAGCCAAGAGCACTTGATGGCCGAAGGACTCTCGATGCTACTGACAGATGCCCCCACCCATCCGGACGCCCCGTTGTGGCAGTCATCTTGTGAAGCCTATGCAGACTATCTACGCGGGGTTTCACAACTGATTGAGCCGTATGGCATACTGCCAAGCGCCGTATACGAGGTGGATAATACCGATTATAAGAATCTGTACCATGAAGGCGAGCAGGTAGGGCTTCCCAGTCTGGAAGAATACAATGCACAAGTGCGCAACGGTATCCCTCTCTCAAAGAACTTCTACCTGCGCCGTTTCCCCGTTGCCTACCAGTTCAGGGGATTCCACGCCGTTGTCATGGGCAAAGCCAAGGCTGCCTTTATCCTTGCACGCCTATTCAATGATAAAGCGTTAAGGGATATTGCAACCCGCCAGATAGAGTATATATTGGGCTACAACCCTTTTGCCATGAGTACCGTTTATGGAGACGGATATGACTACCCGCCACTTTACGGGGCCTATGCCGGAGATGTGGTGGGAGCTGTACCCGTAGGGATCGAAACATTCGAAAATGAGGACGAACCCTACTTCCCGATGCAAAATAACTGCACTTACAAGGAAATCTGGACACACACCACCGCACGCCTAATGTGGTGCGTAGCAGAACTGTTCAAATAAACAGTTCATTATACCGCTAAAAAAATGCTCCGGAGTTGAAGGTTCCGGAGCTTTTTCTCTGTTTTTATGTGACGGACAGTTATGCCTTTTTCAATGCTGCAATACTTTCCTTGAGAGATTTGATGATACTTTCAGCATCTGCCTGCTTCTTGCGTTCCATCTCAAGAACGGCGGCAGGAGCATTATTCACAAACTTCTCGTTACCCAGTTTCTTCAGCACACCCTGCAAGAATCCTTCCTTATGCTTCAGTTCGGCCTCCATACGGGCTATCTCGGCTTCCACGTCAATCATGTTACCCAAAGGTACGGCATATTCCGTAGTACCTACCATGAAGGAAGCAGCACCGTCGGCCTTGTTCTCCACTATATTGATGGAGGAAAGGTTACACATTTTCATGATAACCGCGTTGAATGCCACAACCGGATTCTCACCGATAACCTGCAACTCAAGTGTCTCTTTTTGGGCGATGTTCTTCTGCAAACGGATGGAACGGATATTGCTGATAACCTCTTTCACCACTTCAAACTCCCGGATGATATCCTCATCTACCAATGCCGACATTGACAACGGGCTTACCATCAAGCTCTCACCGTCTGTACGGTCGCAAAGATGCTGCCACAACTCCTCTGTAATAAATGGCATGAACGGATGGAGCAGATGCAACAAGTTATCAAAGAAACCGATAGTTGCTTCATACACTTTCCGGTTGATGGGCTGGCCGTATGCCGGTTTAATCATTTCCAGATACCAGGAAGAGAATTCGTCCCAGAACAGTTTGTAAACAGCCATCAGCGCTTCACTCAAACGGTACTTGCTAAACAAATCAGCCACTTCGGCAGCTACTTCATTCTGCTTGGCCTCAAACCAGCGTACTGCCAGTTCTGAAGCTTCCGGTACCGGAACTTCCACACTGACTTCCCAACCTTTAATCAGACGGAAAGCGTTCCATATCTTATTATTGAAGTTACGTCCTTGCTCACACAATGCATCGTCAAAGAGGATGTCGTTTCCGGCAGGAGCTGAAAGCATCATGCCCATACGTACACCGTCGGCACCGTATTTCTCAATCAAATCCAGCGGGTCGGGAGAATTACCCAACGACTTGGACATCTTACGTCCCAGCTTGTCACGGACAATACCCGTAAAGTAAACGTTCTTGAACGGCATCTTGCCTTCGTACTCATAGCCTGCCATAATCATACGGGCTACCCAGAAGAAGATAATGTCCGGACCGGTCACCAAGTCGCTGGTAGGATAATAGTAGCTGATTTCCTCATTGCCCGGATTATTGATACCGTCAAACAAAGAGATAGGCCACAGCCAGGAAGAGAACCAAGTATCCAAGCAGTCTTCGTCTTGACGAAGGTCTTCCTGTTTAAGACCGGCATTACCCGTTTTCTCTTTTGCCAAAGCCAAGGCTTCTTCGGGAGTGGCAGCCACTACATAGCCACCTTCCGGCAAGAAATAGGCAGGAATACGGTGTCCCCACCACAACTGGCGGCTGATACACCAGTCCTTGATATTTTCCAGCCAGTTCTTGTACGTGTTCTTATATTTGGCAGGATAGAACTTCAATTCATCATTCATTACCGGCGGCAAAGCCATGTCGGCAAAGTGCTGCATCTTCAGGAACCATTGCATGGAAAGCTTCGGTTCGATGGGCACATTGGTACGTTCGGAGAAACCTACCTTGTTGGTATAGGCTTCCACTTTTTCCAGCAATCCGGCAGCAGCCAGGTCCTTCTCAATCTGCTCGCGCACATCGAAACGGTCCATGCCGATATACAAGCCGGCAGCTTCACTAAGCGTTCCGTTATCATTGAAGATGTCGATGCTCGGCAGGTTATACTTTTCACCCAGCATGTAGTCGTTCACATCATGGGCAGGGGTTACCTTCAGGCAACCGGTACCGAACTCGATGTCTACATAATCGTCCTCAATGACCGGAATCACGCGTCCTACCAACGGAACAATCACCTTCTTGCCCTTCAACCAAGTATTCTTGGGGTCATTCGGATTGATACACATGGCAGTATCTCCCATGATGGTTTCGGGACGGGTGGTAGCAACCACTGCATAACGTCCTTTGGGGTCACCTTCTACCATGTACTTCAGATAGTACAGCTTGCTGTGTTCTTCCTTGTAGATAACTTCCTCGTCACTAAGAGCAGTCAGCGCCTTCGGGTCCCAGTTCACCATACGGACACCACGGTAAATCAAACCTTTGTTATACAAGTCGACAAAAACCTTGAGCACGCTTTCACTGCGTTTCTCATCCATTGTGAAAGCTGTACGGTCCCAATCGCAGGAAGCACCCAGCTTGCGAAGCTGCTTCAAGATGATGCCACCATGTTCATCCGTCCATTCCCAAGCGTGTTTCAAGAATTCGTCGCGGGTAAGGTCTGTCTTCTTGATACCTTGTGCGGCAAGTTTGTTCACCACCTTGGCCTCGGTAGCAATGGATGCATGGTCGGTTCCCGGCACCCAGCAGGCATTCTTGCCTTCCATACGGGCGCGGCGTACCAGAATATCTTGTATGGTATTATTAAGCATGTGTCCCATGTGCAACACACCAGTGACGTTGGGGGGCGGGATGACGACGGTGTAAGGCTCACGACCATCGGGTTTCGAACTGAATAATTTGTGGTCCAACCAATACTGGTACCACTTTCCCTCCACGTCAGCGGGATTGTACTTACTTGCTAATTCCATGTTTTTAAATCTCTATAATTAATTTATTGCGAATAACGGGGACAAAATTAATGAATTAAAATTTAAATATATATTTTTGTCCCTACAAAACAGTATATAAAAATGAGGGGGAAAGCTAAAAAATCCGGTATGTCATATTAATCGTGTTACTGTCTATCACATGGGCAACACAGCTCATACCAAGTTTGGGAGAAGTATATGCGCAGTCTGTATATCCGGTAATCTCCCATATTCTGTCCTCCTTTTCAAAACTCATACCTTTTGCCGTAGGCGACTTGTTTATTTTCCTCAGCATCATCGGACTCCTTTTCAATCCCATCAGGGCACGCTATATCCAGAAAAAGAAGTGGAAACAGATTCTGCTGAACGAGATGGAATACTTGCTGTGGATATACGTATGGTTCTATCTGGCATGGGGACTGAACTACTCACAGAAAGATTTCTACGGCAGGACAAACATACCTTATACTGCCTATACTCCCGAAATCTTCCGGACATTTGTAGACAACTATATAGACAAGCTAAACGCTTCTTATACGGACATCACCTCCATTGACGAGCCACTTGTCTGCCGGGAAAGCGTATACGGATACAACCAAATCAGTGATACGCTGGGGGTACACCGCCCTCCTCACTCTTCTCCACGTGTGAAAACCATGCTTTTCACCCCGTTCATTTCCATGGTAGGCGTCACGGGAAGCATGGGACCCTTCTTCTGCGAATTTACACTGAACGGTGATTTGCTCCCGTCGCAATATCCCGCTACTTATGCCCACGAGCTGGCCCACCTACTGGGCATCACCAGTGAGGCTGAAGCAAACTTTTACGCTTATCAAGTCTGTACCCGTTCGCAAGTGAAAGAGATTCGTTTCAGCGGGTATTTCTCTGTACTCTCACATGTGCTGGGTAACGCCCGCAGGCTGATGACCGAAGAAGAATACGCAGAGCTTTTCAGCCGGATACGTCCTGAAATCATAGAACTGGCCCAAAAGAATCAACAATACTGGATGGAGAAATACAGTCCACTCATCGGAAACATTCAGAACTGGGTGTATGACTTGTACCTGAAAGGAAACAAGATTCAAAGCGGACGCAAGAACTATTCGGAAGTAATAGGCTTGCTTATCTCATACGAAGAATGGAAAAACTAAATTTCAAAACCATGCATACAAGAAAAGAACAGATGGAGGCCTTCGGCCGCTTCCTCGACATACTCGACGAGCTCCGCGAGAAATGTCCCTGGGACCGCAAGCAGACCAACGAAAGTCTGCGCCCCAATACTATCGAAGAGACTTATGAACTTTGTGACGCCTTGATGCGCGATGACAAGAATGACATCTGCAAAGAGTTGGGCGATGTGTTGCTGCATGTGGCTTTTTACGCAAAGATAGGCTCCGAAACCGATGATTTCGATATGAAAGACGTATGCGACCGTCTTTGTGAGAAACTTATTTTCCGCCATCCCCATGTCTTCGGCGATGTAAAGGCCGAAACCGCAGGCCAGGTTTCTGAAAACTGGGAACAACTAAAATTGAAGGAAAAAGATGGGAACAAAACAGTGCTGAGCGGTGTACCCGCTGCCCTACCCTCACTCATCAAGGCCTATCGTATCCAAGACAAGGCCCGCAATGTAGGATTTGACTGGGAGGAACGCGAGCAAGTGTGGGATAAGGTAAAAGAAGAAATCCAGGAATTCCAGGCTGAAGTCGCCCACATGGATAAAGAAAAGGCTGAAGCCGAATTCGGCGATGTCATGTTCAGCCTCATCAATGCTGCCCGCCTCTACAAAATCAATCCGGACAATGCACTGGAACGCACCAACCAGAAGTTCATCAACCGATTCAACTATGTAGAAGCACACAGCATCAAGGAGGGTAAAAATCTCCATGACATGACACTGGAAGAAATGGATAAGCTATGGAATGAAGCGAAAGCACTGGAAAAAGAAAGCAAACAAGATGATTCTTCTAAAGGTTAGGTTTAACTGGCTAAAGTAGAGGTTTAGGGAACTAAAGTAGAGGTTTAACAAGGCTAAAACGAGGTATCTCTCATTAACAAAAGAAGGTTGCTCACACCATCGTGGCAACCTTCCTTATTTGTAATTCATTCACTACTCACTTTTTTCCCTTGCGGTCTTCGCTGGGGGCCATCTCCCTTTTTATGCATGCCTTTCAGCAGTTCACGATGGAAACGCATTTCAGCTCTTTGCACCAGATAAATCTTTTTACAAGACAATATCTTCTTGAATTTATCAAAGTAGGTCTTGTCCAACCGGTCAGAAGCAATACGGGCATCATACACACCTTCCATAATTTCCTCATACTGGGCTTCGGTTGTTTTTTCATCTTTCCCTTGCCGGAGCAATTTCCAAGCCTCGTCATTCAACTGCTTTTTCCGGTCTTGCAATTCAAAATACAATGGGAAGAACTTGGCTGCTTCCTCACTCGTCAGCCCGGCTTTCTCCGTTATAAACGCTTTTTGTTTGGCACGAAACTCTTCGGGTGACAGATGCTGATCACATCCATCACTAGCCCAAAGCAGGGGCATCATGCCACATATCATAACCAATAAAACAATCAGTCTTTTCATTTTTCAATAATTGAGTGTTGTTACCTTATTCTGCATCAGAGTCTGCCAAATAAACATACAATGAATAATCATCCAGCATGGAATTCTCTACAGCCATATTAATATATTCCATTTCTGTTTCCGTATCATCAGCAGCCATACGCTCTACAGATGGAGTATGCTCCGAAGAAGCCACGCGGATAATCAATGCCGCACCTATAAACATGGCGGTCATATACAACCAAGGCTTTACCTTCTGCCACATTGTAGGCTCTGTCTGTACAGCAGTGAGTTTTTCTTTTTCGGGAAGCCGGTTCATTACCTCTGAAGTAAGATTCTCAAAGTAGCCGTCAGGAACGCGGAAAGGATTTTCCGTCCCTATCTTTTTCAGTATTTTATCTTCTTCTTTCATAAGCTTTCTCCTTTCTGTTTAATTAGACATTGTTTTGTGGCAAAGGTTTAATACTCCTCACCCAAAAACTTTTCTATTTTCTTCACGGCATGGTGATAAGAAGCCTTCAAGGCACCTACGGAAGTACCGAATATATCAGACATCTCTTCGTATTTCATTTCCTGGTAATACTTCAAATTAAACACCATACGTTGTTTTTCCGGCAAGGCAAGCAAGGCTTTTTGCAAAGCCATCTCTGCTTTATCACCGGAGAAGTAAGGATCACTTTCAAGCTTTTGAAGTGCATCTGCCTCGGGATCATCCAAAGATACTGTGGAAGCAGCCCGTTGTTTGTTCAGAAAAGTGAGGCATTCATTCAAGGCTATGCGATAGAGCCAGGTAGAGAGTTTAGCCTCTGCCCGAAAATAATCTATATTGGTCCATGCCTTAATGAAAGTATTCTGAAGTAAATCATTGGCATCTTCATGAGAGAGGACCATACGACGAATCTGCCAATACAGCTGCTCGCTATATTGGGCAACAATCATCTCAAATCCCCGCTTTTGTGTGCTTTCTTCTTGCAGAAGGGCCAACACTTCGCGTTCATTATAGGAAGGGGTCATAAATTTCTATTCGCATTTGTTATTTTAGACTGCCAAAGATAATGCAAACCGAAAGCAGAACAAAATGAACGAGTTCATTTTTTATGTCGAGGTGCAGTTATCTTCGCACTTGTGCAAAGATACGAAAAGTTTAATTCATACCGATACACAAAGTGTTTCTTTGGCAAGCTGAGTATCCGGAAAAATAGCGGATGCTTCTTGAAGTAAGATATTTTCATCTTCATATCGTGCCGAAAAATGTCCTATCAACAACTTCTTCACCTCAGCCCTCCTGGCTATTTCAGCCGCTTGTGCAGCAGTTGTATGAAATGTTTCTTTAGCACGCGGTGCATCCTCATTCGCAAATGTCGCTTCATGAAAAAGCAAGTCAACTCCTTTTATCTGCTCTACGATAGAAGGAAGATAGATGGTATCCGAGCAATAGGCATAACTGCGGGACGGAGCAGAAGGGCGGGTCAACAAGTTGTTGGAAACAGTTTTTCCCTCCGGTGTCACGTAATCGGCCCCATTCTTTATACGATTCAATTCGTATACCGGCACTTGGTAGAAATCGACCATTTCACGGATAATATGGTTAGGACGCTGCTTTTCTGCAAACAAAAAGCCACAACACGGCATACGATGACGCAAAGGAATGGTAGTAACCGTCAACGAACGGTCTTCATAAATCAGCATCGGTTCTTTCGTATCAAACTCATGGAAAAGGACCTTGTACGTCATCTGTCTATTAAAAAAGTCCAGCATAGGTGTCAGCAATGTTTCCAGACCCTTTTGGAGAATGGATATGCAACTCGGCTGTACGTCCTAAAAGGTTTAGTGTAGAAATCAGTCCCAATAAGCCAAAACAATGGTCTCCATGCAAGTGAGAGATAAAGATATGATTCAAACGTGAAAACTTCAGATGTGATTTACGGAACTGCAACTGTGCCCCTTCCCCACAATCAATCATAAACAGCTTGTCGCGCACGTTCACAATTTGAGACGTAGGGAAATGACGTGTTGTGGGTAAAGCGGAACCACAACCAAGAATATGTAACTCAAACTTTTCCATTCCAAACCTTCCGAACTGATTTCTACTCCTTGATTTATAGAAGAGCCTTTATCTCTGAAATTCCAAAGGATATTTCAAAAGTTTCTCTAGATTTATTCCCTTTATACAGATAGCCCACCCCTTTATCACACTTCACACATACTTCCAAGAACATGCGCAAGGCTGGATCGGAGGAATTCAAAGAGTTCTTCACATTTGCCTTCATCTGTTCTGCATTTTCCTTCAAAGCAGACATCTGTACTACAGATTCGTCAATCGTATAATGATACAGCACCTTATCCGACTCGATTGTCAGTTTATTGAGCAAAGTGGCTTCATCCACCTGCATCGGGCATGATACGTTGGTCATCTTCACTTGCTCTTCCAATTTCTTCTTATCACTGCTTTCAGCAGCTGAACCGCCATTCAATATATCTTTCAAGTCTTGAGTAGTCAGATAACACTCCACTTCGTTACCGGATGTCTTTCCTTTATAGATGAACTTCATACCGGAATCAGTACCGACAACCAAATCCAGCATCTCTTTAATAGCCCCTTGTGGATTACCCAACATAACAGTCACAGTAGACTTCATTGCATCGGGATTCTTTTTCAAAGCATCTATATCGAGGAAACTTTCATTCATAAGCAGCACATATACCACATCCGCCCCATCAAAAGTAATGCTGGATATTTCGCCGGAAGCTCCCATATCCATGGGACATTGTTTGTTGGCAGCCGCGATAGCCAGCTTGAGTTTAGACTTCTGGCCGCATGCGGTTAGTAACATCAGTGACAGGCAAGTGAACAACACCGTCTTCCCTACATTTTTGAACATGTTTTTCATAATAAATGAAAATAAATTATTGAACATTTCTATGATTACAAGAGCAACCACCCTGCAAAGATAAACATTTATGGAAAAACCATCCTTAATTCCATAAAATTCTATTGACAAATCATAAAAAAGAAGGGCACTTGTTTACGCAAGTACCCTTCCTTCATTTATAGAATGGAGTAATTATTTCTTTCCAGCTTCCATCTGTTCCTTCAAGGCAGCCAAAGCATCGATGTCACCCAGAGTAGTAGATGCAGCCTGGTTTTGGATAGCAGGAGCAACGTCTTCTCTCTTACCGGTTGACTTCTTAGTAGCAGCCTTCTTTTCAGCTCTTTCTTCTGCCTTTGCAGCATCTTCAAAGATACGGCTGTGAGAAAGGATGATACGCTTAGCGTCCTTATTGAACTCAATTACCTTGAATTCAAGCTTCTCATCCAACTGAGCTTGTGAGCCGTCTTCCTTAACGAGGTGCTTCGGAGTAGCGAAACCTTCTACACCATAAGGCAGAGCAACTACAGCACCCTTATCCAGCATTTCGATAATAGTACCTTCGTGTACAGAACCTACTGTAAATACAGTTTCAAATACATCCCAAGGATTTTCTTCGAGTTGCTTGTGGCCAAGGCTCAAGCGACGGTTTTCCTTGTCGATTTCCAGAACTTGTACGTCGATGTCTGCACCAATCTGAGTGAATTCAGACGGATGTTTAACCTTCTTCGTCCAAGACAGGTCAGAGATGTGAATCAAGCCGTCAACACCTTCTTCGATTTCAACGAATACACCGAAGTTAGTGAAGTTACGAACTTTTGCAGTGTGCTTGCTGCCGATAGGATACTTCTCTTCGATAGTTTCCCAAGGATCAGACTTCAGCTGTTTGATACCCAAAGACATCTTACGCTCTTCACGGTCCAAAGTCAGGACTACTGCCTCAACTTCGTCACCTACCTTCATGAAGTCCTGTGCAGAACGCAAGTGCTGTGACCAAGACATTTCAGATACGTGAATCAGACCTTCAACACCCGGAGCGATTTCGATGAATGCACCGTAGTCAGCCATAACTACAACTTTACCCTTCACGTGGTCGCCAACTTTCAGGTTAGCATCCAATGCATCCCAAGGATGTGGAGTGAGTTGCTTCAAGCCGAGAGCGATACGCTTCTTCTCATCATCAAAGTCAAGGATAACAACGTTGAGTTTCTGGTCGAGTTCAACCACTTCTTTCGGATCGCTGACACGGCCCCAAGAAAGGTCTGTGATGTGAATCAAACCGTCTACGCCACCCAGGTCGATAAATACACCATAGGAAGTGATATTCTTAACGGTACCTTCGAGAACTTGTCCTTTTTCGAGTTTACCGATGATTTCCTTCTTCTGTTGTTCCAGTTCGGCTTCGATAAGAGCCTTGTGGGAAACAACCACATTCTTGAATTCCTGGTTGATCTTAACAACCTTGAATTCCATTGTTTTGCCAACGAATACATCGTAGTCGCGGATAGGCTTCACGTCGATTTGAGAACCCGGCAAGAAAGCTTCGATGCCGAATACGTCTACAATCATACCACCCTTTGTGCGGCACTTGATGTAACCCTTGATAATTTCTTCGTTTTCCAAAGCTGCGTTTACGCGATCCCAAGAACGGGTAGCACGAGCTTTACGGTGAGACAGAACGAGCTGTCCTTTCTTGTCTTCCTGATTTTCGATGTATACCTCAACAGTATCACCAACCTTCAGTTCAGGATTGTAACGGAATTCACTCATCGGAATGATACCGTCTGATTTGTAACCGATGTTCACAACTACTTCACGCTTGTTCATTGCGATTACGGTTCCATCAACTACCTCGCGGTCGTTAACCTTGTTCAACGTATTGTCATACGCCTTTTCCAGTTCTTCGTGGCTTGCACTGGCTACTGATTCGCCGTTCTCATAAGCATCCCAGTTGAAGTCTTCAATAGGAGCTACATTCTTTAAATTTTCCATTAATAAATAAATTGTTTAACTCGTTAATTAAGTGAGACTTTATGTTGACTCATTGTAAATCGGGCGCAAAGATAGAAGTATTTTCTTGAACTACAAAACAAAAAGCATTCAAAACAGCAGTGGAATAATCAATTAAAGAACAAAAAAAATGTTACCTTTGCATCGTTTCATTTATACATAATCTCAATAATTTATCATGAAAAAGATAATCGCATGCATTTCCATCATTTGCTATACATTATTATGTTATAGCCAAAATCAGACAACGGACAACAACTACCGTACACAAAAGAACATTTCCTATCTTCATCCTGGCGAAAAGGACAGCTATAAGCTGGAGCGTTGTAAGCTCGACATCCATTATCCTACAGATAAAAAAGGATTTGCAACCCTTGTCTGGTTTCACGGTGGAGGACTGGAAGTCGGAGAGAAACATTTCCCGAAGGAGTTCTTGAATCAAGGCTACGCCGTGATAGCCGTAAACTACCGACTCAGCCCGCGTGCCCAAAATCCTGCCTACACGGAAGATGCCGCAGAGGCCGTTGCTTGGACTTTCGAGAACATAGAAGAATTCGGAGGAGATAAAGATAAAATATACATAGCCGGTCATTCAGCCGGTGGTTATCTCTGTCTGATGCTCAATCTGGACAAGAGTTACCTGGCAAAGTGGAATATTGACGCCAACAGCCTGGCAGGTGCTTTCCCCATCAGCGGACAGACTACTACCCACTACACCATCCGCAAAGAACGCGGGCTGCCTTCCGACACTCCGATTATAGATAAATATGCTCCTTCCAATAACGTAAGAAAGGACGCTTCACCCATGATACTTATCACTGGCGACAAAGAGTTGGAGATGCTGGCACGCTATGAGGAAAACGCTCATCTATATGCCCTCCTCAAAGCACTGGGACAAAAAACCACCCTCTATCAGATGGAGGGATTTGACCACGGTACGGTGGCCGCTCCCGCATGTACCTTGATAAACAGCTATATGAAGAAGGCAAGCAAGAAGTAACCACTACCCTTGCCTTTCTTTTACGTATGCCAATGCCGCTCCTATTGCTGTTCTATATTCAGCATAGGGCGGTATATGAAAATGTACATGATAGATGGCTTCCATTTTAGAAAATACCTCCCGGCACTGAGGCAGTTGGGTAAGATTCCCTATCAGAACGAAATCCTTGATAGGACTATTCAAAGCTGACAGTACAGCAGCTCCTCCAATGGTTTGAAGCACCGTATAAATTATACCGCAGGCAATATCTTCTTGAGAAGCATTGCTATCTGCTTTCCCGAAAAGAGAGGCGGTAGCACTCACAGGCAAGTCAGGCAAAGCAGTGTTGCAAATATCACCTATCTGCAAGTTGACACGAGTTACATCCCCTTTCTCAGCCAACTCGGACACTTGATGAATATCATGAGTTTTCAACAGCAACCTTGATAGTCCCTGCAAGGTACCTCCACCAATCCCCAAGCCGCCAATATGCTGCACCTTGTCGCCGTCAATTTTCACAAAAGAAGTGCCGGTACCCATGCTGACTACAATCAGTTGGTCTATATCCGTTGCATGTCTGGCTCCCAAACCATTGGCAATAAACTCATCCGTTTTGCGAGTAGGCAGTCCATATAGAGGGCTGTTGACAAATGCGCTTCCCACTCCCGTTAGCATCACCTGCTCCACATCGACCAGCTGTATACCATTGTCATAAATATACTTACCGAATGCTCCGAATAAGGAAGTCACCGGGTCGGTAGCCGTAATAAACATTGGAGACTGTATCTGTTCTCCATTGATTCCAACGATTTTCGTGGTACTTCCACCCACATCTATTCCTATTACTATACCCATAGCTCCAAGTAATTTGCAGCAAAGTTACAAAAGAATCAATAATTGACAATTGATTAATGTGTCAATATGCTAATTGGCTGCGATATGTTTATGCTGTGCCATCACGCCGCAGGTCATTGACACATTATCACATTGGCACATTACTATCGGTTAAACAGCTCGAAGGTGAATTTGCAACCAATTTCCTGATACTTCCAGTTTGCAAAGCTGGCAAACAAGCCAAAATCAAAAATATGCGTACCAATGCCATACCCTACTTCCAGATAAGGTTTCAAGTGAGGTACTACCAGTGCATTCAGATACAGACGTTCGTTCAAGACATACTGGGTATATTTCATCAAATGGCGAAGCAGAAGGAAAGGCGCTTCGTATGTAAGGTGTCCACGGATATATTTGCGGGAAGAGTTATACCAACGCCCATCAAGCAATTGGAACACCCCGCCAATATCATCGCTCCAACCCATAGGCAGATTGGAGCGCCGCAAATTGGCAAAGTCCACAAAGTACAGTTCTTTCTGATTGGTGAACTCTCCCCAGCCAAAGCGCCAATAAATATCGCGCATCAATCCCAAAGAAACCTGATGCTGCAAATCGACCTCCACACGCTCGTACGAACCGCTGCTCTGCAATACTCCGCTGATGCCCCGTTCCCAATCCACCGAGATGGAAGGGTATTTGGAGTGAAGGTTCACCTTACGGTCACCATTCATATAGTAATATTGTCCCGGAGTCCAAGACAAACGGACACGGGGGGCAAAACTGTTATAAGTATGCCGAAACTTATTCAGGACATTGGGGTCGAAATTCGGAAAGAACGACGAGCCGCCGGAACCTACGTTTGTTACAGATTTTACCGATGGCATACTCGGATAGTTAAGTTCAAACCGGGAACGGTTCACTTCCGTACGTCTATGCATGGATATACCCACTTCCAGCGACAAGCCGTTCACTATCTCCCAGCTATGGCGCAGATTCAGATACAAGTCCTTGAAATAATCCAGATGTATCTGGTTGAAATCAAAGATACTGTCGGGAATAGCTTTCAAGTCATCCAGCACATCACTACTATAAATCCGGTTACCATTACCAAATTCCAGATGAAATGCCGCACGCTTACGAGGCCAATAATCAAAATCAGACTTCACCCTCCAGTAAAATTCTTTCTCTTTAAAATTATAACCTATCCGGGGAACGATTCGCAGCAGGCGGTCGCCCCTGAATATACGGTTGTACTTGAATTCCTGCCGATACGAAATTCCATGTTTGCCGCTATAAACTCAAAAGAAAAGGATTAATCAACGGCGAACAGCGTACACTTCCCAATTTATCAAGGTCTACTGTGTAGCGACTAATCAGAGCATCCCCAATCTGTCCCCAGAATTCCAGATTCTTATTGACCGGCTTCTTTTTCCGGATGAGTGTATCCCGACGCAAGAAAAAATCCTGATACAATGTTTCCTCGTGCGGGGTCAACGGAATGGGACGTAAAGTTTTAAAGTAGGCAGTATCACGCCGAAAAGCATTCGTATCCGTACGCAACGTGTATGAATCTGACAAGTCATATTTACTTTTCTTCACCGACTTCCGTATATCACTTCCAGGAGTTTTCTGAATGATGTTCTTATAATCGAGTACAGCTTCATAAGTACCATCTACCACATTTCCCAAAAAACGGAACGTTGCATCCACATCATACTGCAACGGAAGAAATTCGTCCGAATCGCCCACATTACCCATCTTCACCAGATTATTGAACCGCACCATCTCATTACGTCCGGAAAAACGCATCTCGCGTACACTCCACACGTTATCACTCACAATCAGATAACCGCCCACCAGCTGAAAGCTTTTGCTTTTCGGCATAAAACGGATTTTATACTGGCGAGCATGCCGTTCCCCCATCACCGTATCAATCCGATAAGTATAATATTTTTTGGCATTGGGTGCTAAAGGAGAGAGTAGTTTGTCATATAATAGGGTAGAAGAATAGATATTGATGTGAAAATATTCCGGCAATCGTCCGTCCATTTCCCAAAACTCGGAAGCAGTGCCGACACTTGCCTTTACCTTCTGGTCATAGATGTCGGGAGCAGTAAAATGCAAATCGCTATAAGTTTCCATCATATATTCCCGCACCCCTTTTTTGGGCCGGAACATGGAAGGGATGTAGCGGAGAATATGATTCTTCTTACGAATATTCACCCAGCCCTTTATGTAAAGCTCAGCCTTGTAACTTTCAATAATACGTTCATAAAGGGGGGCAAAGAAGATGACTTTCTCCATGATGGAGTCTGCGGAACTCACATGTTTGTCAACCGGATAAGATACACGCTCCGCCCCTGCCTTCTGTACAAAAGAAAACAAGAAGCAAATCCAAATCCATATAAACAACAAACGTTTCAACCGCAATTTCTCCTTATAGAATCGGGACAAATATACGGAAGAATTCGTGTAATGCAAAAACATGTTCCATAAAGAAGCAGGGATGACACTTGTGACACCCTTTATTATAAAACATATGTTACGCGCGAGAGACAATAATACACAAGCACACATAGTTTGTGCAAGATAAATACGAACCTATATAAATTGTTATAAAAAGGGCGCCACAAGTGTCATGTACAGAATGATTCGTAATTGTGACGCATGAAAATTACTAATCACGACGCACTAAGATTACTAATCGTGATGCGGAAAGATTACTAATTCAATGGCATGGAACAAACGTAAGCTTTGGGTCGTTTTCCATAACAAGCAGACTTTTCAGGGGGCTATTCTCAAAAAACACTAATATTTTCGAGAATACCCCCTAAAAAAGAGGGGGTAGTTCAGAAAAAACATGTATTTTTGCGCCCAACAACCAATAAAAGGAGAGACTTATATGTCAAAAATGCGATTTTTTGCTTTGCAAGAACTTGCCAATCGGCAACCTCTTGAAGTGACTACCCCTTCAAACAAACTGTCCGACTACTACGGCAGCCATGTCTTCGACCGTAAGAAAATGCAGGAATACCTGCCCCGTGAAGCCTACAAAGCCGTAACCGACGCCATTGAAAAAGGCACTCCCATCAACCGCGAAATGGCAGACTTGATTGCCAACGGCATGAAAAGTTGGGCAAAATCCCTCAACGTCACCCACTACACGCACTGGTTCCAGCCCCTAACGGATGGAACTGCCGAAAAGCATGACGGCTTCATCGAATTCGGCGAAGGAACGGAAGTAATTGAACGTTTTTCCGGCAAACTGCTCATCCAGCAGGAACCGGATGCATCCTCTTTCCCCAACGGAGGTATCAGAAACACATTCGAAGCACGAGGATATACAGCCTGGGATGTTTCCTCACCCGCCTTTGTGGTAGATACCACGCTTTGTATCCCCACCATCTTCATCTCTTATACCGGCGAAGCGCTCGACTACAAGACTCCATTGCTCAAAGCCTTGGCAGCTGTAGACAAGGCGGCGACAGACGTATGCCAGTTGTTCGACAAGAATATCACACGCGTTTATACCAATTTAGGCTGGGAACAAGAATATTTCCTCGTCGACTCGGCACTGTACAATGCCCGCCCGGATCTTTGTCTGACCGGACGTACCCTGATGGGACACTCCTCGGCCAAAGACCAGCAGTTGGAGGACCACTATTTCGGCTCCATCCCCCCACGTGTCACAGCTTTTATGAAAGAACTGGAAATCGAATGTCACAAACTGGGCATCCCGGTCAAGACCCGCCATAACGAAGTAGCTCCCAACCAGTTTGAGCTGGCGCCTATCTTTGAGAACGCCAACCTTGCCAACGACCACAACCAGCTTGTGATGGATCTGATGAAACGCATCGCACGCAAGCATCACTTCGCCGTACTGCTTCACGAAAAGCCCTACAACGGCGTGAACGGCTCCGGTAAGCACAACAACTGGTCGCTTTGTACCGATACGGGTATCAATTTGTTTGCACCGGGCAAGAATCCGAAAGGGAACATGCTGTTCCTTACCTTCCTAGTAAACGTACTGATGATGGTATACAAAAACCAGAACTTGCTACGCGCCTCCATCATGAGTGCCGGAAACAGCCACCGTCTGGGAGCCAATGAAGCACCTCCCGCCATTCTGTCCATCTTCCTGGGCAAACAGCTGTCTTCCATCCTCGACGAGATAGCCCGCCAGATAAGCAGCAGCAAGATGACATCGGAAGAAAAGACAACACTGAAATTAGGCATCGGACGTATTCCTGAAATATTACTGGATACTACCGACCGTAACCGTACTTCTCCATTCGCCTTTACCGGCAACCGCTTTGAATTCCGTGCCGCAGGTTCATCTGCCAACTGCGCCGCCGCCATGATTGCCATCAATGCGGCTATGGCCAATCAGCTGAACGAGTTCAAAGTATCCATCGACAAACTGATGGAAGAGGGGGTCGGCAAGGATGAAGCTATCTTCCGCATTATGAAAGAGACCATCATCGCCTCCGAGCCTATCCGCTTTGAGGGTGACGGCTACTCCGAACAATGGAAGCAGGAAGCTGCACGCCGTGGGCTGACCAACATCTGCCACGTTCCCGAAGCCTTGATGCACTACATGGATAACCAGTCCCGTTCCGTACTCATCGGCGAACGTATCTTCAACGAAACGGAGCTTGCCTGCCGCCTGGAAGTAGAACTGGAAAAATACACCATGAAGGTACAGATAGAAAGCCGTGTATTGGGTGATCTTGCCATCAACCACATCGTACCGACTGCCGTTATCTACCAAAACCGTCTGCTGGAAAATCTCCGTGGCCTGCGCGAGACCTTCTCTCCCGAAGAATACGAAGTCCTCAGTGCCGACCGGAAAGAGCTTGTACGCGAAATTTCCAAGCGCGTAACCGCCATCAAGGTACAAGTACGCGAAATGACCGAAGCCCGCAAAGTAGCCAACCACATGGATAACTACAAAGACAAGGCTTTCGCTTACGAAGAAACCGTACGCCCTTATCTGGAAAGTATCCGTGACCACATCGACCACCTTGAGATGGAAATTGATGATGAAATCTGGCCGCTTCCGAAGTATAGGGAGCTGCTGTTTACAAAGTAGGCCTCTCCCTATCCCCCTCCCCCGTAGGGAGGGGGATAAAGATACTACGATAAACAATTAAGTTACTACGATTTACGATTTGACGGTTTACGGTTGGAGTTACTCGTACAATCATAAACCCACCTGCTAATGAGCAGTTGTTTAACAATACAAACTTCAATCGTAAATCGTCTAATCGTAAATATATAGATTTTCCTTTATCTCCCCCCCCTACGATATCTTTTTGTCATATTTGTGCAATATTTAATTTTTTCTTTTTACATTTGTGCTGTATAACACAGTTTTGCAGCAGTTATGGTAAAAGTAAACTTGTCTGATATTAATGTTCCGGAGTTGATTGCAGATATATGGTCTCCCTTGAATGACGAACAACGGGAATTCCTCGCCAACCACTTCACACTCCAGAACTACAAAAAAAATCGAAGTCATCCATTGCGAAGGCGAGACACCTACGCATTTGATGTGTCTGCTGAGTGGAAAGGTCAAAATCTATAAAGACGGAGTCGGTGGTAGAAGCCAGATTATCCGTATGATTAAACCTGTCGAATATTTCGGTTACCGCCCTTACTTTGCAAAAACAGACTATGTCACGGCAGCATCTGCATTCGAGCCGTCTCTTGTTTGCCAAATCCCCATGACTGCCTTGATGACTCTGCTCACACAAAACAACGACCTTGCCATGTTCTTCATCAAGCAATTGTCCGTTGACTTGGGCATTGCCGATGAACGCACTGTAAACCTGACGCAGAAACATATCCGCGGAAGACTCGCAGAATCCCTGCTGTTCCTCAAAGAAAGTTATGGTTTGGAGGAAGACGGCTCCACCTTGAGTATCTATCTCTCGCGTGAAGATCTGGCCAATTTGTCAAACATGACCACTTCCAACGCCATACGTACGTTGTCACAGTTTGCCACAGAACGGTTAATCACCATCGACGGACGTAAAATCAAAATCATAGACGAAGAAAAGCTGAAGAAAATCAGCAAGATAGGATAAAGAATAAGTGACAAGGGATAAGCGATTAGGGATTAGCATAATAAAAACACATTGTTGCCATCCTAATCCCTAATCGCTAATCACTAAATCAGTCCTTTCGCAGACAAATATCTTTCCGCTTCAATGGCTGCCTGGCAACCTGTTCCGGCGGCGGTGATGGCTTGACGATAGTGAGGATCAGCAACGTCTCCGGCGGCGAATACGCCCGGCACTTTCGTACGCGGTGTTCCCGGCTCGGTGACGATATAACCTACTTCGTCCGTATCTACATAAGGTTTGAAAATATCAGAGTTGGGCTTATGGCCGATAGCCAGGAAGAAACCGTCAATGGCCACATCATAGCGCTTCTCATCAGGTTCACCCACACGCTGTACCAAATGCACCCCTTCCACACCGTTTTCTCCAAACAAGCCTACGGCATTATGTTCGAACAGTACTTCAATCTTGTCATGCTTCATCACACGCTCCTGCATAATCTTGGAAGCGCGAAGATAAGGTTTGCGGACAATCAGATAAACCTTGGCAGCCAGTCCGGCAAGGTAAACGGCTTCCTCGCAGGCAGTATCTCCACCCCCTACAACAGCTACCGTTTTCTTGCGGTAGAAGAAACCATCACAAGTGGCACATGCGCTGACACCCATCCCCGCATATTTCTTTTCATCCTCCAGTCCCAGATACTTCGCTGCGGCACCCGTAGCAATAATCAGCGTTTCAGCCTCAATCACCTTTTCGTCATCAATTGTAATCTTGTAAGGTGCTTCAGCAAGATTGGCAGCAGTAGCGACTCCATAACGCAAATCTGCACCAAAACGTTCGGCTTGCTTCCGCAAGTCTTCCATTAATTCCGGACCAGCGATACCTTGGGGATAACCGGGAAAGTTCTCCACATCAGTGGTGGTCGTTAACTGGCCACCGGGCTGCAATCCTGCATAAAGCACCGGTGAAAGATTGGCACGGCCTGCATAAATAGCGGCAGTATAGCCGGCAGGACCCGAACCGACAATCAGACATTTTACTTTTTCTGTTTCCATCATTATATTATTTACTATTTGACTATTTACAATTTACTATTTAGCGCATGTCGATGACTTCAGCCGTGGGATAGGCTTTTTTGTCAAAGACAAAGAAACTATCCGGATAGGATTGTCCGGTCTGGTAGTTATTAATAAGGATAGTAGTCATATACTTACTCCCCCGTGGTGCCAAGTCCACTTGATGCAGACGATACGTATCCTTTGTCACAAACAGATAGACACTTTCAGGGTCTTTCCTCTTGTCGGCAGCAGTCATGGTGATGTAATAAACAGACTTGTCTTGCTTACCACCGACACTGCTCAACTTCAATCTGTATCCCTGCTTGTAGAGGGACAACCAAGCATACGGATTAAGAGTCTGCAATTCCTCCTGCGTAGGTTCCGATACATTCACCTCATCTGCCGAAGCCACATAGCTCCACTGCGTATGTCCGTCAAACCAAGTCTTCATTCCCTCAGTCTCAACCACAAACTTCTCACCTTCCAGATAGAGAACTCCCGCATAAGAGCCCTGTTGTTCGTTCACGGTAAACGCCAGCTTCACCCCTCCCGCTTTCCGAAAGGCTTCGGCTGTACGCTCCAATATATTCTTGGCATCCGGTTGTTGTGCCGACATCGGCACAGCAAACAACAGCAATAGCACACCAAGTAAAAGCTTATCAAATTTCATCATTCTATAAATAACCATTCCTTATTGCAAATTGTTTAACCGCATTTCCAGGTCGCTCTCATCTATACAGAACACCTCACGCGCCTTGCTGCCTTGCGCCGGTCCCACAATCCCCGCTTTCTCCAACTGGTCCATGATGCGGCCGGCACGATTATAACCGATGGCAAACTTACGCTGAATGAGCGACGTAGAACCCTGCTGGTGAATAACGACGAGACGGGCTGCATCCTCGAACAAAGGATCAAGACGCCCCATATCCACATCCCCCAAATCACCTCCTGCATTTTCATCCACATATTCGGGCAGATAAAAAGCGGTGGGGTAGCCCTGCTGGCGGGCGATGAACTTCGTAATCTCCGCCACTTCGGGGGTATCGATAAAGGCACACTGCACACGCACCGGGTCTGCTCCCTGCAGGAATAGCATATCACCGCGACCTATCAGCTGGTTGGCTCCCGGACGGTCGAGGATGGTACGCGAATCGACCATTGCCGATACACGGAAAGCGATACGCGCCGGGAAGTTAGCCTTAATCGTACCCGTAATGATGTTTGTTGTCGGTCGCTGTGTAGCGATAATCATATGTATACCTACGGCACGCGCCAACTGGGCGATGCGGGCAATGGGCAGTTCCACATCCTTGCCAGCTGTCATAATCAAGTCACCGAACTCGTCGATAACGACTACGATGTAAGGCATGAACTTATGCCCCTTCTCCGGATTCAGACGACGGTTGATGAACTTCTCGTTGTACTCCTTGATGTTGCGCACATGGGCAGCTTTCAGCAAGTCATAGCGGGTATCCATCTCCACACAGATAGAGTTCAAGGTCTGCACCACCTTCGTGACGTCTGTAATGATGGCATCTTCCCCGTCGGGCAATTTTGCGAGGAAGTGATGCTCAATCACGGAGTAGATGCTGAATTCTACTTTTTTGGGGTCTACCAGCACAAACTTCAGCTCTGCCGGATGCTTCTTATATAATAAGGAGGTGATGATGGCATTCAACCCCACGGACTTACCCTGACCGGTAGCACCGGCAACGAGCACGTGCGGCATCTTGCACAAATCCACCATAAATACTTCATTCGTAATCGTCTTACCCAGTGCGATGGGCAAGTCGTAAGTAGACTCCTGGAACTTCTTGCTGCCGATAATGCTCTGACCGGATACAATCTTCGGATTGGAATTGGGCACTTCGATACCAATCGTACCCTTTCCCGGAATGGGAGCGATGATACGGATGCCGAGCGCCGAAAGGCTGAGGGCAATATCATCTTCCAGACCGCGTATCTTCGAAATGCGGACGCCCTGCTCGGGAGTGATTTCATACAGCGTCACCGTAGGACCTACCGTCGCCTTAATGGTACTGATTTCTATACCGAAACTACGCAGAGTATTGATAATCTTATCCTTGTTCGCGTTCTGCTCTACCATGTCAATGGTCGGACCATTGTCATCGTAATGCTTCATCAAGTCTATTGTGGGGTAATGATAGTTTTCCAAATCCAGACGGGGATTGTACGGCTCCTTCTCCGTTCCCACATACTCCTCCTCTTCAGCCTTCTCAACCTGGAATGCCGGCTCCTTCTCTACCGGCTGTTCCCGAAAAGGGGGCACCGGCTCCGGTGCAGGAGTCTCAAAAGTCATGGTAACGTCCTCATCCGCAGACTTGGCAGGCTTTATCTTTCCATCACTTCCACCCAAGTCAAGGGTGATTTCATTCAGCGGTTCGTCCTCTTCTTCCTCTGTAGCAATCTCCTCCTCCTTTTCAAGAACCTTTTCCGGCTCCGCAGCTTCCGGTGTCGGAGCAGCCGCCTTTTCCTTTGCACCCCAAGAGGTCTTGAACTCTTCCGGCGTTTCACCCTGCACGCTTTCCGCCTTCTCCTTACGCTTCAAGAAGCTGAGACTGAACAATCTGCGCAACCAGATGACAGTCCGTGCACTCAGATAGATGAGGAAGCAAATGGCAGTTACCAACAATAGCAGCCAGACTCCCGGCACACCGACTTGAGACACAAGCCAGTTACTGACATTGTATCCGTGCATACCGCCCAGATAGAGGAAAGAGTCCTTGTACTGGTCTACAAACACAAAACCGAAAAATACCGAGAACCACACCAGCATCAACGAACAGCCGATGAACCACTTCCACAAGCGCACCACACGCACCCGCATCAGCTTCAGTCCCGCCACAGCCAGGAACACGAGAATCAGGAAAGACGATACGCCGAAGCAATCATTTATCAGATAGCTGGCCAACTGCGCACCGCGGCTACCGGCGTAGTTCTTCACCCCATTGTTGGTGGAAATCAGCTCCTGCGCACTGCCTCCGTCAATGATGCTCTGGTCTGCCGCTCCCGTGAAAAAGAATGATGTGAAAGCAAGCAACAAATAAACCGAAAAGATTACCAGCACCAAGCCGATAACGAAATGAACCGTTTCACTTCTAAATAACGCTGCCACTTTCCCCAAAAACGAGAGTGACAGCTCCGTATCTTTAGCTGTTGAATTTTTCTTTGCCATATTTTTTTAAATAACTATTGAGAATTGATTGCAAAAATAATAAAAACTATCCTTCTGCCGCGTTGTTTTCATTCTTTAATTTCTCGTCTGCCGATTATAGGTATTCCTAATCTACAACTGTAGTTTTATCGCATATTTTACTTACATACTTGCATGAAATGACATAGCGCACTAATTTACAACAGATTGCACCATGCAAGCAGACCTCATGCAAGCATGCAGGCAGATTTTGCCTACATGACGCAATCCATGCAAGCCTTATACGCATCAACCTACTCTTTTTCCTTCAAAAAATAAATCGGCTGTTTCTGCAACCCTTTGTTTACCAACACATTCTCCTCACAAAGACGACGAATCTGCCGCGTTGCAGTCGTGCGGGTCATGCCGCAAATCGACTGTACAACACTGCGGGTGATGAACTCATTCTTACGTAGATAGTTCACCACTTTTTGCTTCACCTCATCATCCGTCAGCCTCTTTTTCATGAGATTCCGCAATTTCAGCGGCTTTACTTTCAATACTCCTATCTCACTGCGCAACGCCTTGTCCGGTCTGAAAGTGATGTTTTTCAACTTCACCTTAGTACTTTTCCGCTTTGTCTCCAGTGTCACCGGTTCCGTGCAGGTCAGCGTGGGAACAAAGTAACCGATGCCGTCCAAATGTACCTGCCTGCCCTCCCCCAGCTCGCGTCCCACAAAATGCGACAAAGCATCGAGTACCGCCAGTACATCCGTCTCGGTCAGCGAGCAGTATTCTTGTATATGCCTGCGCAGCTCATCGGTCGTCGTGGAGCCGTTCAGTTTAATCCGGGGATGCAGGGTCAGCTCTTCCCCTTGTTTATCCTTCGTTTTCGGGTTTTCGTACCAATCAAATAAAATTGCCATATTCTTTCCTCCATTTTTAGATTCATTTCTGTTGCTGTCTGCAGGTTTCGCTCATGCAAAGTACCGGCTTTCATTAGGCAGAGCATAGGTCTTCCTTACGCAAAGAAGCGTTCTTCCTTCTGCTGAAAGCTTATCAAAAAAAGATGCGCACAGCTGTGGTTTACCTTCTTCATATTTGTGATACACCTTCTTCACAACTATGAGAAAGACATTCCACGACTGTGCGCAACTACAAACTACAGAGGCAAAGATAATGAAAAGCAGGGGGCTTGGCAAAGGAATGCTAATCTTTTTCAGATTGAAGCATGTAATAATGCGGTAATAATAGCGCTATTTGCCCAGCTCCATAATTGCAATAATTAATCTTCTTCTTCATCATCGTCATAATCTTCATCGTAGTCATCATCGTCACCATCCCATCTACACCCACGAGCATCACAAGCATAATCATTAATACCGCTTGAATCAGGATAGACCAAATGCGAGCCACATTCAGGGCAACGCAACTTATTGTTATCATCGTCGTCGTCCGCAATTTCATCACATGGCCATTCTCTTCCACAATCCGGACAAACATAATTCACGCCATCGAAATAGGCATTCTCATTCAAACAAAAAATACATTCCATAACTATCTTATTTTAACGTGAGTTCGATATAAGAATAAATATCTTTCACTTATAATTAGAAACATAGCGATAAAAGTATTAAAATTATAGTGTCCAATTATAACATTTAAACGATTACCACTATGTTTCCAGAGTCTAAAGTTACATTGTATGGCCGATGATTTTTGCAAGGAATTTACATTGCAACAGGAAAAATATATGATTGAGGATAAGAAGACCAAGCATCGTAACAAACCCAACTGTATGAGTGATGCTGAGATTATGGTTATTCTAATCCTGTTTCACTCCAGTGGTTTCCGTTGTTTCAAGCATTACTATAAGGAATATGTCTGTAAACATCTGAAACACTTTTTTCCGCGTCAGGTTTCTTATAACCATTTTGTGGAACTGGAGAAGGAAGTATTGCTTCCCGTGACCATCTTCATCAAAAAAGTCCTGCTAGGAACCTGTACCGGCATCAGTTTTGTCGACTCCACTCCCTTGCGTGTTTGTCGTAACCAAAGAATCCTTATTTATAAGACATTTGAGGGACTTGCCGAGCGTAGAAAATGTTCAATGGGATGGTTCTTCGGATTCAAGCTGCATCTGATAATCAATGACAAGGGTGAGATTCTCAATTTCATGTTTACGTCTGGAAACGTGGATGACCGGGAACCGTTGAAACAGGGTAAGTTTCTGGAAAACATCAAAGGAAAACTATGTGCAGACAAAGGATATATAGGTCAGGCTCTGTTTGAGAACCTTTTTCTTAATGGGATACAGCTTGTCACTAAAGTTAAAAACAATATGAAGAATTCACTGATGAGTATTGCCGACAAGATTTTGCTCAGAAAAAGAGCCTTGATTGAAACGGTCAATGACGAATTGAAGAACATTGCGCAGATAGAACACTCCAGACATCGTTCATTCAATAACTTTATAGCCAATTCTTTGTCGGCTATAGCAGCATACTGCTTTTTTGAAAAGAAGCCCGCCATTGACGTGAATTTTGTCAATGACGGACAACTTGCTATTTTTTGATTTTATATTGAATTCACGTTAATGATAGTAAATTTATAATCAATATTTTTAGGAATTCGTTGATTTTCTGACTCATTCCTGCATCATTGATTTCTTATTAATATGAGGCTAGAAAGCCTATTAGTATTATAAAAATCCATTTGTAACGGATAAAGCAGTAAGCACCGCTACTTTTAGGCGTCACTTTGAGAACTTTTGCAGAAACTCCGTAAGATTACTTCCCTTTTCTAGACCTAATTTTTTGCGCAGGCGATAACGGCTGATTTCAACTCCTCGTAAAGAGATGTTCAGCAATGGAGCTATTTCCTTAGAAAGCAAATTCATCTTGATATAAGCACAAAGTAACTTTTCTTTATTGCTTAGTTCGGGGAATTCCTCCTCTAATTTTTTAAAAAAATCATGATATACTGAGTCAAAACTACTCTGAAAAGCCTGCAAATCATCATCATGCTCAATATTTGTATCAATCTCTCCTAATAATCGAAGTGTCTTCCGGCGAAGCAAAACAAGATTCTCTTCACTGATGGAATGGGAAATATTTAATACTTCTTTTTTGATATTCAATAGGGTTTCATTCTTACGTACAATATTGAGCGTAGTACGAATCAATTCTTCTGATTTATGACGCAACTCCGACTGCAAGTTTTCTTCCTTCAGAATGTCTATTTTTTTATCTTTCAAATCACTCTCCTTTTGGAATTTCTGTTCTTGCTGGTAAAGTTCCGATTCTTTTTGTACCAGCAGACGTCTACGACTTTCTGAAATATGATAATACATATAATAAAACAGCGACATTACAACTATCAAATACATCAAATAACTCCACCATGTACGATACCAAGGTGGCAGGATTTCAAAAGTAAAAGCAGTCTTTACTGGATCTTGATCCCCGTCGGTCAGTAATTTCACACTAAATACGTATTTGCCTTCATGTAACTCTGTGAATTCTTTCACATTATTCTCACTGTATTCACTCCAGACATCTTGCTTACCGTCTACACTTAGCTGATATGAATATAGAGCCGTCCGTGATTTATTATAATTATTCACACTATATTTTATTTTAATCGAATTCTGAGAATAAGGAATCACCACTGGAACTGTATCATACAAATAACTGCGGCCATAGATAAGCGAATCACGAAATCCAGTCAGATATACTTTTCTGATTTGTAAGTTCAACGGTGGGCGCTGTATTTGCGAGCTATCCATTTTTATCAGTGAAAAGCCATCTTCAGTTCCAACAATTGCTTGGTCAGTTTTATAAAGACATACATCTTCAAAATTTTCTATTAACATCCCTTTCAAAAACAATTCATTATTCACTTGATAGTACTCCTTATTGGTGGAATCATAATGCAGCACCTTCAATGTTCCGTTCACCACATACCAGATATTCTGCAATGAATCTATCTTCATATAGGTATAAGCAGTCTTGCCTTCTAATAATTGTTCAAGTCTAGTATACGCCTCCAAACAGTCACGGCTCTGGTCATAGTACCATAAGCCATAATGTGAAGCTATAGTTACTTTGTCATTTACTCGCAGCAGGCATGCATCATAGCCACGAGGGAACCTTCTGTTATTGTAATCCTTAATTTTTCTATTTTCCGCAAATCATCTGACAATGTCAGGCGGGAAACCCCATTTTCCTTATTTCCTACCCACAGAATATTGGTGGAATTCTCCATCAACATATCTTTGCACGAGCGGCTGAAGCCCTCTATATAGCTTTCCACAGTCCAATTCGCCCCTTTTTTCGTAAGTAAATACAATCCGCTATAAGTTCCTGCAATCAGCGCATCTTTGCGTGCATCTACCGATACCATCCCCCATACCCCTTTAGGATTATTGAGATGCTCCACATGATCTCCATCTATTATAAAAATACCATTATCTGAGCAACAGAAAAGCTTATTGTCGTATTGGTGAAGCGACCACATTTGTCCACCCGTATCTGGCACAAAATCAATAGGACTTTTCTGATTTAATAGTTCTGGAGGAGTAGACCGATATAAACCTTGATTCGTTGCAAAATAGAATTTGCCTCGGTAGTTGCAAGAAGCATATCCTGAACCAATCATCGGTTTACCACCATATAGTGAAACAAGCTGTTCATTTAAATGGATGCAATCGATGCCATTGTCCAAACCTAACCAAAGATTGCCAGTCTTATCAAACATCATGCTTAAGACTGTTTTATTTTGCAAGCCATTCTCTGTAGATATCACCTCCATTTTATTTGTCTTCAGATTTAAAAGACAAACTCCACCTTGAATACTACCTAAAGCCAGCAATGAGTCTTGTAACGCTGCACAGAATATCTTATTCTTACGGCAGAATTCTTCAGCGCTGTTAGGAAATTTTCGGAAAGAAGTAGCATCATGAATGAAAAGACCGTTATCTCTGGTTACTGCCAGCAAGTTGTCCTTATAAGGTAATAGCCCTCCAATCTTCACCGTAGCACCTATTGCCGAAGAGTTGGACACTTGTTTGAATTTTGTTCCATTCAGCATTAACAACCCTTTATCGGAAACTATATATAGTTTGTTTTGTAAAATCAATGAAGTATAGATCTCTGATGTATGGTCTACCTTATTCATCACGCCTTTCTCTATATAGAAAAAACAGCGGTCTGATTGAAAATACACACGGTCACTATCCGGCAGAATATTCCAAACAAATGTGGAAGGCAAAAGGCAGTATTGCAGGTTCTTCACAAAATTTATTTTCGTATAAGCTCAGTACTTCAGCAGGGCAAAGTGGTTCACCTATTACGAGGGTATATTATGGACAGTGGTATGCTTTAGGGGTTCACACAACAGGTGCCGAAAGTGTAAATATAGGAACAAGATTTGGGAATTATTTATATAATTTTGTTAAATCTTATAGATAATTAATAATAAAAAAATCAGCTTCTGCTCAGAAAATATCTGGGAGAAGCTGTTTGTGCAAGGAGATAATATTATGGTAAAAAAATTGTTTTTGTAATGTTGACAGGAATGATTTGTTTCAGCATCATGTTTTTGTGAAACTGCTTTTGCGAAAACCAGCAAAGTAAGGGTTTACGATGTGGAAGAAGGAACCACAGGTTTCAACATCTTTTACATATTCGGATAATAAAAAGGATGAGTCACTGGCACCGTCGGAGGGAACAGAAGCGATTTCATCTGCTTCTCAGAAGGTGATTATTTTCCATCAGGCAGATGGGTCTACGATAATAAGAAAAGCAGACAGTAATGGAAAAGTGACACTTCCTGCAATAAAGAACGAGACCGGATATACTTTTCTTGGATGGAGCACGAAGCCGGATCAGACTCAGAATCCGCAGTATCAGGCGGGACAGGTGATACAGGTAAGGAAGAAAACCCATTTATATGCAGTTATGTATAACTGGCAACAGGAGCCGGATATTCAGGTCAATACTCTGGCAGCTCAGCTGTCGGAGTATTCCGGAATTATTTTTGTGGGAGATTCCAGAACGTATTTTATGCAGAAAACTCTTCTTCAGGAATATGGAAAGGATGCAGTTGCAAAAGTATCATTTGTGTGTAAGACAGGGGAGGGACTGAGCTGGTTTGAAACAGCAGGAGAGAGAGTAATGAGAAGTGAAATTGCCCGTCTGCAGTCAGATTCAGATAAGCCCGTAGCAGTTATTTTTAATCTTGGTGTGAATGATCTTTCGAGTCATAATTCCGGGAATGGGGTTGATTATAAAGGCGAGGCAAATGCATATCTTGCGCGTATGAACACTCTTGCAGAGGAACTTGAAAGTGACTGCAGATTGTTTTATATGTCTGTGAATCCGGTAAATACAGCAATGAAACCAACTCGAAAAGAAGCACAGTTACGTTACTTTAATGACAGATTGCAGAGCAGGTTAAATAAGAGATTTCAATGGATAGATACCTATAAATATCTGATGAAGAATGGTTACAGTACATACAATGAGTTTAAGGGAAATATAGATGACGGCGTTCACTATTCTACACGTACCTATAAAAGAATCTATAAATATTGTATGAATGCGATCAGATAATGCTTTTTGATTTATACACAAATTATAATCTTGTTTCAGGTAAGCAGTATAAGCAGAAGTTAAGGCCACAGAACTCACAAAAGAAAGGGTATATGTATTGCTTGATAAATTAAGAGATTGATGTACGAGCTGACAGGAGAAATATTTTCTGTCAGCTTGTTATTTGTTTGGTTGGATAATGGAGAATATCTGTTTGCCAAAGAAGAAACATTTGACGAATTTTTGTCTCTGTTGTATCATGAACATACAAAACGAAAATAAAGTAAGAGGAATATTGTTATATAAAATACAGAACAGATAAGAAAGCAGGAATAAAATGAAAGCAGAAGTTGTATCCATGACAGCGGATAATCTTAATATGGAGGCTATCCGGCGTGGTGGAGATATTTTGAAGCAGGGTGGTCTGGTTGCGTTTCCTACGGAGACTGTGTATGGTCTTGGAGGAGAT
>ENA-OQDC01000155-OQDC01000155.1-human-gut-metagenome-genome-assembly--contig:-NODE-155-length-54643-cov-7.434239_pt1 | contig 54643 bp, 49 predicted proteins | sample MGYA00242770_ERZ504601 | MGnify/ENA primary metagenome ERZ504601 (study PRJEB26092, sample SAMD00036305) | human gut metagenome | host: Homo sapiens | study: EMG produced TPA metagenomics assembly of...
TTTAGCCTTTCTTTTTACACTGCAAATATAGACCTTTTTTCTTTACAAAATATGTTTTATAGCATGTTTTTTCTTGTAAAAGGCCAATTTGTTGATGTAAATCAAATCCGGAGGCAGGGGTATTTCTTTTCAATTACATTTTCCCCTTTCTCTCCCGAAAAACTCGTAACTTTGCAGCCGTTTTGTAGAATACTTATGGCAGCAAGAATGAACAATCAGTACGAAGAACGCCTGGGAACGGAGCGGATGCTTCCTCTCATTTTCAAAATGGCTTTACCGGCAGTGGCCGCGCAGTTCGTCAATCTCCTCTATAATATAGTAGACCGTATTTATATCGGTCATATACCGGAAATCGGGACAAATGCATTGGCGGGAGTAGGAGTGACCACCTCTATTGTAATTCTGATTTCTTCTTTTTCGGCTATTGTGGGGGCCGGAGGTGCGCCACTGGCTGCCATGGCACTGGGACAGGGCGACCGGGTGCGTGCGGGGAAATTCTTAGGCAACGGTTTCATGCTGCTGATTCTGTTTACTGTGCTGACTTCGCTGGTATCCTATTTGTTTATGGAGCCTATCCTTCGGTTTGCGGGGGCATCTGCCGTTACACTCCCCTACGCAGAAGATTATCTTTCAGTGTACTTGCTGGGTACCTTGTTTGTGGAAATCTCTACCGGACTCAATACGTTTATCAATTCACAGGGGCGTCCCAATATTGCGATGTATTCCGTCTTGATTGGGGCCTTGCTGAATATTGTGCTCGATCCGATTTTTATTTTCTGGTTTGATATGGGCGTAAAAGGAGCGGCACTGGCCACTATTCTTTCGCAGGCATGCAGCGCCTGGTGGGTGTTAGGCTTTCTATGTTCCGACCGTGCCTCTTTGCGTTTGCAAAAATGTTACCTGAAATTCGACCGCCGTATCGTCGGGGGAATGTTGGCTTTGGGGGTATCTCCCTTCATTATGGCCAGTACAGAGAGCCTGGTAGGATTTGTGTTGAACGGCAGTCTGGAGAAATTTGGCGATATATACGTAGGAGCCCTGGCTATTTTACAGAGTGCCATGCAGCTGGTCAGTGTACCACTTACAGGATTTGCCCAAGGTTTTGTACCGGTGGCCAGCTACAACTACGGACATGGTGACCGCCAGCGGGTGAAAGACTGTTTCCGTATTGTACTGATGGTAATGTTCTCTTTCAATTTTGTCCTGATGTTGCTGATGATTTGTTTCCCTACGGTAGTCGCCTCGGCATTTACGAGCGATCCGGAGTTGATTGCCACCGTAGAGCATGTGCTGCCGCTCTTTTTGGCTGGAATGACAATCTTTGGTTTGCAGCGCGCCTGCCAGAATATGTTTGTAGCCCTTGGTCAGGCACGGATTTCTATTTTTATAGCTTTGCTGCGTAAGGTTATTTTGCTGGTGCCTCTTGCTCTGGTTCTGCCTCGTTTCTGTGGCGTGGAAGGTGTATTTATGGCCGAAGCAGTTTCGGATGCTACGGCCGCCATCTGTTGTACATTGCTCTTCTTCTGGCAGTTCCCGAAGATACTTCGCAAGATGCAGAATCTGGTACAGAACTAATTTTACGATTCCGATAGGTAAATTGTTTGAAACACAGAGAGATAAAGTGGCAAAAACTTAATCGTATTCTCTGTTTCACAGTGTGGGATACAAAAACCACAGTGTGGAATACATATTTCACACTGTGAAATACAAATCCCGCAGTGTGAAACAGAGAATTCTTCGAAGCGTTCTGAATTATGCTTTTTGGAATTTGTAATTATATGTGGGGAGAGGTTGAATTTCCTGATAGAAATTATCGGCTATGCTATAAATCTTTATAACTTTATCCTCCAAGTATAGCGTGGCTATGATTGAGGTGACTTAAAATGCAGAAATGAATACGGTTGTGTTTCCGGGATGATTAGCCCGGCATGCAAGTTTTATTTATTGAAAACCAAGTCTTATAAATGAAAAATATAATAGAGAATATTAGAAAGCAATATCCGGTGTCCGATTTGACCATAAAGGAACTTGAGTCCTATTTAACACCTTGCAGTTTTCCTAAAAAGTATCAACTTATAAAAGAAGGTATTTATTGCAAGTATGCTTATTTTATAGAGAAGGGTATCTTAAGAGCCTATTGGGTGGTCGATGGAGAGGAATACACTACCTCGTTCGGAGCAGAGGGATGTATTGTTTTCAGCATGGATGAATTATATTACAACAAAAAAAGCGAAGAATATGTGGAAACGCTGGAGGAAGTGGAAGCCTACAGAATCAATATAAGTGACCTCAAAAATCTTATGGAAACCAACTTGGAGTTATGCAACTGGGGGAGAATCATACATCAGAATGAATACAGACGGTTGCACAGAAGCCATAAAGAGAGGTTGTCATTGCCGGCAAAAGAGCGTTATGAAGAGTTTCAGAAACAATTTCCGGAAATATGCAAAAAGGTAAATCTGAAATACATTGCATCCTATTTAGGAATCACCCTTTCTACCCTCAGCAGGTTGCGAAGCAAAAAGCCGTAATTTGATTTAGGACAAATTTTTAATGGATGAGATTCCCTATCTTTGCGCAATATATGAATTATAAATCCTAATCCTTTTTATTTATCCCAATATGAATCATCGAATTTCATCTTCAGCTTTTGCGGATACAAAACCGCATTATGAACTTCTTGACGGGCTAAGAGGGGTGGCCGCACTGCTTGTGGTGTTCTATCACATTTTCGAAGGTTTTTCTTTTGCCGGAGGAGGTACCCTCATTACTGTCATTAATCATGGTTATCTGGCCGTCGATTTCTTCTTTATACTTTCAGGTTTTGTCATCGGATATGCGTACGATGACCGGTGGAAGAAGAACATGACATTAAAAGGCTTCTTTAAGCGGAGACTTATCCGACTCCATCCGATGATTATTATGGGGGCGATAATCGGTTGCATTGCTTTCTTTGTGCAAGGGGGAGTGAAATGGGATGGTACACATGTAGCGACCTCCACGGTCATGCTGGCACTCTTGCTTGCAATGTGCTTTATTCCGGCTTATCCGGGAGCCGGGTATGACGTACGCGGGAACGGAGAGATGTTTTCCTTGAACGGACCGAGCTGGTCATTGTTCTTTGAATATATAGGTAATATACTTTACGCTCTTTTCATTCATCGTTTGAGTAATAAGGCTCTGACAGTATTGGTTATACTGCTCGGTTTGGGGCTTTCCTGGTTTGCTTTGTTCGATGTGGTAGGTTATGGCATGATAGGAGTGGGCTGGACGCTCGACGGACTGAACTTCTGGGGAGGCATGCTGAGAATGCTGTTTCCTTTTACGTTAGGTATGCTGATTTCAAGAAATTTCCGTCCGTTCAAGATTCGAGGCGCATTCTGGATTTGCAGCATTATCCTGTTGGGACTTTTCTGTGTGCCTTATATCGAAGGTAAGTCACCTGTATGCTTGAATGGTGTGTTCGAGATGATATGCATTGCGGTGGTATTTCCTCTATTGGTGTGTATGGGGGCATCCGGCAAGACAACAGACAAGCAGTCGACCGCTATCTGTAAGTTCCTGGGAGATATATCTTATCCGCTTTATGCCATTCACTATCCTATTATGTATGTATTCTATTCATGGCTTATCGAGAAACAGTTGTATACGTTGGAAGACACCTGGCCGGTGGCCGCTGTCGTATATTTCGGAAGTATTGCATTGGCATACTTGTGCTTGAAGCTCTATGATGAACCCGTGAGAAGGTGGCTTGGAAATAAGTTTGTGAAATGAAAATGAATAATTTCTAAGTGATATACAATAAATCTCCCCAAATGTCTGAGTTTTTGTATCTGACATTTGGGGAGATTTTGTAATGCATTATAATTATGCTTTAAAAGGCTTACGGAATTTACATCCGTTTTTCCACTGAGAGCATCCGTAGGCCGTCTTTCCCTTGATAATGATGCCCGTGCCGCATACGGGACAGGCTTTTCCTAAGATGCTGTCATCGGCTGGCAGGTTGTCTTCCTTAGGTGCTTCGGGAGTGGCTGCTTTCTTGCTGGCCCGTGGCTTGCGGGGAGCCGCTTTTTTTTTGGGCTCTTCTTCTCCGTTTTTAGGGGCAGCTGCTTTTTTCAGCGGGATTTTAGGGCTGTCATCAGTCGTAACGGTCACACGGCGGTTGCTGTTGTCACGCAGTACGCTGTAAACTATTTCGGTGACCATCTGCTTCAATTCAGCTAAGAAGGTACCTGCATCGTAACTTTTTCGTTCGATTTCGCGCAACTTCTTTTCCCAGATACCGGTCAGTTCGGCCGATTTCAGCAATTCTTCGTGAATTAACTGAATTAGCTCCACTCCAGTTGGAGTAGCAATCAGATTTTTGCGTTCCTTGCGGATGTAATGCCGTTTGAACAAGGTCTCGATAATGGCTGCACGAGTAGAAGGGCGACCGATACCGTTTTCTTTCAGGGCATCCCGAAGTTCATCGTTGTCCACCAGCTTTCCGGCTGTTTCCATGGCACGCAGCAAGGTGGCTTCGGTGTAGGGACGAGGCGGCTGTGTCCATTTCTCGTTGAGCATCGGGCTATGCGGACCGCTTTCTCCTTTGGTGAAAGCAGGCAATACGCTTTCTTCCTCGTTTTCCTTCCCTTCTTCCGGAACGTCCTTGGCAAAGATTACGCGCCAGCCGGGTTCCAGAATCTGCTTTCCGGTTACCTTGAACTCTATCTGGTCTGCTTCACCGATGACGGTGGTGGTAGAAAACTTACAGTCGGGATAGAACACGGCGATGAAGCGGCGGGCAATCAGGTCGAACACCCGTTTTTCCATGTCGCTGAGGCCCTGCGGTTGTACCCCGGTGGGGATGATGGCATGGTGGTCGGTCACCTTACTGTTATCGAATACTTTTTTCGATTTAATCAGTGGTTTTCCGCTTAATGCCGTCGTGTAAACAGCATAGTCTTTCAACCCCTCCAGAATTTTAGGGCACTTGGGATAAATGTCGTCACTCAGGAAAGTGGTATCCACACGCGGATAAGTAGCCACCTTCTTTTCATATAATGACTGGATGAGCTGCAAGGTCATGTCGGCCGAGTAGCTGAATTTTTTATTACATTCCACCTGCAAAGAGGTCAGGTCGAACAGGCGGGGAGGCGCTTCCGTTCCTTTCTTGGAGCTGACTTCGGTTACGGTAAAGTCTACATTCCGGATACGCTCCAGTAATACCTTTCCGGTCTGTTCGTCGGTAATCTGCGGAATGCCCCGGTTGGCATCGGGTTGTATTTTCTTCTTGGAAGAAGGGTTCTCTTTTTCCTTCTCAGCCTCTTCAGCCAGTTCCTCATCACTCTTCCGTACGATGGCCGAGAACACCGTATCGCGGTAGACCGTCTTCAGTTCCCAGTATTGCTTGGGTACGAAGTGTTCTATTTCCTGCTGTCTTTTTACAATCAGGGCCAGAGTCGGAGTCTGTACTCGTCCGATGGAAAGTACCTGTTTGTTCTGTCCGTATTTCAAGGTATATAGTCGGGTGGCATTCATGCCCAAAGTCCAGTCGCCGATGGCGCGGCTCAGTCCGGCTTCGTAGAGCGGCTGGAACTCAGCCTGGTCTTTCAGGTTGGCAAATCCGTCGCGTATAGCCTCTTCCGTCAGTGAGGAAATCCAGAGCCGTTTGACCGGACATTTGGCACCGGCCTTTTGCATTACCCACCGCTGGATGAGTTCTCCTTCCTGGCCGGCATCCCCGCAGTTGATAATCATTTCAGCTTCTTGCATCAGCTTTTCGATGATGTGAAACTGCTTTTCAATTCCGCTGTCGTTTATCAGCTTGATTCCGAAGCGGGGAGGAATCATGGGCAGGCTGCTCAGGCTCCAGCTTTTCCACGAGGGAGTATATTCATGCGGTTCCTTCAGGGTACACAGATGACCGAATGTCCAGGTTACCTGGTATCCGTTTCCTTCAATGTATCCTTCTTTTCGGTTTTTGGCTCCCAGCACATCGGCGATGTCGCGTGCCACGCTGGGCTTTTCGGCTATGCAAACTATCATGGTCTTTCTTTCAATACGGAGCAAAATTACGTAAAGTTGCCTGAATAGAAAAATAAAATCTTTATCTTTGGACAGAAATGACTGACAACCTTTCTTTTGGCAAGGTTTTTGCTAAAAGAATTAGTATAACAATTAAATGAAGAAATTATGTTGATTTGGATTGTATTTATAGGTATTGCGATTATCAGTTACCTGGTTCAGGCAAACCTGAAGAGTAAATTTGAAAAATATTCCCAGATGCCGTTGACCAATGGCATGACAGGAAAGGAAGTGGCGGAGAAGATGCTGCGTGACAATGGTATTTACGACGTGACAGTGACCAGTACGTCGGGAATGTTGACCGACCATTATAACCCGATGAACAAGACGGTGAATTTGAGTGAAGGAGTTTATGGTAGTGCAAGTGTGGCGGCTGCGGCAGTGGCTGCTCACGAGTGCGGACATGCGGTACAGCATGCGCGGGGATATGCGCCTTTACGTATGCGTTCGGCTTTGGTTCCGGTAGTACAGTTTTCTTCTTCCATCGTGTCTTGGGTGTTGTTAGCAGGTATAATAATGTTACAATCTTTTCCGCAGCTGCTGCTTATCGGTATCTGTCTGTTTGCCATGACCACGTTGTTCAGTTTCATTACCCTTCCGGTAGAAATTGATGCAAGCCGTCGGGCACTGGTATGGTTGAGTAGTGCCGGAATTACCAATGCGTTCAATCATCAGCAGGCTACGGATGCCTTGAAGTCGGCTGCCTATACGTATGTCGTAGCTGCTTTGGGTTCACTGGCTACGCTGATTTACTACGTAACGATTTATATGAATCGTCGCGAGTAAGCATGAAATCCTTTCGTTTTGTGTGCGGAAGGTAGAAATTTTATTCGTATTTTTGCCCCGTTAATTTAAAGACTGATTCATTATGGCAACAAAACCAAGTATACCTAAAGGAACAAGAGACTTTTCGCCGGTAGAAATGGCGAAACGTAACTATATATTCAACACCATTCGCGAGGTGTTCTATCGCTACGGCTTTCAGCAGATAGAGACTCCTTCCATGGAAAATCTGTCTACTTTGATGGGTAAGTACGGAGAGGAAGGCGATAAGCTGCTTTTCAAGATTCAGAATTCGGGTGACTATTTTTCTGGACTGACAGATGAAGAACTGTTGAGCCGGAATGCTGCAAAATTGGCCAGCAAATTCTGTGAAAAAGGTTTGCGATATGACCTGACAGTTCCTTTTGCGCGTTACGTGGTAATGCATCGTGATGAAATCACTTTCCCGTTCAAGCGTTTCCAGATTCAGCCGGTATGGCGTGCTGACCGTCCGCAGAAGGGACGTTACCGTGAATTCTATCAGTGTGATGCCGACGTGGTAGGCAGTAACTCCTTGCTGAATGAGGTGGAACTGGTGCAGATGATTGATGCGGTGTTCCAGAAATTCGGTATTCGTGTTTCCATCAAGATTAACAACCGTAAGATTCTGACAGGTATTGCCGAAATCATCGGAGAAGCCGATAAGATTGTCGACATTACAGTGGCCATTGACAAATTGGATAAGATTGGTTTGGACAATGTAAATGCGGAACTGGCATCAAAAGGTATTCCGCAGGAAGCCATCGATAAGTTGCAGCCGATTATTCTGTTGAGCGGTTCGAACGAAGAGAAAATAGCTACGTTGAAAAATGTGCTGGCTGCAAGTGAAACGGGTCTGAAGGGAGTAGAAGAAAGTGAGTTTATCCTGAAGACAATTGCCGGACTGGGTATTCAGTCGGAAGTGGAACTGGATTTGACACTGGCTCGTGGACTGAACTATTATACGGGTGCTATCTTTGAAGTGAAGGCGCTGGACGTACAAATTGGTAGTATCAGCGGAGGTGGCCGTTACGATAACTTGACCGGTGTGTTCGGTATGGAAGGCATGTCGGGAGTGGGTATCTCATTCGGTGCTGACCGTATTTACGACGTACTGAACCAGTTGGATTTGTATCCGAAAGAAGCGGTGAACGGTACACAGCTGCTGTTCGTCAACTTTGGTGAAGCTGAGGCTGCGTATGTATTGCCGGTATTGGCACAGGTTCGTGCGGCTGGTATCCGTGCAGAAATTTATCCGGATGCTGCCAAAATGAAGAAACAGATGAGCTATGCCAATGCAAAGATGGTACCGTTTGTAGCCATTGTGGGTGAAAATGAAATGAAAGAAGGAAAAGTCATGCTGAAAAATATGACGAGCGGTGAACAGTCACTGGTTACTCCGGAAGAACTGGTAGCTGCCATCAACGGATAAGCGTGAGCGATTAATCATAAATAAAAAGAACACAGGTTTCACGGAAGAAGACGGAAGAGGCAGATGCTTCGGACTTCTGTTTCGTGAAACCTGTGTTTTTTATAGGAGTTTCGAAAATTAGTAGAGGATATGGAAATTGTATATTTGGTTGTTGGCGTGATGGTAGGAGGACTGCTGGGTTATTTGTGGGCTGCGAGGAAGTCCGTTTCTTTGCGGTCGGAGTTACAGATGAACCAACAGCATGCCCAGGATTTGCTGAAGGCGGAAAAAGAACGTGCTGAATTGCTGACAGAGCAGTATCGGAAGGATACGGAGAGGCTGCGTGGACAGGTCGATGAACTTTCCGGGAAATGGGCAGAGGCAGGCCGGGCACTGGCTACTTCACAGGCAGAGCGTCGCAACCTGGAAGAACGGCTGGAGAATCAGAAGGAAGAAGTGGAGAAATTGCGGAAACAACTGAATACGGAGTTTGAGAATATGGCTAACCGGATTTTCCAGCAGAAGACGGAGGCATTCAACCGGCTTAGTTCGGAAACCCTGAGTAACCTGTTGAAACCTTTCGGAGAGAATTTGAAAGAATTCAAGCATCAGGTGGAAGAAGTGTACGATAAAGAATCCAAGCAACGCTTTTCTTTGGAAGACCGTATCAAGGAACTGATGCAGTTGAACAAGCAGATTAGCGACGATGCCAACAACCTGACCCGTGCCTTGAAAGGAGATTCCAAGATGCAGGGAAATTGGGGTGAAATGATATTGGAGACTATCTTGGAAAATTCCGGTCTGAGAGAAGGGGAAGAGTATTTCCGTCAGGAATTCTTGAAAGATGAACACGGTGAACCGCTCAAAAACGAGTTGGGACAGCGGATGCAGCCTGATGTGCTGGTGGTGTATCCGGATAACCGTCAGGTGATTATTGACTCAAAAGTATCGCTTACGGCATACGCAAGCTATGTGGCCTGCGAAGATACCGTGCAACGTGAACAGTACTTGAAAGCACACCTGGCTTCGGTGAAAGCACACATTGATGAGTTGAGCCGGAAGGATTATTCCAGCTACAATGTATCTTCATTGGATTTTGTGATGATGTTCGTGCCGAACGAGCCGGCTTATCTGTTGGCCTTGCAGGCCGATCCGGACATTTGGAATTATGCTTACCAGAAGAAGGTCGTGTTGATTAGTCCGACCAACCTGATTGCAGCACTTCGTTTGGCATTGGATTTATGGAAACGGGAGTATCAGGTGAAAAATATTCAGGACATCATCAAGCGAGGAACGGTGCTTTATGAGAAACTGGTAGGATTTACCGAGACTTTCGAAAAGATTGGAGATTCTTTACAGGCAGCTTCCACGGCCTACAAGAATGCGTTGGGACAGCTTTCGCAGGGAAAAGGCAACCTGATTCGGCAGGCGGATATGCTGACGGAATTGGGCATCACTTCGAAAAAGAAGTTCTCCTCCCGTATCCGGCAGGAAGTCGACAAAGGTATCACACCGGTGACTCCTGCAAGAGATTTATTCTCGGAATCGGAAGAACAATAAAATTATATAGAAAGGAGAAGCTCCATGGACTTGCGTTGAGTGTGCCATGGAGCTTCTTTTTTATTTCATATTGAGATTAAAGTCTTGCAACGTATTGCTGGGTGGATTTTCCATTATGTGTATTGAAGGACAAGGGGAAAGTGTCAGAATTGACAGCGGAACAGCCATTCTTGTCAGTCTGCTCATGCCAGAATGTCAGTCTTTTGTTTTGGCACGCTTTTCGCAGAAAGATAGGTGCTTTAACGCATTTGATAAACGATAAAATATAAACTAAATTATAGCATTATGAACATTAAACCATTAGCAGACAGAGTCCTGATTCTTCCGGCTCCTGCAGAAGAAAAAACAATCGGTGGTATCATTATTCCTGACACAGCGAAAGAAAAACCGTTGCAGGGTGAAGTAGTGGCAGTTGGCCATGGCACTAAAGACGAAGAAATGGTCTTGAAAGTAGGTGATACTGTATTGTATGGTAAATATTCTGGTACTGAAATCGAATACGAAGGCGTGAAGTATTTGATGATGCGTCAGAGCGATGTACTGGCAGTTTTGGGATAATTTAGGTAATTAACGAATTTAAGATTAGAAAGGAAATTCACTATGGCAAAAGATATTCTCTTCAACATTGACGCTCGCGATCAGTTGAAAAAAGGTGTAGACGAATTGGCTAATGCAGTGAAAGTAACACTGGGCCCGAAAGGTCGTAATGTAATCATCGAAAAGAAATTCGGTGCTCCTCACATTACAAAGGATGGTGTAACTGTAGCAAAAGAAGTAGAATTGAGCGATCCGTTCCAGAACACAGGTGCTCAGCTGGTAAAATCAGTTGCTTCTAAGACGGGTGATGATGCGGGTGACGGTACAACTACTGCTACTGTATTGGCTCAGTCAATCGTAGGTGTTGGTTTGAAGAACGTAACTGCCGGTGCAAATCCGATGGATTTGAAACGTGGTATCGATAAGGCTGTGGCAAAAGTTGTGGAATCTATCAAGGCTCAGTCTGAAACAGTAGGTGATAACTACGATAAGATTGAACAGGTGGCTACAATTTCTGCAAATAACGACCCGGTTATCGGTAAGTTGATTGCAGATGCAATGCGCAAGGTTTCTAAAGACGGTGTCATCACTATCGAAGAAGCTAAGGGTACAGATACTACAATCGGTGTGGTAGAAGGTATGCAGTTTGACCGTGGTTACTTGTCTGCTTACTTTGTAACTGATACTGAAAAGATGGAATGCGTGATGGAACATCCGTATATCCTGATTTACGATAAGAAGATTTCTAACTTGAAAGATTTCTTGCCTATCCTGGAACCGGCTGTACAGAGCGGACGACCTTTGTTGGTTATCGCAGAAGATGTAGACAGCGAAGCATTGACTACTTTGGTAGTTAACCGTCTGCGTGGTCAGTTGAAGATTTGTGCTGTGAAGGCTCCGGGCTTCGGCGACCGTCGTAAGGCTATGCTGGAAGATATTGCCGTATTGACTGGCGGTGTAGTTATCAGCGAAGAAAAAGGTTTGAAACTGGAACAGGCTACACTCGAAATGTTGGGTACTTGCGACAAGGTAACTGTTTCTAAGGAAAACACTACTATCGTAAACGGTGCAGGTCAGAAAGAATTGATTCAGGAACGTATCAACCAGATTAAGGCTGAAATCAAGAACTCTACTTCTGACTACGATAAGGAAAAATTGCAGGAACGTCTGGCTAAATTGTCAGGTGGTGTAGCAGTTCTTTACGTAGGTGCTGCCAGCGAAGTGGAAATGAAGGAAAAGAAAGACCGTGTAGATGATGCCTTGTGTGCAACTCGTGCCGCTATCGAAGAAGGTATCGTACCGGGTGGTGGTGTAACTTACATCCGTGCCATCGATGCATTGGAAGGCTTGAAAGGTGACAATGCAGATGAAACTACAGGTATCGAAATTATCAAGCGTGCCATCGAAGAACCGCTTCGTCAGATTGTAGCTAACGCTGGTAAGGAAGGTGCAGTTGTAGTACAGAAAGTACGTGAAGGTAAAGGTGACTTCGGTTACAATGCCCGTACAGATGTATACGAACACTTGCATGCAGCCGGTGTAGTTGATCCTGCAAAGGTTACTCGTGTAGCATTGGAAAATGCCGCTTCTATCGCAGGTATGTTCCTGACTACAGAATGTGTTATCGTAGAAAAGAAGGAAGAAAAACCTGAAATGCCGATGGCTGCTCCGGGAATGGGTGGCATGGGCGGTATGATGTAATCTTCCCCTTTCAGATATAAAGTAAATCCCAGTCGGAATTTCCGGCTGGGATTTTTTGTGTTAGAGAGAGAGTAAGAAAGAATCAATATCCAGGGTTCTGCTTCATTCCTGGATAAGCATCGAGTGCAGTTTGAGGAATGGGGAGATAGAAATGTTTGTTCGGATTGAATCCTGTCTGCTCGATAGGTATGTTCAGCAACCGGTAATATGGATAAGCACTTCCGGTTCCTTGCAGCAGATTAATGTAGTCTTTCCATTCTGCATCTTCGATAGAGAATACCTCGTTTAAGATGTTTTTAATTTCTGTGACTTCCATTTCTCTTCCGGTTTGAGAATAAGCGATGGCAGCCATAAGGTAGACTTCACGCAGTAGAACTGGATGAATGTAGCTGCCTCCGGGATTGCCAAAATTGTCTTTATATCCTCCCCAAATAACTTCCTTACTTTCAAGATTATCAAGAGCCTGTGCGTCCAGTGCGGATATGTTGCTATCCAGGACATATAGGCATTGCTGAATGGCATCTTCATAATATCCAGAGAATAAATATATTTTTCCAAGTAATGTTCTTGAGGCTATAGCCAACTGGATAGGAAGAGTGTCGGATAAGTCGGCCAGATAGTATATTAATTGATTTTTGCTTTCTTCATTGTCAAGCGGGGCTACTTTCCCATAAAGACTAAACAGCTGAGTCTGAATGACTCCCAGGTCAACGGTTAGATTCCAGGAAGCTTCCCATCCTTCTGCAGTATTGAGTGAAGTCAGTTGTTCCAGGTATTTTTTGCATTCATCTATTGTTTGATAAGCAAAATCCCAGAAAGCACTGGAGGTATATTCAATCATGTTATAATCAAAGCTTTTATCATATAACAGGCTGAATTCCATGTTTTTGCTCTGAGTAAGGAATGTTTCAAATGACTGTTTCCATAGTGCTTCCACTTCAGGTACATTGATTTCTTCCTCTTTTATCTCTGCCATGTAGTGAGTCTTTGTCAGGCTGTCTTCCGGAAGATCTTTATAATTTACGAAGTAAGTATAAGGGTCACTGCTCACTTTATCATCCACGTTTATCAGGCCATCTCCGTTTAAGTCGGCGTAGATTAAATTACCGGTTTTCATCCATTCCTGCGATTAAGAAGCCGTCGTGCAGGTTAGAGAAAATTTTTCTTTACTAATCACATAACTCAATGTATCGCTCTGATGCTGAATAATTGCTTCACCGTTTTCATTTGTGGTGAAAGTGCCAAGCAGGTTTCCTCTTCCATCTTTTGCTTGGATGTTGACTCCAGCAAGTGCTTCTCCTGTAGGTAGCTTGGTGATAATGGTGGTTGCATGCAAAGGAACTAAAGGAACCTCTGCTGTCGGAATCACTTCAGGAACCACATACACATAGCTGTTTCCGGCAGGAATGGCATTCCCTTCAATCTTGACTCCATTGATCAGTACGTCATTTTCAGTACGTGTCACATAAAGCGTTTCGTTGCTGATGCTGGTCAGGGTACTGCCATCTGTTAAATCCTCTTTGGCATAGCGTCCTTTGGCGATGTGATTTTTGATGGAAGCGGTATCCAGTACAGTGGCACGGCTCGCGGTACTTGTGTTTTTCACCGCGAAGACGGTCAGTTCGTCTTGTGTCAGGTCGGCTACATTCACTTTTTCCAGTATTTCTACAAACTGGCTGACTTCCGGGTTGCTCTCTTTCAGTACTTCTACGATTTCTTGAACCGCTTCCTGTCCTTTGGAAGGAGGAGGTTCCGGAGTTGGGTTTTCTTCATTATCGCAGGCATTTAAGATGCATAGTGAGAAGATACCTAACAAATAATAAGCAAGTGTTTTCATAACGTATTTATTTAAAGGTTATTTTATTTTTTCGCAAGCTTCCAAGAATTTAGCAGTTGCTTCTTCGTATTTTTTCTTTAAGTCGTCAGACAGTTTTTTTTTCCAATCGGAAAGGGTGATACCATTTTCTTCACAGCACTTATCAATATTCTTGCTGGTTTCTGCCATAACTTTCATGGCTTCTTGCGGATTAGGATTTTCCTTGATTTTGGCAGTCGCTTCCTCAATCAGTTTCATGATTTTGTCATACACAGGGTCTGAAGCCGATGGAGCAACGGTTTCCTGGCTCGTTTCATCAGAGGCGGATTTTTGTGCGTTTCCGGAACAAGCTTGTACGGCCAGCAACATAAAGCAGGCCATTCCCAAATAAATAAGTTTTTTCATGGTAGCAGATAATTTAGGTGAAACATAAAATAAAACAAAGCAATACTTATTTCAGCGGAATACTGAGGTAGCCTTTCGACAGGGCTTTAATAACCAGGTCGGTGGCATTCTTGGCCCCGAACTTCACCATCAGGTTTTTCCGGTGCCATTCTACTGTATTCTCTGAAATAAAGAGACATTCGGATATTTCGTGGGTACTCATGCCTTTGGCTATGGCTTTCAGTACATCCAGTTCCCGAATGGTAGGAGCAGAATCGAGGGTGTCGGGTGCGTGCCCGATCTTATCTTTTTCTTTATAGAGTTTTTGGAATTGCGGACAATAGTATTTTTTCCCCTTTAAAACTGTCTGTAAGGCTTTTTGAATGTATTCTCCTGCAGAAGACTTGAATACCACGGCGTCAATGTCAGGGTGTTTCAGTTTGTTGATAATCCAGATTTCCTCGTGCATGGTGCTGACGATAATCTTGGCTTCCGGAGATTTCTGCTTAATTTGATGAATCAGTTCAAAACCATCTATATCAGGTAAATCCAAATCAATGATGTATAAATGAAATGAATGCAGGGTCATCAAGTCGTTTAACTGCAATCCGCTTTGTGCGGTGCAGATATTCTCTATCCCTTCTGTCTGGATGAGCAGGCTTTTTAGTCCTTCCAGCACAAGAGGATGGTCGTCTATAATGGCTACATTCAAACTCATGTAATATTGTTTTTTTATGTATTAACAAAATTACGCAACCCTCTTGAGATAATGCCCACGGGAAGCCGTAGTTTTTCTATAGGAAAAGCGGAATAATGATTTGTATTTTTTCTGCTTCAACTGAAATGTGTCCTTTCATTGCCATCACTCTTTCTTTCATAGTTTGTAGCCCGATACCTTTTTCTGAGGTAGAGCTGAATTTCCCGTTGTGTGAAATGGTGAGTTCCAGATTCGGAAGTTTCCACTTCAGTGTGAGATGGATTTCCGTGGGGGAGGCATGTTTGAGCGCATTGCCGGTAGCCTCCTGAATGATGCGGTAGATGTTCAGGCAATAAGTTTCCGGAAGTACAGACCAGTCGCATTCTTCGGGAAGAGTGGTCAGAGTGACTTTACATGATGCAGAGGTCATCCGTTCAGCATAATTCTGCAATACTTGCTTTAAAGTCGTTTCCTGGAAGGTAGGAGGAAGTAGTTCGTGGGATACACGTCGGATGTTCTCCCGACTGGTGCGCAGGAGTTCTTTCCACGATTCGTTGAGTGTGGAGGCATTCATCTCGAGTGCATACAGGTCGTTGCAAACCCCGTCGTGGAGTTCTTTGGCCAGACGGTTGCGCTCTTTCTCGAGCTCTTTCAGGTAGACACGTGTGGCATTGCGTTCCGTATCGCGTTGCAAAGTTTCGAATTCACGCTTTTGTGCTTCCGCTTCTCTTTTCTGCCGTTCGATACGGAGCTTTTGTTTTTGGATAAAGTAGAGTGAAACGAAGGCCATTATAGCCATCAGGATTAACAGAAACGTAATCTTCAATTGCAGATTCTGCTTTTCCTTTTGACGCTTTTCCTGCAGCTTCTGGTACTCCAGTTCCTTTTTTCTGAGTTTCATATTTCACGGAAAGCTCTTCCAGCTGGCGACTTTTTTCTTGCACGAACAACGAATCGCTGAGTGCCTTGGCCAATTCCAGCGTGTGGTAGGCCTGTGGAAAGTCAGATAGTTCCTTGTAGACAAGATGAAGGTTGTTATACACGTCATATTGCAGGAACGGATAATTTTCGATGCCCGGCAGTTGCAGGATTTTCTGTGCAGTCTGAGTGGCGGCCTTCCATTCTTTACGGGTCTGCTGGACATAGAAAAGTACCTGATAGTAATTGACAAGTGCCATGGTCGAGTTGACCTTAGCGGCAAGTGCATTCGTTTGTTCTATCAGTTTCTGGATTTCTGAGGCAGATGCCTGGGTGCGGAATAAGGTCAGCAGGTAGTACGTGCGGGCACCAAGTTCCGTTTCGGGCTGTTGCAATTGCTGGGATAGGGCAATGGCTTTAGACAGATAGGTTTTGGCGGCTTCGTATTCTTTTTGAGTGATGAAAATGGAAGAACAGACGGTATAAATCTGTGTGCGGAATGACTTATCCTGACATTTATCGGCCTGCTTAACCGCATCTAAGGCGTATTTTACTGCCTGAGCCGGATTTTTCATATCTAAGTAAACCGTAGCCAGGTTGTTGTATAATGTGGTAATTGCCTGTAAATTTTCTTCGTTGTTACCGGAAAGAAAGGGCGCATATTGCAGAGCTTTGTCGTAGGCAGCAATTGCTTCGGTGAGTTTCCCGGACGAGCGCAGGTAGACTCCTTGTGAAGTGTAACATGACATCATGGCACAGGTATCCTTTTCTGTCATTGCAAGTTGAAGAGCTTGTTCGATAGCCCATAGGGCAGAATCTACCTTACCTGCCTGATAATAAGTATCGGCCGTTTCTGTCAGTTTTTCTACATCCGGCTTGGGAGTGACGGAAAAAAGAAAGCCGGGAATACACCATAACAAAATGAATAGGCGGTTTTTCATAGGCGGCTGTTATTATGTGTGGCTTTTGCAATGTAGCCAAAAAGTTTGGATTATTCTATAGTTTTGTGTATTTTCATCAAGTTTTTTACGAATTACTAAAAATAATATGGTATGACGAAAGAAGAATTGATGCGTAAGGCTATTGAGTTGTCAGTGAAGAATGTAGCTGAAGGTGGCGGTCCTTTTGGTGCTGTCATTGCAAAGAACGGTGAGATTGTAGCTACGGGAGTAAACCGTGTGACGCCGGATTGCGACCCGACCGCCCATGCAGAAGTAAGTGCCATCCGTGCGGCAGCTAAGAAACTGGGTACATTCGATTTGAGTGGTTGTGAGATATATACTTCTTGTGAACCATGTCCCATGTGCTTAGGTGCAATCTATTGGGCACATCTGGACCGTATGTATTATGGAAATAACAAGCACGATGCGGCAGCTATCGGCTTTGACGATGCCTTTATTTATGAGGAACTGGATTTGAAACCGGCGGAAAGACGTCTGCCCTCAGAAGTCTTGTTGCCGGAAGAAGCTATTCGGGCTTTTCAGGACTGGACTGAAAAAACGGATAAGGTGGAATACTAAAATGATTGGGAAATAAGGCTGTAATGCCTTTATATTTTTTATGTTTCCCACGGCGGAACCGTACGTTTTTCATACCGGAAACGTACGGTTTCGCTGTGGGAAACTTATGTTTTCCTTAGGGGAAACGTAATAAGGATAAGACTGTTTTACAGAAATGTATGTAACGTTTTCTGTTTACTTTTGCTCTTGTTATTGCTGATTTAGAACTGTAGTGAATTCTCGTTCAAAATTGGGCGTGAAAACGTTTTTCCCTAAATTTTGCCGGATTTCATCCAGTGGCCAGAAACGTCCTCCTGCCAGTTCTTCACTGGGCGAGATAGGTCCGTCGAATACGGTCTTGTGCGAAAATACCAGTTCTTTTTCCCGGTCTGATTCAAATACATAATGTGTCAGCAGCTGAGAAATAAAATCGGAAATGCCGAGTTCCTCTCCGGCTTCCCGTTTCAGTGCCATTTCCACGCTTTCTCCCAGGTCTACATGTCCTCCTACGGAGGTATCCCATTTTCCCGGTTGGATGTCTTTCCATTCCGGACGTTTTTGCAGATACAATTCTCCTTTGCTGTTGAATACATGCAAGTGGACTACCGGGTGCAGCAGCTTGCTGCCGTTGTGGCATTCTCCTCGGGTAGCGGCACCTGTGATGTTTCCTTCTTCGTCTACGATGGGAAACATTTCTTCGCTATTGTCTGTCATTGTTTCTTCTGTTTGGGGTTAGGGGATAAGTAAAGATGAATCTCCGTAGCTCAGAAAGCGGAAATCATGCGCCAGCGCGTAATCGTAGATGGGACGCCAGTTTCCTTTCACAAAAGCAGAGACCAGTAACAGCAGGGTGCTTTGCGGCTGGTGGAAGTTGGTGACCATTTTCTTGACGATGTGGTAATTGTATCCTGGTGCAATGATGATCTGTGTACTGGTGTGCAGGGTATCGAGCTGGTTACGCTCCATGTAGTCGAGTATCTGTTGCAGGGCTTCTGTGGTACTTAACCCCGGATGAGTTTCGTAGGGTTGCCATTGCTGTACGTGCAGTTCCTGCTGGCTGGCATCGGGGTGCTGTGACAGGGTGACACCGATGTAGTAAAGGCTCTCCAGTGTACGGACAGAAGTGGTTCCTACCGCTACGGCTTCACCTCCATGTGCCAGGAGCTTCTCTATGGTTCCACGGTTTACGGAAATGTATTCCGTATGCATTTCGTGGCCTTCTATTTCTTCACTTTTCACCGGTTTGAAAGTGCCGGCTCCGACGTGAAGGGTGACTTCTTCCAAATCCACTCCTTTTTCTTTGAGAGCGTGCAATACGCGTTCCGTGAAATGCAGACCGGCAGTCGGGGCGGCTACGGAACCTTTTATCTTCGAGTAGACGGTCTGGTAAGTTTCCTTGTCGCTTTCCTGTGTCTCTCTGTTCAGGTAGGGAGGAATGGGCAGTTCGCCGAAGAACTCCAGAATGTCGGCAAAGGTTACTTCCGGATTGTCCCAGGTGAAATCAACCCAGTGGCTGGTGCCGTGACATTCTCCACGGGTAGCAGTCAGCGTCAGTGTCTTTCCCTTTACTGTCATTTCCTTCTGCAGAGGGCCTTCTTTCCATTTCTTCAGGTTGCCAATCATGCAAAGCCAGGCCGCATGCTGGGTTTGCTGGAAGTTGAGTACATAGTCGTTGGGTTCGATGGGCTCCAGACAGAAAATCTCAATCAGCGCGCCGGTTTCCTTGCGGAAGTGCAGACGTGCCTGAATGACTTTCGTGTTGTTGAAAATCATGAGAGTACCGGGCTCCAGATAGTCCGGAAGGGAGGTGAAATGTGTTTCACTGATTTGTCCGTGCTGATACACCAGCAGCTTGGACTGGTCGCGGACCGGCAGCGGAAATTTAGCGATGCGTTCATCCGGCAGCGGATAGTTGTAGTCGCTAATCTTTATATGTTTTGTTTCTTCCATGTCGTTTATTTTTTTGCAAAAGTACAACAAATAGCAGAATCCTCCTAACATAATAATTTTTTCGTGGACTTCCTTTTGCAGACTGCTGAATAATTTCCATATTCCGTGGAAAGTCGTTACATTTGTGAGTGTAATAAATTGAAGACAGATTATGAAAATAGGAGATAAAGTACGCTTCCTGAGTGAAGTAGGCGGTGGCATTGTCCGGGGATTTCAAGGAAAGGACATTGCCTTGGTGGAAGGAGAAGATGGTTTTGAAATTCCTATGCTGATTAGGGAATGTGTGGTGATACAGACCGACGATTATAACATCCCGTTGAAATCTACAGCCAAGCCTTCTGCACCGGAAGTTGAAGAAGAAGAGGAGGAAGAAGAAAAGCCGATAACTTATCGGGCACCTGAAATCCGTGGAAATGACGTACTGAATGTATTTCTGGCGTATGTGCCGCAGGATGTAAAGTCCATATCCTCTACTGCGTTTGATGCCTATCTGGTGAATGACAGTAACTATTTTATTGATTATTTGTATCTTTCGGCAGAAGGTAAGAGCTGGACTTTACGCAGCCGGGGAACGGTGAAACCGAACATGAAGATGCACTTGGAAGAATTTGAAAAGAGTGCATTGAACGGCATGGAGCGCGTGGCTGTACAGCTTCTGGCTTACAAAGATGAGCGTACCTTCCTACTGAAACAGGCGGTGAATCAGGAGTTGCGCATTGATACGGTGAAGTTTTACAAGTTACATACTTTCCAGTCTTCCGACTTTTTTGAGGAACCGGCCTTGATTTATGAGATTGTCAAGGATGATGAAGCGGTAAAGCAGGTATATGTTTCGGCTGACGACATCAAGAATGCGCTGTTGCAGAAGAACGTGCAGGACGTACCGGCAAAGTTGCAGAAAAAGCAGCATGTGGTAAAGAATGAAATTGTGGAGGTCGACCTGCATATCCATGAACTGCTGGATGACACTACCGGTATGGTAAATGCCGAAATGCTGAATTATCAGCTGGATGTGTTCCGAAAGACATTGGAGGAATACAAGCAGAAGAAAGGGCAGCGGATTGTGTTTATTCACGGTAAAGGAGATGGTGTATTGCGTCGGGCTATCTTGGATGAGCTGAAACGTAAATATAAGACTTATCAATGGCAGGATGCTTCTTTCCGTGAATACGGTTTCGGAGCTACAATGGTTACAATTCACTAAAAGATATGGGAACGTTAAAAGAAATGCTGTCGGCCGACCGTTTTGCGGCTGAGGCTGGAGTGGAATTACTGGAAATCAGTCCGGGATATGCCAAAGCCCGGATGAAGGTGACTGAAAAGCATCTGAACGCCGGAGGAGTTTGTCAGGGAGGTGCATTGTTTACATTGGCCGATTTGGCATTTGCTGCTGTGGCCAATAGCCGTGGACGTCTGACTTTGTCACTGAATGCCAATATCACTTTTCTGCGTGCAATCAGTGAAGGATATGTGTATGCAGAGGCTACCGAGACGTTCAATCATGGAAGGGTACCTTTCATTGAAGTGCGTCTGGTAGATGAGCAACAGCAGTTGATTGCGGTACTGACCAGTTCCGGATACCGGAAAAGCGAAGAATTGAATATCGACGAACTGGAATAAATTCGGCGTATAGGAGAATATGTCAAACGGAGAATGCGCGTTACTGAAATGGGCATTCTCCGTTTGTGTTTTGGGTTAGATTTGTTCAAGGGCCTGACTCAGGTCGGCAAGCAAATCTTCAATGTGCTCGGTACCGATGGAAAGACGGATGGTAGACTGTGTGATGCCTTGTTCTGCCAGTTCCTGGTCGTTGAGCTGGGAGTGCGTCGTACTGGCCGGATGGATGACTAGCGATTTGACATCGGCTACATTGGCCAGCAGGGAGAATATCTCCAGGTGGTCGATAAAGCGGTGTGCTTCCGTACGTCCGCCCTGGATTTCAAACGTGAAGATGGAGCCGGCACCTTTTGGGAAATATTTCTGATAGAGGGCCGGGGAAGTGTGCTCAGGAAGTGACGGATGGTTGACCTTTTTCACTTTAGGATGGTGCTGCAGGAAGTCTACTACCTTCAGCGCATTCTCTACGTGACGTTCCACTCTGAGCGAGAGGGTTTCCAGTCCTTGCAGAAGGAGGAAGGCATTGAACGGACTGATGGCGGCTCCGGTATCACGCAACAGAATGGCACGTATTCGGGTGATATAGGCCGCAGGACCTGCCACATCGGCAAAGCAAAGTCCGTGGTAACATGGGTCGGGACTTGTCAGTTGGGGAAATTTACCGGAAGCTTTCCAGTCGAATTTACCGGAATCTACAATGATACCTCCTAATGACGTGCCGTGTCCTCCGATAAACTTCGTGGCAGAATGTATAACGATGTCGGCACCATATTCAATGGGGCGTAGCAGATAAGGAGTAGCAAATGTGTTGTCAATCAGTAAAGGAATCTGATGACGGTGAGCTATTTCTGCAATGCGGGCGATATCGACAAGCGTGCAGTTCGGATTTCCTAAACTTTCAATGAATATCGCCTTAGTATTGGGCTGGATGGCCTGTTCCACGTTTGCCGGTTTTTCTGCGTCTACAAAAGTGGTGTGTATCCCACGGCTGGGGAAAGTATGTGCCAGCAGGTTGTAAGTTCCTCCATAAATGGTACGGGCCGATACAATATGGTCACCGGTGCGCGTAATATTTTCAAACGCATAACTGATGGCGGCCGCTCCGGAGGCTACGGCCAAGGCAGCTACTCCTCCTTCCAATGCAGCGACTCGCTGTTCCAGTACACTTTGGGTGGGATTGGTCAGTCGGCCATAGATGTTTCCGTTGTCTTCCAGACTGAAACGGGCTGCGGCATGGGCTGAGTCATGAAAGACGTACGAGGTCGTCTGATAGATGGGGACTGCTCGTGCATCGGTCGTCGGATCGGGATTTTCTTGTCCCACATGTAACTGGAGGGTTTCGAAGTGTAGCTTAGTTCTATCCATAGTCGTAAGTGTGTAAAAGTGATTAAATGATACTGCAAAAGTAGTTTGTATGGTTATATCGTCCAATATTTGATGAAAATATGGAGAATTGTTCTATATAATGATGGTTTGAAAGAAAAAACTTGTAGATTTGCTGTCGTAAAACAATTCATAATAGAATAATATTCTTATGACAGAAAAACTGGATAAAGTGGATTTGCAGATTCTCCGTACGTTGCAGGAGAATGCCCGGTTGACCACTAAAGAGCTGGCGGCACAGGTCAGCTTGTCGTCTACTCCCGTGTTTGAACGGTTGAAAAGGTTGGAGAGGGAAGGATATATCAAGAAGTACATTGCCGTGCTGGATGCCGACAAATTGAATCAGGGATTTGTGGTATTCTGTAATGTCAAATTGCGCCGGATGAATAAAGACATAGCCATGGAGTTCACCCGTATCATTCAGAACATTCCGGAAGTGACGGAGTGCTATAACATTTCCGGCAGTTATGACTACCTGCTGAAAATTCATGCCCCGAACATGAAATATTACCAGGAGTTTATTATTAATGTATTGGGAACAATTGACAGTCTGGGTTCGCTGGAAAGTATGTTTGTCATGGATGAAGTGAAGCATGACTATGGACTGCACATATAGGGATGGGAAATCCTTTTCTATGTATTTATTCCATAAATAGAATAAAACATAGAATATTATTCTAATTCTATCCGTCTTTAATGGGAAAAACAGTCCGTTTTTTCTAAATATCTTCCGATTGTTGGTGGATAGCACTTTTGCTTGTATCTTTGCCGATAAATTATACAAATGCACTATGAAAGTAATAGATTTGATAAAGAATAGTAAGGAACCCGTGTTTTCCTTTGAGATTTTGCCACCGTTAAAGGGAAACAGTATACAAAAAGTATATCACATCATTGATAAGTTGAGGGAGTTTGACCCTAAATACATCAACATCACTTCACATCACAGTGAGATAGTGTATTTGCCGCAGCCCGACGGAAACCTGAAGAAAACTACGGTGCGTAAGCGCCCCGGAACGGTAGCCATTGCCGCTGCCATTCAGAATAAGTATGGCATTCAGGCGGTACCTCATATCATCTGTAAGGGATTTACGAAGGAGGAAACGGAATATGCCTTGCTCGACCTGAATTTCTTAGGCATTAACAACTTGTTGCTGCTGAGAGGAGATTCCAAGCCGCTGGACATTGCAGAAAAAGATTTGTGTCTGTACCATGAGCATGCCACTGATTTACAGGAACAGGTGAACCGTTTCAATCAGGGCATTGGACTGGATGGCTCCAAGATAGAAGGAATTGAAACTCCTTTCTCTTACGGTATGGCTTGTTATCCGGAAAAGCATGAAGAAGCTCCCAATATGGAGTCCGACCTGTTCTACTTGAAAGAAAAGGTACGCAACGGAGCCGATTATGTAGTGACACAGATGTTTTTCGATAACGAGAAATACTATGCTTTCGTAGAGCGTTGTCGTCAGGAAGGTATTGAGGTACCCATTATTCCGGGAATCAAGCCTGTAGTATTTAAGAATCAGTTGAATGTATTGCCTAAAGTGTTCCGCACGGACATTCCTGAAGCCTTTGCTTCTGAACTTCGTAAATGTACGACCGATGAAGAAGTAAAAGCAGTAGGAGTGGAATGGTGCAAGGCACAGTGTAAGGATTTGCTGGCACACGGAACTCCGGGCCTACACTTTTACACATTCATGGCATCCGACAGTGTATATAAGGTAGCCAAAGAGGTGTATTAACCTCTTTGACTTTTTACATCGCAGTCCTTCTTAACCGGATACGCAGATTGAATAATTCAGCATCTGTGTGCGGGGAAGAGGGATTGTGTGGTTTTATAATGAGACTATGCTCTTTTCCGTTTACCGCATCCGGTAGGATGAAATCCTGACGGTAGGCTTTCTGTTCCTCTGCAGGACGCAACAGATAAGCCGCTTCATCTTCAAAACGGTTATAACTGCGGAGAATTACCTGATTCTTTCCTTTCTTGAGTGGAAGAATCACTTTTTCCGTACGGAACTTCGTGCGATACGGGTTCAGATGCTTGGTTATCAGTTTCCCGTTCAGGTAGACCTCCATTCCATTTCCAGCACCAATTTCCGCCAGAATATGCTGGGAACGCGGAGAGTCTATTTCTCGCATCACATAATAGCTGGATAGAATCGGGCAGGAAACCTTGTCACTGTCTTTATTCGTTTTGGTCCATGATTTACCGGAGACAGGTGCATGCCGTAAGTCTGCATCCAGTTTCTCTGCCGAATGGAATACTCCGCTGCCGGGGCCACATACGTAGGTATCTCCCCACGTGGTACCTGAAGAAGCCGTTGCTTTTATCTCTTTTCCTTTGTCCAGGGTTACGGAGTAGGTCTTTCCATCCAATATCAGGTCTATTTCTCTTCCTGCTTCCTGTGAAGTATAGATAATCTCCAGTTGTTTCAACAGAAGTTGTTCGAAATTCCAGCTGTAGCCCGTAATGCTGCGGTAGTTCGTATAGTAGTCAAAACAGGAGTAACTGTATTGCGGCGTAGCGTTGCGAGGAGTAAGTACGGCATTCCTGATAGTCTTTCCAGGGAACGGTTCAATCTTTTTATCGAAGGAAAGAGTCAATACGTGTATTTGTTTGTCCTTGTAGGCTGAGGCAGGTACAGTCAATACTACCTCGTCGCCATATTGCAGGTAAGTCGCCATTTTCCCGTCTCCTTTCTGCAGAAGATAGCCGGGCATTTGCAGGGTAATTTTTCCATCTGCCGGATATTTTCCGGAGAGAAACAAGTACAGGTGATTGTCTTTGCGTGTCACTTCTCCCCATGTAAACTCTTCCAGGAAAGGAGAAGCCTCTGTCTGATATACAGCGTAGCCATAGCGGGAAAGCCATTCGCCCACCTGTTCCAACACTTCTTTCTCAAAGTCAACTACCGCTCCGTTTCCCTTCGGACCGATGTTCAGCAGGTAGTTTCCTCCTCTGGAAACCACATTAATCAGGCTCCGTGTCTTTTCACGTACCTTGCTTTCTATGCTTCCGCGGTCCTGCCATGCTCTGTATCCCCAGGTTTCATCGAACATGGATGCGGCACTTTGCCAGGGAGCATGAAGGGTTTTATCCGGATAGTCATTGTCGGCCATTACGCAGAAATCATACCGATCGTTGCCCAGGCGTCCGCTCACCATGCAGTCGGGCTGGTAGTGGTGTACGAGTTCATACAATTCCTTACTTTGTGCCGGAGTATTTGCTCCCATGTCAAACCAGAGTTCGGAAATCTTTCCATAATTGGTCAGGAGCTCCTTCAGTTGGGCTTTCGAAAAAGCATGGTGTGCTTCTGTAATGAAGTCAGCATTATGAGGAGACATGGGCGATGCATACGGATAGTGCCAGTCGATAAGCGAATAGTACAATCCGAAGCGCAGTCCATGACGGCGGGCAGCTTCTGACATTTCTTTCACGAAATCCCGTTTGCATGGAGTCGCATCGTATGAGTTGAAAGAAGTTGTAGCCGTTTTGAACAGGCAGAAGCCATCATGGTGTTTGCTGGTCAGGATAATGGAATGCATTCCCGCCTTTTTTGCCAGTACGGCAATGGAATCAGCATTAAACTGTGTCGGATTAAACTGGCCGGCAATTTTTTCGTAATCTTCCTTGGAAATTTTGGCAAAAGCCTGAATCTGTTCACTGTATCCATTCTGCACCTGTTTACCCTGCCATACTCCACCTAATTGCGAGTAGAGTCCGAAGTGGATAAACATGGAATATTTGTCTCCGTGCCATTGGCGGAAAGCTTCTTGAGATACCTGGCCTTTTGCTCCCAGGCCTATCACACACATCAATAGAATGATCAACAGTTTTTTCATGGCTTCTTATTTATGCTCTTTAAGAGCAAAGATAACGAGTTCTTTGTTTTTATACCGCTTTTTTATGTAATTTTGCAGCCGATTTTAAAAACCATTAAAAGTACGTTAAATTAAAATGAAAAAATTATTTCTTTTTGCGTTTATTCTTCTTTCTGTATGCGCAGGAAAAGTGATGGCTCAGAACATTCAGTTGCATTATGACTTGGGTCGTGCCTTGTATAAATCATTGGACGAACGTCCGTGGGTGACTACAACGGTCGAGATGTTCAAGGCAGACAAGTGGGGTAGCACTTATTTCTTTGTCGATATGGATTATACAGACAAAGGAGTGGCATCTGCTTATTGGGAAATCAGCCGTGAACTGAAATTCTGGAAGGCTCCTGTTTCTGCACATGTAGAATACAACGGAGGTTTGAATTATATCAACAATGCCTTCCTGGGAGGTGCTACCTACTCATGGAACAGCAGTGATTTTTCCAAGGTATTCGGCGTACAGGTGCTGTATAAATATATTCAGAAGAATGAGAAACCGCATAACTTTCAGTTGACGGGTACATGGACCCTGAATTTCTGTAAGGAAAAATTTACTTTCAGCGGATTTGCGGATTTCTGGCGTGAGAAACATTTTGACGCAGATGGAAACAACCACGACTTTGTATTTATTAGCGAACCGCAGTTCTGGGTAAACCTGAATAAGTTCAAGCATGTAAACAAAGACTTGAACCTGAGTGTAGGTACAGAATGGGAATTGAGTACGGATTTTGCCGATCGTAACGGATTCTATTTCATCCCGACGCTGGCCATGAAGTGGTCTTTCTAAACCGGTTGAATCATTTAAAGCGATTATAAAATGAAAATGCTGGAAAAATTATTCGGTTTTAACCCTCGTGAGACGCGTGTGCGTACGGAAATCTTGGCCGGAATCACGACCTTCCTGACCATGGCCTATATTTTGGCTGTCAATCCCAACATTCTGGCGGCTACAGGTATGGACAAGGGAGCGCTTTTCACGACGACAGTCATCGCTTCGGCTTTTGCTACGCTGTTGATGGCCTTTTATGCCAAATTGCCTTTCGGACTGGCACCGGGAATGGGGTTGAATGCGTTTTTTGCCTATACCGTTTGTCTTACACTGGGCTATACCTGGCAGTTTGCTCTGACTGCCGTACTTTTGGAAGGAATCATATTCATTCTGCTGACGGTCACCAATTTGCGTGAGAAAATCGTAGATGCGTTGCCCTTGAGCCTTCGCAATGCCATTGGTGCAGGTATCGGTTTGTTCATTGCGTTCATCGGTTTGCAGAATGCCGGTATCATTGTGAATAACGATGCGACCTTGATTTCATTGGGAAATATTACTTCCGGTTCGGCCTTGCTGGGCATCATCGGCCTTTTGGTTACTTCCATCTTGTTGGTGAAGAAAGTCCGTGGAGCCTTGCTGATAGGAATTTTGCTGACGACCGTCATCGGTATTCCTATGGGATTGACGCATCTGGATGGCGTGTTGAGCACTCCTCCTTCTATCGAACCCATTTTCTTCCAGTTCCAGTGGGAGCATATCTTTACAAAGGAAATGGTGATTGTAGTGTTTACTTTCCTGTTTGTAGATATGTTTGATACCATCGGTACGTTGGTCGGAGTGACTACAAAGGCCGGAATGGTGACAAAAGATGGAAAGATTCCTCACCTGAAGCAAGCCTTTTGGTGGATGCCATCGGAACAACAGCCGGTGCCATGCTGGGTACCAGTACCATTACCACCTTCGTGGAAAGTGCTTCCGGAGTGGGCGAAGGCGGACGTAGTGGACTGACTTCCTTTGTTACGGCAGTGTGCTTCCTTCTGTCATTGTTTCTGGCTCCGTTCTTTTTGGCAGTACCGGGTGCGGCTACGGCTCCTGTATTGATTCTGGTAGGTCTGATGATGATGTCTTCTGTGAGAAAGTCGATTTTATGGATTGACTCAGAAGCCATTCCGGCGTTTATCTTGTATCATCTTTATGCCTTTGGCTTACAGTATCTCCGATGGAATCGTGTTGGGAATGATTAGCTATGTCTTGATTAATCTGTTGTGCGGACATACCAAGAAGCTTACACCGGCCATGTATATTCTGGCCTTTATCTTTGTCTTTAAGTTCTTCCTGTAAGCTTTTCATTCTATTGGAATTTGTTGCGGAAATGCCTGAGTAGTTACTGCGGGCATTTCCGCTTTTTTTCTCCTTGAAGGCCGTTTTTCCTTTTCTTTCAAAACGCCTTTACGTTCAATTCAAAACGCACTTGCGTTTAAGATCAAACGTCCTTGCGTTTTACTTCAAACGCACTTGCGTTTTAGGTAAAACGTCCTTGCGCTTCAATCTTGTCTGCTTTTTATGCAGAAAATAAGAACAGTTTTCTTTACTTAGAATGAAATTGATAACTTTGTGAAACTTATATCTTTTAAATGTTCAATTTTTAATAAGTAACAACATGAATGATTCTTTTTTTGGAAACACGACAGGTCGTAAAACGGTATGCCAACCATACGGCGCTGGATGGAGTAAGCATCGCGGTGCCCGAAGGACAGGTATTTGGTTTGCTGGGACCCAATGGGGCAGGAAAGACCACGCTGATTCGTATCATCAATCGTATTACAGCTCCCGATGCCGGTGAGGTGTGGTTTGACGGACGACTCTCACGCCCGGAAGATATTTATTCCATTGGCTATCTTCCCGAGAACGTGGACTTTACAAAAAAATGAAGGTGGGCGAACAGGCCATCTATCTGGCACAATTGAAAGGATTAAGCCGTCAGGAGGCCAAGAAAAGACTAACCGACTGGTTTGAGCGCTTTGAAATTATGCCTTGGTGGAACAAGAAACTGGAGGAACTTTCCAAAGGTATGCAGCAGAAAGTGCAGTTTGTCATTACCGTGTTGCATCGTCCCCGCCTGCTGATTTTCGACGAACCGTTTTCAGGCTTTGACCCGGTAAATGCGGAACTGCTGAAAAGAGAAATCCTGAAATTGAAAGACGAGGGACATACCATTATCTTCTCTACGCACAACATGGCTTCTGTGGAGGAAATCTGCGACCATATTGCACTAATCAATCATTCAAAGGTGGTGTTGCAGGGAGCGGTAACAGACATTCGTTCACGTTATAAAAGCAATCAGTATGAACTGATGATGCAGTCTTCGAAACCGTTACAGAATTCGGATACCTTTGAAATTGTCAGCAGTGAGGTGCAGGATGAGCAGACGGTAAACTATAAACTGCGGAAGCTCACTTCCATTTCCAATTCTGAGTTATTGTCACTTGTAGGTGCGCAGGGCGAAATTTGCAAGTTTACCGAATGTATCCCTTCCATGAACGATATCTTTATCCGTACGGTAGAGGGGAAAATCTAATCAAAAAATCTTTTAGCTATGAACAAGATAGGAATTATTATTCAGCGTGAATTCATAAACCGGGTAAGCAAAAAGTCGTTTATCCTGCTTACCATATTGATGCCGTTCATTTTTGCGGCACTTATTTTTGTCCCGTTGTGGTTGTCTACGGTCAAGGGCGGAGACCAGAAACAGGTAGCCGTTATTGATGCCACCATGAAATATCTTCCTCAGTTTAAAGACGATGAATCCTGGCATTTTGTGGGAGTTCCTCAGATGGAAGCCTCTTTTCGAAGTGATTCCACCCTGTTTGATGCCGTAGTAGAGATTAAGGCTGACCTGGCTGAACATCCGGAGGCCGTAACGATTTATTCGCGGAAAGAAGTACCCAACAGTCTTTCGCGCCTGGTAAGTGAGACACTTGACGAGCAGGTGCGTCAGGACAAGCTGCTGCATTATGACATTCCGCAGTTACCTTCCATCATGCAGGATGTGAACCGCAAGTTGAATATCCGCACGGTAAAATGGGGAGAAGACGGGAGTGAGAGTGAATCCAATGCAGGAGCGGCTATGGCAGCCGGTATGGTACTGACTTTTCTGATTTACATGTTTGTGATGTCATACGGAGGTATGGTGATGCAGAGTGTGATGGAAGAAAAGACCAACCGCATTGTGGAAGTGATTGTTTCTTCTGTTAAGCCCTTTCAGCTGATGATTGGAAAAATTATCGGTATCGGACTGGTCGGTGTGGCACAGCTGGCTATTTGGGCAGTGCTGATTATCGTATTGTTGGCTGTAGCTGGGGGAATTTCCGGTAGTTCGCCCGAACTGATGGGAGGTGCATCTGGTTTGCTGGCTACTCTTCAGGGACTGAATCTGGCCAAGATGGGAGGACTCTTTGTCTTGAACTTTATCGGAGGGTACCTGGTGTATGCATCCATATTTGCAGCTATTGGTGCGGCCATCAACGGGCAGGAAGATTCTCAGCAGTTTATGATGCCGATTGTTCTTCTGTTGATTTTTGCCCTCTATGCAGGTATCTACAGTTCCGATAACCCCGACGGACCGTTGGCTATCTGGTGCTCCATGATTCCGTTTACTTCACCTATTGTCATGATGGTACGTCTGCCTTTCGATGTACCGGTGTGGGAAACGATGTTGTCTGTAGTTATTCTGTACGTTGCCGCTTTCGGCATGATTTGGATAGCCGGAAAGATTTATCGGGTAGGTATTCTGATGTATGGCAAGAAACCTTCTTTCAAGGAAATGATTCGCTGGATTACGTATAAGTAAAAGTGTTCTGTTGAATCTTTTGAAATAGAAATGGCAGGTGTGAAAGGAAACTTTAATCATTTACGCCTGCCATTTTTATGTTTTTTTGTTTCAATTATAAATGATAGATGAGAGATAATTGGGGGCTGGTCATAAAAATCCCCAGTTTGAAGCGTTTTTCGAACATCTTGCTTGGAATTTCAATCTTTTCATCGAGATGCTTGAAAATATAATATTCTACAGATATTGATATTTTCACACCCAAATGTGTGTGGAATTTATACTCCACACCTATGTTTGAATTCATACCAAGTCCTGATTTTGGAACTGAATATTTTTGGTCTTTGTTTATGGTACCTTTGTTTAAATAATGCGCGTATCCAATACCTAAATCGAGGTAGCTAATCATTCCTTTTAATAGTTGCGCCTCATGAACAGACGAAAATTGTGGAGCAAGATAAAAGATTTGGATATTTTCATGCAAGGATGAATTTTGTGCACTTTCCGGAAATGAGATTCCATGCATGTAGTGTTTAAAGGCAAGCCCATAACCTATATATTTGTGATGTTTCAAAAAATCTATACCATATTGAAATCCGCGACTACTTTTTTTAGGATTGCTGTACCATAAAGATTCTCCTGTTCCTTCTTGATTGGCAGAGGCTATACCGAAATTAAAACGGATAGAAATGTCTTTTTGAGGAATTTGATTGTTCTCATCCATTTTCTTTGCATGCGTGGGCAGGCAAAATAAAAGGCACAATAAAATGGCGATTGTTCTCATGGTTACAAGATTTGTAAGATTTATTTGCGAATATATAAAAAATAACATTCTGTTTTCTGGTATGGATATTTAACTTATCAAATCTCGTTAGAGAGAACGTTTTTTGGTAGTATAGGAGTAGTTGTGTATAAAAAAGTAAGTCCCGGACTTTATGTTCGGGACTTACTTTTTTATGGAAATTATTTTTTTATTCCTCTTCTGCTTCTAACAGCAGTTCCATTACCTGACAGGCTGATTTAGCCACGGAAGTACCCGGACCAAAGATAGCCATTACACCGGCTTTATACAAGAAATCGTAATCCTGTGCCGGGATGACACCACCTGCAAAGACCAGAATATCTTCGCGGCCCAGACGTTTCAATTCGGCAATGATTTGTGGAATCAGTGTCTTGTGTCCGGCAGCCAATGAAGAAACTCCCACTGCATGAACGTCGTTTTCTACAGCTTCGCGAGCGGCTTCTTCCGGAGTCTGGAACAACGGTCCCATATCCACGTCGAAACCACAGTCAGCAAATCCGGTAGCTACTACCTTGGCACCACGGTCGTGTCCGTCCTGTCCCATCTTGGCAATCATGACACGCGGACGACGGCCTTCTTTCTTCGCAAATTCTTCGGTCAGTTCGCAAGCCCGTGCGAAATCTGCATCCCTTTTTACTTTCTGATGAATACACGCCTGATATTGTTCTGATAATTGCTTTATAACGTCCTACGACCTTTTCGCAGGCGTCAGATATTTCTCCCAATGTGGCACGTACGCGGGCAGCTTCTACGGCCAGTTCCAGCAAGTTGCCCTTGCCTGTGCGTACGCATTCGGTAATAGCCTCCAATGCTTTGTCCACTTCAGCCTGGTTACGGCCTTCTTTCAGACGGCGCAGGTTCTCAATCTGTTCCTGGCGTACAGCAGTGTTGTCCACTTCCAGAATATCAATCGGGTCTTCTTTTTCCAGACGATACTTGTTCGTACCCACGATAGTCTGTTCACCCGAGTCGATACGAGCCTGAGTACGTGCAGCAGCTTCTTCGATACGCATCTTCGGAATACCGGTTTCGATAGCTTTGGCCATACCGCCCAGTTTTTCGATTTCCTGAATGTGTTCCCAAGCCTTGTGAGCCAGTTCGTTGGTCAATGCTTCTACGTAGTAAGAACCGCCCCACGGGTCTACATTCTTACAAATCTGTGTTTCTTCCTGAATGTAAATCTGAGTATTACGTGCAATACGTGCCGAGAAGTCGGTCGGAAGAGCAATAGCTTCGTCCAATGCGTTGGTATGCAGTGACTGTGTGTGTCCTAATGCGGCAGCCATGGCTTCAATACAGGTACGTCCTACGTTGTTGAACGGGTCCTGTTCGGTCAGTGACCATCCTGAAGTCTGTGAGTGTGTACGCAGTGCCAGTGATTTCGGGTTCTTCGGATTGAACTGTTTTACAATCTTGGCCCACAGCATACGTGCGGCACGCATCTTGGCTATTTCCATGAAGTGGTTCATACCGATGGCCCAGAAGAATGACAGACGCGGAGCAAAAGCGTCAATGTCAATGCCGGCAGCCACTCCCGCACGAAGATATTCCAATCCGTCGGCCAGTGTATAAGCCAGTTCAATGTCGGCAGTGGCACCCGCTTCCTGCATGTGGTATCCTGAAATAGAGATAGAGTTGAATTTCGGCATCTTCTGAGAAGTATATTCAAAGATGTCAGAAATAATCTTCATGGAGAAGGCAGGCGGATAAATATAGGTGTTACGCACCATGAACTCTTTCAGAATATCGTTCTGGATGGTTCCAGCCATTTCTTCCAGTTTGGCACCCTGTTCCAGTCCGGCATTAATATAGAATGCCATGACAGGAAGTACCGCACCGTTCATGGTCATGGAAACAGACATTTTGTTCAAAGGAATACCGTCGAAAAGCACTTTCATGTTTTCCAGTGAACAGATAGATACACCGGCTTTACCTACGTCGCCCACTACACGCGGATGGTCAGGGTCGTATCCACGGTGTGTCGGAAGGTCGAAAGCTACCGATAATCCTTTCTGACCGGAAGCCAGGTTACGACGGTAGAATGCGTTGGATTCTTCGGCGGTAGAAAATCCGGCATACTGACGGATGGTCCACGGACGGAAGGTGTACATCATAGAGTACGGGCCACGAAGATAAGGAGGAATACCGGCTGCATAGTTCAGGTGTTCCATACCCTCCAGGTCTTCTTTGGTGTATACAGGTTTCACCTGAATCTGTTCAGGCGTTTTCCAGTTGGCAGTGATGCCATTTTCTTTCTGCCATTCCATGCCATTCTGCGGATGGAAACCGGCAAATATATCGATTTGTTTGAAATTCTGTCTCATAGTTCAATTCAGGATAAGAGTTTGCTGTTGTATTCGCGTAAGGTTTCCAGTACGTTGCAACGCACATGAATGAAGTTTTCAATGCCGGCAGCCTTCAGTTCTTCCATGCAGGCCGGAGCGCCGGCTACGATAAACATGGCGCGTCCGTTGAGTGCCTTGAAGGCCGGGATAGCATATTCTGCATATTCATCATCGCTGGAGCAGATTACCACGATGTCTGCCTGTGCTTTCATGGCAGCTTCAATTCCTTCTTCTACGCTGGCAAATCCTAAGTTGTCAATTACCTGATAGCCTGCACAAGCCAGGAAGTTGCATGAGAACTGTGCACGAGCCTGACGCATGGCCAGGTTACCGATGGTCAGCATGAAAGCTTTCGGCCGTTTGCCTGAATTTTCAGTTTCTAGACGAAGAGCTTCGAATTCGCTGGCTGCACGTGCGGTTTCCAGTTTGGCCAAAGTGCCTTCTTCTTCGTGTGCTTCTCCACCACAACCGCATTTCTTGCATCCATCCAGCGGACGTTTATCGCCAGCCAGTTCATTGAAATTCGGATACTGGTTAGTTCCCAACAGGATTTCTTTACGTTTAGAAACCGCTTCATGGCGGGCTTTGTTGCTTTGGTTTACAGCTTCCTGAATGCTTCCTGCCTTGACAGCCTGCAACATACCTCCTGCTTCTTCTACAGAAAGGAATAGGTCCCAAGCCTGTTTGGCAATGGCTACAGTCAGATTTTCAATATAATAAGAACCTGCAGCCGGATCAACGATACGGTTCAGGTGTGATTCTTCTTTCAACAGCAACTGCTGGTTGCGGGCAATTCTTTCAGAGAAATCGTCCGGTGTTTCATAGGCTTTGTCGAATGGAGATACCGTGATGGAGTTGACTCCGGCAATGGCAGCACTCATGGCCTCAGTTTGCGTACGGAGTAAATTCACGTGTGCATCGAACAAAGTAAGGTTGAAATTGGATGTCTCTGCATGGGCTACCATCTTGCAGGCACAGTAGCAAGTGCCGTCGGCTCCCGTATTCTTGCAGTCCGTGCGCGGGCATTTTGGTGCGTATTGTTTTACGATATCAGCCCACAGCATACGTGCGGCACGGAATTTGGCAATTTCCATGAAATAGTGGAACTGATACCAAAGTTAAATTTGATTTTCTTGACAGCCAGTGCGGCAGGAACGCCTGCTTCTACCAACTGGTTGAGGTATTCATTTCCCCATGCCAGTGCATATCCTAATTCCTGATAAATGTAGGCTCCGGCGTTGTTCAACTGTACAGAGTTCACGGCAATGCAACGGAAATGCGGGTATGCAGCCAGTGTTTCCACCAGTTCCTTACCCGTGGCAATGACAGCGCTTACGTCTTTTCCTTTTTGCATCATTTTGCTGATAGGGTCGAAATTGAGCGAGCCTTTCAGTTTTTCAGGTGCATATCCTTTTTTCTGGAAATAGGCTACCAGCAGTTGTGCCAGTTGCAGCGTATGACGCTGGCAGGTAGAGAAGTTCAGTTCCACACATTCGCAGCAGATGTCTTTCAGCAAAGTATCGAGGTATTCTGCATTGAGTTCTTTGGCTTTGATATGGAATCCGAGTGAGTCTACACCTTTATTTAATATATCAAGGGCTTTGGCATTGGCTTCAGCAGCATCGTTTACGGTAATGTCCTGACGGATAAACCAGGTGTTATCGTCTTTCTTGATGCCTCTGATGTAGGGATATTGTCCGGGAAGTCCCTCTGTGGTTTTCAATCCTTCCAAATCTTCCTGACGGTAGAATGGTTTCACTTTGAAACCTTCGTTGGTTCTCCATACCAACTTCTTCTCAAAATCGGCTCCTTTCAAATCTACCGTAATCTTGTCCATCCATTCTTGTGTGGACACGGGCGAAAAATCTGAAAAGAGTTTTTCTTTACTATCTGCCATAGTGAATTAGTGTTTTTGGGTTGATATTCAGATTTAAAATTATCACACAGGTTGTAGCCTGCATGGGCAAATATACAAATTTTCCGCTTGTTTATTCCACATTCCCCCTTTTTTATAGCTATAGAAAGCTAAAAACATTAAACGTGTGCAGGGGGTGCTGAAGGCTTTTGGACGGGAAAAGAGTGTACGGAATACATCAGAAAGAAGGTTGGAATGAAAAAGAAAGAAAAGTTTGCCCTATTATTTTTAATTGGTTACATTTGCCCCTGAATAAACTAATTTAATATCTATGAACTGGCTACAAGATTTATTGACGAATCCCAACTCGATAGCGCATATAGTGGCATTGTATGCCTTTGTAATTGCGGCGGGGGTACTGTTGGGAAAAATTAAATTCTTCGGCATATCGCTGGGAGTTACATTCGTCTTGTTCGTGGGAATCTTGGCTGGACACTTCGGTTTTACTGGAAATCCTGCCATCCTTTCTTTCGTGCAAGACTTCGGACTGATTCTTTTTGTCTTCTGTATCGGACTTCAGGTCGGTCCTTCATTCTTTTCTTCTTTTAAACGGGGAGGTATTACATTAAACCTGCTGGCGGTGGGAATTGTATTCCTGAATATTGCCGTAGCATTGATTCTGTACTTTGCTTTGCAGGGCAGAGTAGACATTCCGATGATGGTAGGTATTCTGTGTGGAGCGGTTACCAATACTCCGGGACTTGGTGCGGCAAATGAAGCCTTGCAGCAGTTGCACTATCAGGGTCCTGAAATTGCCATGGGATATGCCTGTGCTTATCCGTTGGGTGTGATGGGTATCATTCTTTCCATGATTATTATCCGCTATATCTGCCGGGTAGATGTTAAGCAGGATAGTGATGAAATACAGAAAGAAGAAGAAGCCAATCCGCACATGAAGCCTTATACTATCTCACTGAAGGTGCAGAATGAGGCGTTGAGCGGTAAGACGTTGTCACAGGTACAGAACTTCCTGGCACGTGACTTTGTATGTACGCGTATTATTCAGGACGGCCACATGATTACGCCGAATGCCAATACGGTGCTTCGTCTGGGTGACCGTATGTTCCTGGTTTGTGCGGAAGATGACTCAGAAGCTATCATGGCCTTCATTGGTCCGAAAATCGAACAAGACTGGGATGCCACTAACCAGCAGGACAAACCGATGGTGTCTCGCCGTATTTTGGTGACACAACCGAATATCAACGGAAAGACGCTGGGAGAACTTCATTTCAGCAGTATGTATGGAGTTAACGTGACACGTGTCAACCGTTCGGGTATGGACTTGTTTGCTGCTCGTCAGCTTCGCTTGCAGGTGGGCGACCGTGTGATGGTAGTTGGTCCGCAGGATGCCATTGAACGTGTGGCTAACTTGCTGGGTAACCAGTTGCGTCGTCTGGACCATCCGAACATCGTAACTATTTTTGTCGGTATTCTTTGCGGTATTCTTTTCGGAAGTTTGCCTATTGCCATTCCGGGTATGCCGACTCCGGTAAAACTGGGTTTGGCTGGTGGTCCGCTGATTATCTCTATTTTGATCGGACGTTTCGGACATAAAGTGAAACTGGTAACCTACACCACAATGAGTGCCAATCTGATGCTTCGTGAAGTGGGACTGGTGCTTTTCTTGGCGAGTGTGGGAATCAAGGCCGGCGAGAACTTTGTGCAGATGGTAGTCGAAGGTGATGGCGTGTTATATGTGGGACTCGGTTTCCTGATTACTTTCATACCGTTGCTCATTACCGGTATTATTGCCCGCTGGCATCATCGGGTGAACTATTTCACGTTGATGGGTTTGATTGCCGGTAGTAATACTGACCCTCCTGCCTTGGCATACGCCAATCAGATTGCAGGAAATGATGCGCCGGCTGTAGGTTACTCAACTGTTTATCCGTTGACCATGTTTTTGCGTATCCTGACGGCTCAGCTGCTTATCTTGCTGATGGCTGGATAAAGAGATGAACGAAAAATAAAAAGCAACGCCCTGTATCTGTCACAGACTCAGGGCGTTTTTGTTTGAAGTAAATTACTTCTGATATTATTTATAACAGGTCTTTCTTAAATGTCCTTATGTAATTATTGTTTTGCCGAAGTAATTTTTATGTCTCTCTATTGGGAAACGTAGGTTTCCTTTACGCGAAACGTAGATTTTCCGATAGAGAAACGTACGTCTCAGCCAGCAGAAACATAGATACTTTCAGGCAATTCATTTATTTCCTTCTTGGCTTTTGAGGCTTTATTTATTAATGGATTTGTGGACGAAGTGCGGACGTGTAAACGGGCGGCTAATGGCATTCGAAGTCCGGGTAAGGGTTTGTACCTGTGAAACATTCCGGCTATCAAAGTCCGCAAACTCTTCGTAGGAGGTTTCCCGGTTTTCTCCTCTTCTCATCACCATGTCGTAGATGGCTTTTCGTGACGGTGCATTAAATCCACATGTATTGGTATTCATCATACTGTCTTCCGTAGGACGATACACACCGCTCATGTAGGTACAAGCTCCTTCATAAATGCCGATTCCTTCTGAACTATAGCGGCTGTCATTCAGGAAAGATGACCATAAAATGGTATTTTCATCCTGAGTGAAATCTACATTTTGTGCCCATCCATAGCTTTGCAGCATTTTTACGTCGTTTATTTCATCCGAAGGCATCTTTCCATTTTCTTCGTAGCTGTATTCATCCTCTAACTTGGCGAATCCATGTCCTACTGCCTCGTGTACCAACACTTGCCTGAAGCTATCGTTTTCAAGGTTGTAGATAATCGGGCAATAGGCTATGGCTAATTCGGTTACCTGGTTTTCGCTGTAGTAGCCGAAGTAGGTCGTTCCGGCATACAAGGGCGAATTCAGCACGACTACAGCCAGTGTTTCGGACACATCAATCCCTTCTACACATTGTATATAGTCTATTACATTTTCATCGTTTCCGGTTATCAAGGTACTCATTCCTCCTTCCATTTGGCATTGGAAAGCCGTGTTGTAACCGTCAAATTTGTTACTGCGGGAGACAGCCGTTACGGAATATACATTGAAATAGCTTTGAAGCGATTTCAACGGTTCTTCTGTAAACAGGTTTTCCATGGCTTTGTTCATGACTTCATCGTATGTCCCATTTACAATGTCAGTGTCCAGAGATCCATCTCCCATCAGTACGATAGGGAGTCCGTTTCCCTGTGTGGCACGCTGAAGAATGCGTACGGTCTTGTCTGCGGAGTAATCGGTAGACGTGTTGGTATCGGTACCTTCCTGTATGATGGTAACACTGTTAAGTATTTCCTCTTCTTCACCGTTCGTTTTACAAAAATAAAGATAGGCTGTTCTTTCCTTTTCTTCTTCGTTCGGTAAAACGGTCAAATTGACCACATAGGCCTGGTCTGTGCGGCTGTTGGCCGGTTGTGTAAGCCAACTGGCTGTGCCATAAATAGCCAGTTCGTCAGTGCTGAGATTGGTGGTGAACTTGATTTGTAGTGAGCCTCCTTGCGCTTCTGTATAATACGCTGTCTGTTCCAGTTCCACATATTCTGCAGGCGATTGTGTAACGGTAAACGACTGGGTGAGGCCGGCAGAAACTAAATTTACCGTAGCCGTACGTGAGTTTTTGCTATTATTCTTACTGGAAGCCGTCAGAGCCATCTGATAAGTGCCGGCTTCTCCTGAAGTAGGAGAAATCAGCAGCCATTCGCTGGAAGTGCTTGCTTTCCATTCCCGTGTACTGGTAAAACTGATTACAGTCTGGGAATTGGCCGCAGAGGCTAAAGTAATTGAACTTGTCTCTTCTTGCAGTGAGAAGCTTGGCTCTATATCTTTCTGGCTGCATCCTGAGATTAATAGGATGAGAATGAATAATAGTATGTTTTGTTTCATGGTGTTGAGTTGATGAATCTGTGCAAAACTATTGAGAAATCTATTGATTCGAAAATAAAATCTATGAATAGGCGAAAAAAAACTACGAATTGATGATGTAAGGTGTTAAACTGTTCCTTTTTGGGTTGCCTGATGCTGTTTTGAGGTAGGAAATAGGCTCAAATGTGAAATGAAGAAGAGGGGTTCTTTGAATTTGCAAATTCAGGATTTTCTTGATACCTTGCACGGTGAATTTAGCTGGAACTGGAATTTATGAATCAAAAACTATACAGATTGGGTGCACTGTTGCTTGTACTGGGAATATGCCTGGTAGCATTCCCTGTGTACGCTGTGGCCGACGGAGAGTTTGCCACCTGGACGGGAGTACGGGTAGACTGGCAACTCAATCCAAAGGTGAAATTCAGAGGTACATTTCAGGCCCGTACCCAAAACGGTTTGAGAGAGATGGAACGGGGAAGGCTGAATGTAGGGATGAATTACCGTGTGCTGACACTGTTGCAGTTAAAAGGATATTACGAATTGCAATACCGTGACCGTGGGGCTGCCGGATGGAAAATTGGACATCGCTATCAGGCCGGTTTTATCGTTTCAGGAACCAGACGAAATATAAGGTTAGGTTGGCGGGAACTTTTGCAGCACACATTTATGGGTGGAACAAATGAAGCGCAGCTACGCTCACGCTTGAGAGTGGCTTATGAGCCGGGCAACTGGATTGTGTATCCTTATTTCTCGGTGGAAGCTTTTCAGCCGGTGGGTGACAAGGCTTTCTTCTCCTTGCCACGCGTCCGTTATCGTCCGGGAGTGCGATGGCCTTTTTCCCGTAAAACGGCATTGGACGTATATTATTGCCGCCAATATGACGTGAAGCGCTGCCTGAATATTTGGGGGCTTAATTTAGAGATAAAACTATAAATGAAAATAATATGAATTTTTTGGATTTAGTAAAAATGCGCCATTCCGTGCGGAATTATGAAACGCGTGCGGTGGAAACAGAAAAATTAGACTATGTGCTGGAATGTGTACGCTTGTCTCCTTCGGCTGTGAATTTTCAGCCTTGGAAATTTGCCGTAGTCACAGATGAGGCCCGCTTGTCACAACTGAAAAAAGCTTACCCCAGAGACTGGATGGAAAATGTGCCCTGCATTATCGTGGCTTGTGCCAATCATGAGGAATCCTGGCATCGCAAGTCGGACGGAAAAGACCATGCAGACATTGATGTGGCTATAGCCGTAGAGCATCTTTGCCTGGCTGCAACGGAGCAAGGATTAGGCACTTGCTGGGTATGCAACTTTGATGTACCGCTTTGTAGGGAAGTGCTTTGTCTGCCTGATTCCATGGAGCCGGTAGTGATGATTCCTGTGGGTTATGCAAAAGAACAAGAAGTGCCAACTAAGAAACGCAAATCGCTTGATGAAATATTATTTTGATAGTAATAAGGCGATAACATAAATAAAATATCAAATATTTAACGAGTTTTAGTAGTAGTTCTTTATGGAATTTCCTACTTTTGGGACGCTCTCTGAATCCTTTTTCAGGGAGCGCCTTTTATGTATATTCTAATTAATTGAGAAATGGAAAACATTGAATTAGGATTATTGCTGATGGTGGTCGGAATGGTCACAGTCTTTGTAATTCTGCTCATTGTTATCTGGTTAAGCCAGCTTCTGATTTCCATTGTAAATAAAGTTGCTCCTGAAGAAGCGCCTAAAAAGAAGGTGGCCGCTACGGGTGCATCTACCGATGCTGGTGCAATGGATGCCATTAAGGCGGCTGTGGATATTTTGACAGCCGGAAAGGGTCAGGTAATAAAAGTAGAGAAACTGCAGTAATCTGTTAGAAAAACACACATGTATTAGTCATGGAACAAAAAGAAGTCAAATTTAGTTTGGTTTTTCGCGATATGTGGCAGAGTGCCGGAAAATATGTACCGCGAGTAGACCAGTTGGTGAAGGTGGCCCCAGCCATTATTGAAATGGGGTGTTTTGCCCGTGTAGAAACAAACGGGGGAGGTTTTGAACAAGTAAATCTGTTGTTTGGTGAAAACCCGAACAAGGCAGTCCGCGAGTGGACAAAGCCTTTTCATGAAGCAGGAATTCAGACACACATGCTCGACCGTGCGCTGAACGGTTTGCGAATGAGTCCGGTACCGGCCGACGTACGTAAATTATTCTATAAAGTAAAGAAGGCTCAGGGTACAGACATCACCCGTACATTCTGCGGATTGAACGATGTGCGAAATATTATTCCTTCCATCGGTTATGCACATGATGCCGGCATGATTTCTCAGTGTTGTCTCTGCATCACTTATTCTCCGATTCATACCGTGGAATATTATCTGGATATGGCTAAGAAACTGATTGATGCAGGATGCGATGAAATCTGTATCAAGGATATGGCAGGTATTGGTCGTCCGGTATTCTTAGGTAAGCTGGTGGCAGGTATCAAGAAAATCAAAGATATTACGATTCAGTATCACTCTCATGCAGGTCCAGGCTTCAACATGGCTTCTATTCTGGAAGTGTGCAAGGCCGGATGTGATTATGTGGATGTAGGTATGGACCCGTTGTCATGGGGTACCGGACATGCAGACGTAATCAGTGTGCAGGCCATGCTGAAAGATGCCGGATTCAAGGTGCCCGAAATCAATATGCAGGCCTATATGAAGGTACGTTCCCTGATTCAGGAATTTATGGATGATTTCCTGGGATTGTATATCAGTCCGAAGAACCGTCTGATGAATTCTTTGCTGATTGGACCGGGACTTCCGGGCGGTATGATGGGTAGCTTGATGGCTGATTTGGATACCAACCTGGAATCTATCAACAAGTATAAGGCAAAACGTAACTTGCCGTTCATGACTCAGGATGAACTGCTGATTAAACTGTTTGATGAGGTAGCATACGTATGGCCGCGTGTGGGTTATCCGTGCCTGGTAACTCCGTTCAGCCAGTATGTGAAGAACCTGGCCATGATGAATGTCATCCAGCTGGAAAAAGGCAAGGAACGCTGGGGTATGATTGCCGACGATATTTGGGACATGATTTTAGGAAAAGCCGGACAATTGCCTGGCAAACTGGCTCCTGAGATTGTGGAAAAAGCTGAACGTGAAGGCCGTAAGTTCTTCACAGGCAACCCACAGGACAACTATCCTGATCAGCTGGAAAAATACCGTCAGATGATGTGGGAAAAGAAATGGGAAACTGGACAGGATGATGAAGAGCTCTTTGAATATGCCATGCACCCAGCTCAGTATGAAGCCTATAAGAGCGGAAAGGCAAAAGCTGACTTCCTGGAAGATGTGAAGAAACGTCGTGAAGCTAAGGAAGAAGTACACATGGCCAATGACCAGACTAAAGTCTTGACAGTAGACGTAAACGGTCAGGCTTATCGTGTAACAGTAGCCTTTGGCGATGTCAATCCGTCTAAACTTTCTGCACAGAATCAGCCCGCTGCAGCTGCTCCGGCTGCCCAAGCTCCGGCTGGTGAAGGAAAAGAAGTGCTTTCTCCGCTGGAAGGTAAATTCTTCCTGACGAAGAGTGCGCAGGAAACTCCGGTGAAAGTGGGTGACAAGGTGAACAAGGGAGATGTAATTTGCTATGTAGAGGCCATGAAGACTTACAATGCCATCCGTGCTGAGTTTAGTGGAACTATCACTGCTATCTGTGCAAATTCCGGTGACTCCGTATCAGAAGATGATGTATTAATGAAGATTTTGTAATGGAAGAGATATTAGAAAGATTATATGATATGACCGCTTTCAGCAACATTGCTGCTGACCCGCGGTTTCTCATCATGTATGCCATTGCTTTCGTCTTGCTCTATCTGGGTATCAAGAAGCAGTACGAACCGTTGCTGCTGGTACCTATCGCTTTCGGGGTGTTGCTGGCCAACTTCCCAGGCGGTGATATGGGAGTAGTGCAGGCCGATGAAAACGGAATGGTCATGGTGAACGGTGTGATGAAGAACATCTGGGAAATGCCGCTTCATGAAATTGCACATGAACTGGGATTGATGAACTTCATTTACTATATGTTGATTAAGACGGGATTCCTTCCGCCGATTATATTCATGGGAGTAGGTGCACTGACCGATTTTGGTCCGATGCTGCGTAATCTTCGTCTTTCTATTTTCGGTGCGGCTGCTCAGTTGGGTATCTTTGCCGTATTGCTGGTATCTATTTTGATGGGCTTTACTCCAAGAGAAGCAGCTTCTTTGGGTATCATCGGAGGTGCTGACGGTCCGACAGCCATCTTTACAACCATTAAGCTGGCTCCGCATTTGTTAGGTCCGATTGCCATTGCTGCTTATTCTTATATGGCCTTGGTTCCGGTTATCGTGCCGTTGGTTGTACGTTTGTGGTGTACAAAGAAAGAATTGTCCATCAACATGAAGGAACAGGAAAAGAAATATCCTTCAAAAACGGAAATCAAGAATCTGCGCGTTCTGAAAATTATTTTCCCGATTGCATGTACTACCATCGTGGCCTTGTTCGTGCCGAGTGCAGTGCCTTTGATTGGTATGCTGATGTTCGGTAACTTGGTGAAGGAAATCGGTAGCAATACTTCTCGCTTGTTCGATGCAGCATCTAACAGCATTATGAATGCGGCTACTATTTTCCTGGGTATTTCAGTAGGAGCTACAATGACTACCGATGCATTCCTGAACTGGACGACTATCGGTATCGTGATTGGCGGTTTCTTGGCTTTTGCACTTTCAATCTCAGGTGGTATTTTCTTCGTGAAGATATTCAATTTGTTTACGAAGAAGAAAATTAATCCGTTGATTGGAGCAACCGGTCTTAGTGCTGTGCCGATGGCCAGCCGTGTGGCCAATGAAATTGCGTTGAAATATGACCCGAAGAACCACGTGTTGCAATATTGTATGGCAAGTAATATTTCGGGTGTAATCGGATCAGCAGTTGCTGCCGGTGTACTTATTTCATTCCTTGGATAAGTAACGGACGCTTGCTTTCTTCAGACAGGATTACAAAGAGAACACTGTCAGTATGCAGGATAGAATTCTCTTTGTAATCCTGTTTTTGTTTCTATGAACCTCTTCCGGTAAACAATTATGAACTTTTGAATGCCCTCATCATACTGTATGAAAACGACATTATTCAATCTGTGTTTGGCTTTTCTGATATTATTGACTTCTTGTCACAAAGAAATGGAATCTGTTGCATTTGAGAATGTGACGGAAAGTGTGACTTTACAATCAGTTGTCGGGGATGAAGCATTCATTTCATTTACCAGTTTGGGCACATGGAATGTTACCACAGATGCAGCGTGGTTAAGTTTATCTCCTCTGTCGGGGGAGGCTGGTGAGTGTCAGGTGAAAGTAACGGCTGTTTTTGAGAACAATTCAAATCAAGTGCGGGAGGCAAAAGTCAAACTGACGTCTGGCGATGAGGTTTGTGAGATTTCTGTTCTTCAGGAGATAGGAGATTATGTGCTTCCGGAGAAAAAAGAATACCTTATAGGAGTGGAAGGAGGAGTATTTTCCATTCAGTTTGAGACAAATGTAGATGAAGAGAAACTGAAAGTATATACTTCTTCCGAGCCTGGAAGTTGGTTGAGGCAGGAAACGTCTTCTCGTTCTGCCTCCTCAGAAACGCATGAAGTTTTATTACATGCGGCATCGAACAAAGGAGGAATGTCGCGTTCGGCTTATTTACTCTTTGTAAAGGAAGAAGATGGGGCGCAAAAAGAGTTAGCGACGGTGAAAATATCTCAGCAGGGAGGCCAGGTGCTGGAGTCGGTTGATTTCTCGGAAGATGGTAAGATTGATACATTGCAACAGCATGTAAAAGGAGAGGGTATTCCAATCGTACTGATGGGAGACGGCTTCGTAGACCAGGAGTTTTCCGATGGAACTTATCGGCGTGTGATGGAAAAGGCTATGGAAAATCTGTTTACTGAAGAACCTGTGAAGTCTTTGCGAGAATATTTTGATGTATTCATGATCAATGCTGTCTCTGAGAATAATGACTTTGGAGTAGGGTATAAGACAGCATTCAGCTGTAAGCTGGCAGGTAAAAATAGCTCAGCTATCTCCGGTGATGACGCTTCTGTGCAAGTGTATGTGGGAAAGGTAGTAAAAGAAGACAAACGGGAGAACTGTTTAGCTGTGGTTATTCTGAACACTCATGCTTATGCTGGTACAACTTATTTCGGCTATCAGGATAAAAATAGTCAGTTTATAGAGTTTGCCATTGCGTATTGCCCGATAATTGAAAACTTGGAGAGCGATTATTTCCGGCAGGTTTTAGTACACGAGGCGATAGGACACGGTTTGGGGAAACTGGAGGATGAATATGTATATTCAGACAAAGGAAGCATTTCCACATTGGAAGTGCAGCGGATACGTGTAATGCAAGCCAATGGATGGGCACAAAATGTGGATTTTACCGCATCGGAAGACAGCGTGATGTGGGCTTCTTTTTTGACCGATTCCCGTTATCAGAACGAGCATCTGGGAGTGTATGAGGGAGCTTGTACTTATCCGGAGGGAGCTTATCGTCCTTCCGAAGATAGTATGATGAACTCGAATACCTGTGCTTTTAATGCACCGTCCCGCATGTCACTCTATGAAAAGGTTATGAAAATAGGGATGGCTGTGGAGCAGGTATCGTATGAAGATTTTGTGGCATTCGATAAGGCACATCTTCCAAACACGTTGCCAGCAGTACGTTATGCACGTACTGCATCATCCGGACATCCGTTTGCTCGTCCGGTATGGGTCGGGACTCGCTGGACTCGTTAATTCCTGCCTAAATATTCGTTGATGACAGCCAGGAAATCCTTCCCGTATTTTTCTTTCTTGAATTCGCCGATTCCACTGATTTCACCAAATGCCTCCATATCACCGGGCTTTTTCAGGGCAAGCAGGTGCAGGGTTTTATCGGACAGTACAATATAGGCAGGGATGGCCAGCTGGTCGGCCAGCTTTTTGCGTAGTTGGCGCAGTGCTTCAAACAAGCCCTCATCTTCATTTTCAAATACGGTCGGAGTGAATAAGGGGGCAGGAGAGGCTGTTTTGTTTTCTTTGGCAGAGCCTTTCTTTCCATAACTTTCTTCTCTTTTAATGACTACCAGCTGTGCGCGTTCTTTGCCGAATAAAACTTTTTTCCCGGCTTCCGTAATTTTCAGGTGATTATTTTCGTTGTAGGCTATCTCAAAATAACCTAAGTTTAGCATCTGGAGCAAGTAGTCCTGCCAGTCTTTTCCGGGAACATCTCTTCCGGCACCGTATGTCTTGAGTTTGTCGTACCCTTTTTCAATTACCTCCTGGCTGGCATATCCTTTCAGAATATCAATCAGGGTGCGGGTACCGATTTGTTCGTCGGCGCGGGCGATGGCACTTAAGGCCTTTTGTACAATGATGGTACCATCGAAGCGTTCAGGAGGATTTTTACATACGTCACAGTTTCCGCAGTCATGATTCATGGTTTCTCCGAAATAATTCAAAAGAATTCTTCGGCGGCAAATGTCCGATTCTGCATATTGCTGCATGCGGTTTAGCTTTTCAAGGTTGATTCCCTGCTGATTGCTTTCAGCCGCAAATTTCGACAGTAGGACAATATCGCCAAAAGAGTAAAAAAGTAATGTTTCACTGGGAAGTCCGTCGCGGCCGGCACGTCCGATTTCCTGGTAAAAATTCTCAATACTTTTGGGCAGGTTGTAATGGATTACCCACCTGACATTAGACTTATCAATTCCCATACCGAATGCAATGGTTGCGCAGATAATCTGTACCCGGTCATTGATGAAATCATCCTGCGTCATTTCCCGTTGTTTATTTGACATACCGGCATGGTAAACACCTACATCGAACCCTTCATTTTCCAATAGCTGGGCTACTTTCTCCGTACCGTTGCGGCTCATACAGTAGATGATGCCGCTTTCATTACGGTGTCTGCGCAGGAATTTGACAATGGCCCTGATTTTTTCCTTTTGCTGATACCCTCTTTTCACTTCCAGACTCAGGTTTGGACGGTCGAAAGAAGAAATGAAGACCTCCGGGTTGCGCATGTCCAATTGCCGTATGATGTCTTCACGGGTTATTTTATCGGCAGTGGCAGTCAAAGCTACTACAGGTACATTGGGAAAATGTTGCCGTATGGCTTTCAGCTGTGTATATTCAGGACGAAAGTCGTGTCCCCAATGAGAAATACAGTGAGCTTCGTCAATGGCAAACAGAGAAATGTGTATGTCGCGTAACAGGTAGTTTATTTCCGACATCAGTCTTTCGGGAGATATATAAAGAAGTTTTACTCTTCCTTGCACACATTCAAAATGGAGCTGGGCGTTGGTAGCATCATCGTTCGTGCTATTTAAAGCGCGGGCTACGATACCATTGGCCTGTAGAGACTCCACCTGGTCTTTCATGAGAGAAATCAATGGAGAAACCACAACGGTCGTCCCTTCCATCAGCAGAGCCGGTAGCTGATAACACATGGATTTTCCTCCTCCGGTCGGCATGAGCACCAATGCGTCTTTCTTTTGAAGAATGGTAGAAATGATTTTTTCTTGAAGCGGACGGAAAGAAGTGTACCCAAAATAAGATTTGAGTGTTTTCAGCATTTGTTCTCTCATGTTTTTAAATTTTGCTCACAAAGATATATAAAAAAATAAAGAGTTACCGTTTTTCGTGTTTTTGTGCGGCTGTACACACTCTTTTATTTAACCAGTACTCCCTTGGGAGTACTCCAGTACTGCCATGGAAGTACTGGAGTACTGCAAGGGGAGGATTGTAGTACTGCCAAGGAAGTACTGAAAGAAGGGGCTTGTGGTTAAATGAAAGCTCTGTGGAATAGTAAAGTTTTTTGATAAAGTTTTCGGAGCTATTGTTGTGAAATCGAAAAACTTCTACGATTTTTGTATAATTATGTTGTAATAACGCCTAAAATGAGCTGAAATGAGTATGTCAGAAAATTTTAATTATATAGTAGAACAGTTTGCCGATTTGCAGCTGTTGCGTTATCGTGTGGCAGGTTTTGAAAACTTGTCTTTGCGACAGAAAGAATTGATTTATTACCTCTCAGAGGCCGCTTTGGAAGGAAGAGATATTCTTTTTGACCAGAACGGAAAGTATAATCTACAGATTCGAAAACTGCTGGAGGCGGTTTATGTGTCTTATTCGGGCGACCGTAACAATCCGGAATTTCAGGGACTGGAGGTTTATCTGAAACGCGTTTGGTTCTCCAGTGGCATATATCACCATTATGCGTGTGATAAGTTTGTGCCTGCTTTCTCACCGGAATTTTTGCGTGAGTGCATAGAGCAGGTAGATGTCGCTTCTCTTCCTCTGAAGGATGGCGAGTCAGTCCAGGCGATGTGTGACAAATTGTTCCCTGTCATGTTTGACCCTAAAGTGATGCCCAAGCGGGTAAATCAGGCCGATGGGGAAGATTTGGTCATGACTTCTGCTGCCAATTATTATGAAGGAGTAACTCAGGATGAGGCTGAGAAGTTTTATGCCATGCAAAAAGTAGCAGCTGACCCTCACCCGGTAATGTATGGAATGAATAGCCGATTGGTAAAGAAAGATGGAGTTCTGCAAGAAGAAGTCTGGAAATTAGGTGGCATGTATGGAGAGGCAATTCAAAAAAATTATTTTCTGGTTGGAAAAAGCGGAAACAGTGGCTGAAAATGAGGCACAGCGTGAAGTCATCCGTCTGTTGATAGACTTCTATCGTACGGGCGATTTGAAGACATTTGATACTTACTCTATTGCCTGGTTAAAGGATACAGACTCAAAAGTAGATTTTGTTAATGGCTTTATTGAAAGCTATGGTGACCCGTTAGGCATGAAGGCAAGCTGGGAATCAATTGTAAACTTTAAGGATGAAGAAGCTACTCACCGTACGGAAATTATCAGCCAGCATGCACAATGGTTTGAAGACCACTCTCCGGTGTCTCCTTCCTTCAAGAAAGAGGTGGTGCGAGGAGTTTCTGCCAAAGTGATTACAGCGGCTATGCTGGGTGGTGATTTATATCCAAGTTCGGCGATAGGAATTAATCTGCCCAATTCAAACTGGATTCGTAGTCTGCATGGGTCAAAATCGGTAACTATCGGAAATCTGACAGACGCTTATAACAAGGCGGCTAAAGGCAATGGTTTCCGTGAAGAATTTGTGTACAGTCAGGAAGAAAAAGACTTGCTGGAAAAATATGCCGACATTACAGGTGACCTCCATACAGACTTGCATGAATGTGTAGGACATGGCTCAGGAAAATTACTTCCCGGAGTTGATCCGGATGCGTTGAAAGCGTATGGCTCTACGATTGAAGAAGCACGTGCAGATTTGTTTGGCTTGTATTATTTGCCTGATGAAAAACTGGTGGAACTGGGATTGACTCCCGATAAAGAAGCATACAAGGCGGAATATTATGCTTACATGATGAACGGACTTCTTACGCAGATGGTACGCATTGAACCGGGCTGTGATTTGGAAGAAGCTCACATGCGTAACCGTCAGTTGATTGCTCGCTGGGCTTTGGAGAACGGTAAATCAAAGAATGTGGTGGAACTGGTGAAGAAAGAAGGGAAGACTTACGTGAAAATCAACGACTATCTCCAGCTTCGTGGACTTTTTGCCGCATTGTTGAGTGAGATTCAGCGTATAAAGAGTGAAGGAGATTATGAAGCAGCTCGTGCCCTCGTAGAGAAATATGCCGTGAAACTGGATGCAACGCTTCATGAGGAAATCCTGAACCGTTACCGTTCACTGCATCTCGCACCCTATAAAGGATTTGTCAATCCGGTATATTTACCTCAATATGATGCCGAGGGGCGTATTATGGATGTAAAACTTGATTATACAGAAGGCTATACCGAACAGATGCTTCGTTATGGTCGTGATTATTCTAATTTGACTATTTGATTATGGCAGAAATACAAGATACAATCAGGGAAATAAAGTCGAAATTCCGCTTGTTTATGAATGGAATGGTTTCCCAAAGTATGCGTGAAAAAGGTATTGACTATAAACTGAACTTTGGTATTGAATATCCCCGCATTAAAGAAATTGCGGCAGATTATCCGTGTAGTCATGAGCTGGCACAGGCTCTATGGAAAGAAAACATCCGCGAATGTAAGATTATGGCCGGATTGCTCCAGCCCGTAGATGGATTCTGTCGGGAAATCGCAGAAATATGGATAGAAGACATGCGCTATCCGGAACTGGCGGAATATACGGTTATGAATCTGTTCCAGCGCTTGCCATACGCTTCAGAAGTGGTCTTTCCATGGATAGCCGATGAACGGGAATATTTCCAGCTGTGCGGGTATCTGTTGATGACTCGTTTGTTGATGAAGGGATGGACACTGAATGAAAGAGCAGAAGCGGAGTTCTTGGATCAGGCCTTTACCGTATTGGAAGGAGGAACAGAAATGCGTAAAGTAGCAGCCAGAGCAGTGTGTAAATTCGCCTTGCAATCAAAGACAAATTCTCGTACCGTACTTCGTATGTTAGGGAATTTGTTGAAATCTTCTAAGCCGGAAATCAAAATGGTGGCAGAAGAAATAAAAAATGAGATAGAATATGGCTTGTAATCTTTCTAAATTACTCAAAAAAAATATAACTTTGACCGCTGAACGATTATTGGGATGGAAGAGAATATAAAAGATACAGTCAAACAAATCCTTACAGAGTATTTGCAGAAGAACGGACATCGAAAGACGCCTGAACGGTATGCTATACTTGATACTATCTATTCCATCAAGGGGCATTTTGATGTAGACGAGTTGTACAGCTATATGGCGGAGAAGGAAAAGTTCCGGGTGAGCCGGGCTACTTTGTACAATACCATCATTCTCCTGATAGATGCAGGGCTGGTCATCAAACATCAGTTTGGCAATACTTCCCAGTATGAACGATCATATAATAATGAAACCCACCATCACATGATTTGTACCTGTTGCGGAAAGGTGTCGGAATTTGAAGACGACAACCTGAAGCAGGCTATTGCGCAGACAAAGTTGAAGGGATTTTATGTTTCGCATTATTCCCTTTATATCTATGGACTGTGCAGTAAGTGTATGGCGGCCAAGCGGAAAAAGAAATAGTATAAGGAATATATAAAACATAAAGAATCATGAAAGTAGATGTTTTGTTAGGTTTACAGTGGGGCGACGAAGGAAAAGGTAAAGTCGTCGATGTATTGACTCCCCGTTACGATGTGGTTGCTCGTTTTCAAGGAGGCCCGAATGCCGGACATACTCTTGAGTTTGAAGGTCAGAAATATGTGCTCCGTTCTATTCCTTCTGGAATTTTCCAGGGCGATAAGGTGAACATCATTGGTAATGGAGTGGTACTTGATCCTTCTTTGTTCAAGGCAGAAGCTGAGGCGTTGGAAGCAAGCGGACATCCGTTGAAAGAACGTTTGCACATCTCTAAGAAAGCTCATCTGATTCTTCCTACGCATCGTATTCTGGATGCAGCATACGAAGCAGCCAAGGGAGATTCAAAAGTAGGAACTACCGGAAAAGGTATTGGTCCGACTTATACAGATAAGGTGAGCCGTAATGGATTGCGCGTAGGTGATATTCTGCATAACTTTGAGGAAAAATATGCTGCTGCCAAAGCTCGTCATGAAGCTATTCTGAAGAGTCTTAATTATGAATATGATATTACTGAACTGGAAAAGCAATGGATGGAAGGTATCGAATACCTCCGTCAGTTCCCTCTGGTAGACAGCGAGCATGAAATCAATCGTCTGCTGAACGAAGGTAAGTCAGTACTTTGTGAAGGTGCTCAGGGAACTATGCTTGATGTGGATTTCGGTTCATATCCTTTCGTGACTTCATCTAACACCATTTGTGCAGGTGCCTGCACCGGATTGGGATTAGGTCCTAACAAGATTGGTGAAGTGTATGGTATTATGAAAGCATATTGTACACGCGTAGGTTCAGGTCCGTTCCCTACAGAACTTTTTGATGAAACAGGTAAGACAATTCGTGATTTAGGTCATGAGTATGGAGCTGTAACAGGACGTGAACGCCGTTGTGGCTGGGTTGACTTGGTTGCTTTGCGTTATGCAATTATGGTCAATGGTGTAACTCAGCTGATTTTGATGAAGAGCGACGTGCTGGATGGATTTGATACCATCAAGGCTTGTGTAGCATACAAAGTAAACGGAGAAGAAATCGATTATTTCCCGTATGATATTACAGAAGGAGTAGAACCTGTATATGCTGAGCTTCCAGGTTGGAAAACAGATATGACGAAGATGACAAGCGAAGATGAATTCCCTGAAGAATTCAATGCATATATCACATTCCTGGAAGAACAATTGGGTACTCCGATAAAGATTGTGTCTGTAGGTCCTGACCGTGCACAGACAATCGAACGTTATATCGACTAATTTTTTTGTTGACATATTTTTTGAAAGCCGTCCCTTTGGGACGGCTTTTTTATTTTCATTCTGTTAAATTCTGATTTGACAATTCTTTCATGTTATCCTTATCGAATTAATCATTCTGTTTGTTCTTTTTATATATCGAATTCTGTATTATTTGAATTTATTTATTATGTTTTTCTTACGGTTTGTCTTTTATTTCTGATTGAATATTTCATATTTCTTTAATTTTATGAATTTAAAATGAATTGATATTCGATTATGCTGTATCTTTTTGGTTTTAGATTCTATTTTTCAGTAATATTTTGTTGTTTATTTGAAGAAATATATATCTTTGCGATGTTGTTAATAGGTTTTAATATGTATTTATGAAGTATTATCAACTGAATGAGATTTATTTTTATGTTTAATCAAAGGAGGGATTTATGAAAAGAAAACTAACATTGATGCTGGCCCTGCTGTTTGTATGGACAGGTGTAGCATGGTCGCAAGGAGTAACTGTAAAAGGTGTGGTAACTTCCGAAGAAGATGGGTTGCCCATTGTTGGGGCTTCAGTATTGGTAAAGGGGACCACCCAGGGAACCATTACAGATGTGGATGGTAACTTTATGATTTCAGGGGTGAAAGCTGACAGTAAGACCTTGATTGTTTCATTTGTGGGAATGAAAAGCAAGGAAGTAGCGATAAAAAAAGGTGAACTTAAGATTGTAATGAAATCAGATGCAGAAGTTTTGGATGAGGTAATGGTTGTTGCATACGGAACAGTAAAAAAATCAGCTTTTACAGGTTCTGCTACAGTTGTGGATCAGGATAAAATAAAATCTCCTGCTGTATCTTTCGATAAATCTTTGGCTGGACAGGTTTCTGGTGTACAGGTTATGTCGAATTCTGGGCAGCCTGGATCTGGAACTTCATTTCGTATCCGTGGCTCTGGTTCATTGAAAGCTTCAAACGAGCCTCTTTATGTGATAGATGGGGTTGCTACAACTTCTACTGAATACAGTTCTATTGCAGAAGAAAATGAATCTAGCTCGAATATTTTGTCTTCTATTAATCCTAATGATATTGACCTTAATTCCGCAACACTTTGATTTAAATTAATTTATAAGTTCCTGAGCAACAAAAAGTTGCCCAGGATTTTGCCGTGTCAGATTTTTCACTTATCTTAGTGTTGCAATTAGAAAACAAGCGAAAATCGTAACAAGGCATGGCAAAGGTACAAATAAAATCTGAGAAACTCACACCTTTTGGAGGAATTTTTTCAATCATGGAGAAATTTGACTCCATGCTTTCACCCGTTATCGACTCAACACTGGGTCAGAGATGCCGCAGTATCATCGGATATCAGTTCAGCGAGATAGTCCGTTCGCTGATGAGCGTTTATTTCTGTGGCGGCTCATGCGTGGAAGACGTAACGTCACAACTGATGCGCCATCTCTCGTATCATCCTACCCTTCGTACATGCAGCTCTGATACCATCCTCAGAGCCATCAAGGAACTGACACAGGAAAACATCTCCTATACTTCCGACCAAGGCA
>ENA-OQDC01000157-OQDC01000157.1-human-gut-metagenome-genome-assembly--contig:-NODE-157-length-54167-cov-7.376258_pt1 | contig 54167 bp, 37 predicted proteins | sample MGYA00242770_ERZ504601 | MGnify/ENA primary metagenome ERZ504601 (study PRJEB26092, sample SAMD00036305) | human gut metagenome | host: Homo sapiens | study: EMG produced TPA metagenomics assembly of...
ATTGCTTGGAAGCTCTGGAACAAGTTTTCTTGATTGTAATGTGTAAATTTTCCTGATTTCCTTGTTTAAATATTCTATCCCTCTCCAGTAAGTTGTAATCCATAAATTCCCATCAGCTGCAATAGCTAAATCTGTTACGTCATTTGTTGCAATACTGTATGGATTAATTTTTGTCATGCTGGAAGATTCTTTGCTCATTTGTTTGATAGTTGAAAGCATTTAATCCTGCACGTTGGGTGCCAATCCATAACACTGGGTCTTGAGGATCGTCTAATAGACAATTTAATTCATTTCCTGTCAGGTTGAGTGATTTTCCTTTCTCTTTTTATAGAAAGGATTGAATACTCCTCCTTCTAGCTTATTCAGTCCATCTTCTGTCGCAAACCAGAGATACCCATTCTTGTCTTCTGCAATATCGATGATATAACTATTAGAAAGCTTTTTCTCTAAGCCTAACTTTTTGATGGTATATTGTTGGGCTTGAGCAATGAAAAATGGCATGCAGAATACAAGAGTAAAAAGATATTTCATATTGTTCATTTTGTAGTCTCAAAAATAGCAATAATTACTGAATTAAAGATAGGTAAATCATTCAATGAGCGATTTGTAGTCGGTCATTGAATGATGTATGGATACGGATAATTTAAACAATCTGTAATTTTACAATCGAAAAATATAATGTTTAATCATAAATACTAATAATTATGAGGACAAGATTCTTAAAGGTTTCTTTACTCTGCGCATTTTTTGCAGCAGGGGTCTTTGTAACAGGATGTAGTGATGACAATGGATATTCGGATGTTGATGGGGAATCACCTGTTGCAGTGTTAAAAACGAACCATATTCAGAGTGGTGCAGGTCATGACTTCACAATTGAAGGTACTCTTACGGATGCAGATGGAATTTCTGCTATTAAATTGGAATGTGCTGATTTGTATTTAAACAAGACCATTGATTTGATAGAAATCTATGGTGAGCCAAAAACTTCTTATGATTTAAGCTATAAGTTTAGTATTTCAAAAGATGAGGTAGGAGAGCAATTTACGGTAAAAGTGACAGTAGTGGATGTTGGTGGAAGAGAAACATCACAGGATGTGCTGATTACTATGGATGGAGATTTTGAGGCTCCAGTATTTACTATAGCTCCAGATAAAACTATTACAGTTTTGATGAAAGCAGATCGGAATCCTCAGTATACATTGAATTTTACTGTAACTGATGATAGAAAACTGGATTATGCGACGATTGAGATTCCTGAGTTGACAGGATTTGAGACTCGTACGGTGAACGCAGAGGGGAAATCCTCTTTGACTTTTAAAGAAGCAATTGTTTTTCCTAATGCGAGTCAGGTTTATACCATTAATTTGACTGCCTATGATGCTGTAGGGAATAGTGTTGCTACTACATGTAATTTGACTGTTTCGGAAATGCCTGATTTTGAGAAAATGTATTTGGCAGATGTCGCTACAGATGAGGAGTTGAACAGTGATGTCTTTGGTGTGCCAATGGTTATCAATCATACTGGAGAATATCAATATAAGGCTCGTTATTATAATAAGGCTGCAGGCACAGAAATTTTCTTCCTCCCTCAGAAAACTAGCTTTACTCCGATTTGTTTTGGATTGGACCCGGAAGATTCTAATAAACTGACAGATGATCCGGAAACGGCTAAACCAATTGTGTTGGATACTCCTAATGTATATTATGAAATTGATATAAATGTAAAGGAATCTACTTATAGTATAAAAACTTATTCTGTAAGCGAAGCTACCAATCCGATAAATTATGAATATGGAGCACAATGTTTTGATGTATGGGAAAACGGATCTGAATTTATAAACTTCTATATAGGTTGGGGAAGCTCGCCGCAAGATGCCGGAAATCACTTGTTTGCTCAAGACCCCAATAATCCACATCTGTTCTATTATCCCTCAGAAGGAACATGGAGTCTTTCGTCTGGAGAAGAAATGAACTTTATTATTTCTAACTATCATCCTGGAGGTTGGTGGGATCATGTAGAATGGAGATGCGATAATTCTACCGAAATTGAAAAATTTGGATATTACAGTAAGAAAAATGATGTAAATCCTAATTGGGAAGGAACAAACATGAAATGGGAAGATGGCTCTTCCGTACAAGATAACTGGGTGAAACCTGTTGTTGCAAATGGAGGAAACTATCGATTTGAGTTTGATGCTCATTTAGGTAGAGGTAAAATTGTCCCTGTAAATTAATTAACCAATAATCATAGAACATGAAAAAACAATTTTTAATTGTGTGTTTATTGCTACTTTCATTATGTAGCTATGCACAGACCCTTACCGTGAAAGGAACGGTAACTTCAGCGTCTGATAAAGAGCCTATGATCGGTGCTACAGTACAAATCAAAGGTACCGGAAACGGTTCTATTACCGGACTGGATGGTGATTATATATTGACAAACGTTGCGTCAAACGCTGTACTTGTCTTTTCTTCTATTGGATTTGATACACAGGAAATTCCCGTAAATGGAAAAAACTGTTATTAATGTAGAATTGAAAGAATCTACCGAGTTGTTGGAGGAAGTGGTTGTTATTGGTTATGGTACAGTAAAGAAAAGTGATTTGACAAGTTCCATCTCTACAGTGAAAGGGGAAGAGATTACACAGACTGTGACGGGTAATGCCATGGATGCTTTGCAAGGTAAGGTAAATGGTGTACAAGTAGCAAGCGGTGGTGGTCCGGGTACTACTCCTAAGGTATTGATTCGTGGTGTTACTACTGTAAATGGCAGTAATCCGCTCTATGTAGTGGACGGTATGCCGGTAGGTGATAATATCAACTTCTTGAATAGTAATGATATTGAATCAATGGAAGTATTGAAGGATGCTTCTGCTGCGGCTATTTACGGTACTCGTGCTTCTAATGGTGTAATTTTGATTACAACGAAAAAAGGTAAAGCAGGAAAGGCTAATATTAACTTTACTACTTCTGTGGGTTTCCAGACTATCGCGAAACCTAAGATGGCAAATGCCAGTGAATATAAAGAGGTGTACAACAAGCGTTATACGAATGATGGTGCTACTTCTAACTGGAATGATACAGGAGCTACTACTAATCCGGGTGGAACTGACTGGTGGGATACTGTCGTAAACAAGACTGCTTTGGTTCAAAATTATGCGCTCAGTGTAGCAGGTGGAACAGACAAATTAGTGTATAACTTTAGTTTAGGTTACTATCGTAACAATTCTCAGTTTGATGTAGGTTATTGGGATAAGATAAATATTCGTTTGAATACAGAATATACTTTTAATAAATACGTAAAGATGGGTGTGGACATAGCTCCTCGTATGGAGTCTTGGGAAGATACTCCCGACCAGTTCTCTTCAGCTATGGGTATGGACCCGACTACTCCGGTGTTTAAGCCTGAATCAGAGTGGGTAGATAATGAGTATAATAATTATCAACGCTCTTATAACAACCAGGTTTGGAACCCGGCAGCTTCAATCGCCCGTTCAAACAGTCACTCACGCGAAATGGGGGCAATCTTGAATGCTTATTTGCAGGTAAATCCGATTCAGAAGTTGACTTTACGTACGCAGTTCGGAACAAATGCGCATTTCCGTCGTTCGGATAGCTTTACTCCGGAGTTTAGTCTGGATCCACTGGAAAAGACAGATTTGAATGAGATTTCTCGTCAGTCACAGGAATGGTTAGATTGGAACTGGACCAATACAATTACTTATGCAGATACTTTTGCCGAAAAGCATAATTTGAATGTGATGGCAGGTTTTACTGCAGAACGTTATGCATGGTATAATACAAAAGCGCTGCGTCGTGACTTGCCAAGCAATATGGATCAGATGCAGGAAGTCAATGCAGGTAATGCAGATAATGCAGAAGCTTATGGTGAAACTACATTTAACTCAATGGTTTCTTTCTTGGGACGTGTAATGTACAATTATGCTAACCGATATTATATTTCAGCTTCATTACGTGCTGATGGTTCATCTCGTTTCCCAACAGGCAATAAATACGCATTGTTCCCGTCAGTTTCTGCTTCTTGGCGTGTGACTAGTGAAGAGTTTATGCAAGAGCAGTCTCTTTTTAGCGACTTGAAAGTTCGTGGAGGTTGGGGGCGTGTTGGTAACCAGAACATTGACAATAACGCTACTCTGACTTTGCTGGATCAGACTCAGTATTATTTTGGAACTTCTCCTACATTGGCGAACGGTTACTTTATTTCTACAGTAGGTAATAATCAACTGAAATGGGAAACTGTAGAAGACTGGAACGTTGGATTGGATATGTCATTTCTTGACTCTCGTTTAGGTGTCACTTTTGAATATTTCCAGAAGAAGTCAAAAGATATGCTTTATGAAAAGCAGAATATTTTTGCCATTGGTTATCCAAACTGGAATAGTACAGTATGGATGAATGTAGGTAGCATGAAGGCTTATGGATGGGAACTTGGAATCGATTGGCGTGATCAGAAAGGTGATTTCTCTTACAATATAGGTTTGAACTTGTCTTCTGTACGTAATAAGGCCATTAAGTTCTCTGGTGATGGACCGATTTACACAGGTGGATTTAACAGTGATCAGATTATTTGTAATGAAGATGGAGGTTTGATTTCTCGTTTCTATGGATATGTGGCAGATGGTTTGTTCCAGAATTGGGAGGAAGTGTATGCACATACTGACGAGCATGGAAATCTGATTCAGCCTAATGCTCAGCCTGGAGATATTCGCTTTAAAGATTTGAACCATGATGGTAATTTGGATGCAAATGATAAGACTTACATTGGTAATCCTTATCCTGATTTGATGGTAGGCTTGAACTTAGGATTCGCTTATAAGAACATTGATTTTGCTGCGAACTTCTATGGTACAATAGGTAATGATATATTTAATACAACAAAAGGATATTATTCTGGTGTTAATGGACAGAATGTATGGGCTGGTACGTTAAATAAAGCGTGGGATGGAGAAGGTACAAGCTATGATATTCCGCGTTTGTCATACAATGATTTAAACCTGAACTATCAGCGTGTGTCTAGCTTCTATGTAGAAGACGGTTCTTATCTGCGTTGTAAATTGCTTCAGATTGGATATACATTGCCTAAACAGTGGGTAGGAGGAGCAAACTTGCGTATTTCATTCTCAGCGCAGAATCCGTTTACTATTACCGGTTATTCTGGTATGGATCCGGAACGTCCTATGTTAAATGCAAATGGTAGTGTTATTGAAACAGGTATTGACAACATTGCTTATCCGAATCCACGTACATTCTTGTTTGGTATAGACTTTAAATTTTAATTCTTGAATAACTATGAAACAGCTATTAGCAATATTGACATTGTTTGGCTCTCTGACTTTTACTTCTTGTGAGGATTTCTTGACAGAAGAAGTACGAGGCCAGCAAAACCTTGATACTTATTTTACTACGGCTGATGAGTGTGAGGCTTATATAACAGGCTGCTATCAGGATATTACCTGTGGCGGATGGTGGAACATTAATACCGTTTGGCTTTTGTCGGAAATGTGTAGTGACGACGCTTGGATGGGAAATACTACACAGAGTCAGAGTGATTATATTTCATTGGCACATTACCAAGGTAATGGAGCAAGTAATGGTCCTATTTCCAATTTCTGGCAATATCGTTATAAAGGTATTCTGCGCTGTAATGTCGCTATTGACCGAATCAGCAATGCTGAACTGGAAGACAAGGAACTGCAGGCACGCTTGGTAGCAGAAGCTCGCTTCTTGCGTGGATATTTCTATTTTGAACTGGCCAGAAACTTTGGAGGTGTACCTTTGATTACAGAGTTCAAGATGCCGGAAGAGATTCAGGGTATAACCCGTGCGTCATTGGAAGATACTTATAAATTTATCGAGGAGGATTTGATTGCTGCTGCTGAGGTATTGCCGAAGCGTAGTGAATATGCGGATGCTGATATGGGCCGTGCTACAAGTGGAGCAGCACTTGGTTTGTTGGGTAAAGTTTATCTGTATCAGGAAAAATGGACAGAAGCTCGCGATGTATTACAGAAGTTGATTCCGGAATCTGGCTATACCGGTGAAGACGCACAGACTACAGAGTATGATTTGCTTCCTAACTTTGGCGATGTCTGGGATAAAGATTTTGACAATAGTGTGGAAAGCCTTTTTGAGGTACAATATGAATATCATGCTACATTGGCTGTAGGAGGTTCACTTTCTACTATAACAGGTGCCCGTAGTTGTGGTGCTGCTTTGGGTGATGGATGGGCATGGTGTCAGCCAACTGCCAATTTAGAGGCCGCTTATAGTGAAGATGATGAACGCCGTGAATGGACTATCATTAAGACTGGCTGTACAGAAATTAAAGGTGAAACAGAAGAGAATTTCGCTAAAATTCTGAATGACAATAAGGACATATCTGTATATGATGACTGTGTAGAGAAATATAATCTGCCAGAGAACAGCTTGGTAATTGATCCTTCAGGTCACAAGTCAGCTCGTATTATTCGTAAATATTACCTTCCTTTGAACGATCGTCCTGAGGTTTATAATACAGATAAGAGCCCGCTTAATCATCGTATTTTGCGTTATGCAGATGTATTGTTGATGTATGCAGAGGCTTGTAACGAATTGAGTGATGACACTCATGCACAAGCTGCATTAAATAAAGTACGTAACCGCGCTGGTTTGGCTCCTGTTAATTATACAGGAAATGAACTTCGTCATGCCATTCGTAACGAACGTCGTTTGGAGTTAGCTTTCGAACAGAATCGTTTGTACGATATTCGTCGTTGGAAGGACGATAATGGAAAACCGGTGATTGCAAATCTGATGGGTGAAAATGGCTCATTTGTAAAATGGAATACAGATCCTGCTACTCGTGATGCAATGGAGTGGGATAATCAGGGTGAAGCAAGCGATAAGGGTAAGTCATTCCGTGAAGATCGTGATCTTCTTTTCCCAATTCCTTTGTATGAAGTAACTATGTCTAACGGTTCTATCGAACAGAATCCGAACTGGAATTAAAATATAACGGAATTGTAGGTTATATGTATGCCATTCAGAGGAATGTGTATGTTCCTCTGAATGGCATTTCTATTTAAAAATCAAGATAATGAAAGGATATTCAATCGTATTGGGCTTATTAGCTCTGACTGCATGTAGTGATAGTAATAATACTCCAGAAAATCCTGGAGATGGAGGCGATTCAGGAGAGATTGTCAGTGTAGAGAAAAATGTGACAGTTGATGCCGGACAAACTTTCCAGAAAATGGTTGGATTTGGTGCATCTGATTGCTGGACGCCTGCATATATTGGAAAGTATTGGACCAGTAGCCGTGACCGTATTTCTGAACTTTTGTTTTCTTCTGAGATTGTAGATGGGCAACCGAAGGGAATCGGGCTTTCTATGTGGCGTGTAAATTTGGGAGGAGGAAGTACAGAACAAGGAGATGCAAGCGGTATTGTGGATAAATCTCGACGTGCAGAGTCTTATTTAACAGATAATTTGTCATTAGACTGGACACATTGCGAGGGACAGCGTTATTTTATGAATCGTGCAAAAGAGCTTGGTGTCAATAATTATGTGCTTTTTAGTAATACTCCTCCAGTACAGTACACTCTGAATGGTAAAGGATTTTCTCAGAATGGAGGCAGTGCGAACCTGAAAGCGGACTGTTATGATGATTTTGCTGCTTATATGTCAGAGGTCGCCAAACATTATGTGGATGAAGGGTTCTCTGTCAGCCATATTTCTCCGGTTAATGAACCTCAATATAATTGGGATGGAAATGGTCAGGAAGGTAGCGGATGGAAGAATGAAGAGATAGCTAAGCTTGCAAGAGAACTTGATTCGCAACTGACTCAAAAAGGACTTTCTACTAATATTTTATTAGGAGAATCTGGAGATTGGGAGTATCTTTACAAGGTGAAAGACGATGCAAACCGTAGTAATGTGCTTTCTGCATTCTTTTCGACTTCATCATCTGCTTATGTGGGCGATTTATCGCATGTGAAGAATTTAATTTGTGGACATAGCTACTGGACAGACGGGACATGGGATGGAATGCGTGAGATACGGAAGAAAGTGGCAGAAGCTGCTACACAGTATGGCGTGGAAGTTTGGCAAAGTGAGTGGAGTATGCTGGGAGATAATTATAGTTCGTCTGAGTTTGTGGGATATGATGCGGCCTCGGAAATGGATATTGCTTTGTATATGTCTAAGGTGATTCATAATGACCTGACAGTTGCCAATGTAACATCCTGGAATTATTGGGTGGCTATGGATGTTTCAAGATGGGGACAGAAAAACCGTTTCTTGCTGATTTCACTGACACCAAAGGGATGGGCTGGAGATAAAGAAAGTGTGGATAATCTGGAAGAGGAAGGAAGTTTTAATGCGACTGCCACTTTGTGGGTCTTAGGAAACTATAGCCGTTTTATTCGTCCTGATTATCAACGAATCTCTGTTACTTTAAATGAGTCTATGAGCTTCTTTGGTTCTGCTTGGATTTCACCGCAGCAGGATTGTATCGTAGCTGTGTATACAAACTTATCAAGTAAGGGAGTACGCTTAAAAGAGACACGTCAAAATTGGCCTGGAGAACTTAAGTCTATAAAAACTTATACGACCTCTGCAAATAAACAATTGGTTGAGAAGGTTTTAGGAACTGAAGATTCTGTTGTGTTAGATGCAGAGAGTGTAACAACTGTAGTCTATGAACTAAAATAAAAAAGTTATATGAAGAACAAGGCATTTTTTATTATTCTTTTGGGGCTGTTGGTATGTACTGTAGTGCAAGCCCAAGTATCTTTTGGCGAAGCCAAAAAATTCAATGAGAATTGGTTGTTCAGCTTGTCAGACGATAGTCTGGGTGCTTCTGCATCGTATGATGACAGTAAGTGGCGAAAACTTGATTTGCCGCACGACTGGTCGGTAGAAGGACAGCTTTCTCCTTCACTGGCAAGCTGTACCGGTTATTTGCCGGGTGGTATAGGCTGGTATCGGAAACATTTTCAGGTTACCGATAAGGCTGCACGCCATTACATCTATTTTGAGGGAGCATATAACCGTAGCGAAGTTTATCTGAACGGACACTTGCTCGGTAAACGTCCGAACGGATACATATCCTTTATGTATGACATGACTCCCTACCTGAAGGAAGGAGATAACATGCTGGCAGTTCGTATTGACCACAGCCGTTATGCCGATTCACGCTGGTACACAGGTTCCGGAATTTACCGGGATGTGTGGATGATTTCCGCTCCTGACATTCATTTTGCCCAATGGGGAATAGGCTGGCACGCTACTTCGCTGACCGATAAGCAGGCGGTAGTGGTAGTCGATATGGAAGTAGAGAAACATGTGAAGGCTGCTGGCGCATTGGAGGTTTCTGCGGCACTTTATGATGCAGAAGGTACACTGGTAGCACAGGGCCGTAAGAAAGTGTCGGATACAGCTGAAGGTATTGCGAAAGAAACAGTATCATTAAAGGTGAAGAAACCTCGCCGCTGGAATCTGGATGCACCTTATCTGTACACGTTGAAGACAGAGTTGCTTTGTGACGGCAAACGGATAGATGGCAGTTCGACGAATGTAGGTCTCCGTACGTTGAAGTTCGATGCCAACAAGGGATTTGCCCTGAACGGAGAGTGGATGAAGGTGAAAGGAGTGTGTCTGCATCATGATGCAGGTGTACTGGGTGCGGTAGTTCCTCCTGAAGTATGGGAACGTCGTCTGAAAAACCTGAAAGAAATAGGTGTAAATGCCATCCGTATGAGCCATAATCCGCAGGTGTCGGTATTGTATGATTTATGTGACCGAATGGGCTTCCTGGTGATGGATGAGGCTTCGGATGAATGGGAGTTCCCGAAACGGAAATGGATAAAGGGATGGAATGTCGGTGAACCAAGCTATGACGGAACATTTGATTTCTTTGAGGAATGGATTGAACGCGATGTGACGGATATGGTGCGTCGTGACCGGAATCACCCTTGTATATTCTTGTGGAGTATCGGCAATGAGGTAGACTATCCGAATGACCCTTATTCTCATCCGGTGCTGGATGGTACAACCATTAACCAGCCTATGTTTGGAGGATACAAGCCTGATGCGCCGGATGCCATGCGTATCGGTAAGATTGCGAAACGTCTGGCTGCCTGTGTACGTGTGGTAGATACTTCTCGTCCTGTTACCGGTGCATTGGCCGGAGTGGTAATGTCGAATCAGACAGAGTATCCTCAGGCCGTAGATGTAGTAGGATATAATTATACGGAAAACCGTTATGATGAAGATCATGCTACTTATCCTGACCGTGTAATCTACGGTAGTGAAACCGGTGTGGGAATTGAGGCTTGGCATGCGGTACGCGACAAGGAGTTTATTTTCGGACAGTTCCTCTGGACGGGTACGGACTATCTGGGTGAATCAGGCAGATGGCCTTCCAGAGGTTTGTATACCGGTTTGCTGGACTTTGGCAGTTTCCCTAAGCCACGCGGATACTTCCGTGCTTCGCTTTGGAGTGAGAAACCTGTGACTTACATCGGTACGTATCCCAAGCACGACTGGGTATCAATGGATGCATGGGATTTGTGGAACTACGAACCGAGCCAGTTGATTCGGGTGGTTTGTTATACCAATGCACCGCAGGCTCGTTTGTTGCTGAACGGAAAAGAAGTGGGCCAGATGAAGCCTTACGACGATAAGAGCGGTATCATTTACTGGGATATTCCTTATCAGGATGGAGAATTGCGTGCAGAAGGTTGTGATGCAACTGGAAAGGTGCTTTCATCTTATGCCATCAAGACCTCTGGTCGTCCATACGCCTTGCGGGCTACTGTAGATAAGGACGTCTTGTCGCCGGATAAGGCTACTGCACATGTGACAATCGAAGTGGTGGATGAACAAGGTACTATCGTAAAATTAGGCGATAACGACGTAACTTGTCAGATTGAAGGTCCGGCACGTTTGTTGGGACTGGAAGGTTCAAATAACGGAGATATGAGTGATTATACAGATAATCACCACCGTGCTTTCCACGGACGTTTGCTGGCTTATATCCAGACTACAGGTGAGAAAGGTGAGATTCGTGTGAAACTGACTTCTCCTCTTTTGAAAGGAACGGAAGTGGTATTGAAGGCTGAGTAATCCTCCTTAAGCAGTACTGCGATAGTTCCTTGAAAGTACTGGAGTACTGCCAGGGAAGTACTACGGTACTGCCTAAGAAGTACTGAAACGTGCCGGCAGGCTGTCTGAAAAGCGCCTGCAGGCACGCTTTGTTTTCCGGCATCTGATTAGCTGATAGCCTGTTCGTATTTTTGGAACAGGTAGTTTGATTTTATAGGGAAGCCGGATAGTTTAAGTTTTTTTCGGTGAGCTGTTCCAGCACCTCATGCAGGAACTTGGCTGCTTCCCATTTGGCCATAGGAAGATTCATCATCAGGTAGTTTCCGCAGTCTTTTGCACTGGCTCCCGGCACTTCACCTTCATAGTCGGCGATGAAGCGGAAAGTTTCTGTCATCAGCGGAGCAATGTCTTTGGATTGTAAATCACCTTTTACTATCAGGTAGTTTCCGGTCAGACAGCCCATTGGTCCCCAATAGATAATCTTGTCGGCCCATACCGGATGATTGCGCAGGAAAGTAGCTGTCAGGTGTTCAATGGTGTGGATAGCGGCAGGACCTAAGGCCGGTTCACGGTTAGGCTCTTTCATACGAATATCGAAGGTAGTGACGATTTCACCTCCAACTTCATCTTTGCGTGACACGAAAATACCGCGTTGCAAACGAATATGGTCTACTGTAAAGCTTGGTATCTTTTTCATAAAGCGATTATAGTTTGTTGGGTAATGCTTTCAGGAAAGTTTCAGTGACGTGGAAAGAACGGTTAGCCATTTCCCCCCAGAAATTCTGGTATTGTTCAAAGTGCTTGTCGGCTCCCGGAGTGTCACTGATGATGCGGAAACTGATGAAAGGAATCTGATAGAGGTAGCATACCTGGGCAATGGAAGCCGATTCCATATCTACAGCCAGTCCTTCCGGGAAGTTATGCTTGATTTCGTCCAGTTCGCTGCGGTCGGTAATAAACTTGTCGCCTGTACAAATCAGACCTCCGTGGATAGCCGTTTCTGTATCGAGTGAAAGGGCACACTGGAAGAGGGTTTCATTTCCCTGAAAGAAAGTAGGGAGACCCTGAATCTGTCCGTAGGCATTGCCTTCGCCGCACCATACGTCATGGTACACAATCTGCTGGCTGACTACTACGTCCATCACTTTCAGGCAGGTGTCGATTCCACCGGCTACTCCGGTGCTGATGATGCAGTCGGGCTGGAAGTTGCGGATAAGTTCGACTGTTCCGGCAGCGGCATTCACTTTGCCGATGCCACATTGCATCAGGATGATGGTATTTTGCTTGATGTTTCCTTCAATGTAGGTGAAGGGGCCTTCTTTGCGTTCAGTCTTGTTCTCGAGTTGATTAGCCAGTTGCTTCTGTTCGGAAGACATGGCCGTAATGATTCCTATTTTCATGCGTTAAAAAAGATTTTCAGCGGCAAATTTACGACTTTTCAGGCAGTATTGTGCTATCTTTGCCTGCCGAAAACATTAATTATGAATAATATGAACTTGTTCAAGAAACTATTACCCGATGTAGTGGTAATCGTGCTTTTTGCCCTTATTTCGTTTGCGTATTTCTATCCTGCGGTAAATGAAGGACGAATTCTGGCTCAGCACGATGCAGTAGCCGGCATCGGTTCTGGACGTGAAATGAGTGAATACCTGGAGAAGACGGGGGAACGTACGCGCTGGACAAACTCCATTTTTGGAGGAATGCCTACCTACCAGATGTCTCCGAGCTATGACTCTACCGATACGTTGGGCTGGATTCAACAGGTGTACCATCTGTTCCTGCCTACTTACGTGTGGTATGTATTTGTCATGCTGCTGGGCTTCTACATCCTTTTGCGTGCATTTGATTTTAAGGTGTGGATGTCGGCTTTGGGTGCCATTATCTGGGCGTTCTCGTCTTATTTCTTCATCATCATTGCGGCCGGTCATATTTGGAAGTTTGTAGCACTGGCTTATATTCCTCCTACCATTGCCGGTATGGTGCTGGCTTATCGTGGTAAGCTGTTGGCTGGAGGGATTGTAACGGCCTTGTTTGTGGCCTTGCAGATTGTGGCCAACCATCCGCAGATGAGTTACTATTTCTTGTTTGTCATGCTGTTCATGGCCATTGCGTATGGGGTGATGGCATGGCGGGAAAAGAAGATGCCTCAATTTATCAAAGCCAGTGTGGTACTGGTAATTGCCGGCCTGTTGGGCGTGTGTGTGAACTTGTCAAACTTGTATCATACGTATGAGTACAGCAAAGAGACCATGCGCGGCAAAAGTGAGCTGGTGAAGGAGAACAGTGCAAACCAGACCAATAGCGGATTGGAACGAAGCTACATCACACAGTGGAGCTATGGCATCGGAGAAACTTTCTCGTTGCTGGTTCCGAATGTGAAAGGTGGGGCCTCTGTTCCTTTGGCTCAAAATGAGAAAGCCATGGAGAAGGCTGATCCTAACTATATGGGATTGTATAGTCAGTTGGGACAGTATTGGGGTGAACAGCCGGGTACTTCCGGTCCGGTATATGTAGGTGCCTTTGTCATGTTCCTCTTCATTTTAGGATTGTTTATCGTAAAAGGACCGATGAAGTGGGCACTGGTGGGTGGAACCGTATTCTCCATATTACTTTCCTGGGGACATAACTTTATGGGCCTGACAGATTTCTTTATTGACTATGTGCCCATGTACAGCAAGTTCCGTGCGGTATCTTCTATTCTGGTCATTGCAGAATTTACCATACCGTTGCTGGCCATTATGGCGTTAAAGGAAGTGGTAGAACGCCCGCAGTTGTGGAATGAATCACGTAAGTCGTTCTACATTACTTTTGCTCTGACGGGAGGTCTTTCTTTGCTGTTTGCATTGGCTCCAGGCTTCTTCTTCCCTTCGTATGTGTCTTCTGCCGAGATGAATGCTTTGCAGAATGCGATTTCGGCCGATCAGCTGGCTCCGATTTTAATCAACCTGGAAGAGATACGTAAGTCCATCTTTACTTCGGATGCCTGGAGGAGCTTCTTTGTCGTATTGATAGGAGCTGTGTTGTTATGGGGATACTGTGCCGGAAAGCTAAAAGCACAGCTGCTGGTTGGTTTGCTGGCTTTGCTTTGTCTGGTAGATATGTGGAGTGTAAACAAACGCTATCTGTATGACGAGCAGTTTGTGGCAAAGGGCACGGAGATGCAGCCTTTCCTGGAACCTTCGGAAACAGACAAGCAGATACTTCAGGACAAGTCTCTGGATTATCGTGTACTGAATCTGTCGGTCAATACCTTTAATGAGAACAATACAGCCTACTGGCACAAAAGTATTGGAGGGTATCATGCCGCGAAGCTTCGCCGTTATCAGGAAATGATTGATGAGCACATTCAGGGTGAAATTACGGCTCTGTATAAGACTTTACCCTCGGTAGGAGCTGATTTAAGCCAGGTAGGCGATACGTTGACTCCGGTGCTGAATATGCTGAATACACGTTATTTCATCATTCCGTTGCAGCAGGGCAAGACTATTCCGGTGTTTAATCCTCATGCATTGGGCAATGCCTGGTTTGTCAACGAGGTGCAGTATGTGAACAATGCCAATGAAGAAATAGAAGCGTTGCATCAGGTAAATCCGGCCCACGTAGCAGTGGTAGATAAGAAGTTCCAGAACGAAGTGAAAGCTTCTGCAGGTGCAGACAGCCTGAGTACGATTGTATTGATAAGCTATGAACCTAATGCCTTGAAATATGAGGTAAACTCTCCGAAGGGCGGTACGGTAGTCTTTGCTGAGATTTACTATCCGGGATGGCGCTCGTTCATTGATGGAAAAGAGGTATCGCATGGTCGTGCAGATTATATCCTGCGTGCGATGAATGTGCCTGCCGGGAAACATGTGATAGAATTTACTTTCGACCCGAAATCACTCCATGTGACCGAGACTGTTGCTTTCATTGCATTGGGCATATTGGGTCTGGCAATTCTGGCAGCCATTGTGTTAGCCCTAAAGAAAAGTAAGAAGTAAACAGGACGGGAAGTTTGTTTGAAGAAATAAAGGCGTTCCAGTGAAGAGGCTCAGGCCACTTAACTGGGACGCTTTTTAGTTTTCAAGGCCCGGATGACAAACCAGGCATGACGCAGCACGGTAGATACTACACCGTAATGCTTGCACATGATGCGGAAACGTTCTTTTAGGGAAGCTTTGTGGTTGCGTGTAGTCATTCCTTCATTCAGGTAGTCGATAAGCACCAGATGAGTGTGGTGGAGTACCTGGCTTTTCTTCATGATTCGGATGCACCAGTCAAAGTCTGCTGAAAAACGATAATGAAGGTTGTAGGGCTCTACAAGGTCACGTCGTGCGAAGAAAGCCTGGTGGCATACGAGCATGCCTTCCTTGAAACTTTTCCAGTTCAGGTTTTCTGGAGGAGCCAGGCGCCGCATGTGTAGGAAGTGTCCTTCTTCGTCCACAATGGCTGTGTCACCATACAGCACATCCGGAAGTGTGGGCTCTGTAATGGAGTGCACCATCAGCTGGAGAGTATCGTCTTCATGCAGTTCGTCGCCTGCATTCAGGAAGCAGAGGTAATCGCCGGTGGCCAGCTTGATTCCCTTGTTCATGGCATCATACAGTCCTTTATCCGGCTCACTGATTACTGTATGTATATGTTCCTTGTATTGTTCAACGATTTGTAAAGTTCTGTCTTTGGAACCTCCGTCCACGATGATGTATTCCACATTCTTGTAGGTCTGGGTGATGACACTCTGAATAGTGTCTTCCAGTACGGCTCCGGCATTATAGGTAACCGTGATGATGGAAAACTTCGGATGTAAATGATGAATGTTATGCATTTTTTCCCGGTGATGTGGTTGTATATTTGAATGTATTGGCTGGCTACAGTTGCTTCAGAGTAGGTTGTCACGGCCTTGCGATAGGCTTCGGAACTTAATGTTTCGTAGTCTCCCTCTGTCAGTGTCCAGCAAATGCCGTTGGCCAGGTCGTCAGCCGATTTATATTGGGCCACGTAGCCATTGTGTAAATGGTCAATCATTTGCGGAATACCTCCTACATTAAATCCTACACAAGGAATGCCGCAGGCCATTGCCTCGACAATGGTATTCGGCAGGTTATCCTGCAAGGAAGGAGTGACGTAGAGGTCGACGGCATTGTATATATCTACCAGCTCTTTTTCATTGCTTACGTAATTCATGGGATAGATAGGGAAGGGGAAAAGTGATTTGCACTGTTCGGCCTGACTTCCTAATACCACTACTCCTAATTGCTGACTCAATTCCGATTCCTGTTGAGCCAGCAGTTTGCATGCCTCAATCAGGTAGTCTATTCCTTTACGCTTATCCGTAATCTTCATGGAGCCGAACAAAAGAAGCTTCTTGTCGGTGGGCAGATGCAGCTTCTCGCGTGCGAATTTCTTGGCACGCGGCTTGAACAGGTTGGTATTAATCGCATTGGGAATGTTTGTAATGGGGTGTCCTTGCAGCAGGCTGCTTTTGCGTGCCATAGCTTCCAGCCATTGGCTGCAGGCGATAAACGTGATGGGAGCCGTAGTGTAGAGCTTTTGCTTTTTATGGAACGTCTTTTCCGACAAGTCATGATGATGAGGCTTCAGTAGAAGCGGACAGTCATGACATTGTGCGGTATATTTCTCGCATTCCCCGGAATAATGGCAGATGCCGGTGAAAGGCCACATGTCGTGCATGGTCCATACCACAGGTTTTCCGGAAGCAAGAATGCGTTGGATATCTTTCAAGGAAAGCATGCCTTGGTTAATCCAGTGCAGGTGAATCACATCTGCCTGACGGAACTCTGGTAAGGAGGTAATATCTGTACCCGTGTTGGCAATATCCACCGCAAAAAGGTTATGCCGTTTGAAGCCGTTGGCTGCCCAGATGACAATTCGTTCCCAGGTGAACTGCCAGATTCTGCGCCATGATTTCTTGAGGGCAACCACCGTCACCTGATCGGTTTGCTTGTTACGGACCAGCATCTTGGCTTTTATTCCGTTGTTCTTTAAAGCTTCCATCAGTCGGTTGGCTGCGATGGCAGCTCCTCCGATGCGTTCTGCGGTGTTGATGATCAGTACTCTCATAGCGTATAGTTCAATTTTTTTGCAAAGTTAGGAGTTTTTTGTACTTATGTGCAACAGTCTTTGGGCAATTTCCTTACTGAAAATCTCCAGATTGAATCGTTTTTCTCCCAGCTTTCTGGCATTTTCTCCCATTTCTCTGGCCTTCTCCGGATGGGTGGACAGGTAACGGATGGCTTTTACCCAGCCTTCTACATCTCCATATTCCACGGCGATACCAATTCCTTCTTTGTCTATATCGATTTCGAAATTGGGGTTTTTAGAGCAAACGACAGGGATTCCTAAAGCGTATGCTTCTACTAATGTAGTTAGTCCTACCGTGTAAGGAAAATCCAGACAGCAGATGACGATGGCTTTCTTTCGCGCAACTTTCTTGGCCAGTTCATAAGGGATGACTCCTTCGGTATAGTGAATGCAGATGTTGTCTGTCAGTGTCAGATTGTCAGCTATCTTTTTGTAGTTGAGATTACCACATTCTTCTGCAATAAAGACTTCCAGATTCTCATCCGTTTGTGAGAAAGCTTGCAACATGGTTTTCAAGTCACGGTTCTCTTTTCCTGTGGAGATGAAGCCTTCACGTGGTTCAGCAGGCAATTCTTTCAATAAGTGGTCGTAAAAAGCTAAATCAGGTCCCCAATGAATGAGTTCCAGCTTGTGCTCCGGGACTTTATGAGTTGCGATGGAGTCTTGAATCAGTTTACGACTGAAGAGAAACATGTGGTCAATTCCCCGGTAAAAGAAACGGGAAATAGCCTCTTTCAAACGATTGGGCGATTTACGCAATGCCGTATGATGCCATACGACAATCAGTTTACGGTATAGCCCCAATGCCCGCAGGAAGATAATCAACTCCAGGCCACGGAAAGATGTACCGTAAAGCACTTCGTATTTCTCTTTGCAGAAAAGTATTTCCTTCGTGGTGTAAAGCATCAGTTTCCATCGGTTTGCATAAGGTTTATACCGATGCATGACAGACTGGATGCCGTACTTTTCTAATAACGGCAGACCGTAAAGAATATGTCCGGGAAACCGGAAATCTTTCCATTCTTCATAACTTTCCCGTGTAAGACGGGTATGGTAGAAGTAAATCTTGAGCTTTGAATTCATTTTATCTCCAAATTAGCGCCATTTGTTGCGTCCTAACCATTTATTGATACGGTTAATCAATGATTTTCGTATATGCTGGAAGTTGCCATAGCGCAGGTTTAAATAGAGTTCCTCAAAAGAGCGTCCAATTTTTATCCATGGATGTCCCCATGCCATGATGCGGAACATGCGGTTCTTGTAACCCACATTCTCAATGATATACCGTGGATGCTTCAACGGGAAATCCTGTTCGTAGCGCTTCATGGTGAATATACGCCGATACCCTTTCGGCAGTAGGTTATTGCTTCCGCCAAAGTGTGTAGAACCGGCTGTGGCTCCCAAATTGTTGATCATGTTCTTGGTGGGGACAATACTCAAGCCGGAGTTGAAGAACATGGCCGCATGGAAAATACTCTCATAATAGGCTTTTCCGCTTTCCCGGTGGTGACGACAAAACTCGATGAATTCCTTCTGGTATTTTCTTTCCTTGATGTACTCTTCCAGTTGTTGCAGGTTGAACGTATCATCCAGGAAACTATAATGCTCATCCCATTGGTCGATGACACGACGCCAGCTGGCCCATCCCCAAATGGAAAATGCCGTACTGAAGAAATAGTCATAAGGCATGTTTGGGGTAATTTCGTCGTAGTTAATTCCCGAAATCATGCAGATGCGGCTATCGTTTTCATATCGGTCGAGTAGTTCCTTGCAGAAAGCAAAAAAACTGACGGAAGGTACATCATCGTCTTCAAGTACGATGCATTTCTCGACAATAGAAAAAGCCCATTTCTGGGAAAGATATTCAGACGGGTCGCAGCCGAAATTCTTTTCCTGGTACCATTGATATACTTCACATTCCCAGTCTATCTCATCTACTACCTTCCGGCAAGCTAAAATGCCGGGCATGTCTTTTTCCCCTCTTGCTCCGTCCTGATAAAGAAACAATTTGGAAGGACGTGCCTTTCTGACCTGTTCAAATACGGCAGAAAGAGGTTCAGGCCGGTTGAAGAACAGAATCAATACGGCTACATCAACTTGTGATGGATGGCCGGTATATTGAATCGGAGTGCTGTGTACAGGAATGTAATTTTCCATGATACTATGTGGTTTTAGGAATGAGATTTCGTTTCGTTGGCTTCTGCAAGTGTATTGAATGACAATACCTCAGGATAGTGATCAATTACTTGTGCCTGCTCTTCTTCATTGAAGCGGTGCAGTTTCGGGTAATTGTACCGAAGAAACCTTTCCAGTCCTTGAGGAGCAGCCAGGGTTAATGGACCGAATTTCACCGGCTCCAAGTGGTTCAGACTTGCTTCTGTCACATGGTCGGTCTTGGTCATGACATTATTGAAGTAGCGGGTCTTTCGTGTATTGAAAAACGTTTGTGCTCCTGTCAGGAGTAGGAAAATAGTCTTTTTGGGTAGAAGTACGTCGATAAGATAGTTAGCCAGGCATCCCATAAATCCACGGTTGGTCGGGTTTGCTATTTCACAAGGGCGGCAATGCTTCCAAAGCCAGGCTTCTTTTCCAATCAGGCAGCAGTTCAGGAACTTGACCAGCTCATGCTGGATTTTTATCAGCCGACGATTGTCAGGAATGCGGTCGAAAGGGAAAATATCGACAAAAATACCCTGATGCATGGGTACATTCTTGAAAAGTCCTTCCACGAAAAGGGTGTGATTCTTCTTAACCTTGGCAAAGTAGTAAGGAGTATGCGGGTCTGTTTCTATCCATGAAAGGAAATAGCGGGAATCCAGTTCCTGAGGAGCAACCTTCAGGAAGCGGTTATAATCTTCCCGTTTCATTCCAATGTCTATGTCGTCATCCCATGGAAGGATGGCTTTATCATACAGCGCACCAATGGCTGTTCCCCCAATCACGAAGAACGGAATCTGATGTTTCTCGCAGATACGTACGATTTCACCGAGTATCTCGTATAAAGCTTTATGCAGCTGTTCCAACTCTTGCGGGGTATATTTTCTGGAGCATGTATTCATGGAAATCTTTTAATTAAGCAGCATTCACTATCTTTTTGCAAACTTAGTGAATCTCGTTTTTTCAGCCAAGTTTGCATGCTAAAAACTAGGTGAGCAGCATATATTTTATTGCTTTAAATCGAAGGTAGAGCAACGGTAGGAGAAGATGAACGGATAAAAAAATCCACGAATCATACCTCGTATTCCTTGTGCTTTTTCCTTCACTGGATAAATTGTCTGGCGATGCTTCATGCACAGACGGCAAAGCTTCAGCAAGGAAATCACGTCATTCTTTAGCATTAGTGTAGCCATCTGGTGCAGCAGCGGGTAAAGTGAGGGGTCGGAATGCTCACGTACAAATGTGTAAAACCGTTTCCAGTTTGGTTTCTGCTGGAGTCTGCGGTAGTTTCTGAATCCATACAGATAAGGCTGGTAAGTCGGCTTTTTCTTACTTTTAGGAAACAGGTCCAGGTTTTGTTTGAGTGCAGCCTCATTTTCGTGAGAGCGATGCCAGTTAAGCGGTTCGTCTACTTTGACAATGCCGCGATGGTCGTAGAGGTAGGCACTGACGGCAATACTCCAGTCATAGAAAAACTTGTCTACCCAGATTTCTTCTCGTTGAAGGAATCCACGGCGTACAAGCATGGTATGGCCTGCAATGCCTGCAAACAATAATGCTTCCGGTGCATATTGTGAACTAACAATATGAGCTGTTTCCATACGTTCTCCTCGTAAATGGGCGGAGAAACAGAGGTTGTAATCTCCAATAGCCTGCACTTGTTTTTGTATTTTCTCAGGCATCCAGACATCGTCCTGGTCAGAAATGGCTATCAGGTCGGCAGTAGCCCGCATGCAGGCGGTCTTGAAGTTAAGATTGAATCCCAGATTATGTGTATTCTCTATGACTTTCATGAAAGGGACTTTGGCCTCATATTCTTGTAAGATGGCCAGGGTGGTATCGGTAGAACAATCATCCTGCACAATCAGTTCTTGAATGGGGTAGGTCTGTGCCAGAATGGAATCCAGTTGCTGGCGCAGGTATTTCTCTCCATTGTAGGTACACATTACTACGGCTACGGTAGGGGATGTCATTGTTTCGGTCATTTTATGTTAGGATAGTTTCTTTTTAAAGATATAGTTCAGGGCCTCTTTAAAAGTGGCTGAACCACTCAACCACATAACCAGAGGATAAAGCATTCCTGCCAATAAGATTTTTGCAGTAATCAGCAGATACAGGTTGGTAAGGGAACGGGTCAGGAAATAGACTCCTGCCATAATCATGGCGGCGATGAGGCCAAATGAAAACACGTCCTTGATGGCGTGGAAAAGGCTCAGTCTGATTTCACGCCACACAAAGTAGTGCCATGCCAGCAGCCAGCCTACGTTGATGGCGATATAGACTTTAATCATGCACTGTATGCCGTAAGGATAAAGCAGATACATGACGACGAGTTGGCTGACTCCTTGTGCAATGGTATTCCACATGAACAAGTTGGACTTTCCTTTGCTGATGAGCAGGTTGGTATAGAGGCTGGTTACGGGTAGGAAAGCCCCTCCAATGGCCAGCAGTTGCAGGATATAGGCGCTGGGAAGCCATTTGCTTCCGATAGTTAGCGTAATCATTTCCGGAGCAATAAGTGACAAGCCAAGCATGACTGGAAAAGAAATGAATGCCGTGAAACGAAGCATCTTGCGGAAAATGCGGCATTGACGTTCGCTGTCGTCGGCTACCTGGCGTAATACCGGCAGGGCTACGCTGCTTACCATTCCTGTAATCAGAGAGTGCCCCATCAAATTCCATTTGTTGGCCTGATTGAACTGCCCGACTTCCCGTTCTGAGTAATAGCGTCCTAAAATAATGGAAAACAGGTTGTTGTTGATGTGATTGAAAATATTGGTCAGCAGAAGTTTGCTACTGAAACTGACCATGCTTCTCAGCGGTCGGAAATCAAATTGGAGAGTCGGTCGCCAGGGAGAGAAATACAGGTAACACAGATTGATGACAGATACATATACAATGCTTTGCGTGGCAATACCCCAGTAAGAGTAGCCTAACAATGCCATTGCTACTCCCGTACATCCTGATACCACCAGTGCAATGATACTGGATAAAGCTTTCTGCTTTACCATCAGGTTGCGAAATAAGTAAGCACTGTGAGGGATTCCCAGACTGGCAATAAAGAACCCGATAAATGAGTAACGTGCCAGTGGAATCAGTTCGTCGTTACGATAAAAATCCGCAATCAGTGGTGCACATCCAGCCAAGATAAGATAGAGTGTAAGGCTCAGCCCACTACAGAACCAGAACACCGCATTGTAATCCTGGTGACTGATTTCCTTTTTGTTGACCAACGCTGCGGTGAAACCGCTTTCTTGTAAAGAACCGGCTATCAGTGAGAAAATGCTCAGCATCCCTACCATTCCGTAATCACTGTCGTTCAGGATACGGGCAGTAATGATGCCAAATGCCAGATTCAGCACCTGCATGGCCCCATTGTTGATTCCTCCCCAGAGCAATCCTTTGGCCGTTTTTTCTTTTAAAGAGTTTTCGGGCATTCTTGTTTCTTATGGAACAGACGACGCAGACCTCCGTTGTGTATCAACGGAAATCTGCGTGCGTGTGTAAAAATAGAATGAAGGAGAGCAAAGGTTATTTTACTTCGCTTCCTGGTTTTACTTCGTTCAAAGTAGTGGTAACGGACAGTGAGCCGTCAAAGTTTTCTGCGCTGAGAATCATACCTTCGCTAACCAGGCCGTTTTTGAACTGACGAGGAGCTAAGTTGGCGATAAACAGCACTTGCTTGCCTACCAAGTCTTCCGGTTTGTAATGCTGAGCAATACCGCTGACAATGGTACGGTTTTCCAGTCCGTCGGCAATCTTGAATTTCAGCAGCTTCTTCATCTTAGGTACATTTTCGCATTCCAATACAGTGCCTACACGGATGTCGAGTTTTTCAAATTCTTCGAAAGCAATGGTCGGTTTTATTGGATTTGCCTTGTAATTGGCTGCTTCGTTGGCCTTCTTGGTAGCCAGCAATTTATCTACCTGTGCCTGAATAACGTCGTCTTCAATCTTTTCGAACAACAGTTCAGGCTTGTTCAGCTGATGGCCTTCTGTCAGCAAGTCTGTACGTCCCAACTGTTCCCAGTCGAAGCTTTCCATGTTCAGCATCTTGCGTAGTTTTTCAGAACTGAACGGCAGGAACGGTTCAAAAGCAATGGCCAGGTTGGCAACCAACTGCAATGAAATGTTCAGGATGGTAGCCACACGTGCCATGTCGGTCTTAGCCAGTTTCCATGGTTCTGTATCTGCCAGGTATTTGTTTCCGATGCGGGCCAGGTTCATGGCTTCTTTCTGTGCATCGCGGAATTTGAACACGTTCAGCAGTTTTTCTACTTCTTCTTTTACGTCGGCAAATTCCTTCAGTGTTTCACGATCGTAGTCGTTCAATTCACCACAAGCCGGAACCTTTCCATCGAAATATTTGTGAGTCAGTACCAATGCACGGTTTACGAAGTTACCGTATACTGCCACCAGTTCGTTGTTGTTACGAGCCTGGAAATCTTTCCAAGTAAAGTCGTTGTCCTTAGTTTCCGGAGCGTTGGCAGTCAGCACGTAGCGCAATACATCCTGTTTGCCAGGGAAATCCTGCAGGTACTCGTGCAACCATACTGCCCAGTTGCGTGAAGTTGAAATCTTGTCACCTTCCAGGTTCAGGAACTCGTTAGAAGGTACGTTGTCCGGAAGGATGTAACTTCCTTCTGCCTTCAACATGGCCGGGAATACGATGCAGTGGAACACGATGTTATCTTTTCCAATGAAATGAATCAGGCGTGTTTCTGGGTCTTTCCACCATTTCTCCCATGAGTCGGGCAACAATTCTTTTGTATTAGAGATATAGCCGATAGGTGCATCGAACCATACATACAATACTTTTCCTTCTGCACCTTCTACCGGAACTGGAATACCCCAGTCAAGGTCGCGGCTCACGGCACGAGGCTGCAGCCCCATATCCAGCCAGCTCTTGCACTGTCCGTACACATTCGGACGCCATTCCTTGTGATCTTCCAGAATCCATTTGCGCAACCAGCTTTCGTGTTTGTCAAGTGGCAAGTACCAGTGTTTGGTTTCCTTCATGACAGGCTGGCTTCCGCTGATAGCACTTTTCGGGTTAATCAGTTCTGTAGGCGAAAGTGTACTTCCACATTTTTCACACTGGTCACCGTAAGCACCTTCTGCATGGCAGCGAGGGCATTCTCCCGTGATGTAACGGTCAGCTAAGAATGTGTGAGCTTCCTCGTCATAATATTGCATGGAAGTTTTTTCGATAAACTCATGCTTGTCATACAATTTACGGAAGAAGTCAGATGCTAACTGATGGTGAGTAGGTGAAGAGGTACGTCCGTACACATCGAATGAAATACCGAATTCTTTAAAAGAATCCTTAATGAGGGTGTGATAACGGTCCACAATATCCTGTGGGGTTACACCTTCTTTTTTAGCGCGGATAGTGATGGGCACTCCATGTTCATCCGAACCTCCGATAAAGAGCACGTCTTCTTTTTTCAGGCGCAGATAGCGCACGTAAATATCGGCCGGCACATAAACCCCTGCCAGATGGCCGATATGGACCGGACCGTTGGCGTATGGCAGAGCCGATGTAACGGTCGTCCGTTTAAAGTTCTTTTCCATATACGTATATAGTTTATTCTAAGTTGCAACCTTACGATGTGCAAAGATACGATTTATTTGGAAATTATTCTTTTTTGCGGCGTGCGAAGCGAATTTTTCGAGGGTGGTTTGAGATATAATCCGTTTGAGTACTTTTAAATGTAGAATTCAAAGTAAATCTTTGTATGATATTTAGAATAAAACAACTCCTGTCAGTTTGTGAATATTGACAGGAGTTATAAGATAGAGATGTTAAAACGATATTATAAATATATTTCTTCCGTGTAAACTTCTCCAAAACAGTCTGTTACTTCAATCTTTATTTTTTTTGCTGTAATAGAAGGTGTTGCTGAAAAGTAATGATTAGTTCTTGCAGGTTCGTAGTCTGCAACAGCTCTTCTTCCATTTAAATGAGCCAAATAATCAGGATCGTAGGAATAGAATTGTTCCATGTCTCCCATAAATTTCTCATCTTCATACCATCTTATTCGCCAGTTTTTATCCCAGTTCCAGACTTTAGCGACCACAGCATTTGGTCGTTCCATAATACTTCCTTTTGGGTATGTTTTAAATTGCCAGTTACGTTTTTGCCCTGTAGCTTTATAATACCAGGAGATTTTATTTTTGTTTCCTTCAAATACCTGGTATCCGTTAGGTGAACCATCACTACCCGTGTCTCCATTCCACCATGTTCCACAAACAGCGCCTAGATTATGTTCTGTAATACCTGCTCCTAAATCAGTGTTGGAGTTGCGGTGATAATGACCTGAAATAATGGTTGCTTGAAATTTATTCATTACCATTTTTATAAGCTTCTCCCCTCCATCGATGAGTGGATGTTCAGGAGATGGTTTCATGGGAGCGTGCATTGCGATGACTAGTTGCTTATCTTGCTGAAGTACACAGTTAAGCAATAGCTCGAGCCATTTCATCTGATCTTCAAATTCCAATGTCGTCTTATACCGTTTGTTACCAAAGTAATTTATATTATTTAGAATGATATAATACACATCTCCAAGTTGTACTGCATAATATAAAGGGCCGAACTCTGCTTTGTAAATATGAGCAAAATCAGCGTTAGAAGTAATATTCATGTATTTATCAAAATCATGATTTCCTATGACTGGATAAATAGGTATGTTTAATTGTTTTGCGAATTCTTTATAAGACATATTTTGTATATAGACATCCCATGAAATATCTCCTAAGATGATACCTGCAGTCTGAATACCTGAGTATTGAGATAGTGTTTCTTTTATGTCAGGGAGTGTTTCTGAAAAAAAACGTTTGGTATCAGCTTCTGTATCAAGTTGTGTATCGGCCATGGTAATCATGGCAAATCGTTCTGGATCTCCCTGCATTTTTTGTAGGGAGAAATTATACTGTTTCTTGTTTGGATCTATTCGTTGAAAGAATTGTGGAACTCCAGAAGTAAAGTCTGCCACGTATCCTTTAGGCGTTAATAGATATACGAATTCGGCTTTACTATTTAAATCGATAGCATAGTTCCCATTTGAATCTGTGACAGAAAATGAGAAGCCATCAGTGACAATTACTTCTCCTAACGCTTTTCCATCTCCTTTCACTGTTCCTTTGATAATATCTGCTTGTGCAGTAGCACATAGCCAGCAAGCTATTGCGCATAAGATTGTTCTTTCATTTTTCCCACCAAAGTTTTTGTATTAATATTATCTTCTCCTCCCTGTCGTTTAATAGCTTCCTGATAATTTGCGGTATTCAGGGCTTGTTCGTCTTCCGGATAGTAAAAACGAGAAGGGACTTCTCCGGGTGCAGATGGATTACGATTGTCAAGAAGTTGATTTTGTACGGGTAACCCTGTGCGTAAGAAATCGAACCATGCTTCATATCCTACCATAAAGAGAGACATCCATTTTTGCTGCATAATTTGTTCCATTGTATTGTCCGAGTTAAATGCAATTCCGGTTTGTTGCAAATAACTTGTTATTGCATCTTTCTTGTTGTAATATTCAAAAGATAATGTGATGCCATCTTCGTAAAGCTGTTTTGCATTTCCTGCAGCATAGCCTTTTATAACTGCTTCAGCTTGTAGAAACTTGACTTCTGAACAATTCATCAATATTGCACTACATCCGTCTGGAGTATCACGATAATAACCTCCTAACATTGAGACATCAGCTTGTGAATAGCCGATGTTAGTTAAGGTAGTAGATGAACACCCAGAAGGAATTCCTGCGTATTCTTTAATTGCCGTATTTGCGCTATTGGTCGTTGGAGAAAACCAAACTGTGACTCTTTCGTCTCCGTATTGTGTCCACATTCGTTCCATTTCATCGCTCATGCGAGTATATTCAAAGTTACCTGCTCGCATATCATAAATAGGACATTTGTTGGGACTTCCGGCAAGAAATGGAAGTAACATGTTGTCATCATTCGTTTCCATTAAAGGTAAAGACATGATAGAATTGATCTCTGCAGGAATATTCAAGTTTGTGTCATCTATGCGATTCGAAATACGAATCAGATAGCGAAGGCGAAGAGAATTGGCAAGTTTTCTCCATTTTAGTCTGTCTCCTCCATATACGATATCGGCCGGGAGCACATCAATATTTTCTTCCAGTAGTTTATCTGCTTGTTTGAGTAAATCAATTATTCCTCCTTCTGCCGTATAGATATCTTTTTGAGTGTCGTATGAAGGGGTTATGTTTTCTGCTCCAAGGGTCGCTTCAAAAAAAGGAACATCGCCCCACATATCAGTAATTTGTGCGATACAAAATGCTTTTAATATATAAGCAATTCCTTTAGAAGACAAGCAATTGTCACGTTCTGATACCCGAATCATTTCTTGGATGCTATTCAAATATAAATAGTATTGATTCCAAATCCCTTCGTTTGTGCCAAATGCATATTGTTCTACTTCGTTGTAATTGGTGCGGGCTATCTGGTGGGCTAGACCTGGACCGTCACTATAGTTAAACTGACTTTGTACGATATTACGCAATAATGGAGTTAGTAATAAGTCGGCTGTGGCGGTGGTAGGATTGTTGGGGTCTGTATTTATGTTGTCAAAATCAGAGGTACATGAGGTTGTACATACTGTAAGGAATACGATAACTCCGGTTTTGAGGGTATATATAAAATGTTTCATGGATTTTTATTTTTAGAATACGACATTTATGTTAAAGCCAAAACTTCTTGTTGAAGGATATGACATCTCTTCTACTCCAGGAGTTGCACTGGCGCCTTCGTAAGTAATTGCTTCCGGATCTACATAATCCTGGTCTTTTGTCCACATGAACAGGTTTCTGGCAACAAATGAGAGTCCTAAATTTTTAATAGGTGTTTTGCTTAGCCATTTACTGGGAAACTGATAGCCAAGTTTTACTTCACGTAACTTTACATAAGTGGCACTGAAGGTAGATTGAGTCTCATGATAGCGTCTGTATAAGTTACGATAGTAATCCCGCGGGCTTACTTGAATAGTATTTTTTACATATTCTTCTTTTGTTTCATCCCAAATTACTCCATCTATGACCATATCTTCAGGATTTCTATTTTCTGTTTTATCTAAAACTCCTGATTCCATTCCCATTCCGAAAGTTCTTGATACAAATACTCCACCTTGATGCCAGTCAATCAGAAAATCAAGAGAGAAGTTTTTATAAGTAAATTTATTGTAGAATCCCATGATAAAATCTGGATTATAATTACCAAGTTTGACAAGTGTCGGGTCTGCAATAGGTAAACCGGTTGCATCTACAATAATTTCTCCTTTTTCCGTGCGTTTGAATCCTGTTCCATAAAGATTACCCATAGGTTCTCCTTCTTTGGCAATCGCGTAAACTCGTGCATCTTGGTCTGAATAGATTGCCGCCCATGAGTATACATATTGATCATATTCGTCACTGATTTCTTCAACTTTACTTTTATTCATAGAAAAGTTGATAGAACCATCCCATTGGAAACCTGTTTTAGTTTTGATGGGAGTGTATGATAATGTAGCTTCAAATCCATAATTCCGAATGGCGCCAGCATTTATATAACGTGTATCATAACCGGAGGTTGAAGATATCGGAATTTGTACAATCTGATTTTTATTTAACGTGTTGTAATATGTGAAGTCAATTCCCAGGCGGTTATCAAAAATACGAAAATCTGTTCCAATTTCGTATGAATGCATTCTTTCGGGTTTTAGGTCATTATTCGATAGAGTAGACGGCATAGTGACCCCTGATTGAGAGCCGTAAGGATTGCTATATGAGTAGGTATTCTCTAGACGATATGGCTCCGTGTCACTACCGACCTCTGCGTATCCTCCTCGTAAAGACCAGTAGGTGATAGGCTGAGGTAGTTCGAAAATATCACTAAGCACGGCACTGATAGAAGCGGAGGGGTAGAAATACGAATTGTTCCCGGAACCATCCGACCGTGTAAGAGAACTAGACCAGTCATTACGTGCTGTGATATTTAAGAATAGATAGTCATGATAAGAAAGTTGTCCTGTGAAAAGTATACTATTTATACGTTTTTTAGAGTCCTTCTGAATAACAGATACATTAGATGAGGCATTGCCTAGATTATAAACTCCAGGAATAGAAAGTCCGTTAGCAAAAGCATAGTCATACATATTCTTTTGTATCATTGAATTGGCACCTCCCGTAAGGTCTACTCGCCAAATCTCATTGAATGTTTGATTCCATTGTAAAAGAACATCAGTATTCCATTCGGAGAAGAAGACATTTTCACGTTTATAAGCTCCTGTAGGAAAGTTTTTGGTACTATACGCGCGTTTGCTTTGTCGAAGATCATAAAAAAAGTCGATACCGGAACGAGCTGTTAGTTTCAGGTTTGGTAAGAAATCGTAGCTTAAAGAGATATTTCCGAACATACGGTTTTTGTCGTATCCATTGGTATTTTCATACATGGTGAAAATGGATTGTCATTCCATCCAGAGTTAAAGTGGAATTGTTTGGTACCTTCATATCCTCTCTGCCAGTAATCACGCAGGCTGTCAATATTTACTTGACGACCAAACCAGGTGAAGGTATACATAGGGTTTTCAGTTCCATATCCCATACTTGGGCGATTACTGCTCGCTGCATTCATGTAGGTCACACTGGTCTTTGCGGAGAATTTATCAGTAAAATGATAGCCAGCATTTATACTTACTGTATTTCTTCGAAGATCCACATTCGGTAAAACTCCTTGACTGTATAGGTTAGTGTAGGAGATTCGGATGTCGCCTTTATCATTGCTGGCACTTAATGCGATGTTGTTGTAGGTAATACCAGTTTCGAAGAAATCTTTTACGTTGTCAGGATGAGCAATAAGTGGAGTTCCTTGAATGGCTGCTCCATTTCGGGCTGCTACATCACCTCCTCTGTAAATTGTTCCATCTGCTCCGATGGAAGGAGAATCAAATTGAGGTACAAGGCTCCCATCAAGCGGACGTCCCCAACTCATGTCTTGGTGATCTTGAGTTCCATGACCGTTATTTCCGTCCCAGTATTCGAATTCACCGTCTAATCCCTGGCTATAACTGTTTTGATATTTGGGTAAACGGGAAACTTGTTCGAAAGTTGTAGTGGAGTTGACCGCTATTTGGAATTTGTTTTTGTTTTTCCAGATTTTGTGGTAATTAGAACTACTCCATTAGCGGCTCTGGAGCCATATAGAGCTGCGGCATTGGCTCCTTTTAAGACAGAGATACTTTCTATGTCATCTGCATTTAATTCTCCGGCACCATTCCCATAGTCGATTTCTTGGGGGTTCCTGAAAGATTAGAATAGATATTATTGTTAATGGGTACACCGTCTACTACATATAGTGGCTGGTTATTGTTGGATAGTGAGGATTCACCACGTATGACAACTCGTGTAGATGAACCTGCACCAGAGTTTCCTGATATAATCTGTACACCAGAAACTTTTCCTGCTAGTTTATTAAGAACGTTGGCATCGTTGCCTACATTCATGTTATCACCTTCTACAACTTGCTGGGCATATCCAAGTGATTTTTTCTCTCTTTTAATACCCAATGCTGTTACTACAACTTCATCTAGAGCTTGTACATCTTCATGTAGTACAATTGAGACTGGTTCATTTCCGGTCAGTTTTATCTCTTTGGTATCGTATCCGATGAATGAAACTACCAAAGTACTTTTGGTCGGGTCTGATACATTAATGGTAAAATTTCCATCGATGTCTGTAACTGTCCCATTTGTTGTGTTTTTTTGTAGGATTGTTACCCCAGGTAATCCAAATCCACTGTTATCCAAAACCTTACCGACGACTGTACGGCTGTTCCCTTCTTCTGCAAATGTGGATATGCAACAGATTCCAGCTAGTAGCATACTTGCAATCCTTTTGCTTGTAATTTTACCTTCTTCAAAAAACTTTGTTTCCATTTAGCTTGCTTTAATGTGCTTTTAAATTTTGCAGCAAAGGAATAGAAACAATATTTCATAAATGTAAACTCTATTTTAAGAAGGTATTAAGCAATTATTTCATTTTGGTAAATGTATTTTACATAAATGCATATTCACTAAAAAGCTTTTTATGTTTCTCTTGTGCAGAATATACGGCTTTCGGCTGAGAGCTGTATAGTTCAGGTCTGGAAAACATTTGTTTTCAGGAAAGGATACATAAAAAAGAGACTGAGATTTCTCAGAAAATGTAATATCATCAGAAAGGTGTACCTTAACTTGTTCCGATTCTTATTAATAGATATTTTTTAAGACTTAAAAATCAGTCTTTAAAAGTGATGAAGAGAAGAAAAATACATATTTTTGTACTCGAAACTAAAATCCTTAAATAAATAGTATGAGAAAAATCGCTGGTTTTATTTGTTCATGGTTTAGTGTTTCCTTAATCAATATAGATGATAATTTTTAGTATGAGTGTCGTTGATTTCTGCAGAAACGGTTATTTCTTAAGATAAATGTGTAAACTTTAAATTTGATACAATGAGACATCTGATTTTATGTAGTGTGATGTGGTTGTGTGGGCTGATGATGGCCGTAGGCCAGAATGTACCACAAGTGATTCCTGCCTTGCAGCAGTGGAAATCGGCAAAAGGAAAACTGGTACTTCCGGAAACTGGAAAAGTGATTGTTTCTTCGGATGAAGAAAATGAACTGAAAGGAGAGGCCGAGATCCTGGTGCAGGATTTGAAGGAAATGTTTGGTTGGGAGTATAGTGTCGTAGTAGGAAAGAAAGAAAAAGGAGCTGTTTATCTGACTTTGGGTAAGCCGGACAAAACTTTGGGTGAAGAAGGATACCGGATGAATATTCAGGGTGAGGTTACTATTGAGGCACCTACTTCTAAAGGTGTTTTCTGGGGAACGCGTACGTTGCTCCAGATGATTCATAACCAACCGGAGGGATTGATGAAGGGCCGGGCTACGGACTTTCCTTTGTATCCCAACCGAGGATTCATGATTGATGTGGCTCGTAAATTCTTTACGATGGACTACTTGCGTGATTATGTCAAAATTCTTTCGTTCTATAAGTTGAATGAGTTGCAGGTACATTTGAATGACAATGGTTTTGTGGAATTCTTTGGGAATGACTGGAACAAGACGTATGCGGCTTTTCGTCTGGAAAGCGAGCGCTTCCCGGGGTTGACAGCCAAAGATGGTTCTTATACGAAAGAGGAGTTCCGTGATTTCCAGATTATGGCGGCACGTTATGGCATTAACGTGATTCCGGAAATTGACGTGCCGGCTCATTCATTGGCCTTCACACATTATAATCCGCGTCTGGCTGCCGATAATAAGGAATATGGAATGGACCACCTGGATTTGTACAAGCAAGAAGTGTATGATTTTGTAGATACCTTGTTTGATGAATATCTGTCGGGCGAGAATCCCGTGTTCGTAGGACCGGAGGTGCATATCGGTACAGATGAATATAACCGGAAAGAATCAGAACAATTCCGTCACTTTACAAATCATTATCTTGATTTTGTATCGAAATACGGTAAGACTCCGCGTTTGTGGGGAAGCTTGAATGTGATGAAAGGAAATACACCTGTTGATTTGAAGGGCAAAGTGGTGAGTGCATGGAACTATGATTGGATGGATGTGCAGACTTGTCTGGATGCGGGTGCCAAGGTCGTGAATTTGTGTGACGGGCTGTTGTATCTGGTTCCTGCGGCGCATTATTATTATGATTTCTTGAACTATCAGTGGCTGTATGAAAACTGGATGCCGGAGATGATGCGGATGGACGATCCGAAGATGACCGTGCGTCATCCCAACTTCTTGGGTGCGATGCTAGCGGTCTGGAACGACCGTGTGGGTAATGGAATCAGCGAACAGGATGTACATTACCGTACCTTCCCAGGCTTGCAGGTGGTGTGTGAAAAGATGTGGAAAGGTGAAAATGCAGATAAAGTGCCTTTTGAACAGTTCATGGCGCTTTGCGCTACTACTCCTGAGGCTCCGGGTGTAAACTTGTTGGCTAAGGTAGACGAGCAGACCACACTGATTGAAGCAGGAAAAGAAGTGACTTTGTCTGGTACAGAGGTTGTAACTACGGAAGTAGATGAAATAGGCTATCCTTATGCGGTGGAATTTGAATTGTGTCCGGATACGATGCCTAATGTTGATGCCATATTGTTCAAAGGTCCGCATTCAGAATTTGTTTCCAACTGGCAGAATACCGGTAAGTTTGCTTTCCGTCGTGATGGCTATGAGTTTGTGTTCCATGCATATCGTTTGCCTGCCGGACAATGGACAAAGGTGAGAATTGAGGGTGATGTAAAAGGTACTTCTCTGTTTGTGAACGGGCAGCTTCAGGAAAGATTGGAAGGTCGTGTCGGAGAGGTGTATAACGAGAAATGGCAGCGGAAAGATCGCTTCTGGTATCAGGAAACTTTAATTTTCCCCTTGAAACAGTTGGGGGATACCAAAATGGGATTTAAAGGAAAAGTTAGAAATTTAGTATGTATTCCACTTTAATATTGCAAATGATATGATTAGAATTTATCGTTTTTTGATGGTCCTGGGACTTCTGGTATGGATGGCTCAGAATGTATCTTCGCAAAGCAGATACGATAAAGACAAGCTTTATAATGTATTCCCTGCAAAAGTATCAAATAAGGTACTGGGCTATGATAAGGGTTCGTCTGTGATATTGAAATCCTTGAGTAAGGACGACCAGAAACAGCAGTGGAACATTAACGAGTTATCGGGAAGTTTCCGTTTTGTGAATGTATTCGAAGACAAGGCGCTGAGAGCTGACGTAGACCATAAGGCATTGGTCGTTACAGAGGTAAACGGAAGTGATGAGGCGCAGTTGTGGAGTATACAGGAAACCGCAAACGGGGTGAGACTGGTTCCGGCCAATACTCCGTCACTTATGCTGGTATGTCAGAAAGACGGCCGTCTGCAGTTGATGGACAGAAAGAAGGCTGAAACGATGGAAGCTTCTTTGTTCCAGATACGGGTAAGCGCCGTGCCTATGCCCGAAGGAGCTGGTATGGCTGCACGCGAAAAAGTGTACTGGGAAGATGAAACTCGCTTTGAAGAAAATAAGGAAGTAGGTCATGCCACGTATATGCCTTATCCTTCAGAGAAAGATATGTTGGCAGACAAGGCTTTCTATGACCGCCCTTGGGAGGAAGTACATAACTCTGCCTATATGCTGCTGAACGGTACATGGGCTTTCCATTGGGTGTCAGAACCCTCACAACGTCCGCTGGATTTTTATAAGGAAGATTTCGATGTATCGGGATGGGATCGCATTCCTGTGCCGTCTAACTGGGAAATGCAGGGGTATGACCGTCCGATTTATGCCAATGTAGAATTCCCGCATGCCAACACACCGCCTTATATTCAGGCACGTAAAGGCTTTAACGATGGCGGAAAGAACTATGGTATCAATCCGGTAGGTTCGTATGTACGTACGTTTAATTTGCCGGAAGGCTGGGATGGGAAACGTACTTTCATTCATTTTGGTGGTATTTACAGTGCTGCTTTTGTGTATCTCAACGGAAAATATGTGGGCTATTCACAAGGAGCAAACAATGTAGCTGAGTTTGATGTGACCAAGTACCTGAAGCCGGGTGAAAACCGTCTGGCCGTGCAGGTATTCCGCTGGTCCGACGGTTCTTATCTGGAATGTCAGGATATGTTCCGTATGAGTGGTATCTTCCGTGATGTATATTTATATAATGTACCGAAAGTAAGTGTACGCGATCATTACATTACCTGCCTATTGGATAAGGATAAGAACTATAAGAGTGGAACCATGAATGTGAAGCTGTCTTTGGACAACCGTGACAAACTGAAGGGTACCAAGAATCTGCTGGTGCGTCTGTTAGATCCGGAAGGCCGTAAGGTAGCCGAATCGGAAGTAGCTGTGAAATACGCTCCTTCTTCTCCGGTAAGTACGGCTAATGTGTCATTCGATTTGACAGATTTGTCTTTGTGGACTGCTGAAACTCCTACATTGTACACCGTACAAGTGATACAGCGTCAGGGAGGAAAAGATGAAATGGCTTTCTCTACGAAGTACGGTTTCCGTGACATAGAGGTGAAAGGCTCATTACTTTACTTGAATGGCAAACGAGTGTTCTTTAAAGGAACCAACCGTCATGATACGCATCCGATGTATGGGCGTGCGGTGACTACAGAGTCTATGTTGTGGGATGTGCTGACCATGAAGCGGAACAACATCAATACGATTCGTACGTCGCATTATCCGAATGCCGCTAAAATGTATGCCATGTTTGATTACTATGGCCTGTACACGATGGATGAGGCTGACTTGGAAAACCATGCCAACCAGTCTATCAGTGACATGCCTTCCTGGATACCTTCGTTTGTAGACCGTATTGACCGGATGGTATTGAGAGACCGTAATCATCCGAGTGTGATTTTCTGGAGTCTGGGCAATGAAGCCGGAGGAGGAGCGAACTTCCGTGATTGCTATGACGCGGCCAAGAAACTGGACAGCCGTCCGGTTCATTATGAAGGAACACGTGATGGAAAGTCATACGGTGGCAACCGCTTCAGTGATTTCTATTCCAAGATGTATCCCAGCATGGACTGGATGGATGAGCATGTCAGTGCGTTCGATAAACCGCTGTTTGTGTGTGAGTATGCCCATGCCATGGGAAATGCCATCGGTAACTTGAAAGAATACTGGGAAAGCATTGAGAGTAGTACGGCTACTATCGGTGGGGCTATCTGGGACTGGGTGGACCAGGCTATTTATGAGCCTCATGAAATGAAGAAAGGCATTTATCGTCTGCATACAGGATATGACTTCCCTGGTCCGCATCAGGGTAACTTCTGTTCCAACGGTATCGTACCGGCTACACGTGAAGAATCTCCGAAACTGAAAGAGGTGAAAGCCATCTATCAGTATGTGGCCTTTAAGTGTGTAGGTACGGATGCTTCTCATAATATGGTCAATATACAGGTACGTAACAAGTATGCATTCTTGTCATTGAAAGACTTCGATTTGAAGTGGGAAAGCGTGAAGAATGGAGTGATTGTAGGAGCTGACAGCTTGAAACTGGAAAATATCCTTCCGGGAGATTCTACGGTGCTGCATCTGAAACTGTCAGGAGTTAATTTGGCGGATGCCAAGAAGGCAGGTGATGAAGTGATGATTAATCTTCATGTACGCATGTTAGCACCTACTGTATGGGCAGAGGCTGGACATGAAGTCGCAGCCTGCCAGTTTGAATTGCAGAAGAGAGCTGATTTGCCGCGACTGACATTTAAGAAAAAGAAAAATGAATGGACCATTCAGGAAACCGATAAACTGTTGATGCTTTATAACAAGCACCTCCGTGCAGCCTTCGATAAAGGAACCGGACAAATGGTACAATTGAACATGTCTGGAAAGGAAATCATCAGCCACAATGGCGGTTTCTTGTATGATAATCACCGCTGGATTGAGAATGACTTGTTTAAGGAAGTTGCTAACGGACTGGATGCAGCCGGTACGTGTGAGGTAAGTGTGGATAAAGGAATTGTACAGGTAAGTACCTCTCGTGGCGGTTCTTTGTGTGCAACCAACATTGTGTACACATTTATGCCGAATGGAGTAATAGACATGGATGTACGTTTCTCTCCTCAGACTGCGAACTTACGTCGCTGTGGATTGGTTTGCCTGCTGGATTCTACTTTGACTCAGGTAGACTATTATGCACATGGTCCTTGGGAAAACTATGTTGACCGTAAGGATGCATGTCCTGTGGGACGTTACACACTGGATGCAAATGATACTGGCAAGTATGTGAAACCTCAGTCTATGGGCAATCGGGAAGGTTTGCGTAGCATGGACTTGAAGGATGCTTCAGGAAAGGGTATCCGTATCCAGACACAGGGCAATGTTTCTTTCTCTGCTTTACGTTATACGGATGAAGACTTGATGAATACCAAACATACTTGGGAATTGCAGCCACGTCCATACGTAGTGCTTCACCTGGATGCAGCTTTGCGTGGAATAGGAAATGCAAGTTGTGGTCCGGAAACCATGCTGAAGTACCAGATTCCGCAGAAACCGATGAGCTATAAGCTTCGTATATCTGCTTTGTAACCAAATAACCTAAATAGACTTATGAATAAATTTTACCCCGTTGCCGGTATGGTTGCTTTATCGGCCGTAACTACAGCCTGTCAGCAGGCTGATAAGCAAGAGAAGAAGCAATACAACATTGTGTATATCATGACCGATGACCATACGGCACAGATGATGAGCTGTTATGATACGCGCTACATGGAAACTCCCAATTTGGACCGCATTGCCAATGAGGGAGTGCGCTTCACGAACAGTTTTGTGGCAAACTCGTTGAGTGGTCCCAGTCGTGCCTGTATGATTACAGGCAAGCATTCTTGTGGCAACAAGTTCTATGATAATACTACTTGTGTGTTCGACAGTGCACAGCAAACTTTCCCGAAACTGTTGCAGAAAGCTGGTTATCAGACGGCGATTATCGGAAAGTGGCATCTGGAAAGTCTGCCTTCAGGGTTTGATTACTGGCAGATTGTGCCAGGGCAGGGGGATTACTATAATCCGAACTTCATTACGCAACAGAATGATACCATTCAGAAGCACGGTTACATAACCAACATCATTACCGATGATGCCATCGATTGGATGGAACACAAGCGTGATGACAAGAAGCCGTTCTGCTTGTTCATTCACCACAAGGCTATCCATCGCAACTGGATGGCGGATACTTGTAATCTGGCCTTGTATGAAGACAAAACCTTCCCTTTGCCGGATAACTTCTTTGATGACTATGAGGGACGTGAAGCGGCTGCCGCCCAGGAAATGAGTATCGTGAAGGACATGGATATGATTTATGACCTGAAGATGCTTCGTCCGGACAAGAACTCTCGTTTGAAGACATTGTATGAAAGTTTCCTTGGCCGAATGGATAGTGCTCAGCGTGCAGCATGGGAGAAGTTCTATGGTCCTATTATCGAAGATTTCTACAAGAAAAATCCTCAAGGAAAGGATTTGGCCAACTGGAAGTTCCAGCGTTACATGCGTGACTATATGAAGACGGTGAAGTCGTTGGATGACAATGTAGGCCGCGTATTGGACTATCTGAAGGAAAAAGGATTACTGGAGAATACGCTGGTAGTGTATACTTCCGACCAGGGATTCTATATGGGAGAACACGGTTGGTTCGACAAGCGTTTCATGTATGAAGAATCCATGCGTACTCCGCTGATTATGCGTTTGCCGGACGGGTTCACTCGTCGGGGAGACATTACTGAAATGGTACAGAACATTGACTATGGACCTACTTTCCTGGATTTGGCAGGAGTAGAAATTCCGTCTGATATGCACGGAGTATCTTTGTTGCCGTTGCTGAAAGGTGAACACCCGAAAGACTGGCGCAAGGCTTTGTACTATCATTTCTATGAATACCCGGCAGAGCACATGGTGAAACGCCATTATGGAGTGCGTACAGACCGTTATAAACTGATTCATTTCTATAATGACATTGATACATGGGAATTGTACGACTTGCAGGCAGATCCGCACGAAATGCACAATCTGTACGGACAGAAGGAGTATGAGGCAGTGGTTGATGAGTTGAAGGCAGAAATGCTGAAACTGCAGGAACAATATGATGACCCCGTGCGTTTCTCGCCGGAACGGGATAAGGAATAATTTGTAAGAAGGTAGTTATAAATGAAAAATGTCCGGAAGGCTTTAGTGAGCAGTCCGGACATTTTTTTGTGGTATGTTATAGAAATTTAGCTTCATTCTCAGCAGCTATTTTCTTAATTGCTTGTTGCGAGGCGATGAAACCGCCTCCGAGTACGCGGTTCCCTTCGTAGAACACTGCCGACTGGCCGGGAGTGATAGCGGAAGCCTCTTGCTCAAACCGGATTAATAGTTGCCCGTTGTCCAGCAGAATTGCACGGCAGGGAATTGAGCGGCTGCGGTAGCGGATACGTACCGAAAGCTCCTTGCAGTTGAGTAACTCTTCCAGGCTGGCCACGTTATAGTCTTCCACTAACATGTAGTAAGTTTTGAGCTGGTCGGCATCTCCTAACATGACCGTATTCTTGGCCGGATTGATTTTCAGCACATACGCCGGTTTACCTAAAGCAATCTCCAGGCCTTTTCGCTGGCCGATGGTGTAGTAGGCAAACCCCTTGTGCTGCCCCAGTTTCAGGCCTTTGCTGTCCACAAACCATCCCGGACCGATTCTCTCATCAATGTCGGGGCAATGCTCTTTCAGGAATTCCCGGTAATCTTTTTCGATGAAACAGATTTCCATGCTTTCTCCTCCGCGTGCTTTGGCTTCAAAACCTTTGGATGCCAAATAATCGCGCACGCTGTTTTTGGTCATTCCTCCTAAGGGAAACATCATGCGTTTCAGAATCTCTTGTGGAAGTTTCCACAAGAAGTAGGACTGGTCCTTCAGCGGGTCGTCTCCGGTCAGGATGTAACGATAACCGTTGAGGTCTTTCAGTTGACAGTAATGCCCCGTAGCAATCCAGGCACAGTTACACTTGTCTGCCCATTCACACAGAATCCGTTCCTTAAATAAAGGATTGCACATGACACAGGGGTTGGGAGTGCGTCCGCGCATGTATTCGTCAATGAAGTATTGCACGATGACCTGCCGGAACTCCGTACGGACATCGGCCACGTGGTGTTCGATACCTAAACGTGCCGCCAGCTCCTGAGCTTCTATGACTTCATTGGGCTGATCATTCCCGGGAGTGAAATGAGAGGCCACGTCCCAGGTACGCATCGTGACACCTACCACCTCATACCCTTGTTCCTGAAGCATGATGCAGGCAGCCGAACTGTCTATCCCGCCACTCATGCCAACCAGTACCCGTTTTTCTCTTTCTTTCATGTAAACAAGTTTTGTGTTAAAAGAATAATTCCGGCTGACGGCGGGCACTGAACTTCTCGTGAAGGATGGCAGCAAACGGGGTACTGAACTCGCGGGCTTCGTTCGGACAGCATTTCACGCAGGCACAGCATTTGATACACTTGTGAATATCTGTTTCAATGGAGCTCTGGTCTTCACTGAAATGGATGGCATGTGTGGGGCAGACTTCAATACATTCTCCACAAGCAAAACAGCCGTCTGTGCAAGTCGGGCAGGCGGGGGCACCGGGTGTCAGTTGTTTGTAGGGGAAATTTTCCTTTTTACCGTTAATTCTGTGATGGGGGTTCCGGCAGCTTTCAGTTTTTCCCATTTTTCCAGACTGCTTTTTTCCAAACTCACGGGCCTGTTGCAAATTCATCTGCATCCGGACGTCCGGCAGCAATGGGAAGTTCCGGTGTACTAAAACTATGTTCCCCGATGAACGCACCTGCAGTGAGAGGTACAAAACCGAGTTGGACAGCGGTGTCACGGAGCTCCAGTAAGGCATCCTCGTAATCACGGTTGCCATATACCACGACAAGGATGGCGGGTGAACCGTTGCCTTTGAGTCGTTGCAGACGTTGGAGTGCCGTAGCGGCTACACGGCCACCGTATACCGGAACGGCGATGACGCACAGTTCTCCGTTCATCTCGATAGGGGAGGTTTGTTCATCCAGAGTCAGGTCTGTTTCCATTCTTCTTCCCATGCCGATACCTTCTCCGATAGCTCGTACAATTTTGGCCGAGGTATGTGTGGGTGAGAAGAATATCAGGCGGGTACCATTGAGTTGGGTTGTTGCTGATGTCATAAGCTTATTCTAATAGGTTTTGTAGTAGACAAAAATACAATATATAAACGAAAATCGGGATTCTTCATCGGGGATTCTTCTTTTATTCGTACTTTTGTGGTCATACTTTTAAAGAATTTATGGAAGAACAATTTGACATACGCGATTATAAACCAACCGGAAAAGAGCGTGATTTTGAGAATGCTCTTCGTCCGCTTCAATTCGAAGATTTCAGCGGACAAGATAAGGTGGTGGATAACTTGCGCATCTTTGTAAAAGCAGCGAGACTTCGTGCAGAAGCGCTTGACCATGTCTTGTTGCATGGCCCTCCCGGATTAGGTAAGACCACACTGAGCAACATTATTGCCAATGAATTAGGGGTGGGATTTAAAGTGACTTCAGGACCGGTGCTCGACAAACCAGGTGATTTGGCCGGAGTACTGACCAGCCTGGAACCGAACGATGTGCTGTTTATTGATGAGATTCACCGTCTGAGTCCGGTAGTGGAAGAATACCTCTATTCTGCCATGGAAGACTATCGCATCGACATCATGATTGACAAGGGGCCTTCTGCCCGCAGCATACAGATTGATCTGAATCCGTTTACGTTGGTGGGAGCCACTACACGCAGTGGTTTACTTACAGCCCCGCTTCGTGCCCGCTTCGGCATCAACCTGCACCTGGAGTATTATGATGATTCAGTACTTTCACGCATCATCCTGCGCTCTGCACGCATCTTGGATGTGCCGTGTGATGCAGATGCGGCAGGAGAGATAGCTTCCCGTAGCCGTGGTACCCCCCGTATAGCCAATGCTTTGTTGCGACGTGTGCGCGACTTTGCACAGGTGAAAGGTTCGGGAAGAATTGATTTGGAGATTGCCCGTTTTGCACTGGAGGCCCTGAACATTGACCAGTATGGTCTGGATGAGATAGACAACAAGATTCTGTGCACGATTATAGACAAGTTCAAGGGAGGTCCTGTGGGACTGACCACTATTGCTACAGCTTTGGGTGAAGATCCGGGCACGCTGGAAGAAGTGTACGAACCCTTCCTGATAAAAGAAGGCTTCCTGAAGCGTACCCCCAGAGGACGCGAGGTGACAGAGCTGGCATATAAACATTTAGGAAAAAGTAAATACAATAGCGAAAGAACGCTGTTTGATTGATAAACATTATGGCCGGAATAAAATCTTTGGCAAAGGATACTGCCATTTATGGACTGAGCAGTATCGTAGGACGTTTTTTGAATTATTTGTTGGTTCCTCTCTACACGGCAGTACTTCCTGCTGCTTCCGGAGGATATGGAGTAGTGTCGAATGTATATGCCTATACGGCACTGATTTTAGTGTTGCTGACCTTTGGTATGGAAACGGGATTTTTCCGTTTTGCCAATAAGTCGGACGAGGATGCGCAGAAGGTATATGCCAATTCCCTGTTATTTGTGGGAGGACTCTCGCTGCTGTTTGTGGTGTTGTGTATGGCCTTTTTGCATCCGCTCTCAGCCTTATTGGAGTATCCGGACCATCCTGACTATATTGCCATGATGGTGTGTGTGGTGGCTCTTGATTCCTTCCAATGTATTCCTTTCGCCTACCTGCGTTATAAGAAGCGGCCTGTCAAGTTTGCGGCCATCAAGTTGCTGAACATTATAGGAAACATTCTGCTGAATCTTTTCTTCTTGCTGGTTTGTCCGTGGCTCGATGTCCATGCGCACGAAACCGTCAGCTGGTTCTATAACTCCGATTATCTGGTGGGATATATTTTCGTGTCCAACCTGATTATGTCGGCCTTGCAGATGTTCTTCTTCATACCCGAGCTGCGCGGTGTGTCCTACCGTATGGATAAGGTGTTGATGAAGCGCATGATTAACTACTCTTTCCCCATTCTGATATTCGGGCTGGTCGGTATCCTCAATCAGACGGTCGACAAGATGATTTATCCCTATCTGTTCGATGACCGTTCAGAAGGATTGGTACAGCTGGGTATTTACAGCGCCACCAGTAAGGTAGCCTTAGTCATGGCCATGTTTACCCAAGCTTTCCGTTATGCCTACGAACCCTTTGTCTTCGGCAAAAATAAAGATGCCGACAGCAAGAAGATGTATTCTTCTGCCATGAAGTACTTCTTTATCTTTTCTCTTTTGGCATTCTTGGCCGTGATGGGCTACATGGACATCCTGAAGTACATGGTAGCCTCCGACTACTGGGAAGGACTGAGCGTAGTAGCTATCGTGATGCTGGCTGAGATAATCAAAGGTATCTATTTCAACCTTTCTTTCTGGTATAAGCTGACGGATGAAACCTATTGGGGAGCTTACTTCTCTCTTATCGGATGTGCCGTGATTTTAGGTCTGAACATCTGGCTGGTACCCACTTATGGTTATGTAGCTTCGGCTTGGGCATCTGTAGCCGGATATGGCGTGATTACCCTGTTGTCTTATTTCATCGGACAGAAAAAATACCCTGTGGCTTATCCGTTGAAGCGGATGACCACCTACCTGATTTTGGCCTTGGTGCTTTATGTCTTGTCGCAAGAAACACCCATCGCCAATCTTTGGTTACGTTTAAGCTACCGTACCTTATTAATATTGGTTTTTGTGGCATTTATTATCAAAAAAGATTTACCTTTAAGGAGTCTTCCATTTGTCAACCGTTTCTTTAAATAAGAAATGTGGGGTGGGGCATATAGGCTGAATTGTAATTTATAAATCGGATAAGTATGGAACTAGGGAACAAGAGGAAATTCCTCCTTCGTAAATTCTTCAATGAGTATCTGGACTTGAACCGGAGTAAGGAAGATGAGCAGCTGACGGTAGATGCCATCCGCAGTGGGGTCGAGTTTAAAGGAACCAACCTTTGGGTCCTGATTTTTGCTACCTTTATCGCTTCATTGGGACTGAATGTCAATTCTACGGCGGTCATTATTGGTGCCATGTTGATTTCTCCTTTGATGGGACCTATCATGGGAGTGGGACTTTCTATCGGGCTGAACGATTTTGAGCTGATGAAACGCTCACTGAAAAGTTACTTGGTAGCTACGCTGTTCAGTGTGACGACCGCCACAATTTATTTTTCTTTTACTCCGCTGGATGAAGTTCAGTCGGAATTGCTGGCACGTACCTCGCCTACCATATACGATGTGTTCATAGCCTTGGTGGGTGGTCTGGCCGGTATTGTGGCATTGGCCACGAAGGAAAAGGGAAATGTAATACCGGGTGTAGCCATTGCTACAGCCTTGATGCCCCCGTTGTGTACGGCCGGTTTCGGCATTGCCACAGGTAATCTGCTGTATTTCTTAGGTGCCTTCTATTTGTATTTTATCAACTCCGTTTTCATTAGTCTGGCTACTTACATCGGGGTGCGGGTGATGCACTTCCAGCGCAAGCAGTTTGTGGATAAAGCTCGTGAAAAGCTGGTAAAACGTTATATCATCTGGATAACCATCGGTACGATGTGTCCGGCAGTCTACCTTACTTATAATATCGTGCGGGAAACCTTCTACCAGTCTGCAGCCAATCATTTCATTGCAGAAGAACTGCAGTTCCCTGACTCTCAGATTTTAAGTCGGGAAATCTCCTACGACAAGCGTGAAATAAAAGTCGTGTTTGTGGGAAAGGAAGTTTCAAAAGACCAGATTGCGGCCGCCCAGCATCGCCTGGCAGATTATAATCTGGCGAAAACCAATCTGGTAGTATTCCAAGGAATGGGTGACGGCAGTGCGGTAGACATCAGCAACATCAAGTCGATGGTGATGGAAGATTTCTATCGGAACAGTGAAAAACGCTTGAAGGAGCAGGATGAGGAAATCAATACCTTGCATAAGCAGTTGGCTGACTTTTCCGGTTCAGACTGGATGGGTAAGCAGTTAGGGCAGGAATTAAAAGTCTTGTTCCCCGAAATCAAAACTCTTTCCGTTTCAAAGAGTCTTCGTCTGTCGGTTGACAGTTCCCGGATAGACACCTTGACATACGCCATTATTGATTGTCAGCGGGTGCCTGATTCAAAGAGCCGTGACAAAATTGTGAAATGGCTGAAAGCAAAGACGGGAGATGCTCATTTACAGCTGATTGTGGAGTGATTTTAAAACGAAAGTACATTTCAAATAAAACGCCTAAGCGTTTGATTCAAAACTCTTAGGCGTTTCAATGAAAACGCTTAGGTATTTTAGTTCGAATGCCTAAGCGTTTTTTAGTTGCTAAAAATTAACCTATTTCACTTTCTGTGTGCAGCGGATGGCAGTGACTTCCTGAGCCTGTGGATTCGTGGCTTTCCTGGTACAGTAATCGAATTCTGCCGACTTTTCTCCGCTGAAAGAATTCCATTTCAGTTTCAGTTTGACGGTTTCTCCCTGCGTATCGGGCAGTTCATCCAGTTTGAAAGCAACCAGTGCATCTCCCATTTTACCCTCTGTATCACCAAAAGCATTGTGGCGGAATTCTACCTCATAAGAATTGTCCGGATTCTGTGTACTAATCAGGTTGACGAAATGTGATTGTCCGTTACCCCAGCGAGTGGCAAACCGGAGTGTCAGGTATCCATCTTCCGCAATGGTTACCCAGTCATTCAGTATTTCTACCGGGTCGTTTCCATACGTACGATTATTTTCCTCTTCTCCCAAATTAGGAGCCATCGGTTTGGTCAGTATACTGTCTATCCAGTTGATGAATACAGCTTTGTCATACTCCTGAGGAGCTGCGTCAGCCAATTCAATATTGGCCAGTGCTCTTACTTCCTTCTCGCCAAAGGGAGAAGTTGTCATATTTACCGGACGCAAGGTTGTGCTGTCATCCAGTTGTAGATACGGTGTATTGTCTGCACTCTGTTTTACAGTGACAAGCGCATTGGCGTAATAGTGTGAAAGAGAAAGGTTGTTATCGTCATCGTCCAGACACGATTGAACCCCCATAGATAAACACATAGCTGTCAGGATGAAGAATCCTTTGCGAATGAATGATTGAGCTTTCATAATACATTATTTTTTAAGTTTACCTTCTTTTTGTTGTTTGTACATAAAATGCTTGAAGTGGGTAATTCCTGCATGTAAAATGGTTAAATGGTGTTTCATTTTTCGCAAAGGCACAAAAAAGCAGTCAGTCGTAAATAGTTTATGCTTTTGCGACAAAAATTAAGTTTTCTAACTTTAAACCTTTTACTTACAAATCATAAAATAAAGTCATACGTTGTTGATGTAATCTATTATTTATTATAAAATGCTCTTTTTTATGTATTCTATCGTGGCGCTCATAATTTATTTGTACTTTTACATCGAAAGGATGTCTTTTATGGAAAAAAAATGATTAATAGGCTGAAGATTGCATTTGTCGAAGAAAAAAGTAGTAAGTGGTTGGCATAACAATTAGGAAAAGACAGAGCTACAGTTTCCCAATGGGGGATGAATACCATGTAGCCAGACATAAGAAACCTTCTATGTATAGCAGGGGCTTTGAATATTGATGCAGGTAGACTACTCAACCAAAAACATTTGAACAATGAAGGAAATAGATATTATCCAACAGATAAAACTTGGTGAGGTCAGTAAGGTGCTGTTCAATGCTGACTCTGACATCAAACCTATCTACTTTGACGGCAACTCTGACACAAGACGTCTTAAAATAACGAACAAACAGAGGGATATAGTAAATTTCTGTAGTGTGCCACGTAGCAGCAAAGAAATCTTTGAAAGGGCAGGTGTGACATACATAGTAAGAATATTCAGACATACATTATGTCACTTATCGAGTCTGGCTATCTCGAGATGACCAATCCAGAGCATTCTAATGCCAGTAATCAAAAATATAGGAGAAGTAAAAAATGAACTCATATATATTCACCAGCAAGAACGGCAACACACTGATATGCGAATTTGAAAGAGTTCTTGATTTCATTACAAACAAAGACAAATTGTACAATAATCTCTAAAAACACAACGATATGGAATACGGAATAGTTTATCTTCTGACAAACCCTGTAATGCCAGGACTTGTAAAAATAGGCATGACCACACAGGAAGACATTGATAAACGGATGAAAGAACTATATACCACAGGAGTTCCTGTTCCGTTTGAGTGTAAATTTGCGTGCAAGGTTAAGAAAAGTGATTGTCTCAAAATTGAAAAAGCCCTTCATAAAGCCTTTGACCCTCAGCGCATCAATCAGAATCGTGAGTTCTTCCGTATCAACGTGGATCAGGCACAAGCAATTCTCGAACTTTTCCATCATGAAGATGTAACGGAAGAAGTAACTGATGAGATACAAAACGATCTCACTGATGAGGACAAAGTTGCCAGCACAAAAGCACATGCAAAACGTCCACCGCTCAATTTCTATGAGATGGGATTGCAGAAAGGTGATGTCCTCATCTGGAAAGATGATCCATCAATTTCTGTCACCATTCTTTCAGAGCGTAAAGTGTGTTATCAAGGAGAAGAAACTTCTATTAGTGCTCTTTCTGCTAAGCTAAAAGGCTACAAAGTCAAACATATACAGCCTACGCCACACTGGCTTTTCAACGACCGTCTTCTAAGTGAGGTCTATGACGAAACATATCCATTTGAAGAGTGAAAACATACTATAGGCTGTTTTTAAGCCTGCTCAAGAGTATGCCAAAAGCAGAAGAGAATACTCTAAATGATTACGAACAAGAGGAATTGGTATTCATGTAGATATTACCATGTACAGGAAAGTGAAACCTTCATTAGATTACCTTTGTGCTTTTACAATTTTGGGGTTAGTTGTTACTATGTTGCTATTGTTTAACTGGTGAAACAATAGTGAAACAAATGCCTTAAAAAGAATAGAAAGATATAGGAGTAACAGCTTGGAATCAGGAGGTTGGATACGAAAAAAGGCTCTATTTCGTTAGAAATGAGCCTTTTATTTGTGGACCAGCCAGGACTTGAACCTGGGACCTCCAGATTATGAGTCTGTTGCTCTAACCAACTGAGCTACAAGTCCGACATTTCAGAAGAATTTGTTTGGAAATGCGTTGCAAAAGTAATGGTTTGAGTTGAAATCTGCAATATCTGGTTAGAAAAAAATGATAAAAAAAACTAATGGAACAGATGCTTGCAATATATGTTGTATTTTTGCCGACATTAATAATTAATTATCAGACGTATGTCACACAACACACAAGATTCTCGTTTTAAGGGGTTAACCGACCAGGAAGTTCTTCAAAATCGTCAAAAATATGGGATGAATCTGCTGACTCCTCCCAAACGTCCGTCAATCTGGAAACTGTATCTGGAGAAGTTTCAGGATCCGGTTATCAAAGTGCTGCTTGTTGCGGCAGCTTTTTCTCTGTTGATTTCAATCATTGAGAGTGAATATGCGGAAACAATCGGTATATTCTTTGCTATTTTCTTAGCGACTGGTATTGGGTTCTATTTTGAATATGATGCCAATAAGAAGTTTGATTTGCTGAATGCTGTAGGGGAGGAGACTCCGGTTATGGTGATTCGAAATGGAAAGGTGCATGAGATTCCTAAGAAAGATATTGTAGTAGGAGATGTGGTGATATTGAATACCGGTGATGAGATTCCGGCAGACGGGGTATTGCTGGAAGCGGTATCATTGCAAGTAAATGAATCAAGCCTGACCGGGGAATTGATGGTGAACAAAACAACGGATGAGGCTCATTTCGATGAAGAAGCTACTTATCCGTCTAATTCCGTAATGCGTGGAACGACAGTGACGGATGGTCACGGAGTGATGTGCGTAGAAAGAGTAGGGGATGCTACTGAAATTGGTAAGGTAGCTCGACAGGCTACAGAACAGAGTCAGGAACAGACTCCGTTGAATTTACAGTTGACTAAATTGGCCAATCTGATAGGAAAGGTGGGTTTTACAATTGCGACACTGACCTTCGTAATCTTTACCGCGAAAGATTTGTATGCGTATTTGAGTGTGACGGCTGTGACCGACTGGCATCAGTGGCTTGAAATAGCACGCATCGTGTTGAAGTATTTTATGATGGCTGTCACCTTGATTGTGGTAGCGGTACCGGAAGGATTGCCTATGAGTGTGACCTTGAGTCTGGCATTGAATATGCGCCGTATGTTGAAAACGAACAACCTGGTTCGTAAGATGCATGCATGCGAAACAATGGGAGCCATTACGGTGATTTGTACGGATAAGACAGGTACACTGACACAGAACCTGATGCAGGTGTATGATGCCAAGTTGGATGAATCTCAGAAGAACCTGATAGCAGAGGGTATAGCAACTAACTCTACTGCTTTCCTGGAAGAGAAAGAGGGAGAAGGTAAGCCGTCCGGAGTAGGAAACCCCACGGAAGTGGCTCTTTTGCTTTGGTTGAATGAGCAGGGAATGGATTACATCTCATTGAGAAATCAGGCGAAGACGGTAAATCAGCTTACTTTCTCTACGGAAAGAAAATATATGGCTACGCTGGTCGATTCTTCTGTCTTGAACGCACGTGTGCTTTATGTGAAGGGGGCTCCTGAGATTGTGATGGGAAAATGTAACCTGGAAGAAAGCCAGGTTAAGCAATATAATGAACAGCTTTTGGCTTACCAGAATCAGGCTATGCGTACATTGGGAGTGGCTTATAAGGTAATTCCTGAAAATAGCAGTACGGATTGTGCGGAACTGGTGAAGGAAGGCGGATTGACATTCATGGGAATTTTTGCGATCAGTGACCCGATTCGTCCGGATGTGCCTGATGCGGTGAAGAAATGTCAGTCGGCTGGTATCCGTGTGAAGATTGTAACGGGAGATACTCCGGGAACAGCAACAGAAATCGCACGACAAATCGGGCTGTGGACATCGGAAGATACGGAACGGAACCGCATTACCGGAGTGGAGTTTGCTGCCTTGAGCGATGAAGAAGCTTTGGAAAGAGTGGTCGATTTGAAGGTGATGAGCCGTGCACGTCCGATGGATAAGCAACGTCTGGTACAGTTGCTCCAGCAAAAAGGTGAAGTAGTAGCAGTGACTGGTGACGGAACAAATGACGCACCGGCATTGAATCATGCACAGGTGGGTTTGTCAATGGGAACAGGTACTTCTGTGGCGAAAGAGGCCAGTGATATTACGTTGTTGGATGACTCCTTCCATAGCATTGCTACTGCAGTGATGTGGGGACGTTCGTTATATAAGAATATCCAGCGCTTTATTGTGTTCCAGCTGACCATCAATGTGGTAGCTTTGCTGAGCGTGTTGCTGGGTGCCTTTTTAGGTACGGAACTTCCGCTGACGGTTACTCAAATGCTATGGGTGAACCTGATTATGGATACGTTTGCAGCGATGGCGTTGGCGTCTATTGCACCGAGCATGGATGTAATGAATGAAAAACCTCGCAAGCGTACTGATTTTATCATATCTCCTGCCATGCGGAACAATATATTCGGTGTGGGTGCCGGATTCTTGATTGTACTGATGGGGCTGCTGGCTTTCTTTAAGAACATGCCTGGCGGTATGGATGTGCATCATCTGACTGTCTTCTTTACGATTTTTGTCATGCTGCAGTTCTGGAACCTGTTTAATGCCAGTGTATTTGGTACGAATCATTCTATCTTTAAAGATGCCGGTCATGCGATGGGTATGTTAGGAGTGGCATTGATTATTCTGGTTGGCCAGTTCATTATTGTTTCTTTTGGTGGCAAGGTCTTCCGTACAGAGCCTTTGCCTGTATTGGAATGGGCTTATATTATAGCCGGTACTTCTGTGGTACTTTGGATTGGTGAGATTTGGCGAGGAGTTAAACGGATGATGAAAAAATGAACCGGATTAAAAATATTATATTTGATTTAGGCGGTGTACTTCTTGACTTGGATGTACACCGTTGTTTAGAGCGTTTGGAGAATATCGGACTGCATGAAGTGCGTCAGTGGATGACCGGAACGAATGAAAAAGGTTTCTTTAAAGAATATGAGTGTGGCACATTGACCACGGAGCAGTTCCGGAACCGGATTCGCGAAGAGGTGGGTCGTGAACTTCCAGACGAGGAGATTGACCGGATATGGAACAGCATGTTAAAGGAAATTCCGGATTATAAGTTTGAATTATTGCTGAAGCTAAAGGAAAACTATAATTTATATTTGCTGAGTAATACGAATGACTTGCATTGGAAAGAGTGTGCAGGTAAGTTTACTTATAAAGGTATGCCGATGCTTGATTGCTTTACGCAGGTATTTCTTTCGTACCGGATGCATCTGGCAAAACCCGATGTAGAAATCTTTCAGGATGTGCTGAAAGAGGCAGGACTTAAAGCCGATGAGGTCTTGTTTATAGATGATTCTGAAGAGAATTGTCAGGCAGCTGCTAAATTGGGAATCGGTGTGTGTCATTATGTACCAGGAGATAATCTGGAGGTACAGCTTCAAAAAAATTTATAGTGTAAGCAAATGGAAATAGTTACTGGCTCTACGGCCGCAAATCTTCCTGCATGTGTGGCAACCATCGGTTGTTTTGACGGTGTACATAGAGGGCATCAGTACCTGATAGAGCAGGTGCATAATATTGCGAAGGCAGAAGGACTTGCTTCTTGCCTGATAACTTTTACTTCTCATCCTCGGCAGGTACTGGATACGGATTATCGTCCCCGGCTGCTGACATGCTTGTCTCAGAAAATAGAATGTTTTGAGCATTCTCCTATTGAATATTGTGTGCTACTTCCTTTTACGAAGGAATTGTCGTTGCTTTCTGCCCGTGAATTTATGAGAATTCTGCATGAGATGTATAATGTGCAGACTCTTTTTGTAGGATATGATCATCATTTTGGACATAATCAGGGGGAGGGGTTTGAGGAATACTGCCAATATGGAAAAGAATTAGGCATGCGTGTGATGCAGTCAAGAGCTTTGGTAGAAGATGGTACTTCTATTAGTTCTACGTTGATTCGTTCATGTCTGCTTGCAGGAGATATAAAGAAAGCCAATGCTTATCTGGGTTACAGCTACTATTTAAGCGGAAGAGTGGTTGACGGAAAGAAGGTGGGGCGTACTTTAGGATTTCCTACAGCCAACATCCAGCCATTGTGTGCTGAAAAGCTTCTGCCGGCAACGGGAGTGTATGCGGTTTATGTATATATAGGGAAAGAACGTTACGCTGGAATGTTGAATATAGGAAGTTGCCCTACCGTGAACGAGAATGAACAGTCTGTGAGTGTGGAAGTCCATATATTGAATTTCCAGGGAGATATTTATCAGGAACTGATAAAAATTGAGTTTGTGGAGTATCTGCGCCCGGAAGTGAAATTTGAAAGTGTGGAAAAGCTTACATGGCAGTTGCGGCAGGATAAAGAGGTGGTGAAAAATCTTTTGCACCAAAAGGGATAAAGTTTTGGGCAGCATCTGATTTGTCTGTATCTTTGCAGCAAATTAGATAATTGAATTGAATGAAAACATTTGAAGAACTTGGCGTTTCACCGGAAATACGCAAGGCAATAGAGGAATTAGGGTATGAGAATCCTATGCCCGTGCAAGAAGAAGTAATACCGTATTTGTTGGGAAACGGCAATGATGTAGTGGCTCTGGCACAAACCGGAACCGGAAAAACAGCCGCATTTGGTCTGCCGCTGATTCAGAAAATTGATGTAAAAAATTGTGTACCACAGGCGTTGGTGCTTTGTCCGACACGTGAACTTTGCCTGCAAATAGCAGGTGACCTGACTGACTATTCGAAGTATATCACCGATTTAAAGATTCTTCCTGTGTATGGAGGTTCTTCCATAGATAGCCAGATTCGTAGTTTAAAGAGGGGAGTGCATATTATCGTAGCTACTCCCGGGCGCTTGATTGACTTGATGGAACGCAAGGTGGCTCAATTGGCTACAATCCGCGACGTGGTTATGGATGAAGCGGATGAGATGCTGAATATGGGGTTTACGGATAGTATCAATGCGATTCTTGAAAATATACCTCAAGACCGGAATACTTTGATGTTCTCTGCGACGATGAGTCCGGAAATTGCCCGTATTGCGAAGACTTATTTGCATGAGGCAAAAGAGATCACTATCGGTACCAAGAATGAAGGAAGCAAGAACGTTAATCATGTGGCTTATATAGTACACGCAAAAGATAAATATCTGGCATTGAAACGTGTCGTTGATTTTTATCCTCAGATTTATGGTATCGTTTTTTGCCGTACGCGCAAGGAAACCCAGGAAATAGCCGATAAGCTTATACAGGATGGATATAATGCAGACTCGCTGCATGGCGAGTTGAGCCAGGCACAGCGTGACTTGGTGATGCAGAAGTTCCGTCAACGTCACTTGCAGTTACTGGTTGCAACGGATGTGGCTGCGAGAGGACTGGATGTGAATGACCTGACGCATGTTATTAACTACGGATTGCCGGATGATACTGAAAGTTATACGCATCGAAGCGGCCGTACGGGACGTGCTGGAAAAACGGGAATTTCCATTGCAATTATCAATTTGCGGGAGAAGGGCCGTATGAAGGAGATTGAGCACATCATCAAAAAGAAGTTTGAAGTTAGTGTGCTCCCATCCGGACAGGAAATTTGTCAGCAGCAGTTGATAAAGGTGATTGATGATATAGAGAAAGTGAAAGTAAATGAAGAGGAGATAGAGACCTTCTTACCTGGCATTTACCGAAAACTTGATTGGCTGGATAAGGAAGATTTGATTAAGCGCGTGGTTTCATTGGAGTTTAATCGTTTCTTGGATTATTATAAAAATGCTCCTGAAATTGAGCAGCCTAAGGCTAATGAAAAGAAATCTGAGGCAAAGGAATCTCGTAAGGGAGATAAAGAGAAGGTAGGCCGTAAGGCTGAAAAAGGTTATACGCGTTTGTTCTTGAATTTAGGAAAAACAGACGGCTTTTATACCAATCAGATTATAGACCTGGTAAACCGTAATCTGAGAAAGGAGCGTATTCAGATTGGCCGTATTGACTTGATGCAGAATTTCTCATTTTTTGAGGTGATTCAAGAACAGGCTCCACAAGTGCTAAAGGCTTTAAACAAATGTTGTATTGAGCGGGGGGCGTAAAGTATGTGTAGAGATTGCCGGTGAGAATACCGGGAAAAGTGATAAGAGCGGAAAGAAAAAGAAAGGTGGCGGCTGAAAGAAAGCTGATAAACCTTCAAGGTAGAGAAGGCGAAAAGCCGAGCCGGGAGGAAAGAGGATATACCAGTCCTCGCGGTCCG
>ENA-OQDC01000158-OQDC01000158.1-human-gut-metagenome-genome-assembly--contig:-NODE-158-length-54118-cov-5.382267_pt1 | contig 54118 bp, 44 predicted proteins | sample MGYA00242770_ERZ504601 | MGnify/ENA primary metagenome ERZ504601 (study PRJEB26092, sample SAMD00036305) | human gut metagenome | host: Homo sapiens | study: EMG produced TPA metagenomics assembly of...
ATGAAACGGATGTGTGGTTGAAAAGTCTGCCTACTTTCCTGATTGCTGTCATTACGGTGGTTGTCTTGTTGTGCTGGCATGGCGTAACGGACGTACCTATTGTAATACGGTTTGTCCGGTGGGGACGGTATTGGGCTTCTTCTCCCGCTTTTCATTGTTCCGCCCGGAACTGGATGCCGGGAAGTGCAGGAACTGCGGACTTTGTGCCCGTCAGTGCAAGGCTGCCTGTATCGACTATGAAAAATCATCAGATAGATTACAGCCGGTGTGTGGCTTGTATGGATTGTCTGGATTCCTGCCGTCATGATGCTCTTCATTTCCGTTTGCGGACGGCGAAGGCTGCCCGTCCGGCCGTGGAGAAGACAGAACCGGCCGGACCGGCAGATGATTCCCGCCGCAGTTTCCTGGCATCGACAGCCCTGTTGGCTGCCGCAACGACACTGAAGGCTCAGGAAAAGAAAGTCGACGGCGGCCTGGCCGTCATTGAAGACAAGCAGATTCCTCACCGGAACACACCGATTGTTCCGCCGGGAGCGTGGAGTGCCCGTCATTTTGCCCAGCACTGTACGGCCTGTCAGTTGTGCGTGTCTGCCTGCCCTAACGGAGTTCTCCGTCCTTCTACCGACCTGATGAAACTGATGCAGCCGGAGATGTCTTATGAACGCGGATATTGCCGGCCGGAGTGTACCCGCTGTTCGGATGTATGTCCGACCGGAGCAATCCGTCCGATCACGGTGGAAGACAAGTCGTCTACACAGATCGGTCATGCCGTATGGGTGAAGAAGAACTGTGTGGTACTGACTGATGGGGTAGCATGTGGAAATTGTGCCCGTCATTGTCCGGTGGGAGCGATTCAGATGATTCCTTCCGAGCCGGGAAATCCGGATTCTTTGAAAATTCCGGCTGTCAATGTGGAACGGTGTATCGGATGCGGAGCTTGTGAAAACCTTTGTCCGTCACGTCCGTTCAGTGCCATTTATGTGGAAGGTCATGTGATGCACAGAACTGTCTGAAGCAGCTTTATCACCCAAATATCCATTTATAATTTCAGTCCTATCACAATGAAAGAAGACAATAAGAACAAGATAAACCGCCGCGATTTCTTCAAGCTCGCCGGTGCAGGAACGCTTGCCTCGGCAGCAGCCCTGTACGGCTGTTCGGGCAACAAGAACAACGGGGAGAGCGAATCGGCCGCGCTGGGCGAGATACCAACCGACAAGATGACCTACCGTACCAATCCCAACACGGGCGACCGGGTTTCCCTGCTAGGATACGGATGCATGCGATGGCCCACCCGGAAACGTGCCGATGGGAATGGAGACGAAATAGACCAGGAAGCCGTGAACGACCTGATAGACTATGCCATTGCCCACGGAGTGAATTATTTCGACACCTCCCCCGCCTATGTGCAAGGTCTGTCGGAGCGCGCCACGGGCATTGCCTTGAAACGCCACCCACGGGAGAAAATCTTCCTTGCCACAAAGCTGTCCAACTTCAGTCCCAGCACGCACAGCCGCGAAGAGTCCCTTGCCATGTATCACCGCTCCTTCCGCGACCTGCAAGTGGACTACATCGACTACCTCTTGCTGCACGGCATCGGCATGGGCGGCATGGAAGCCCTCCGCTCCCGCTATCTGGACAATGGCATGCTGGACTTCCTGCTGAAAGAGCGCGAAGCCGGACGCATCCGCAACCTCGGATTCTCCTATCATGGAGACATCGAAGTCTTTGACTACCTGCTCTCCCGCCACGACGAACTGAAATGGGACTTCGTACAAATCCAACTGAACTACGTGGACTGGCGGCATGCCAAAGAAGTGAATACCCGCAACACGGATGCCGAATACCTATATGCCGAGCTGGTGAAGCGCAACATTCCCGCCGTTATCATGGAGCCGTTGCTGGGCGGACGCCTATCCCGCCTGAACGACCACTTGATGGCACGTCTGAAACAACGCCGCCCGCAGGAGAGCGTGGCTTCCTGGGCCTTCCGATTTGCAGGTACTTTCCCCGATGTGCTGACCGTACTGAGCGGAATGACGTACATGGAGCATCTGCAAGACAACCTGCGTACCTTCTCCCCGCTTGTTCCATGTACGGAAGAGGAGTTTACCCTACTGGAAGATACCGCCCAGCGAATGCTGCAATACCCCACCGTGCCGTGCAACGACTGCAAATACTGTATGCCGTGCCCCTATGGGCTGGATATTCCAGCCATCCTGCTGCACTACAACCGCTGTATCAACGAGGGCAACGTGCCGCAGAGCAGCCAGGACGAGAATTACCGCGAGGCACGCCGTGCCTTCCTGATAGGCTATGACCGCAGTGTTCCCCGTCTCCGCCAAGCCAACCGCTGCACCGGTTGCGGCCAATGCAACCCGCACTGTCCGCAAGGCATCGACATCCCGGCGAAACTGCAGGAGATAGACCGATTTGTGGAAGCGCTGAAGCAGGAAACCCTTTAACAGACTTACCTTCAACCCTGGTTGTCCATTTTAAGGATTACCAATCATATACAGATTCTTCTTTTTGTATAACTTTGCAAAAAGAACCATAGATAAACGATGAATAAAAAGATTTTAATCGCAATTTTAATAAGTATCGCCCTTCCGGGTAGTATGCTGTCCGCACCTGCCGACAGCCTCCGGCTGAAAAGCTACAAGCTTGATGAAGTCGTGGTGACCGGGACAAGAAATGAAACAGACATCCGCCACCTGCCAATGACCATCTCCGTAGTGGGGCGTCGGCAACTGGAACAGACCTACCAGCCCTCCATCCTGCCTACACTGACCGAGCAGGTGCCCGGACTTTTCACCACAAGCCGCGGCATCATGGGCTACGGCGTATCCACGGGAGCCGCAGGAGGCATGAGCCTGCGCGGTATAGGCGCCGGGGTAAATGCAGCCGGAGGACCTACAACCAGCCTGCTGGTGCTGATAGACGGACACCCGCAATACATGGGCTTGATGGGACATCCCATCGCCGACGCCTACCAGAGCATGATGACCGAACGGGTGGAAGTGCTGCGCGGTCCCGCCTCCGTCCTCTACGGGTCCAATGCAATGGGCGGGGTTATCAACATCGTCACCCGCAAGATGCAGGAGGACGGGGGTGAAAACCAATGCGCAGATAGGATACGGTTCCTACAACACCCTGCAGACGGAAGTCTCCAACCGCGTAAGAAAAGGGCGTTTCAGCAGCGTGGTGACCGGCTCGTACAACCGTACCGACGGACACCGTGACGACATGGAATTTGAGCAGTATGGCGGCTATGCCAAATTGGGATACGACTTCAGCAACACCTGGAAGCTGTGGGGCGACGTGAACATCACCCGCTTCAACGCCTCCAATCCCGGCGAAGCCGACAATCCGTATATAGACAACGACTCGCGCATCACACGCGGCATGACCTCCTTCGCACTGGAAAATCGTTACGACCGCACTTCCGGCGCCGTGAGCTTCTTCTACAACTGGGGCCGGCACAAGATTAATGACGGCTACCACCCCGGAGGAGAGCCCCAGAAGTCGCACTTCAACTCCAAAGACCGGATGCTGGGCATATCCTGGTATCAAAGTGCCACGCTCTTCACCGGCAACCGCCTGACCGTAGGTTTCGATTACCAGCACTTCGGCGGAGAGTCCTGGAACAAGGTTGTCGCCATCGACGAGGCAAAACCCGGACAGCAGATTGGCGACCATATCCCCGGTGTGGACAAGCAGATGGATGAATTTGCAGGCTATGTGGATTTCAGGCAGGACATCAACAGCTGGCTTTCACTGGACGCCGGTGTCCGCATAGACCACCATTCGCACGTAGGCACGGAATGGATTCCCCAAGGGGGACTGGCTTTCCATCTGCCCCGGCAGGCGGAACTGAAAGCAATGGTGAGCAAAGGATTCCGTAACCCCACCATCCGGGAGATGTACATGTTCCCTCCACAGAACCCCGATTTGAAAGCGGAGAGCCTGATGAACTATGAACTCTCCTTTACGGGGCAGCTTTTGGGAGGGGCCATGTCCTATGGGGTGAACCTCTACTACATCAACGGGGACAACATCATCATGACAGACCCTGCCCTGCGCAAGAACGTCAACTCCGGAGAGATAGAGAACTGGGGCGTGGAAACCAACCTCGGCTACCACATCAACCGCCACTGGCAGATAAACACCAACTACAGCTGGCTGCACATGGAGAATCCGGTACTGGCTGCTCCCGAGCACAAACTTTATGCCGGTGCGGACTTTACGCAAGGACGTTGGGGCCTGTCTACCGGTATACAATACGTGAAGGGGCTTCATACCTCAGTCACCCCGGGCAAGGAGAAGCAGGAAAGCTTCGTACTCTGGAACCTGCGTGCCAACTACCGTCTGTGCAGTTTTGCCGACGTCTTCGTCAAGGGCGAAAACCTGCTGGCACAACGCTATGAAATCAATGCAGGCTTCCCCATGCCGAAAGCCACGGTGATGGGAGGCGTAAATATCAACTTTTAATACTGTCGCGAAGGAGTATACTCCGCCCGATAGATATGGTCGAAGAATGGTGCCCACTCATTGTCCGTGATGCCAATCTGCAGACCGTAGAAGTGTGTACCGGCTTCCCGACAACGGCGAATCTCCTCCATAAAGGCAGGTGAAGAATGAGGAATCTTGAAGTCGCTGCCCCAAAGCACATCGGCATTCATATACTCCTTGCCTTCTTTGAGCAGGCGGAACGTGGCTTCCAACATGCGGGTGGCATCTGTATCCCCGCAAGCTGTCTTTGAGAAGAATTCGAGCAGCCTTGCCCGCTCTTTCCTTACGTCAATCGGATGAATGGAGACGGAAAAGGCTATCAGAAAGCAGTTCCGCCGTTGACGGTTGGCTATCTCCAGGAGCTTTATCAGCAGAGAGTGAGCAATCTTCTCCGGCTTGCCAGCCATGCTTCCCGAGGTGTCCAGACAGACAATCATCGGACCTTTGGGACGGGCGGGCTTGGTTTCGATACGCCGGGCAGGCTGCATGATTTCCGATTTATAACGGAAGGTCTGGAGCTTGCGAGTAAGGTATTTGTAGACGAACAAATCTTCCAGTTCACTGTCGGCGGAATGGGCAAGCTCAATGGGAAGCAGAGCATTGAGGTCGTTGCCGGTGCTGATGCCCAGGATGTCACATTTGGAGGAGTGCTCCATTTTGTAGACGTTTCCCTCGGCAACGCGGATTTGCTCACGTCCTTCGTTGTCTGCCATACGCCCCATCTTGTGGGCCACTTTCACTATCTCGGGGCAGGAGCGCTGGATGCGCACGATTTTCCGTATACGCTCAAAGTCGACGGTATTCCACAAGCCGCTCATCATGCCCCAGGTCTGGAAGAATTCGTCCTTATCCACGGGGTTCTGGCGGATGTACTCGGAGATGTCTTTCAGATTGGAACGGAGCCTGCGCTCGAGGACATCTTTGCGGAAAGCAATCTCTTTCTCCTTTTCTTCGTGCATCTTCAGCTGGAAGGCGTCTTCCCAGTCGTCCACCATTTTCTCCCAGACTTCATCGTCCGCATATCCTCCTTCGGTACCGAAGTGGCTGCGATAGAAGCGGGAGTCGAAGCCGTACTCCCGGTATTTGTCGGAAATCTGCTGAAGCAAGGCTTGCCAGCCGTCTTTCCGCTTTGCCATGGACCACTCCAGCACGAGTTTCATCTCATTCCGTTCCGACTGGCTTTTCCGGAGGTTGTACCTCTCCTTCTCCAAATTCAAGTGGATAAACTGAATCATGGTGTCGTAAAAGATACTTGCACAGACCTCATTGCCCAGCACCTGCACCTTGACCATGGAGTCGTTCATCACGGAGAGCAGATAGGCATACAAGGGCTCGGTGTCCGTCTCCGCACACTCTCCGGTGGCTACGAAACGGTCCAGTGCCTGCACATAGAAAGCGGTGTCATATCGGGTGGTATTCATGGCTGTCATCCTATTTGTTACCGGAGATTATTCGTCTCCATACCTCAATTTCCGCATATCCACACGCGCCCAGGCTATCTCCTTGCGGATGGTGGATACGTATTGAGCCACACTCTTTTTGTCCTCTTCGGAAACGAAGATATTGTCGGACAAGTCTCTTACCAGACGGTCTATATTCGTGGCAGCAGTGTCCAGTTCCGTCTCATAGTCGCGGTCGGTAATGGAGAGGTTCCCCAGCCAGAGCTGTTGCTCCTCACCCCGTTGCAGGCGCCGCATAGGGAAGCGCACACCGTTGATATAGAGATGCTTGTCGTCGCGGTAGAGGGTGACGCGTTCGGTGCCTTCCTCTTTCACGGCACTGGTGTCGGCAAAGGCGCGGATGATGGTACGCTTGGGATTGATGGGGTCGGCATACATTACGCCCAAGGTGGGGGCATCTTTGGCGCTGTACTCCTTCAGATTTTTGTAGTCCACGATAAAGATGTAGGTGTTGCCCGTACCATGTTTCTCCACCTGGTAGTAGAAGTGTTCCGTTATCAGCAGGTCATCGTCCCTACGGTCGCCGGCAAGGCGGGCTTTGTCGATGGCTTCGCGCACACGGCTGACTTTCAAATCGGATTTCAGCGAGGAGGCGATACCGGCAATCTGTTTTGTGTGGGACACGAATAAGGCACGGATAACGATGCCACGGATGGCAACGCTCTCATCAGGCTCACTCCATAGGCAGTGGTAGACGGGAAGCAGGTCGGTCATGGAGACTTCCGTGCGGCCGTGGACGAAGGCGGAGGCCTTGAGCAGCTTCACGATGTTCTTCCAGCGACGGTCGCTGACGTAGACATTGCGGCGCAGGTCGGAGTCTTGCATCTCTACGCTTGTCAGTCCGTGGCGAATGGCTGTGATGCAGGAAAGAACATCGAGAGGCAAGGTTACGCGGCGTATCTCAGCTTGCCATTCGGCATACTCGCGGTCGGAGATTTGCCATTCGCAGGCAGTCGTTTCCGGATGGTCGGCAGAATCGTCCAGCAGCATTTTGTAGAAAGATTCTTCCTGCTTGACACAGGTGCAGAGAATGCGGATGAGGAAACGGTCCCATAGGGCTTCCAGTCCCTCGCCTTGAGCGGGCAGTTCGTTGCTGGCAGCTACGAGCAGTTTGAGGGGGAGATGCAGTTCCTTGTCGCCATTGCGGAAAAGTTTCTCGTTGATGACGGTCAGCAGAGTGTTCTGTATGGCAGGGCCTGCTTTCCATATTTCGTCCAGAAACACGACATCGGCTGTGGGCAGATAGCCGTCGATGGCACGTTCATACTTGTCGGATTCTTTCAGTCGGCTAATGCTGACAGGACCGAAAATCTCGTCGGGCGTAGAGAAGCGGGACATCAGGTATTCGAAGGCACGGGCATCTGTAAAAGCCGACTTTAGCCGCCTGGCTACCATTGACTTGGCTACTCCCGGAGGTCCCAGGAGCAGGATGCTCTCGCCTGCCAGAGCTACCAGCAGGGAGAGGTTTATTTCAGTTTCTTTTTCGTATACTCCCCGGTTCATTTCGGAAAGGAGGAGACGAATGCGTTGGGTTATTTCCACAATATGATTTATTTATAGTCAGTACTCATGTATAAAGAAAAGTGTGTAAAGATACAAAATAGTAGGGAAATCAGAGAGAGTCTTATTAAGATTCACTATCTTTGGAAAACAAATACACACAGACACGCATACACACGTTGTGATTTGCTTTCATTTCCTATATCTATTACCATTTCTACCTGGAGACAAATTGTCCCCAGGTAAGTGACCAGTCCTTCATCGGATCAGTCCCTATTATTGGGGATTTAACAATCCCCCCCTCTTTTGCCGAAAACTAAAACTTTCCTCCCCAAACACTACCCTTCGTATCACAATATTTTATACCTTTGTTCACTAAGAAATAATCGTCCCATACCCATTTCTGTTTCGTCCGACAGCTGTCGGACGATAATTAAACAACTGTTGGACGATAATGCAACAGTTGTCGGACGATTAGTTTTTAGGAAGAAGAAAATTATCCGCTTAGCGACAAAAATAATTCCCCGAAGCGACGAGAACTGTTTATCGCTATAAACAAAAATAAATATCTTATGAGCGCGTATTACGACCTTTACGAAACGCCTTCGCCCGACGGGAAAGAAGACAAGAAATCACTCCATGCACGTATCTGCCCGAAAAGGACTTATACCCAAAAGGAGTTTGTGGAACATATCGCAACTTTCCAACATCTGCCCAAGAATGTGATAGGGGCAGCATTGGATGCCTGCATTGACGAGTTGTGCGATTTGCTGGCCAACGGAAACATCGTGGAGCTGGGAGAACTCGGATTCTTCAGCACTTCACTGAAATGCTTGCGCGAGACCGACGACGAGAAAAAGAAAATCCGCTCCGAATCCGTCCAATTCCAAAACGTACACCTGCGCATCAGCAGCACGTTCCGCAACAACATCAAGAAGAAAATGACGTTGGAACGTGTACACTCCACTACCAAGAAATCGAAAAAAGTAGTAGAGACCACCGAAGAAACAAGAAAAGCCGAACTGAAACTGTTCCTCAAGCAGAATGTATGTATCAACAAGAACGAATACATCCAATTGAGCGGACTAACCAGACATGCCGCCATAGACGAGCTGAACAAATTCATCCGGCAAGGGTTCCTGCGCCGCCGCGGAATGGGAAGGTCAACGGTCTATGTGCGGCAAGAAAAACGACACAGCAAACGAAATTTTAGGGGGGTCGAACACAGAGACACAAATGACATAGAAATTAATGCTTTATCTCTTTGAAAAGAATCTCTGTGCCTTGGTATTTTTCGTGTTCATCCCCCCAAATAATAAAACAACAAACAATGGAAAAATCAACAGAACCCCAACCCTCCACGCAGTGGTTCGTCTTCTTCAAAGACCAACTGCTACTGAAAAAAAGGATATACAGACAAAGGAGAAATAAAAATACAGCGTACCCGTCAGTATAGAGCCTCCTCTGACACCGGAAGCCGGAAGTAATATACACGAAGTGTTCCCCCCCAACGGCAAGCAAGTACGTGCATTTGCCCTGAAACAGCCTGTGACCGAGAGCGACGAATGGGTAATGATAGGCCTGCGCGCATCGTACGACTACATCACCCCGGACGAATACCGTTCCGCAGGAAAGGCCTTCCAGATACTCTATTGGGACGAGCACAGCCGCTTCTGCCCCGTGTGTGGCACCGCCATGGAGCACCAGACCCCCATCATGAAGAAGTGTCCCAACTGCGGCAATGAGATGTACCCTCCCGTTTCCACCGCCATCATCGTACTAATACGCAAAGGAAACGAAATCCTGCTGGTGCATGCACGCAATTTCCGCGGGACCTTCTACGGACTGGTGGCAGGTTTCCTCGAAGCCGGCGAAACACTGGAAGAATGTGTGGAACGGGAAGTTTTTGAGGAAACGGGGCTGAAGGTAAAGAACATCACCTACTTCAGCAACCAGCCCTGGCCCTACCCCAGCGGATTGATGGTGGGTTTCATTGCCGACTACGAAAGCGGAGAGATAAAACTGCAGGAAGATGAGCTGACCGCTGCCGCCTTCTATTCCAAAGACAACCTGCCCGAAATACCACGAAAGCTGAGTATCGCAAGAAGGCTGATAGACTGGTGGATGGAGAACAATTAAAAATTAAAGAATTAAAAAGAGGGGGGAAGAAATTTAAAAAAGCAAATTGCGGAAAACACACACTCACAAACGAACAACTACGAATGAAACGACTCTCATTCACATCAACCAATCGGTGTGTAACCGCAATCTGCATATACTAAACTTCCCTGCAAACGTTTTGTTCATCAACCATCGGCTTTAAGTCTTTATTTAAGTTTTCTTTCAACACAGAAGCAAAAAGAAAAGGCGCAGCCCTCACGGGTTACGCCTCTCCAAACACTATATACACATTTTTTCCTCTTTCCTATCAAATGCCGAGTGACTTGCGCACTGCCTCCACTTTCTTTTCAGCTTCGGCATCAGCGCCGGCATAGCATTTCGGACAACCCATCTCGCCCTTCACCTCGATATAGAACTTAATCTTCGGTTCCGTACCGGAAGGACGGACAGAAATCTTCGTGCCGTCTACAGTGAAATATTGAAGTACATTGGAAGTCTCTGGCATATCCAGCTTGCTTACATTACCCCGGACATCGGTAGCCTCCAATGTCTTGTAATCCTTAATCAGGCTGACAGCCGAACCGCCGATTTCCTTCGGAGGATTGGCGCGGAAGTTATCCATCATCGCCTTGATTTCTTCGGCACCGCTCTTGCCGGGTTTCACCACGTTCACGGTGGTTTCCTTTGAGAATCCGTATTCTACATAGATTTCCATCAATACGTCATAGAGTGTCTTGCCCTGGTCTTTGGCCCAAGCACAGATTTCGGCCAGCAAGGAGCAGGCAGAAACCGCATCTTTATCACGGACAAAATCTTCGGCCAGGAAGCCATAGCTTTCTTCACCACCACCGATATACTGCTGCTTGCCTTCGCTCAGACGGATTTCGCGAGCAATCCACTTGAAGCCGGTGTAGCAGTCGCGCATTTCAATCTTGTTCTTGTCTGCCACAGCCTTGATGAGTTCAGTGGTCACGATGGTCTTCACGATGAAGTCGTTCGGCTGCATCTTGCCCATTGCAATACGGTTCTTGATGATGTAGTACAAGAAAATGAGACAAGTCTGGTTACCATTAATAAGCACCCACTCGCCCTTATCGTCCTTGCAGGCCATACCGACACGGTCGGCATCCGGGTCACTTGCCATCACGATGTCAGCGTCAATCTTCTTGGCCAGCGCAATGGCCATGGAAAGGGCTTCGGCATTTTCGGGATTCGGAGAAACCACCGTCGGGAAATTGCCGTCCTTCACCATCTGTTCGGGCACGCAGTTGATATTCTCAAATCCCCACTCCTTCAATGAGTCCGGAATGAGCACGCGGCCTGCGCCATGAAGCGGAGTATACACAATGCTGAGGTCTTTCTGGCGACGGATGACTTCGGGGTCAATGGAGATGGAGTGAACCATGTCCAGATAAACCTTATCCACTTCCTTGCCGATAATCTGAATCAAGTCCTTGTTGCCGTTGAACTTGATGTCGGCCACCGTCACCTTATTCACCTCGTCTATGATGGCTGTATCGTGCGGAGCGAGCACCTGCGCACCGTCATCCCAATAAGCCTTGTAGCCGTTGTATTCTCTGGGGTTGTGGCTGGCTGTAATGTTGATACCGCTCTGGCAACCGAAGTGGCGAATGGCAAATGAAACTTCGGGCGTAGGACGAAGGTCATCAAAAAGATATACCTTGATGCCGTTTGCAGAGAAGATGTCGGCAGAAATCTTTGCGAACTTGTCGCTATTGTTGCGGCAGTCGTGCCCCACAACAACGGAAATATCCTTCTTTCCGGCAAAACATTTGTTCAGATAGTTGGACAAGCCCTGCGTTGCGGCACCTACGGTGTAGATGTTCATGCGGTTTGTACCGGCACCCATGATGCCACGCAGACCACCCGTTCCAAACTCCAGGTCTTTGTAAAAACTGTCTATCAATTCGGTTTTATCTGGATTTTCCAACATGCGTTTCACTTCTGCCTGAGTTTCGGCATCATATGCCGGGGTAAGCCATTTTTCGGCTTTCTCAGTCACCTGCTTAATCAGTTCCTGATTTTCCATAAGACTGTTATTATTTTAAGGGTTAATATAAACTTTTTTGTAAGACACAAATGTAGAAGAATAAGTTCAAATATCCTAATTTTATTCAGGCATTTTATATCTGTCTCCCGTCTGCTTAACATACTCTTCGAGGAACTCCTTCGGGTATCCCGGACGGATTACGCCTGCCGGCTGGCCGATGGAATTACGTTCGAATTGACCGTTTTTCATACGTTTGACAACGCCGTCATTATACTTTACGACAAGAAACTCGCCAAGACGTTTCCAAGTATCGAAAGTGCTTTGGGCAGTCATGTTCGTATAGTTGGTAAGGAATGCCTTTGCTTTGGCAGGGTCTTTTTCCAGCAGTTTGGCAGCAGCAGCCTCAACGCCTTCCTGCGCTTCGTTGAAGGTTGTCTCCAACTCTGTCTGAGTGGCACGCACGTCGCCCATCATCAAGTCATAACGGGGATAAACCATATTGGCCACCCAGTTGAAAATCCAGAAAGCGGAGTTCCAGGAGAAAGTGATGTAATCGGCGCCGTCCACACGGGTGTAGCATACGGGAACCTTGTCCGTACAGCAGTATACGGGCGTAAATACCGTCATGTTGGCATCATCTGTGCCGAACCACAATACTCCACCGATAGGGTCGGGCAACTCGGAGCGCATCTGTGCCACGAATACGAAACCGCTCTGCTGGGTGGAGATGGGACGCTCATTGAAGTATTCCTGGTCATCCACCTTGAAAGAGAGTGGAGAAAGGCGGTACGGGGTATGATACGGGCCTGCGCCGAAATCTTTGCTGATGTCGAGAGGAGTACCTTCATAATGGTCGCGCATGGCGTTCTTCACATCCTGCACGGAAACCTTGCGGTTGGGCTTCACAAACAGAGGCATCGGAGTGTCCGTCTCACCCAATATATAAGGCAGGAACTCGTTGCCGCGGTCGGTAAACATATTGAAATAGCTCCATACGCGTGCCTCGCAATAGCGACGGGCACCGAAATCGAGCGGAGCGTAGGCATCGGCAAAGCTGAAATCCTTGTTCACACCGTCAAAATAGCCCTTCTCGCGTGCAAAAGAGATGACGTCGGCAGAGTACATGCAGTTTTCCTTGTCATTCATATTGAACTGATGAATGCGGCTCTGATTGGCATGTGCGGAGATACAATCATCGGGCACGCGGACAGCTACCCATACGGCACCGCGCACACCGGGTCCCTTGCCAATCATCTCCATAATCCATATCTCGTTGGGGTCGGCAATGGTAAAGGACTCGCCACCGCTGTAATAGCCGTATTCCTGCACCAACTCCGTCATCACCTTGATAGCCTCGCGGGCGGTGCGTGAGCGTTGCAGACCGAGGTAAATCAAACTGCCGTAGTCGATGATGCCGGTGGTATCCACCAGCTCGGGACGTCCGCCGAATGTCGTCTCACCGATAGTGAGCTGGAACTCATTCATATTGCCAATGACATTGTACGTCTGGCGGGCCTGCTCTATCTGCCCGAGGTATTTGCCGGTGTCCCACTCGTGTATGTCAATCAGCGTACCTTTCTTGTGCATACCGGCAGGATAATGATACAACTCGCCGAACAAACCATAAGAATCGGCAGAATAGGAAACAATGGTAGAACCGTCCGCAGAAGCGTTCTTGCCCACGATAAGATTGGTGCAGGCCAGCGCATTCGCCACGGCTGCCACAACAAACAAGACGGAAAGAGTCAGTCTTTTACTTTTCATACTTCTAAATTATAATGTTACTAAATATTTCAGTCTTTACCATACAAAATCAAACTGTTCGGTGGTACGGTTGCCACAGCCATCCGTCACCGTCATCTCCACCACATGCTTGCCGCCTTTCTCCACATGTTTCGGGTCAAGCTCGCACACCAGGTTACCACTGATGGAATTGGGCTTTCCAAACAAGGCATACTTCCCGTCAATCGTACCCCGATAGGTATTGATGCCAGTTTCCTTGTCCTTGGCCTTGAAGATGATTTTTCCCGTACGTCCCCATTGGGCTTGGTTTACGGGAGTTATCACCGGCGGAACCGTATCCACCGCTACGGTATAAGTCCCCAAATCCCGTATACGCACTTTCATGACACCATCCTCATACTTACCGCCGATGCGGTATTTTCCACCGCGCGCCGTTACGCCCGCCACATAATATTTGGCCATATCCTCCACCGGACGCCGGCGCAAGCCGATACGCAAATCGCAGGCACCGTGCATAGGAATACGGGTATCGTTCAATTGATAGGTGAAAGCGATGTCGCCACTATCAGCCCGCACGGAGTAGTTCAGCAAGACGTCATCGTAGAGCATTCCTTTCGGGATAACCAACTCCAGCCCCGGCTCCTGCAGATAGTTCACCTTGTCCCATTTGAGGGCGTATTTCTCACGATGTTCCACCGGAGCAATTATCGTCTTCTGTCCCTGCACTGTGAAGCGGACCTTGGAGATATTTCCCAGCGCATCTCTCAGCGTATAGACAAACCGGTAAGGGCGTTCTTCGTTGATGTCCACCAGTCCGCGATTGCCGTTGGATGCCTGTAGCATGCGCAAGTGGTTGCCCGGCTCTATGAAAGACTTCATGTACTGGCCGTGTGTCCACGAATTGATATAGCGGTTCTCCTCATAGGCAAAGCGATCTACCGTACTGCGGAAGACTTCCTCGCCGTCCACTTCGAGAATCACCGCCTTCACGCCATATTTATTCTGCACTCCGTCCATATAGTCGTAGGCACGGATACCTGCACCAATCAGTCCCCAGGCGGTAATGGGTTTTGTTGGATGTGCCGGAAAAGCCCGTCGCGTCTGCTTGCCCTCCACCACTCCTTTTCCCGGCTGTGGAAACAGCATGATACCTTCGGCACGCGGGGCAGTCTTGTCTTTCACCTTGTTCATGAAGAAAGGCAACGGGTCTATATATTCGTCCGTAGCCGTCTCTATCATATCCAGATGCAGGTGCGGACCGAAAGAGTAACCGGTGTTTCCGCTTAAAGCTATTATCTGACCGGCCTTCACGGGATATTCATCGGGGTCGGGAGTTATTTCCACCTCCCAGCTTTCTTTTTCATATTGTAAATCTTCTATCCGACGGGCAATGTCACCCACAAAAGCACTCAAATGGCGGTTTATCGTCGAATAGCCGTTGTCATAAGTTACATCGAGCACATAACCTGAGCCGTGGGTGACGCGGATACGCGAAATATATCCGTCTGCCAGAGCGCGTACCGGCTTGCCTATGGTGCCACCGGTCTTGAAGTCCAGTCCACCATGAAAATGGTTGGCACGTATCTCGCCGAAGTTACCGGAGAAAGTGATGGGAAAATCAAAAGGCGGGATGAAGGAAGGCTTGTCTGTATCGGTTTCTTGGGCATAGCCGCTTTGCACACTACCAATAAAGAACAAAAGAGAGAAAAATATAGAATATTTCATATTTTGTACAGTCAATATTATTTTAAATGCATGCAAATATAAAAAGAATAGTTCTCTCTACCTACAGAAATGCTACAATTATCATTGATTAAAACATGCATAAAAATTCTGTTGAAGAACATAGATGCACCGATAACACCCAAGCCGGGAAATCGCTATATTGCGCCATGTTTAACCCCCAAATTAAAACTTTAAGGTTATGATTATCGGAGTACCTAAAGAAATCAAGAACAACGAGAACCAGCGTGGGAATGACCCCTGCCGGAGTAGCCGAATTGGTGAAAAAAGGTCATAACGGTGTATGTGCAGGCCACAGCAGGCGTAAACAGCGGTTTCTCCGACGATGACTACATCGCCGTAGGTGCAAAGACTTTACCGACCATTGAAGACACGTATGCCGCAGCCGACATGATTGTCAAGGTAAAGGAACCTATTGCACCGGAGTACAAACTGATTAAAAAGGGACAAGTGGTATTCACCTATTTCCACTTTGCAGCCGATAAATTACTAACCGAAGCCATGATTGAAAGCGGTGCCGTCTGCATTGCCTACGAAACCGTGGAAAAAGAAGACCACTCACTTCCGCTACTTACTCCTATGAGTGAGGTGGCAGGACGCATGGCTACACAAGTAGGAGCCCGCTTCCTTGAAAAGCCACAAGGCGGCAAGGGAAAACTGATGGGCGGAGTAACGGGCGTACGTCCCGCACGCGTACTTATCCTTGGAGGTGGTATCGTGGGCACCAATGCCGCACAGATAGCTGCCGGAATGGGTGCCGAGGTACTGATTGCCGACATCAACCTTCCCCGCCTGCGCTACCTGAGTGAAGTGATGCCGAAAAACGTAAAGACACTCTATTCTTCCACCCATAACATCAAGATGGAATTGCCGAACATCGACTTGGTAATCGGTTCCGTCCTCATCCCCGGTGACAAGGCCCCACACCTCATCACCAGCGAAATGCTGAAGATGATGAAAACCGGTACGGTACTCGTAGACGTAGCCATCGACCAGGGCGGTTGTTTCGAAACCTCCCACCCCACCACGCACAGCGACCCTACCTACATTGTGGACGGAATTGTACACTACGCCGTTGCCAATATCCCCGGCGCCGTACCCTTCACCTCCACCATGGCACTGACAAATGCCACCCTGCCCTACACCGTAGCCCTGGCATGCAAAGGCTGGAGACAAGCCTGCAAGGACGACCCGGCTCTGGCACAGGGATTGAACGTAGTGGAAGGCAAAGTAACATACAAAGCTGTAGCCGACGTCTTCGGGCTGAAATATGAAGCCATTGAGTGATAAGTGATGAGTGATAAGTGATAAGTGATTGTTGGTGTTTTCTTCAGCATGATAGCGCAGCACAATTACCAACAAATCACTCATCACTCATAACTCCTCCCCAACAAAGAATCCTTCTTCCTCGCATACTCCCACCACATAGCGAGCAGTGTGATGCAGAGGTTGAAAATAAACGGAAATTCCCTGGAATTAGTGTGGAACAAGGTCTGAAAGAAATCTGTAATGAACGGGGACAATAGAATCGCCAGATAATTCATCACCATTACAAAGGCCAGTGCCAAAGTTGTTTTTTCCGGTATGGCCGTATCTACTGTCTCGTCATAAATCAGCGGTTGAATGACACCATATCCCAAACCAACCAACATACATCCCGGTATTATCAGCCATTCTTTAGGCGAAATCCATATCAAGAGCAAACCCACTGCAATGGACAAAAGGCTGTAGAACTTTGTGTGTTTCCCCATCCACTTCACGATATGCCCCAGGAAGAAACCCGGAGCCATAATGGCAAGGAAGAATAAGGAGATCATCAATCCAGAATTTCCGCTGGAGAAGTGATGGGCCTCCATCAAAAAAGGCAAGTCAAAAGTAACCGCCAGCACTACATACGTAGTGACGCCATAAAACAGCATCAACTGTAGCAGATGGCGGATATGGACGCCGTATTTACCGGGAACCGCACGCTTGGATTCCTCCGGAACAACGGCAGCCGTATCTTCTGCTATCTGCGGCTGACCGGTATCCCCCTTCAAATATCCGACAAGCAGCAGAGAAATCAACGGAAGCAGATATACCACGAAAGGCAAGTGCCAGTTTACCTCTGCCAGATACCCAGTCACCGCCGTTGCCACAACCAGCGTCACATTGGTGATGGCAGAACTGTAACCAAACTGCTTCACCCGATATTCCCCCATGAAATAACGTGAAACCAGACCAGTGGACAACGGAATAATCACCCCCGAACCGATGCCAAGCAAAGCGCTGACCACCATCAACTGCCACATTTTGTCCGAAAAAAGATAAAGTACCCCACTGGCGGCAAACATCCAAAGTCCCGCTTTCAGCAGACGCACAAAGTCACGTTTCTCGGCCAGCTTGCCCGCCAACAGCACAAAAGGAATTATCAGCAGCGAAGGCAGGGAGGTAAGCATCTGTATATCCAATTCCGTGGCATGTGGAAAAATGGTGGTAAGCTGTCCCAAAATAGGTGACACGGCCAACCCCGGCAAGGAAGTCAATGCAGAGACAGACCAAATGCCGACAAGCGTGATTAGGGGGATTGTACCCCTTCCGGTATTGATTTTCATATAGTAGTATATTAATTAAATGAATAATGTGGGAACAACAAACCCACCTTCAGAATGTTCGTTTTTTTAAGATTTTACTACGCTGCCCTTTAATAAACGCCAAATAATGCAAAACCCCGGAACTTTCATCCGCAAACCCCGTTGTTGTGGGATATTCGACGGGGAAAAGCCCCGCCGCCTAAACCTTTAAAAAACTTATTAATATGGAAGATTTGAATTTCAGAAAAGGAGATGCAAAAACTGAAGTATTCGGCTCAAACCGTATGTTACAACCCTCACCCGTAGAAAAGATTCCCGACGGACCTACTACCCCGGAAATCGCCTATCAGATGGTGAAAGACGAGACCTTCGCTCAAACGCAGCCTCGCTTGAATCTGGCTACATTCGTCACTACCTATATGGACGAATATGCCACCAAGCTGATGAACGAAGCCATCAACATCAACTACATCGACGAGACCGAATATCCGCGCATCGCCGTAATGAACGGTAAATGTATCAACATCGTGGCCAACCTCTGGAACTCTCCTGAAAAAGAAACCTGGAAAACCGGCGCACTTGCTATCGGTTCCTCGGAGGCATGTATGCTGGGTGGTGTGGCAGCCTGGTTGCGCTGGCGCAAGAAACGTCAAGCACAAGGCAAACCGTTCGACAAACCCAACTTCGTTATTTCAACCGGTTTCCAGGTGGTATGGGAAAAATTCGCCCAATTGTGGCAGATTGAAATGCGTGAAGTGCCTTTGACACTCGACAAGACCACGCTCGACCCCGAAGAAGCCTTGAAGATGTGTGATGAGAACACCATCTGTATCGTGCCTATCCAAGGTGTTACATGGACAGGACTGAACGATGACGTCGAAGCCCTCGACAAAGCCCTCGATGCCTACAATGCAAAGACCGGCTACGACATTCCTATCCACGTGGATGCCGCCAGCGGCGGTTTCATCCTCCCGTTCCTCTATCCCGAAAAGAAGTGGGACTTCCGTCTGAAGTGGGTACTCTCCATCAGCGTCAGCGGACATAAATTCGGCCTGGTTTATCCGGGGCTGGGTTGGGTTTGCTGGAAAGGCAAGGAATATCTGCCCGAAGAAATGTCATTCAGCGTAAACTACCTCGGTGCCAACATTACTCAGGTAGGCCTGAACTTCTCCCGTCCTGCCGCACAGATTCTGGGTCAATATTACCAGTTCATCCGTTTGGGATTCCAGGGTTACAAGGAAGTACAGTACAACTCCCTGACCATCGCCAAGTATATCCATGACGAAATCGGCAAGATGGCTCCGTTCGTAAACTATTCCGACGAAGTTGTGAACCCGCTGTTCATCTGGTACTTGAAACCGGAATATGCAAAAGCTGCCAAATGGACTCTCTATGACCTGCAGGACAAGCTGTCACAACACGGTTGGATGGTACCCGCCTATACTCTGCCTTCAAAGCTGGAAGACTATGTCGTAATGCGTGTCGTTGTTCGCCAAGGATTCAGCCGCGACATGGCAGACATGCTGCTGGGTGACATCAAGAATGCCATCACGGAGCTGGAGAAACTGGACTACCCGACTCCCACCCGTATGGCGCAGGAAAAGAACCTGCCGGTGGAAGCCAAAATATTCAATCACGGATGCCGTACACATAAAAAGTAACAGCTAATATGGAAAAGAAAATATCAATTTCACAAATAAAGGAGGTTGCCCAAGAAGCCTACAACGAGGTGAAGGGCAGTACGGGAGGCAAGAATGCGGATTATATCCCCTACCTTGCCAACATAGACTCCAAACTGTTCGGACTCAGCATCTGCCTGATGAACGGGCAGACCATCAATATAGGCGATACAGACTATCGTTTCGGTATAGAGTCCGTCTCGAAGGTACACACAGCCATCCTTATCCTGCGCCAATACGGCGCACAGAAAGTGCTGGACATGATAGGTGCCGATGCCACGGGACTACCGTTCAACTCCATCATCGCCATTTTGCTGGAAAACGACCACCCTTCCACTCCGTTAGTAAATGCCGGTGCCATTTCAGCCTGTTCCATGGTGCAGCCAGTAGGAAACTCCGACAAGAAATGGGATGCCATTGTACAGAACATTACCGAGCTATGCGGCTCTGCCCCGCAACTCATCGACGAACTGTACAAATCGGAAACGGCTACCAATTTCAACAACCGCTCCATTGCCTGGTTGCTGAAAAACTACAACCGCATCTACGATGATCCGGATATGGCACTCGACCTCTATACCCGCCAGTGTTCTCTCGGCATCACGGCCCAGCAACTGGGCATTGCCGCAGGAACCATCGCCAATAACGGTGTGAACCCAGTCACCAAACAAACGGTGTTCGAAGCCAGCCTGGCACCGAAAATCACGTCGATGATTTCTACCGTAGGCTTCTACGAACATTCAGGCGACTGGATGTACACCGCCGGCATACCGGCCAAAAGCGGTGTGGGCGGCGGCGTAATGGCCGTATTGCCCGTGTCATGGGGGTATCGGCCTTCGCTCCTCCCCTGGACGAAGCGGGAAATTCCGTAAAGGCCCAATCGGCAATTAAGTTCATCATGAACAAGCTCGGTCTGGGTGTGTTCAACGGTGATAACGTGACAATTACAGAATAAGATTTTTTTAGTTATGAGTTATAAGTGATGAGTTATTTGTTGGTATATGCATCGTAATTAGCAAATAACTTATAACTAATAACTCATAACTTCATAATGGACTTCATCATGAAAATGGCTCTATCAGAATTTGTATTGCGGGAAAAAGGTATTTACGGCATATTACATGTCATCATACTGATACTTTCGTTATTTTTAGTCATCAGTATCTCTGTCGACACGTTCAAGGGGATTCCCTTTTACGAACAGTCAGTCTACATGAAAGTACAGCTGTGGATATGCGCTCTGTTCCTGGCTGATTTTGTGTTGGAATGGTTTCTGGCAGAGAAGAAGGGGCACTATGTAGCCACACATTTCATTTTCCTACTGGTAGCCATACCTTACCAAAATATCATTGCCTATATGGGATGGACTTTCTCACCGGAAATAACCTATATGTTGCGCTTTATCCCATTAGTACGGGGTGGATATGCCATGGCTATCGTAGTGGGTTGGCTGACGTACAACCGTGCATCGGGACTGTTCGTTTCCTATCTTACCATGCTGCTGGCCACCGTCTATTTTTCCAGCCTGGCCTTTTATGTCATGGAGCATGGTCCCAATCCTCTGGTCAAAGGATATGGAGATGCTTTGTGGTGGGCATTTATGGATGTGACGACGGTAGGTTCCAATATCATAGCAGTCACTCCCACCGGACGGGTACTGTCTGTACTGCTGGCTGCGCTGGGCATGATGATGTTCCCTATCTTTACAGTGTATGTAACGAGCCTGGTCGAACGGCGCAATAAGGAAAAGAAGAGTTCTACAAGAAAGCGGCACAGAAGCCCGCGCCTAAAGCTGATGCTTCCTGAATAGTTAAAACCGGAATTTTCACTTATCCGTTGGGAACAACTCTTCCCAAGTGTTGTTATAGACGCTGATTTTGAATATATTTTTCATCTAAAACCTTAACTTATGGCAAATATTAAACAAACAGTGAAGCTGGGGGTATTTACCCTGGCAATCATGAATGTGACGGCAGTAGTATCCCTACGTGGACTTCCTGCCGAGGCCGTGTACGGAATGAGTTCGGCCTTCTACTACTTATTTGCAGCCATTGTTTTTCTGATTCCGACGTCACTTGTCGCCGCGGAACTGGCTGCCATGTTTCAAGACAAGCAAGGCGGTGTGTTCCGCTGGGTAGGCGAAGCCTACGGAAAAAAGCTGGGCTTCCTTGCCATCTGGGTACAATGGATTGAAAGTACAATCTGGTATCCTACCGTATTGACATTCGGTGCCGTATCCATTGCTTTCATCGGCATGAACGACGTACACGACATGTCACTGGCCAACAACAAATATTACTCGCTCGTCGTTGTCCTCATCATCTACTGGCTAGCCACATTCATCTCCATGAAGGGTATGAGCTGGGTAGGTAAAGTGGCAAAAGTCGGCGGCCTGGTCGGGACCATTATTCCTGCCGCACTGCTGATTATCCTAGGTATCATCTACCTTGCCACCGGCGGACACTCCAACCTGGATTTCCACAGCAGCTTCTTCCCCGACTTGACGAACTTCGACAACGTGGTGCTTGCTGCCAGTATCTTCCTCTTCTATGCCGGTATGGAAATGGGCGGTATTCACGTAAAAGACGTGAACAATCCCTCCAAGAATTATCCGAAGGCAGTGTTCATCGGTGCGGCCATTACGGTTATCATCTTCGTACTCGGTACTTTCTCACTGGGTATCATCATCCCGGCCAAAGACATCAGTCTGACACAGAGTCTGCTTGTAGGCTTCGACAACTACTTCCATTACATCCGTGCTTCCTGGCTGTCACCGATTATTGCCATCGCTTTGGCATTCGGCGTACTGGCAGGTGTATTGACATGGGTTGCCGGTCCGTCCAAAGGTATCTTTGCCGTAGGAAAAGCAGGCTACATGCCTCCGTTCTTCCAAAAGACAAACAAGCTAGGCGTACAGAAGAATATCCTTTATGTACAAGGTGGTGCAGTAACCGTGTTGAGCCTTCTATTCGTAGTCATGCCTTCCGTACAGAGTTTCTACCAGATTCTGTCACAGTTGACCGTAGTCCTCTATCTTATCATGTATATGCTGATGTTCTCCGGAGCCATCGTGCTGCGTTATAAGATGAAGAAGCTGAACCGTCCGTTCCGTATCGGCAAGAATGGCAACGGATTGATGTGGCTCATCGGTGGTCTTGGTTTCTGCGGATCATTGCTGGCATTCGTACTGAGCTTTATCCCGCCCAGCCAGATTTCAACAGGCAGCAACACAGTATGGTTCTCCGTACTCATCATCGGTGCGCTGATTGTAGTCATTGCCCCATTCATTATTTATGCTTCCAAGAAACCGTCCTGGGTTGACCCGAACAGTAGCTTCGAACCGTTCCATTGGGAAGAACAACCCGCTGTACAGACAACCGGTAAAAGTGTTACAAATATGGCTACCGGTAGCGCCACTACCAGCAACAATGGCACAAGTAATTCTACCACAAGTGGAAATATGGCAAAAGACACAACCAATATCCCCAAAGGATAAAAGGTTATAAGTTGAAACTAAAAAAGGAATATTCCCGGTGATTTCGGGGATATTCCTTTTTTAGTGTTATATGATACCAGAAGACGGGAATAGTCAGAGATCCAATTCCTGCATTCTCTCCCACGCCCTTCTGCTCTCCTCCACCAACTCTTGCATGACCGACGCCACAGACTGCACTCCCTTTCCATGCAGCAAGGCAGATACCTGCCCTATTTCCAGTTCCCCTTCTTCCAAGTCACCCTCAAAAATACCACGTTTGGCACGGCCGCGCCCTAAAAGGATACGAAGTTCTTCCTCTGAAGCTCCCACAGCCTCAGCAGCCTCTACGGCGCTGCGAAAGTTATTGCGCACCAGACGCACCGGAGCCAACTTCTTCAAAAGCAGACGGGTATCCCCTTCTTCCAAATGCAAGCAGTAATCCTTGAACACCTCGCTTGCAGAACTCTCTGCCGTCAAGGCAAAGCGTGTACCAATCTGCACACCTTCCGCACCCAGCACCCGGGCAGCCAACATGGCCTCACCCGTTGCAATGCCACCGGCGGCAATCAGCGGAAGTGTAGTAACTGCACGTACAGCAGGTATCAGGCACAGAGTGGTAGTCTCCTCCCTCCCATTATGCCCACCGGCTTCGAAGCCTTCGGCAACTATTGCATCAACACCCGCCTCTTCAGCCTTCACGGCAAAACGCGAGGACGAAACAACATGCACCACCGTGATGCCACGCTCGTGCAACCAACCGGTCCATTTCTTCGGGCTGCCGGCAGATGTAAATACAATCTTCACTCCCTCGTCGGCCACAATCTGCATTATCTCTTCTATCTGGGGATACATCAAGGGAATGTTCACACCAAAAGCATGATGCGTAGCCTCACGGCATTTCCTGATATGCTCCCGCAACGTTTCGGGATGCATCGAACCTGCGCCGAGCAAGCCCAGCCCTCCCGCATTGCTTACAGCAGCAGCAAGTCTCCAGCCGCTACACCACACCATACCACCTTGAATTATCGGATATCTTATTCCGAATAGAGAAGTCACTCTGTTCATTATTACTTTTTTTAAAGGTTTACTAATGAAAACAAGAAGGGGAGAAAGAAAGTTCAAAATTTGACAAAAAGTGATAAATTACTGTTGTTCCAAAACAGTTATCGAATCTCCATACGCCTTCAATACTTCCAGCGTACGGGCACGGCGCTTGCGACCTTTGAAATTCCAAAACTCACGGGTAAAAGGCGCCATCAGGTCTAAACCGGAAATTCCACCGCCACTGGTACCCTGCCAACCGCCCACAGCCATATTATTGGCCCGCTCCGTCACCCGGTAACGCAAACCGGTTGCTTCAATCTGCTCCACCGTCTCACGCGGACCAGCATCAAACGGATGTTTAGCCCAGTTCGTAGGAATCATCAGAATCTTAAGTGCATAAAATTCGTCTCCCCGCCAAGTATCTTTGTCCACCTTAATCTTTTTCTGGTAAATGGGGTCCCAATTATATTTAGTATTGGCCGTATAAGGGCGTAGGGTAAGCACAACCTTTTTCTCGGGCACTTTCGGTATGACGGGCAGCGAATTATCAAAATCCATCCATGACTTGTCCGTCACCGCTTTCGGAGTACCTAAGGAACTGTTCATTTCAAGTTCCTTCAATACCTCCGGATTCAGCTTCACCTCCCCTTCTCCCTTCAGCAACCGGTTCAGCCTCAACGAGTCTTGAGAAGTCCAATTTTGGGCATAAAAAGGGAAGGCTACTGCACAGAGCAACCCCATTACAAGTATAAATCTCTTCACTTGACAGTTTGATTACTTAATACCTAATCCTTAATCCCTAATCCCTAAAAACATTTCACCACCACATATATCCACTGCCACAAAGTGGTTCGTCATAGCAGGGATCAATCGTCCACATAGTCCGTGGATACTTACGGGTTTCCCACCAGCGGCGGTAGCGCGAAGCGGCATCCAGCACCTCTTCGTCCGAAAGGAAATAGATACCTTCATAATTCTCCGCATCCGTATGTACCATCTTGCATCCCATCGAAGCATTGTTCCCGAGGCGGATAGTCTCTACCGTCCACAGGATGCATTCGCCCAAACGCAGCTTGCCACCTGCCGAATAGGATACCGGAGCCAGGGGGAAAGAGGGAATGACCGTCAAGTCCTCGGCATACTTCAGCAATTCCTCTATATCTTCGGAAGTGAACTTGGGCATGTTACTCAATCCATCCGGACTTTGGGTAGAATATTTGCCAGCCTTCAACTGCTTGACAAACAAGTCTACATCCGGATGGTTGTAGTCCAACGTTTCTTTGCTACAAGAGCCCAAAGAGAGAACAGAAAGAGTAAAGAATACGAGCAGCATAGTCTGCCCAAATATATGTAATTTATTGTATAGAGTCTTCATATTTGTATGGTATTTAAGATTAATAAGTCATGCGCACGCCGCACAACAGATTCAGATTGGTGGGCCGTTCCGTACGCAAGGTTCTTGTCTGCGAGTCCGTATCGAAATGATGGGATACAGACGGCTCTGCAAACAAGGCAAAACGGTTGTTCATTTTATAGCGTACCCCTACTCCGGCAGCAACCGACAACTGTACCGGCTCTGCACCGAAACCATTGTCCGGAGCACCTGCAATGCATTTCTCGGCTGCTCCACCTACCATAGCATAGAAATCCACTTTCGGCGTACTGGCCAGCATCATGTTCAGCCTTACCGGAATTCCCAGCGTATGCAACGTATGGTCACCATCCAAGCAATTATACTGAAGACCGGCTTCCAAGGAGAAATGCTTGTTCAAACAACGTTCCACGCTTACCCCGGCCGTGAACGGCATATGGAAATTCCCTTTCGGCAGGGAAGTGCCGATGCCTGCTTTCAATGCCCAATTACGGGGCTTGGATGGCGATACAGCCACAGACTTTGCCGGTTCTTCCTCAGAAGATGGCAGCATTCTATCTATATCAGCATCCTTATGGCCAGGATTTGAATGGTAGTTCCCGTTTCCGGCCGGAGTTCCGTTACTGTAATAACCGTTTCCCGGCTGCTGCTGGTTTCCGTACACCCGTTGGGTAATCCGAATGGAAACATGGACAGACACGGATTCATCCTCATCGGCCTGCGCCGTCAATCCTGCCGGAATGCCGTTGGCGGGATGCTGTGTACCGGGCTTTTGTGCCATGGGGTTGGCCTGATGGATAGAGGGAAAACTTTCCTGCACCACATCCCCGTTCAAGTTACCTTCCGGCGTCATGGCCGCCACTTGTGTAAAGGCCTCCTTGATTTCCTCTTTCGGAGAGAAATACCAGAAAGCGGCAGAAGCAGCTCCCAGTACAAATACAACAGAGGCGGCTGCGGCTACGCGGTGAAACCTCGGAGAAAGAAAAAGCGGCCTCCTGCCTTTTGCGGCAACCGGTGACGGCAAGTCACGTTGCAACCCTTCCCAGAAGTCCTCCCGCACTGTCATCTCTGCGCCGGCAAGACGACTGCGGAACAAACCGGTTATTTCATCATTTTCTCTCATATTCAGTATATTCTTTAATTCTTTTTATCAACAAACACTTAGCACGATGCAACTGCGAGGTAGACGAATGCTCTTTGATGTGGAGGATTTCGGCTATTTCCTTGTGCGATTTCTCCTCAAAGACGTATAAGTTGAATACAGTACGGCATCCATCGGGAAGTTCCGCCACGAACGCCATCAGCATTTCTTCGGAAATACGGCCTCCGGTTTCGGCAATGCCCGTTTCATCCGGAATGTCGGGCAATTGTTCCTCATTCACCACCAGTTGGCTGAAACGTTGCTGTTTCCGCAGGTAGTCTATCGCCTGCGTCACCATTACCCTTGTCACCCAGGTACTCAATGCACATTCGCCACGGAAGGTGAAGTGGGTGAAAATTTTGATGAAGCCATCGTGCAATACGTCATGGGCCGCATCGACATCGCCCGTATAGCGGTAACATACCGCCAGCATCTGCTTGGAGTAGAGGGTGTATAATTCCTTTCGGGCGGAATCCTTTCCTGCCCGGCAGCCCTCAATCAGTTCTATCTCATTTTCCAATGTCAGTGCTCGTTTTACGGACGCCTCTTTGCGTCGTTTGTTAGTTAGACGCAGCATTGCGGAAAATGCTGCTGAATTAATTCTAAAAAGAAGTTAAAGAACGGAGATTATTTATATTTGGCTTTCAAAGCCTGTATTTGCTTGTCCAGCATCTCATCCAGTTTATCAAATTCATGCCAATACAGAAAACCGGGAACCATGTTGACGTAATTGATAAATTTCTTATACTGCACAAGAAACAAGGCCTGGTCCCGAAGACCGTCGCCACCGTCAAAAACATTCGCCCACTCCCTGGACATGGCAGCACTCATAAGAGCATCTGTTTTCGTTGCATAGTAATCACTGACATCCTTTTGTTTCCTGCCCAACTCAAAATAAGTCTGCAATACATCCTGCAACATACGTTTGTCCGGTATATACTGCATCAATGAAGAACCTTTCAGCACATCCAGCGCATCTGTCCTATAAGAAAATTCATCCATATTATTGAAAAGCTTGCCATACTTCCACAGAGTATCTGTCGGTATCTTGGATACATCCATATCATGTTCCCTCAACAACAGACTCATGTGTATGTCAATATCCAACAAGTGCTTTATATTACGGAGCTCCTGCCTATTATATTCCAACTCTTCCGTTACCAACTGCATCGTAGCACGCACTTCCTTTTGGCGGGCATTCTCGGTAATCCGGTCATTTCCCCAGAAAGTGACAATGATGCCCGCAGCCACAATACTGAACTGGCGGAAATAATCACCTATGCGCCAACTTTTTATCTTATGGTTCAACCTGTTAAAGCTTGTCTTTCCCATATCTTTTCATTCTAAATGATACTTTTTCTCAAGCGCTTGTATTGCCTCGTCTATACGTTTTCCCACACGTTCTACATAGTCCGGCGTAAAATAGTTCCGCGCTACCCTGACAAAGTTCCGTACCGACCTGTCCGACAAGTAAATATCCCACGCCTCATATCCTCCACGATTTATCTGGTCCGTCTGTTCATCAGTCAATGCCAAATGGAAAGGAACCATAATTTCGTCCTTCATATCGTAATAGCCATTCATAGTCGCCCTAAATCCATCCAATACCTCATAGATTCCGGTCAACTGCAACAGTAGCTCTTTATCTGAAATCTTCTGCATCAACATGGAGTTTTTAAGTATATCCAATGCATTCTGACTATAATAAAAACTGCGGATATGCCCCATAAGAAAGCGGAACTGTATCAATGAATCTTCTGGTATCGTCCGATGCTTTAAGTCATACTCCACCAATAAGCTGGAAAGACGTTCATCCTCTCTAAACTCTGAAACGATACTCTCATAATTCTCCCGGTTGCTTTTCAGTTCATCCCTAATCAGCGACATGGTGGCTTGAATATCTTTCTTCTCGGAGTTTTGAGTAACCAACTCACTACCGGCAAAGGTAATCAGTACACCAATCACCACAATGGAAGTCTGCCGGATGTAGTCTCCCACTTGCCAACCTTTGACAGTTGTTTTTACTTTATTCCATGTTATGTTTTTCATACCTTCCTACGCTATTTATCCATTGAAACACATCATCCGTTACAGCCAAACGCATCATCTATCTGCCCCAAACAGACCATCTGTTTCTCCCAAATACACCATCTGTTTTTCCGGGTGCCATTACTCTACCGGTTATCAAGAGAAAGCCTCTCATAAATCTGCCTTAATGCAGCATTCTTTATGAGAGGCTTTCCTTATTATTCTGCAATAACGCGTTCTGCCTTTGTCAACATGCTTTAAAACTCATATCCAATCCCTTCACAGAATGGGTCAGCGCACCGACTGAGATAAAGTCTACACCGCATTCGGCATAGTCGCGGAGCGTATCAAACGTGATGCCGCCGGAAGATTCCGTTTCATAGCGGCCGCCTACCATCTCTACGGCCTTCTTTGTCATTGCCGGCGTAAAGTTGTCGAACATGATACGGTCTACACCGCCCAGGTCGAGCACCTGCTGCAATTCGTCGAAGTTGCGCACTTCTATTTCTATCTTGAGGTCCTTGCCTTTTCCCTTGCAATATTCCTTCGCACGGTTGATGGCCTTGTCGATGCCTCCCGCAAAGTCCACATGGTTGTCTTTCAGCAAAATCATATCGAACAAGCCGATACGGTGGTTTACACCGCCACCGATTTTCACTGCCATTTTCTCGAGGATACGCATGCCCGGAGTAGTCTTGCGGGTATCGAGTACACGGGTATTCGTACCTTTCAGTTGCTCGGCATACTTATGTGTCATGGTGGCAATGCCACTCATGCGCTGCATGATGTTCAGCATCAGACGCTCCGTTTGCAACAAAGACTGTATCTTGCCTTCCACAATCATGGCCACATCACCAGGCTTTACGGCTGTACCGTCATTAATAAACACTTCCACCTTCATGGTAGGGTCGAAACGACGGAACACCTCCTTGGCTATCTCGATACCGGCCAGTATGCCCGGTTCTTTTATCAGCAGTTTGGACTTGCCCATTGCCGTAGCAGGAATGCATGAAAGGGTTGTATGGTCTCCATCGCCTATATCTTCGGCGAAAGCCAGGTCTATCAGCCTGTCAATCAATTCTTCTTCCTTATTCATCTGTTTTATCTATCCTTATTTGATGTATAACATATTTGTTCTGTACTTTTCTGAAGAAACAATTCACCCGAAAGTTTCCATTTGCGGTCGTCAAGGTACCAATGACGAAACCAGACTCATCACGTTTCCCCTGATGGTTCACATTAAAACTGCCAACCTTGTGGTTGGAGAAGAAAGCAGCCATTGTGCCCTCTGCCGTCCGCTTGTCGGCGTGGGTCGACTTATTCTGAATGATTAAATCGACCTTGTCACCCAGATACTTGTTGAGTTCCTGAGAGCTTCCTTCCTTGAAGGCCCCAATCACTCCCTCGGAAACGTTCTGGGCCAGCAGCACAGACGTCCAAATGAAGAGACCGGTCAACAAAAAGACTACCCGTTTTTTCATTTTCACAAGTATTTATGATAGGCAAAGGTAAGCATTTGTCTCAAAATACAATAAAAAAATGCTAAATTTGTGCGCTAATCAAAACAGAACCAGTATGAAAACTACTCTGCTCGTCGTAGGACGGACTGTAGAACAACACTTTATAACAGCCATCAACGACTATGTGCAACGCACCAAGCGCTATCTCTCATTCGAGATGGAAGTCATCCCCGAACTGAAAAACACCAAAAGCCTCTCTATGGAAGTTCAGAAGGAAAAAGAAGGGGAACTGATACTGAAAGCTCTCCAGCCGGGAGATGTGGTCGTACTGCTGGACGAAGGTGGAAAAGAGATGCGTTCCATAGAGTTTGCAGACTATATGAAGCGCAAGATGAATACCGTAAACAAACGGCTGGTATTTATTATCGGAGGCCCTTACGGATTCTCTCAAAAAGTATACGAAGCGGCACACGAGAAGATGTCCCTCTCACGCATGACCTTTTCCCATCAGATGGTACGCCTCATCTTTGTGGAACAACTCTACAGGGCAATGAACATACTAAATGGGGGGCCGTATCATCATGAATAATTAAAATGCTCGGGCAGCCAGCGTACAATAGAGCGCAACACTATGCGGTGTTCTACGCAAGGTTTGATGTACACTTGTAAAGGTGCTGCCCGTTCAGCTCAATAGCAATACTCACCACATTCTCACAGGTAAACAAGGAGTAAGGCAGAGTGTTCGTCCATCCTCCCACCATATCCATACGTACGGAGCTATGTCCCCCATACTATTTGGAATGGCTTTTCCAATCAAGTTCGTTATTTAAAACAGAGAAAAGAATTGATTAAGAGTTAAGAATTGTCGAAAAAATATTATTAAGGATTCTTAGTAAATTTCTCAGTAATAAAAGATGGAAATACACATGAACAAATACAAACAATTAATAGCGTGCAATACACGATACTAACAACATGTCGTGCAAGAAGTTAACAACGTGTCATACAAAAAACAAATATCGTGTTTGCAGGATATTAACCTCCTGCAAACACGATATTAATTTGCTTTTATACAAAGCTATACGAGGCTGACCACCTGCTGCAACAGCCCCGGCAATTCAAAAGTAGCATTCTTGATATCCGAAATCCGGTTCTTGCCTTCTGTCGTAAGAAAAAAACGCATCTGACGCTTATCTTCCTTACCTATCAGACGGGTAATGAGTTTCTTTTCCTCTACGGAACGAATGACCTTTGAAGTGTTGGAGGCAGACAAACCCAGTGCCTCAGCTATCTCACTGGAGGTAAGCTTAGGAGTATTGAGCAGCGTGCACAACAGCATTCCTTCATTCAGTGACAAATCGTACATCTGCGTAAACTGCACCTCGAATTCGGCAATAGCCCGATAAATATCACGAATTTTACATAAAGTCTCCATATCTTTTTCTCCTATATAAATAAGTTCACATTTGCTTTGTCCGCACGTTCCATATAGGTAGCCACGCCACCGATGGTTACTTCATCCAGAAGTTCTTCGTGCCGGATGCCCATCATATCCATAGACATCTGGCAAGCGATGAATTCCACTCCTTGCGCCAATGCTTGCGAGCGCAACGACTCCAGAGAATCCACACCCTTGCGCTTCATCAGGAAGCGCATCATGCGACTGCCCATGCCAAACATATTCATCTGCGACAACTTCAGTTTCAAAGAACTGGACGGCAGCATCATGCCGAACATCTTGCCGAAGAAATCTTTCTGCACGCTGGGTTTCTGCACTTTCTTCAAGACGTTCAGTCCCCAGAAGGTGAAGAAAATGGTTACTTTCTGTCCCGTTGCCGCTGCTCCGTTTGCCAAAACGAAGGTTGCCAGCGCTTTGTCCAGGTCGTCACTGAACAGAATCAGCGTCTTTCCCCTCCCCCCGGCTACGGGAGTGTTGGAAGCGGATGTACAAGCCGGAGCGCCTTTTTCGATGACTACCGTATAGCGTCCTTTCTCGTCATGCTTCTCTATCAATTTATTTCCCGTTGTATCGCACCAGGCAGAGGCGTCGCGGGCAAAACCGGCATCGGTAGCCACAATCTCCACACGCTCGCCCACAGCAATGCTATCCATCGCCTTCTTCACCTGCATGATAGGTCCCGGACATTGCAAGCCGCAAGCGTTTATCTTCAACGGTTCCTTTTTGGAGACAGATGCCGCCGCAGGAACATCGTCGTTGTCAGCAGAGGCAGCCGAAGAAGCAGAAGAAGAGTCACCTCCTGCCGGAGCAGATGGAGACGGCAGAGGCGCTGTTGCCATGGAATAGGTCTTATAACCACCTATCAGATTGCGCACATTGCGATAACCGCGTCCCATCAGGATGCACAGGGACAGATAACCACGCAAACCCACAGCACAGAAAAGCACTACCGGCTTGTCCGTAGGTATCTCTGCCAAATGCTCGCGCATTTCATCCAACGGAATATTGACAGCTCCCGGAATGGTGCCGAAAGAGAACTCCTCGGGCGTACGGGTATCTATCAGCATCACTTTATCCTTCTCTTCCACCAACTCGCGCCAAGAGATGACGGGTATAGCACCGCTAATAATATTCGATGCCACATATCCGCCAATGGCGATGGGGTCTTTGGCTGAGGAGAAAGGAGGTGCATACGTATGCTCCGTCTCCATCAAATCGTAGACTGTGCCACCCCGCTTGATGAGTCCGGCAATCTGGTCGATTCGCTTGTCCACCCCCTCGTAACCGATACATTGCGCGCCATAGAGTTTACCGGTTTTAGGATGGAAAGTCAGTTTCAAAGTCAAAGGCAGGGCATCCGGATAGTAACCGGCGTGAGATGCCGAGTGGGTCACCGAGCTTTGGTATTCCATGCCCCACTGCTTCAAGCGTTTGGCTGCAAGACCCGTAGAAGCTACCGTCATGTCGAATACTTTGGCAATGGAGGTGCCGATAGCTCCTTCGTAGGAGACGGTATTGCCAAACACCATATTATCGGCAACGATACGTCCCTGGCGGTTGGCAGGGTTTGCCAGGTAATTGAGCCACGGCTTTCCGGTCAGCGGATGAGGATATTCGATGGCATCGCCCACGGCATAGATGTCTTTTTCGGAAGTCTCCAAGTGTTCGTCTACCCAGATACCGCCCATCTCGCCCAACTTCAAGCCGACTTGTTGTGCCAATGCAGTGGCAGGACGCACACCGATGGAGAGCAACACCATATCGGCAGGAATGGTCTTTCCGCTTTTCAGGAATACAGTGATTCCGTTGTCCGTACGCTTGAAATGGGTCACGCCTTCTTCCAGATAGAGGGAGACGCCTTTCTGTAACAAATGCTGATGGATGGGTGCCGCCATGGAGAAATCGATAGGAGCCATTACCTGATTACCCATTTCGACTACGGACACATGGACACCTGCATGATGCAGGTTCTCTGCCATCTCCAATCCGATGAAACCGGCACCTACCACCACGGCGCGCTTCACCTGCTTGTCTGAGATATAAGCCTTGATATGGTCGGTATCTTCTACATTGCGCAACGTGAAGATGCCTTCGGAATTGATGCCTTCCAAGGGGGGCTTCACGGGGTTGGCACCGGGAGAAAGCAAAAGTTTGTCATAGCTTTCGTCGTACTCCTTGCCTTCCGCGTTGCGTATGGTAACAGTCTTGTTTTTGGGATGGATGGCGATTACTTCATTCTGCACACGCACATCAATGCGGAAGCGCTTGCTGAAAGATTCGGGTGTCTGTACCAGCAGCTTCTCACGCTCTGCTATCACTCCGCCTATATAATAAGGTAAACCACAATTAGCATACGAGATGTAAGGGCCTTTCTCCAATAAGAGGATTTCAGCCATTTCGTCCACTCTTCTCAGTCGGGCGGCTGCTGTGGCTCCACCCGCTACACCGCCAATGATTACATATTTCATAATTCTTTGTTTTTTTAAGTTTGACGATGCAAAGAAAAGAGTTATTTTCGATAAAACATAATTTCCAGAGGAAAATATCATTAAGAGACTTATTTTTAATGAGAACGGACATAAAAAAACGGATTATTACAAGTTGTTACACCTATAATAATCCGTTCTGTATACAAATTTTCTATAAGCTACCAACCAAGTCGGGCAAGACCGGCAGCACTATACCATGAAGTAGAACGATAAGCAGCATTAGCAGCTTGGGCAGCAGAAGAAGTGGCAGTGGAAGGTATATAATGGCTAACCCCATTTGCCCGTTTTATGGAGAACATACCAACAGACATCGAATAAATCATTGGCGTTTTTTTCCAACAGACAGAAGCTGCATCATATGCTTGCTTCCATTCATCCAAGGCAACTTCATCCACAACGAGTTTTTCCATCATTTCTACGAAATCATAATAGCCTACATAATAAGACGATCCTACTTTACGCTGATCATAATTAAAGACCGATGACCGAAGAACTTCTCTATCTGCTGTCACTCCCGACAAAACATTTGCTGTAGCAGCAGCTAAGTTCTCAAGCTCAGAAGATTTCAGCACATCTATAGCAGTGCCCATCGTCCAATTGCTATTACTCCCTATTTTTCCAGTATAAATTTCATCATAAGCAGCAAAAGTCCCAATAGCCATTTCTACCGCTGCACCTTTCTGAAATATAAATGGAAACATTCTATCATAGGCAGCACCAGGACCTGGATTCTCAGCAGGGAAACCAATATAGTAATCGCAATAATCACGCAACTCATACGCGACTTCCACCGACTGCATAAAGCAAGCATCAAACATAATAAAATCAAAATGAGGAGCCTTCTGTAATACTGACTTCAAGTCCTCAATATTCATATAATGTCCTCCTCCAGTCTTATCATTTCCTATCCAGCGAGTAGAAGGCAATGGAGTAGGTATCCATCCTTCCCCATGCGACCAATAAATCAAACCATAACTTTCCGCTTTATATAAAGAATTCCCAAACACATCATTGAATACCTCCTGCGTCTCAGCGACTCCACACGAATTTCTATCTTCATATTCTTTGACTATTGTTTCAACAACAGTACCACCTTTATTTTCAATTTCAATCAAACGAGGAGATCCCGTATCTATATACACCAATAAATGCATATCAGATGTATTATCAATTGAAGCCATCCCAGCTTTCAATTCCTCCAAATCCCCATCCGTAAAGCTAGCCAATGGATTTATACTATTATCCGCTGCCATATATACCAGCACAGTACGTTTCCCATCAACCGGAGGATCAGGTATCGGGTCGTCACCACGGCACGCCGACATGAACAAGGGGAAAACAAAGAAAAAAAGAAGATATAGTTGTGTTTTCATACTTGAAATCTTATTCCTGCGGTTTTGTAAACGTGAAAGCCTCAGGCTTCACCACCTGCAAAACCATATTCTTACTCTTTTTATACTTGCCTTTTACCTTTACAGCCTCTTTTTCCAACTTTTTCTTGTTTTCAGCGAAATAAATCATGCAAGTATAATCAGGTTTCTTCAGGTTGTACTCCAGATAGTTCTTAAGCTGGTAAGTGTATAAATCACGCTTGGGCAAGAATCCATTCTTATCCAGCTCTACGCTGTCCAATACCTGGATGTCTGTATAATATACGATGGAGTCATTGAAAGAAGCCGCCACCCCAAAAGCATATACAGCCTTTTCCTTATCTTTCATTGTAAAAGCCGAACACAACGCAAAAACCAAAGCTACGGCACAAAGTATACGAACGTATTTCATTGAGTTATGAGTTATAAGTTATGAATTATCAATGGGGCAAAGATATAAAAAAAACCGCACGCCTACTAAAGACGTACGGTTTTTAATTCCTTCTATTTGTCGGAAACTGATATTTCTTATTTATCCCAAATAAGATTTGAGCAATTTACTACGATTACTTTGTCTTAATCTTCTGATTGCTTTTTCCTTAATCTGACGCACACGCTCACGGGTCAAGCCGAATTTGTCGCCGATTTCCTCTAATGTCATTTCCTGCTGTCCGATACCGAAAAACATCTGTATGATTTCTTTTTCCCTATCGGTTAACGTAGAAAGAGCTCTATCAATTTCCCTCGCAAGAGACTCGTTCACCAAAGAGCGGTCAGCCATAGGGGAGTCATCGTTGACCAACACATCGAGCAAGCTGTTGTCCTCTCCCTCTACGAAAGGTGCGTCTACCGAGATATGACGGCCTGACACCTTCAGCGTATCAGAGATTTTGTCAACAGGGATTTCCAATTCATCGGCAAGCTCTTCGGGAGACGGACGACGTTCGTTTTCCTGCTCGAACTTGGAAAAGGCCTTGCTGATTTTATTCAGCGAACCCACCTGGTTCAACGGAAGACGTACAATACGCGACTGCTCTGCCAAAGCCTGCAGAATGGACTGACGTATCCACCATACTGCATAACTGATGAACTTGAAACCACGTGTTTCATCGAACTTTTCGGCAGCCTTGATCAGTCCTAAATTACCCTCGTTAATCAAGTCGGGCAAACTCAAACCTTGGTTTTGGTACTGCTTGGCCACAGATACAACGAAACGCAGATTGGCACGTGTCAATTTCTCCAGTGCAACACGGTCACCCTTGCGGATGCGCTGAGCGAGCTCCACTTCCTCTTCAACAGTAATGAGGTCTTCGCGACCGATTTCCTGCAAATACTTGTCAAGAGAAGCGCTCTCTCTGTTAGTGATACTTTTTGTAATTTTAAGTTGTCTCATTCTTACTAATACAGATTTGGGTTGCAAAGGTACGACAAATTATTTTGTTACAATAATCTCATCCTAACTTTTTCACCTTATTTATATCTTATCCTATATAACAAAAAGGATGCCGGTATGTATTGTACCGACACCCCCTTTTCGCTATTGTTAGCTAATATTACAATCTTCTTACCTAACTATCCTTATTTTTTATTCTTGAGTCAAATCAACGGCATACATTGCACGTTTTCCTGACGGGAACATACCGGTGATGAACAAACCTTGCTCAGGAGACTTTCTTGCCTCTTTCATCGCCTTTTCCAAATCGTCTACCGTCTTCATCGGCACTCCATTGGCTTTCAGAATGATGAAGCCCTTGCGAATACCTGCATCGGCCATCTTACCATTGGTAACCCCGGTAACTTCCAGACCGTACCCCAGGTTCAACTGCTTCTTCAGCTCGGAAGATACGGGCTTGAAGGCTGCACCCAAGATTTCCATTCCGGCATCCTTCACTACCTTCGTAGTGCCTTGCTCATTCTTCAGCGTGATTTCGAATTCCTTTTCCTTCTTGTCACGAACCACCGTTACCTTCACTTTGTCGCCCGGACGGTGTTTTGCCAGCATTTCCTGCAAATCCGAGAACTTGTGAATCTTCTTGCCGTTCAATGCTATGATTACATCGTTTTCCTTCAAGACGCCGGCAGCGGAACCACCTTCAACAACTTCGGCCACATAGATACCCTCTTTCACACCAAGTTCGTCGGCCTTCTTCTTCAGCTCTTCAGTCCAGCGTTCGTCCATCTGCAGGTCTGTGCTCAAATCACTACCCTTGATGCCAAGGAGCGCGCGCTGCACGGTACCAAACTGTTTCAAGTCGGCTACCACCTTTGTCATAATGCTGGTAGGGATGGCAAAACCATAACCGGAATAAGCACCCGTGGGTGAGTAAAGCATGGCATTGATACCAACCAACTCGCCTTTGGCATTCACCAATGCACCGCCACTGTTACCTTGGTTGATGGCAGCATCCGTCTGAATGAAAGACTGGATGTTTGCAGCTTGTCCGTTGGAGGCAGAAGAACCAATGGAACGGGCTTTTGCACTGACGATACCGGCTGTTACGGTAGAGTTCAGGTTGAACGGATTACCTACTGCCAACACCCATTCCCCCACCTTCAACTGATCGGAGTCACCAACCGGAATTGTCGGGAAGTCATCCCCTTCAATCTTAATCAGCGCCAAGTCCGTGCTAGGGTCAGTACCGATGATGCGTCCTTTCAGCTCACGGTCGTCATTCAGTTTCACGGTGATTTCATCAGCACCTTCCACCACGTGATTGTTCGTCACAATATATCCGTCTTTGGAGATGATGACACCCGAACCGAAACCTACACGCGGCTGGGTCTGTATCTGGCGCTGGCGTCCACGACCGTCTCCAAAGAAGAAGTCAAAAATATCCGGTTGTTCTTGCACCGTCTGAGTCTTACTCAACTGAGTGGCACGTATATGCACTACAGCATGGAGCGAACTCTCCGCTGCTTGTGTCAAATCCACAGGCTGGGCATCCGTTGCATGGAAAGCTGCCGGCAGCAGATTATTCGGGTTCTGTTGGAACAACTCGCTGAATGCGGCAGGCTTTTCCTTATTCAGCATCTTATAAGTGGTCAATCCAGCCACTCCAGAGCTCAAGAGCACGATAGCCGCAACTCCAAGGATGTTTTTTGTTGTCTGTTTCATACTATTCTTCCTATTCTTTAAATTGTTAATATTCAAGTTTCGTTTAACATTACGACGTTAAAATAACGACAAAAAACGTTCAGTTATTCCGCTTGTCACTCTTTTTTGTTCTCTTTTAACAGAGGATATTTAGGGCTTAACAGCGGTTAACGGCAAAGACTGACAAATTAGCATTTATGTACGATTGCTGACTGTTAAAGAACTGACAGATAGAGCATAAAAAGACGCATCACCCGTTGCGGCCGAAACGGATGATGCATCTGTTTTTAGAGGGCAGATAGTACCTTAATAATTCAAGTAATCAATGTCCATGTGGTAGTCCCACTGTGGGAAGTAGAGGTTACCTCCCTCCCACTCCACCTCGCCACGCTGAAAGTCGACAGTCTCGCTGCGGGGATACTGCTTTTCGGGCTGTAGCGGCATGCCGTAATCAGTGTTCACAATCATGCGCCAGGAGTCGATACCACCCAGGAAGAAATATTCTTCGTCGGCATTGCAGGCAAAGGCAGGAATGCCGAATGACTGGTCGACAGGCACCCAACCCACACCCTCAAAATAGACTTCTGCCCAATCGTGCAGATTCCATGCACGGGGATGCATCATGAAGCCGCTCTGGAAATGTGCGGGAATTCCACTGATGCGGCAAAGCGTAATGAACAGCAGGCTGACTTGGCCACAGTCTCCGTGACGGTTGTCCAACACATATTCCGGGATATTCTCAATGGTGGAATATTCGCGTGCAGAAGCCCACGGGAAGTTGTCATTCACCCAACGGAAGATACGTTTGGCTTTCAAGTAGGGGTTGGTTTCACCGGCTGTCAATTTGGCAGCAAGTTCGCGCAAGCGCGGGGAAAAGACGATATGCTTCTCACGCTCGGCAGTATATTCCTTATAAAGAGCGGTCGTCGTATCATAGGGCTGCACGTCTTCCGGCTTCAGATTATGCCATTCGCCGTTGGCGGTAAACTCAAAGGTTTCGGAGAATACGGTAGGTTCGCCTTCGACAGCACGTTTCTCCATGTACAATGTACTGTGACGGCACTCGGGCGACGAAAAGGTGTATTGCGGTTCACTGGCCGAAATGAACTTGACATCCTGCTGCCGGGCCTGGTCCTGACGGGGATAGGGCAACCAGCAACGGATGATTTTCCCGGCAGGTACGGCATTGGTATCCACGGTCAACGTGTAGGTGACGCGCATGCGCTTCGGCTCAACAATGGCCTTGCCCTCCTTCTTCACAGCAGAAATGATTTCGGGCAGGTTCTCCATATTCACTTTCTCGCTGCCACTCGGCGAAGTACCTTCCTTGGCTATCTTGATGTCATAGCAAGTGGAGTCCACACGAAACAGATTAGGTCCGGCATTACGGAAATAGCGTTTCTCTCCATCCAGCATCATGCACTCCAAAGCTTTGGAGGCTTCCCACTGGCGCATCTGCTCATCGGTCACGTCGGGAATATACTTGCGGATATAGTCCTTCACCTGGGATTCCGTCATACAGAAGTCCGTAAGCAGACGTTGGTGCAGGTCGTCCTCCCAATTGTAGGGCTTGCTCTCGGGCTTCGTGCTGCATGCAGAAGCCATCACAAACAGAGCGACGGTATACAATAGCTTTCTCATAACTTCACCACTCCAATACCCGGCAATTCGGGCAACGTTATCTTACCTTTCACAACCTCCATACCCTTGAAACGGTCGTTCGCAATCAGCAGACTACCGTCCAAGTCAGCAAAGTCCACTGCCGGAGAGAATTGGGAGGCAGCGGTAATGGCACAAGAGGTCTCGGTCATACAGCCTACCATCACTTTCATGTCCAATGCACGTGCCAAAGTCACCATCTTCCAGGCTTCGCGCATGCCGGTACATTTCATCAGCTTGATGTTGATGCCCGTAAAGGCGCCCTTCAAGCCTGCCACATCCTTCAGACGCTGGATGGACTCATCGGCAAATATGGGTAACGGGCTTTGCTGAGCGACCCATGCGATATCGTCCAATTGTTCCTTGGGCATCGGTTGCTCTATCATGACAATTCCTTTTTCGTGCAGCCAATGTATCATATCGAGCGCATGATGTTTGTCTTTCCAGCCCTGGTTGGCATCAATGGCAATCGGAAGGTCCGTCACCGAACGGATGGTCTCTATCATTTCTTTGTCGTTCTCCCGCCCCAGCTTTACTTTAAGGATATTGAACCGGTCGGCACACTCTTTCGTCTTTTCACGCACCACGTCGGCCGTATCAATACCGATGGTGAAAGTTGTAAAGGGAGTCTTCTCCTTGTCCAACCCCCATATCTTATACCAAGGGGCTTGCAACAGTTTGCCCACAAGGTCGTGCAAGGCGATGTCCACAGCAGTTTTAGCAGCGGAATCCCCTGCCGAGAGGCTGTCTATATAAGCCAGTATATCTTCCAGCTGAAAGGGGTCTGAGAATTGGCCGATGACATTCTGCACCTTCTTCAAAAAAGCTAATACACTGTCCATCGTACCTAGTTCGTGTTGCAGGTACGGGGGCATGGAGGCTTCACCATAACCGATAATGCCATCATATTCTATCTCGACCTGAACGTCGGGAGTGGTAGTACGCGAGTAGGTGGCCACTGTAAAGACATGGCGCAATTTCAGTTCATAGGGGAAGAAACGCAGTTTCATTTTTGGGGTTACACCTGCCCTACTGTTCACGTTGAACAAGGAAGGAGCGTCATTTCCTCCGGCAAATACATGATTGATTGCCATGCCTGAGCCGAGTGCGGCAAAAGCGGCGGTTTTCAGGAAATCTCTTCTGTTTGACATAATTGTGTGTGTATTAAATGTGCCAATATGCTAATGTACTAATATGCCAATGGGCTGCACTATATATACTACGTCATGTTTGCACCGTCACGCCGAGGTCATTGGCATATTGGCACATTAGCACATTATTACATTGAATAAAATGGATTCGTTTCCGTTGTATTGAGCGACGCCTCCTTATTTATATAAGGTAACACGCGCGTAGCGAACAACAGTCTACCGAGATTGTATTCATCGAACAGCTCGTCGTCGGGGCTGAAGCTATTGACGCGCACATCGCCTTGCGAATGGATGAAACGCTTGTTGCCGATATACATGCCGACATGTACCACACGTTCCTTGCGTTCCGGCGTCGCCTTACGCCCGAAGAAAATCAAATCGCCCGGCTGGAGGTTACTGAAATCAGGAGCGATATCGATATGCTTGCCCACGTATGCCTGCTGGGAAGCATCCCGCGGAATGATGATGTCGTGCATGAAAAGAACGGTGCGCATGAAGCCGCTACAATCCACCCCTTTGGAGGAAGTGCCAGCCCAAAGATAAGGGATGCCCATCATGCTATGCGCCGTAGCTATAATGCTGGCTGCGTCCTGCTTCAAGGCTGCCCGCCATTTTTTTTTCAGGCATAGAGATGGATTTGGAGATATATCCCTGGCGGCCGTCGGGATAAGCCACCTTATAAAAGGCACCTTTTGTCCCCTCCCACTTCAGGCGGTTTCCGGCAGCAACATCAGAGACGGTCTGCGATACCTGGCTGGGCTGTGAGTAGACAAAGCCGTAATGCGAAGTCACCACTATTTTCTCCGCATTGTTCCAAGCGGCCAGTTCTTCCCGCGTGACGGGATGTATGCCTACCCGGTGTACCCATGCAATGTAATTGTCCGGTGTCTGGATACGGTACCAGCCGTCGCGCTGCAACACCCGCACCGGCATCCCCATCAAGCCTTGCGTCATCATTTCTGAAGAGAAATCCGGGTCTACCCGAAGATTGCACACAGACACATTGACAATGCCATACGTCTTGCCTTCAAGTCCGGTCTCATCCGGAAGCACTTGCAGACAATCCATCACCGCATATCCTTTCTTTGCCAAACCATCCAGCAAAGCCGTCTTTGCCTCTGCCGAAGTGGTGACACCACGCAACATCACATTCTTTCCGGAGAAAGAGTAATCTACATCGAACAAAGCTACGCGCTTGTCCGGTGCAAACTTTTGTTTCAAACTGTCAGCGAGTTGCGCCACCTCTGCAGGGATGGTACGGTCACCCACTTCCGAAGCGACAGCAAAAAGCGGGATTAACAGAAATAAAGGAAAAAGAGAGGATAACTTTTTCATTGGTCAAAAGGATTTGGGGGTTATTACTAATAGCAAAGCTACGAATTTATTCCGAAATAGATACATGTTTTTAAGATAATTAAGGGTAAAGAATGAAGAATGAAGGATTCATCCGTACTGCATCCGCACACTGCACAACAAATTCTTCATCCTTCATTCTTCATTCTTCATTAATATTCCGTATCTTTGTACCCCTATAAAAGCAGTTGGTCGGTCTGTCGCTTGCGCCTTCGTGCGTATGAGGAAAGTCCGGGCAACACAGAGCGTCCCACTTCCTAACAGAAAGCTGTCCGTGAGGGTAGAGTAACGTAGAAGAAAATAACCGCCGTCGCCCTCGGGCTATGGTAAGGGTGAGAAGGTGGGGTAAGAGCCTACCAGTCTTGTGGCGACACAAGGGCTGTGCGTCTTGGGAGTTGTAAGGTCATGTAAACCGACGTTATGAGAGTTGCTCGCTCCATGTCGGAGGGTAGACCGCTAAAGCTTGTATGGTGACATGCGGCTCAGATAAATGACAGACACTTCTTTTAATGAAGAATGGATAATTCCTAATTAGACTTTTTCAGGAACAGAAGAACAGAACCCGGCTTACAGACCGACTGCTTTTTTATTTCTTTTCTCCTATCTGTGATAATCCCCTTTATCTTTAATCAGTATGACCTTCAGTTGGGGGTCTTTCAACATCTGCCGTCCCTTATGTGAAGCCAACAATGCAAGTTGGGTAGTCCGGTGTCTCCAAGTCAGCAAGTCAATGGGACGGTTCAGTTCCTCTTTTATGACAGAATACCACCAGCCCGGAAAAGACAATGCACGAACAGCACCTCCATCAACAATCTTCTGCAATTCAGCAATGCAAGCATCCAGTTCCCTATCGCTCAAATCATTAGGTTTATCAAAAGCTACATAATAAGATGTATAATATCCGTTTTCTGTAAAAAGCCTCAATGCTTCCCAATTGGAACTTTCAATAATCAACTCATCTTTCTCCATACGATAAGTTTCAACCAACTTATTCAATTCAGCGAGTATTTCCGTCTTGTTGCCTGCCTTCAAGTTCTTAATATCCAACCAAATTTTACCATCAGTCTCATTCATATAAGAGAAATAAGGCTCCAGAACCAGATTAAAACTTGTATCCGCATCATGCGTCACATCAAACTTCCGGTTTTTCCGAAAAACGACATCAACTTCCACGTTAGGATACTCGTCACCTTGCTCATAAAGTTTTTCTATCGAATTACATCGATGCAGCCATATCTTTTCGGGATAATCATTCATAAGTAGGGCTCCTATAACTAAATTACTCCCCACCCATGCTAACAATACAGCCAACAAAACTACCAGAATTCTCTTTTTGCGCATATTTTCAGTCTTTTTATCTCTAATAAACTTTCTTTCCCGCAAAATACATAAAAAGAATATTCTTAAACAAAACCTCCACTCCATTTCTACCTTTTTATTCGTTTATTCCAGAAATTTTATATAATTTTGCACTTCATATAAACAGAGATCATTGAGAATCCGTTAAAGATAACTCTTTGAACTTACGCTAATTAACATTTTATGAATAGACGTATTGCAGCCTTCTGGAAGTTTCTTACTTACGACATCTGGCGTATTACAGAAGATGAAGTTACGCGAACCACTTTTTCCGTATACAATATCATCAAGACCATCTACCTTTGTGTCAACCGCTTCACCAAAGACCGGATAGTAAACAAAGCCTCGGCACTGACTTACAGCACCTTGCTTGCCATTGTACCGATTCTCGCTATATTGTTTGCCATCGCACGCGGTTTCGGATTCGACAATCTGATGGAAAGTCAGGTTATCAACGGGTTCGGAGGTCCTACAGAAACCACAGAGGTTATTCTACAGTTCGTAAACTCATATCTCTCACAAACCAAAAGTGGAATATTCATCGGCATCGGGTTGATTATGTTGCTGTGGACAGTCCTGAACCTAATCAATAATATGGAAGTCACCTTCAACCGCATCTGGCAGGTAAAAAAGGCGCGCAGCATGTACCGCAAAATAACGGATTACTTCTCCATGCTTCTGTTGATGCCCATTCTGCTGGTAGTGTCCGGTGGTCTTTCCATCTTCATGAGTACGATGGTGAAGAACCTCGAAGACTTTACCCTACTGGCACCCGTCGGCAAGTTTATGGTACGCCTCATCCCCTTCGTACTGACCTGGTTCATGTTTACAGTACTGTACGTCTTTATGCCGAATACAAAAGTCAAACTAAAACACGCACTCATATCCGGTATTCTGGCAGGTACGGCACATCAGGCATTCCAGTTCCTCTACATCAGCAGCCAGTTGTGGGTTTCCCGTTACAATGCCATCTATGGTAGTTTCGCCGCCCTCCCGATGTTTCTGCTATGGTTGCAGGTATCTTGGACTATCTGCCTGTTCGGTGCCGAATTGACCTACGCCGGACAGAATATCCGGAACTTCAGCTTCGACAAGGATGCGCGCAACATCAGCCGTCGCTACCGCGACTTTATCTCCATCCTGATAATGTCCCTCATAGCCAAGCGCTTTGAACAAGACGCCCAACCCTATACAGCCGAGGAGATATCCGAAGAGTGCCAGATTCCCATCCGGCTGACACACGAAACCCTTTATGAATTGCAAGAAATCAACCTCCTGCATGAAGTGGTGACCGATGAAAAAAGTGAAGACATCGCTTACCAGCCTTCCATGGACATCAACAAGATGAATGTGGCCCTCCTGCTGGACAAGCTGGACACACACGGCTCAGAAGACTTCAAAATTGATAAAGAAAATGAATTTAACAGCCAATGGGGAGCATTGCTGAAGGCACGAGAGGAATACTACAAGAATGCAAGCAAGGTGCTGCTAAAGGATTTGTAGTTTAGTTTAAACACGGAGGCACAGAGATTTTTTCTCGTCTATTGGTTTAATCCCTGCACCTCTGTGTTCTTCTGCTAATGCTAATACTTATTATAAGATACTGTCTTCTCTTTTGGCTTCCGCGATTTCTTCCGTTTTTCCTTCACCGGATAGCCAATCGTAATATCTAGCAAAAGGCGTTTACCGGCCGGGATACCGACAAGTTTCTTTATCTCCTTCTCATCAAACCAGCCCAAAATGCAGGAACCCAGCCCTTCATTTTCTGCCGCCAACGTGATATGTGCGGCAGCGATACCAATATCAATCAATGGAAAATACTTACCCTTGATTTTTGCACCCAGAAAGGAAGTGACATTCATGGACTCCTCCACCACCAGAATATGAACGGGAGCATCCTTGGCAAACTTGTTCATCCCCAATCCTGCAGCAGCCTTGCCCACCTTGACAGACAGCTCCGGTTCCGTAACTACCACGAACTTCCACGGTTGTGCATTGCAGGCGGACGGAGCCAGACAAGCCGCTGCCAATATCCGCTCCAGCTTCTCAGGCTCCACGGCACGAGTCATATCATAGGCACGGTCACTCTGACGGGATGCCACTAATTCCAGGAAATCGTTCATAGCGCCGTTACCTTATTTATATTGTATCATGCGACTGATGTACTTACCAATGATATCGAACTCCAAATTCACCACACTGCTCACTTTGAAAGCATGGAAATTGGTATGCTCGAAGGTGTAAGGAATGATGGCTACCTGGAAAGTATCGTCGGTGGGATTACACACGGTCAGGCTGACACCGTTAACCGTTACCGAGCCTTTGTCTACCGTAATGTAGCCGCGCTTTGCCATCTCCTTGTCAAAAGCATACCGGAAAGTAAAGTAATAGCTTCCTTCCGCATCCTTTATATCGATGCAAGTGGCAGTCTGGTCCACATGTCCTTGAACGATATGGCCATCCAGCCGGCCGTTCATCATCATACTACGCTCCACATTCACTTCATCTCCCACCTGCAACAAGCCAAGATTGGAACGGTCCAGCGTTTCCTTCATGGCCGTCACGGTATAGGTATCATCTGTCAAGCTGACTACCGTCAAGCAAACACCGTTGTGAGACACACTCTGGTCTATTTTTAATTCACTGACGAATGAACACTTGAAAGTAAAATGTACATTCTCCTGGTCTTTGACCATCGCCACCAATGTGGCACATTCTTCTACTATTCCGGAAAACATGGTTCTATATACTTTTAGATTATACATGATTTATTATTAATATGCGCAAAGATACAAAAAGCCCTTCGTATAGGTACAAAAAAAGGAAGCTTTTCACAAAGCCTCCTTTTTCAGTTTTCAATAGGTATTAGTTTTTTTTTAAGGTAAAAAGATTGTTTTCAGGATAACGATGCAAATATAGGCGCTTTTCGTGATACTAACCAAATTAAAAAACATGTCTTATAACATCTTTTTGAAAAAAATCATTTAAGTTTATTATCATTTCAAAGCACTTTTCTACACCTGCAATCGTTTTCAATGGACAAATATAAGGCTATTTTCCATGAAACACTGAAATTATCCTAAAATTTTGTTTATTTCTTATCATTTAAGTAGTGTTCATCTGTCCGCCCGCTATGTTTTAACACTTTTGCGTCGATAAAGAACACTATTTCTTCGGCAATATTCGTGATATGGTCACCGGAACGCTCCAACTTGCGGAACACGCTCACCAGGTTCAGACAAGAAAGTGCACTCTCCGGATGCCGGCTGATGTAGTCGGCAAGGATGGCAGTGGCATCAGCATTGATTTCGTCCAGCATATTGTCCTTGGCAAACACAGCGGTAGCCAATTCCTGGCTCTCCTCCTGAAGTGCCTGCTTGGCAAGCTCGAGCATGGAGAGCACCTGGGCTATCATCTCTTCAAGACGGAGTTGCTTGACCAACTCAGTATCCAATGCCGGTTCATGGCAGTTGAGGGCAAAGCGGGCGATGCCTTCTGCAAAGTCGCCCAGACGCTCCAGGTTCGTATTGATTTTGAGCATGGCAAGCACAAAGCGCAGGTCGATGGCAACGGGGTTGTAAAGGGCAATGATGTCCTCCACGTCGCTGTCTATTTTCAGTTCGAAAGCATTGACGCGACGTTCGCGCACCAATACCTGCTGAGCTAGCTCCCGGTCCAGCGTAAGCACGGCATCACCTGCACGGTCGAGCTGATTATATACCAGGGTCCACATTTCGTCTATTTCCTTTTTCAGCAAGACGAGTTCAGATTCGATAAACTTCACCATAATGTTTCTATTTTAAGATTACTTTTGTACAACTTATTTTTGCTTGTATGGAACAATCCGCTACCCGAAGCGTCCCGTGATGTAGTTCTGCGTTTCCACCTTGTCGGGATTCGTAAATATCTTCCGGGTATTTCCAAACTCCACCATCCGCCCCATATAGAAGAAAGCCGTATTATCACTGACACGCGCTGCCTGCTGCATGTTGTGGGTAACGATGACGATGGTGTACTGCTTCTTCAACTCGTGGATAAGCTCTTCCACCTTGGCAGTGGAGATGGGGTCGAGGGCGGATGCCGGCTCGTCCATCAGCAGGACCGAAGGAGACACCGCCATGGCACGGGCTATGCAGAGACGTTGCTGCTGACCGCCGGAGAGGGCGTAGGCGGAGACTTTCAGCTTGTCCTTCACCTCGTCCCAAAGGGCGGCGCCTTTCAGGGTTTCTTCCACCCGCTGACGGATGAAAGCGTTATCGGTGATGCCATTTACACGGAGTCCGTAGGCAACGTTCTCGAAGATGCTTTTTGGGAAAGGATTGGGGCGCTGGAACACCATGCCCACGTTCTTGCGGAGTTCATCCACTTGCACTCCTTTTCCATAGATGTCTTGTCCGTCAATGCGTATCTCGCCGGTCAGACGGGTGTCGGGAATCAAATCATTCATGCGGTTTAGCAGGCGCAGGAAGGTAGACTTTCCACAGCCCGAGGGACCGATGAAGGCTATCACAGACTTCTCCTCAATGTCCATGCTGATGCCTTTCAGGGCATGGAAATCGCCATACCAGAAGTTCACGTCACGGGTTTCTATCTTGTTCTTCATACCTATTGTATATGTTTTCAATTCGTCTTAATCTTCTTCTCAAAGTATTTCCGCAGGGCGTTCGCCAGCAGGTTCACCAGGAGGATAATGAGTATCAGCACCAGTGCCGTGCCGTAGGCAATAGGAAGCTGCGCTTCCATATCGGTGCCGCTGGTAGAGATGACGTAGAGGTGATAAGGAAGCGCCATGCACTGGTCGAAGATACTTGCAGGCAGCTGTGGCAAGAAGTAGGCGGCACAAGTGAAAAGGATGGGTGCCGTCTCGCCCGAAACACGCCCCAACGCCAGAATCAGTCCGGTGATGATATTGGGCATCCCCATCGGCAGGATGACATGCCAGATGGTCTGAAGCCTGGTAGCTCCCAACGCGCGGCTTCCCTCACGCATGCTGTCGGGAATGGCTTTCAGCGCTTCTTCCGTGGTGCGGATAACCAAAGGCAGACTCAGCAGGCCCAGTGTCAACGAACCTGCCAGGATGCTGTCTCCAAAATCCATATAGTTGACGAACAGAGCCATGCCAAACAGACCGAACACGATGGAAGGGATGCCGCTCAAATTGTTCGTCATCATCCGTATGAAACGTACCACCCAGCCTTTCGGCACATACTCATTCATATAAATGCCACTCATCACCCCCACCGGAAAAGCAAACAAGGCACTGCCCACCATCAAGCAGAACGTACCTACAATGGCAGGAAGGATTCCGCCGGCAGTCATACCGTTGGCAGGAGCCGTAGTGAGGAACTCCCAATCGATGACTCCTATACCTTTATATATAATGAAACCGAGGATAGCAAAAAGAATTCCCACCACACTCAGACTCAACAGACGGAACAAGCCGAATGCCACGTTTTGCGAAAGATGCTTTCTATTGACCATATCTACCTTCTTTATTTTCGTCTTGGCGAAACTGCTTCCACCGTGAAATTTATCAATAAACTGATGAAAAACAGCACGACACCCAGTAGGAACAATGCTTCGTAGTGAGGTCCGCCGGCAGGTGCCTCGCCCAGCTCCGCGGCAATCGTAGCCGGAATAGTACGCAACGGCTCCAGAATGGTATGGGGAATGACGGCAGCATTGCCCGTCACCATCAGCACAGCCATCGTCTCGCCCACCGCACGGCCGATGCCCAACACCACTCCGGAGGTGATGCCCGAAATGGAGTAAGGAATCACCACCTTATATATAGTCTGCCATTGCGACGCTCCCAGTGCCAAACTGGCTTCGCGCATGGCACGAGGGCAGTTTCTCATCGCATCTTCCGTCACCGTAATGATGGTGGGCAGTGCCATAATGGCAAGCACAATACTGCCCGCCAGCCCACTCTCGCCGACCGGCAAGTCGAAGACCTGCTGCAAAAAAGGCACAATGACAATCAAACCGAAAAAGCCGTAAACCACCGACGGTATGCCACTCAGCAACTCAATGATAGGTTTCAGCAGATTCCTTACCCGGGAATTGGCTACCTCCGACATATAGATTGCCACCGACAGACCAAACGGCAGTGCAAAAAGGATGGCAAACAGACTGACCCACAACGTCCCCGTAATGAGCGGCAAAAAGCCGAACTGTGCAGCAGGTGTTGCCGTGGGAAACCATTCGGCACCGGCAAAGACGTCCTTCACCGAAATGGTGTTGTCTTTCAGCAAATGCACTGAGTCCGGACGAACGATGAACTGCTGCGGTACAAAGGCTATAATAGCGGGCGTACGCTCCACCAGCTCCGTAATGCAAGCACCTGCATTTTCATAGGAAGCGCCCAACTGCTCTTCCGTATAATACTGTGTGATGTCCTCCAAACGGAAAAGGCGGATAGGAAGGTCCTCCCCTCCCACTTCGTTCCAGTTTGTCAGCTCTTCATCAAAGACATCCTTTATCTGTGCCGGAGTCAGTTCGCCCACCCGATTCTCCTTATTCAAAGCCAATACATACCCTTCTTCTATCACCTTGCTGCTGAACAAGCCTAGCGCTTCGGAAAAGAGGAACACGACGATAAGTACGATGGTAAGGCTCGTCACAAAGCCGCTACAAGCCAGTATACCTTCTACAATCTTCTCAAAAATCTTTTTCATGTTGCCTATTGATTTCTGTATGCAAAGGAACGGGCCGGATGTTAAGGCAGTGTGACTAACGTTTGAAAGAAATATTTCAAAGGTGTTACAAAACTGTTACAACGGCCCAAAGCACATTCCATGTAACACATTTGTAATATCCATTACCTTAATTTGCATCATGTGTTTACCCAATTTGCACCATGTGTTTTATGAAGACAAGAAAATTACTCCTACTCCTCGCCCTGGCAGCTGCCACCACCGGCATGCAGGCGCAACGCATCAAAGGCAGCGACACCGTGCTCCCCATAGCGCAGCAGACCGCCGAACGCTTTATGACCTTAAACCCGTCTGCCCGTGTCACTGTGACCGGTGGTGGAACAGGTGTCGGTATTTCAGCCCTGCTGGACCAAACTACGGACATCGCCATGGCTTCACGCGCCATCAAGTTCAGCGAAAAGATGAAAGTCAAAGCTGCCGGAGAAGACTTGGCAGAAGTTCCCATCGCCTACGACGCCCTTGCCGTAGTGGTTCACCCCTCCAACCCGGTGACACAACTGACCCGGCAGCAACTGGAAGACATTTTCCGGGGCAAAATCACCAACTGGCAACAAGTGGGTGGAGACGACCGCAAAATCATAGTCTACTCCCGCGAAACTTCCTCCGGTACCTACGAGTTCTTCAAGGAAAGCGTACTGAAAAACAAGAACTACATGAGCAGCAGTCTCTCCATGCCTGCCACTGGAGCCATTATCCAATCCGTCAGCCAGACACGCGGTGCCATCGGATATGTGGGCCTAGCCTATGCATCGCCGCGTATCAAGACACTCGCCGTTTCATACGACGGGCAGCATTATGCCGCTCCCACGCTGGAGAATGCCATCAATAAGACTTATCCGATAGTGCGCCCGCTATACTATTATTATAACCGGAAAAACGCCTCGGTCGTAGCCCCTCTGCTCGATTTCATCTTGTCTGCCGCAGGACAGAAAATCATCAAAGAGAGCGGATATATCCCGGTACATAAAGAATAAATCTTCATTCTTCATTCTTCATTCTTCATTTTTTTACCCTATCTTTGTCCCCACGATACGAAAATAGTAACATTATGGCAGAAATAAAGAGCGAAGAAACAAGCGAAAAAAAGAGCTTGAACTTCATTGAGCAAATAGTAGAAAACGATTTGAAAGAGGGTAAAAACGGGGGAAAAGTACAGACACGCTTCCCGCCCGAACCGAACGGTTACCTCCACATCGGACACGCCAAGGCCATCTGCCTTGATTTCGGTATTGCCGCCGCACACGGCGGTGTCTGCAACCTGCGTTTCGATGACACCAATCCCACCAAAGAAGATGTGGAATACGTAGAGGCCATTAAGGAAGACATCCAATGGCTGGGCTACAAATGGGGTAACGAATATTACGCTTCCGACTATTTCCAGCAATTGTGGGACTTCGCTATCCGCCTCATCAAAGAGGGCAAGGCATACATCGACGAACAGACTTCCGAGCAGATTGCCGCCCAGAAAGGCACCCCCACCCAGCCCGGTGTGGAAAGCCCTTACCGCAACCGCCCCATTGAAGAGACACTGGATTTATTCCAGAAGATGAACAGCGGCGAGATTGAGGAAGGTGCCATGGTGCTCCGTGCCAAGATAGACATGGCAAGCCCCAACATGCACTTCCGCGACCCCATCATCTACCGTGTAGTGAAGCATCCGCACCATCGCACGGGTACCACTTGGAAGGCTTATCCGATGTACGACTTCGCCCACGGACAAAGCGACTTCTTCGAAGGCGTGACACACTCGCTCTGCACACTGGAGTTTGTGCCCCACCGTCCGCTCTACGACCTCTTCGTGGACTGGGTGAAGGAAGGCAAAGACCTCGACGATAACCGCCCCCATCAGTATGAGTTCAACAAACTGAACCTCAGCTATACGCTGATGAGCAAGCGCAACCTGCTGATGCTGGTCAAGGAAGGCTTGGTAAACGGTTGGGACGACCCCCGTATGCCGACCATCTGCGGTTTTCGCCGTCGCGGTTACTCTCCGGAGTCCATCCATAAGTTCATCGACAAGATTGGCTATACCACATACGACGCCCTTAATGAATTCGCCCTGCTGGAAAGCGCCGTGCGCGAGGACCTGAACGACCGCGCCACCCGCGTATCCGCCGTACTGAACCCCGTGAAGCTCATCATCACCAACTATCCCGAGGACAAGTGGAAGAGATGGAAGCCGTCAACAACCCCGAACATCCCGAAGAAGGCAACCACGTCATCGAATTCAGCCGCGAACTTTGGATGGAGCGCGACGACTTCATGGAAGATGCTCCGAAGAAATATTTCCGCATGACACCGGGACAAGAGGTACGTCTGAAGAACGCGTACATCGTGAAGTGCACCGGCTGCAAGAAGAACGACGCCGGTGAAATCACCGAAGTATATTGCGAATACGACCCCGATACCAAGAGCGGTCTACCCGGAGCCAACCGTAAGGTGAAAGGCACCATCCATTGGGTAAGTTGTGCCCACTGCCTCGAAGCAGAAGTGCGCCTCTACGACCGTCTGTGGAAAGTGGAGAACCCGCGCGACGAGCTTGCCGCCATCCGCGAAGCGAAGAACTGCGACGCACTGACAGCCATGAAAGAGATGATCAACCCCGACTCCCTGAATGTGCTGCCCTGCTGCTACATCGAGAAGTACGCTGCCGGCATGCAGCCCCTCTCCTACCTGCAGTTCCAACGTATCGGTTATTTTAATGTTGACAAAGATTCTACGCCAGAAAAAATGGTATTCAACCGTACTGTAGGTCTGAAAGACGTTTGGGGTAAAATCAATAAATAAGAATATGAGTAAAAAAAACCTGTTGTCCGGAAGAGACAAAGAACTGCAAGAAATGGCAGAACAATATGAAGCTGCCAAAGCAGAGAACAGAACCATCTATCTGGACGCAGACGACTTAGCCGACCTCGCAGACTGGCATGCCGTGCATCATAAATATGCCATGGCTACCGAGGTCGTAGAGTATGGCTTGGGAATACATCCGAATAATACAGCCCTGCTGGTGGAACAGGCATACTTGTTCCTCGACACCCAGCATAAAGAGCAAGCCAAGGATATATTGGAACGGATTGCCGAAGAATCTTCCGAAGTGAAAGTGCTGAAAGCCAACCTACTGTTGGGCGAAGGCAAAGAAGAAGAAGCGGAAGCGATACTCGACAGTATAGACGATAAGGACGACCTAGCCAACATCGTCGATGTATCCTATATGTACATAGACATGGGATTCCCGGAAAAAGCATTGACATGGCTGACGCGCGGACTCGAAAAATATGCCGAAGAAGAAGCCTACCTTGCCGTCACAGGCGATTGTTACTACGCCCAGGGACTGTTTGAAAAAGCCACCTTCTTCTTCAATAAGCTGATTGACAAGAATCCGTATTCAGCTCCTTACTGGTTTGGACTGGCCCGTTGCTACTTTGACCAGCAGATGTTCGACAAAGCAATCGAAGCATGCGACTATGCCACGGTGGCCGATGACGAGTTTGCCGATGCCTACCTGATGAAAGGACATTCCTTCTTCCAATTGGGAAATGAGGAAAGTGCCATGGAGAACTACCTGCAGGCCGAAAAATTCCATCTTGTCTCCCACGGTTTCATCAA
>ENA-OQDC01000160-OQDC01000160.1-human-gut-metagenome-genome-assembly--contig:-NODE-160-length-53722-cov-5.645974_pt1 | contig 53722 bp, 41 predicted proteins | sample MGYA00242770_ERZ504601 | MGnify/ENA primary metagenome ERZ504601 (study PRJEB26092, sample SAMD00036305) | human gut metagenome | host: Homo sapiens | study: EMG produced TPA metagenomics assembly of...
TGCTTTTCGCGCTACTCGAACGTCTCTTCGATAAGGGGCCATCACTTCAGTGAGCAAACAAATGCAGGCTTCCCCACCATTCAGCAAAGGAAACTCATGAATACTATCGAACTTGTTGATTGCCACACTCATAGCGTTTTTTCCGACGGGGGAAGCACCCTAAAGGAAAACATGGAAGCAGCCCTGAGCGCAGGCATAACCACCATTGCTTGCACCGATCATTGGGGGCGCCCTGATTTTATTGACTGCTCAATAGCTCATAACCAGCTAAAGCATTACTTGAGAAGCGTCGCTCAACTTCGCGAACACTATCCTGATCTAGAAATAATTAGTGGACTGGAGGCAGACTGGTACCACGGCTGCGAAAAATGATCTCAAGTCGCTTCGTGCTACCTTTTCTGGCGAAGCCGATTATCGCCCCACCCTTTTGCTCGGCTCTATTCACTACCTGCAAGAAAAACCAATCGACTGGGATGAGCATACCGAAATATGGGAAGAACTAGGAGCAAATGCTCTGTGGTGTTATTACGCAAAGGAATGGTGCACGGCTGCCCGTAGTGGAATCTTTGATTCGATGGCACATCCCGATCTTCCACGGCTCTTCAGCACTGAAGGATATCAACCAACCATTGATCTAACGCCGCTCTATAAGGAAATGGCAGAAGCTGCTCACGAGGGTAGTGTCCGCGTAGAAATAAACACTGCCGGACTTATGAAAAAGTTTGAAGACTTCTATCCCTGCAAAGCACTTCTGAGTGAATTCCAGGCCACAGGTGTTCCCCTCACCGTAGGATCCGATGCGCATCATGCGTCAAGGATTGGTGCCCACATCGAAGATGCCTATCAGTTTGCTCGAAGCGTAGGATACTCATCTATTGACGTGCCCACACCCTATGGAACCTGGCGTTCCATTCCTCTTGGCTAATACTGCTTCTTCTTTTGGCTTACCAAAACAACCTGCTAGGATAATTTGTCGACCTGCGCCAAATTACCAAACGCACGAATATAGATGCGAATTGCATGCTTGATAGCTTCTTCGCTTACCCCTTCGTCTGCTCCGTGCATCTCGCCCACCCAGTCAGGAACCTTAATAACTTCTGGATCTGCTGGGCCAAAACTTACAGCGTGAGGAAATTCGCGCGCATAGGTAGCTCCACCCATAGTAAAGGGACGAACTTCCAAACCAGTTGCTTCTTGATAGGCATCTACAAGCGCTTGCACTGGAGCGGTGTTTGGATTCACTAAGAATGGGTCTTGATTGCGCGTAATTTCAACTGAAGCTCCTCTTTGAAAAGCAACCTTTTCAAATGCCTCTTGCAATTCAGTTCCCGAAATTGAAGCAGGGAAACGAATATCGTCAGTAAGAATATAAGCGTCACCCATCTTCTTCATGGTTCCAACAATGCTGGTCAAGCTGCCGAAATCCTTGTCAGCGGAAGCAATACCTACTGCCGACCCATCGTTTGATTGAGTCAAATCAGCCACAAATGCAAACCATTGCTGCTCTTCAGAAGAGCAGGCACTTAAGCGCGCGAGGAAATCGGCTAATACTCCTATCGCATTCACCGTGCCTTCCGGTAGCGAAGCGTGTCCACTCACTCCTGTTGCGGAAATAAAAAATCCCTCTGCTTTTTCTTCGAAGGTAATACGATCAGGATTAGCGCAAGTCCTCAAAGCTTCTTCGATATCTTCACGAGTTGTTTTGACCAACGCCTGGGCTAACGCAGGAACTGCATTGGTGGCAATTCCTCCTTCAAAAGACACTACCGCATTGTTTGTACGTTCTTCTACTGTCTCGAAATCACGCTTCAGCGTAACTCCAAACAAACCCTTCTCTCCGTAGCAAAGAGGAAAATCCGCATCGGGGGTAAACAGAAAATCTGGCGAATCATTATGGGCCAAGTAATAGGAAACGTCCTCCATGCCCGTTTCTTCGTTGCAGCCAACGATAAAACGAATGTCGTGATTGAGAGAAATTCCCTTTTCAAGCCAAAACTTAACCGCATATAAAGCGCTCAAGAGAGGAATTTTGTCATCAGCAGTTCCCCGACCAATAAATATCCCGTCCTTGTGAGTAAGCTGAAAGGGTTCAAAGGTCCAACCTATACCCGCTGGTACCACATCAACATGACCTATCACACCAAGCTGCTGCCCGCTTTGTCCAGCAATATCGGCATATCCTGCATAACCATCACCATCGAAAGTCATAAAGCCAAAACGCTTAGCAATCCCTAACATTTCATCAAGGGCTCTGCGCGGACCAGGGCCAAATGGTGCTCCGTCACAAGCATGCTGCTTATCCAAGGAGCTATCAATCGCAATTAAGCGTTCTGCATCTGCTATAAATTCATCCCAATTTTGACTAATAAAGGTTTCTATTTCTTCATTTGTTATTTCGTAACTCACGGTATTCATCCTATATTCTGTGCCTACCTAAAACATTGTTGCACTATTCGGCAGATCTCTTAGTCCCTGCTATGATGACACAGCACCATTTTCTGTGAAAGGACTATCATGACAGACCAGTTTTCACGAAGCCGACTCATATATGGTGATGCCGGAGTCGAATCTTTGCAAAATGCCCGCGTTGCAGTATTTGGCCTTGGTGGCGTTGGTGGACAGGTATGCGAAGCTCTTGTACGAACAGGTCTTGGTTCCATCGATATCATCGATCATGATGTGGTTGATCTCACTAACCTCAATCGACAAATTATTGCTACTCAAAATACCGTAGGAATGCGCAAAATTGATGCCATGGAAAAGCGTCTGGCAAGCATCAACCCTCATGCAAAATAAAAAACATGATTGTTTCTTTCTTCCTGAAACGGCACCGCAATTCGATTTTTCATGCTATGACTACATCGTAGATGCCATTGACACCGTAACGGCAAAACTGGAGCTAATCATGTGCGCTAAAAATGCGGGGGTGCCCATTATTAGCGCAATGGGTGCAGGAAATAAAACCGATCCTACCGCCCTACGCATCGCCGACATTTCTGAAACCTCAGTTTGTCGTCTCGCTCGCATCATGCGCAAAGAATTGCGAAAACGAGGCATTGAGCACGTTAAAGTCTGCTATTCAACCGAACCTTCAATAACACCAGACGAGAAACAGGAAAATCAGGAGCAGGTAACAGAAAGTCAGCCTACTTGCGCCGACAGTCATTCAACCCTGAACGCAGACAGCGCAGCTCCACACGCAGAAAGTACAACTCCACATAAAGGTCGTCGTTCAACTCCAGGATCGAATGCTTTTGTTCCTTGTGCAATGGGGCTTGCCCTTGCCGCTGAAGTAGTTCGCTCGTTAACAGATAAAGCTACTAGCACAAACTAGGCTGCAAACAATCATTGATAATGCATGGCCCGTCGCAATGATCTACGCGCTGTTTGTACACGGCCTGTGCACGGTTAATGCGCTGGTTTATGGCTTATCTGTGTGGTTGCCTATGCAACTCTATGCACTAGCTGTACGATGCCTGCGCGATACCAACGCTGCCGGCGCGGTGCCTACACGCTGTCTGCGCACTGTCCGCAGTATACCTACACGCTGTCTGTACGATGCCCGCGCAATTTCCTTATAAGTATGACTTTTTTGGCTTGTTAAGCTTGGTAGTGCTCAGAGCCACACGAACTGCCTCTTCTGGATCATCAGTCAAAACTACAAGACTCGTATCGAGTTCATCGATCATTCCCCGTTCGGCAAGAATGGATTGCGTCCAGTTCATAAGACCACTCCAATATTCTTTACCAAACAACACCATAGGCATATTTGCCACTTTGTGCGTTTGTACCAACACAAGCAGCTCGTACATTTCATCAAGTGTTCCAAAGCCGCCTGGGAAGAAGATGGCTCCCGATGAATACTTGACGAACATCGTTTTTCGAACAAAGAAATAGCGGAAAGTCATTCCTAGATTAACCCACTCGTTGAGTTGTTCTTCATGGGGCAACTCAATAGCCAGACCAATCGAAGTACCACCTGCTAGCGCAGCACCGCGATTTGCTGCCTCCATAATGCCTGGTCCTCCACCAGTAATAACAGCAACACCTTGATTGGCAAGTAAAGCTCCCGTTAAAACAGCCTCTTCATAATAGAGGTCAGTTGGTTCAGTGCGAGCCGATCCGAACACCGCAATAGCAGGGCCAACTTCCGCTAATGCCCCAAATCCATCTACAAATTCAGCCTGAATTCGCATAACGCGCCAAGGGTCTGCATGCAACCAGTCCGTATCATGACGATCGTGAGAGCTTGCGATCAGGTTGCCCGTGGTGTTGTCCTGAGGAATCATAGAACCACGCATAAGTACCGGACCGCGACGATACGCAGCACCAAGAGGAGAATCTTTAGTGTCCGTTACTTTATCCTGAGCAGTTTCAGCAAGAATAGCTGCAAGCTTTTCGCGAAAAGCATCGTCGATCAGCTTCTGCTCTGCTTTCTTTCCTGATTTTTTCTTATTCCCCTTTTTAGCCACGACAATCCCCTCTTTACCCATTTTTGATATCACAGTCGTAAAGATTTACCACATTCGCTTGTTACCCCACTATTGTAATGGCAAAACGAACAAATCGGTTTACTCTTCGCTATCTTCAGCAGCCTTAAGCGCCGGATCCGAATGGAGCTCCTCAAACTTTGCTTTCATAGTAGGATTATTACGTGTCAGTTTTTTAATGGTAAGCGCTTCTGCCTTATCATTTGCGAGGCGAAGATTATTTTCCGAACCAAGTAAAGCTTCTTTAGTTTTCAAAAGATGGTCGATAGTCTTGTCGATTTCATCGATTGCCTTTTTAAACTTCTCGCTTGCCAAACGATAGTTTCGCCCAAACTTTTGTTTGAAATCTTCCATCTCGTTTTCAAAATTAGTGATATCAATATTTTGCTTTTTCACTAATGCAAGTTCTGCTTTGTATTCCAACGCACTTTGAGAAGTGTTACGCAAAATACTGATAAGAGGAATAAAAAACTGAGGACGAATAACATACATTTTCTCGTAGCGATAGGACACATCTACAATACCGGTATTGTAGAGTTCGCTGTCAGGTTCCAACAAGGACACCAATACTGCATATTCGCAATTCTTTTTTCTACGATCAGCGTCGAGCTTCTTGAAAAAGTCTTCGTTTTTGTGTCGATGAGTTGAATCATCCTGTTCGTTTTTCATCTCAAACATAATGGAGACGAGCTCATTTCCTTCGTTATCGGTTTCGCGGAAAATGTAGTCGCCCTTGCTTCCCGACGAAGCGTCATTATCCTTTTCAAAATAAGCATGCTGAAAAGCCGTAGCACGCAAACGATTAAACTCGATCTCGCAGTGCTGCTCGAGTGTTTCACCAAGCATCTTGGTTGATAGGCGCGCCTTCATGTCTCGATAGCGCTCGATCTCTTGCTCTTTATAGGCGATCATTTCATCTTTTGCGCGAATCTTTTCTGCCATCTGGGCTTTAAGTTCATTCTCGCGCTGATTTTTTTCCGCCTCTTTAAGTGCTATCTGCGCCTTGCTTGCCTCACGTTCGTGTTCAATTTTTGTCTTAAAAGCATCGCGCTCGTGGTTTAGCTGAGCGTTGAAGGTATCTCGCTCGCGTTCGATTTGCGCTTTAAGCGCATCACGTTCTTTTTCGATTTCGGTTTTAGCTTGTGCTACCGCCAATTCCTTTTCGGCAATAAAGGCTGCTTTTTGACTGTCCAACTGCGTTTCCAGTTCGGCAATACGTTGATCTTTTGCTGCAGCATCCCCTTTCAGCGTTGATGTCAATTGGGCCTGCGCCAAAGCTGCCGCATCTTTTTGTTGAGCCAGCTGCGCTTCAAGTGAAGCGCGCATCTGGTCTGCCTGAGCTTTTAAGGTATCACGCTCGCGTTCTATCTTTGCAACAGCATTTTGCGCATAGAGCTCTTTTTCGTTTGCCAGAGCATCAATCTGCGCCTTTAGCTCCGCTATCACCGCATCACGCTGAGCAAGCCCTTGCTGCATAGAAGCATCTTTTTTCGCAAGAGACTCCTGAAGTTTTCCCTGCGCTTGAGATTGAGCTAACGCTAGTGCTTGTTCTTTATCTGCCTGCATGAGCTTTTCGCGCTCAGCTAATTCGCGTTGAAATTCGCTATCCCTTATCTGTTTTACGATATCAGCAAAGCCAGATTCATCAACTTGAAAGACTTTTCCGCAATGCGGACATTTTATTTCATTCATAAACGTACCCCTCTACTATTCCCAGGTCATAGAGTACTTCTCTTAAACGAGCAGCCAACCACCCTCGGCATAAACAACCTGACCCGTTAAATAACTGGACTCTTCGCTCGCAAGGAACAAAACACAATTTGCAATATCGTCTTTTGTGCCACGACGACCAAGAGGAATTTTGTCACACAGCTCAATTTCTTTTTGAGGATCAGCATACAACGCAGCGTTTAAGTCGGTCGGAATACTCCCTGGTCCCACTGCATTTACGCGAATTCCGTGCTTGCCCATATCGCGAGCAAAGGTTTTCGTAAGAGTAACCACGCCTGCCTTGCTGACATTATAAAGAGCATTATCAGGCACATAGGTTACTGAACTTACCGAAGCAATATTCACCACGTTTCCCGTAGTGCCTGCCGCAAGATGATGTTTGAAAAACCACTGACAGGCAAAAAACACTGATTTCAAATTGGCGTCCATTACCTTGTCGTAACGCTCTTCCGTTACCTCACACGTATCTTCCTTCGAATAAATGCCCGCGTTGTTTACCAACACATCAATGGTTCCAAAGGCATCAACCACCGCCTGCAGAAAAGCAGCTACCTCTTCAGGGCGTGAAACGTCTGCCGAAAGAGCCATGATACGGCTGCAATCATCTCCTGCGATTTCCTGCATCAATTCTTCTTTTCCTGTTTTCGAAATACTACAAAGAGCTACCTTTGCTCCAGCAGCATAAAACCGTTCAGCAATGCGACGGCCGATGCCACGCGCCGACCCCGTCACCACTACCACTTTTTCAGAAAAATCGTACGTAATCATGGCAGCATCCTTTCTCGTTATCGCTCATCATACCAATCGTTGCGACTGAGGGTACCCATGCTTTGGTACAGGCGTTACAAAAAAAATGGCAAGAACTGCTTGTTCTTGCCATTTAACCCTTACTTGCTTGAGGTTGTCTCGTTGCCAACATCACGTGCAGCAACTTTTTGATCATCATTGAATCTATCGGCTCGAAGCTGTTCGCTGATGGTTGCTTTTTTATATTCAGCAGGCTGATGTACAACAACTTGCGAGAATGGAATCTGAATCTCATGCTCGTCAAAGATGAGTTTCATCTCGCGACGCAAATCACGCGTGAGCTGTCCTCGATCGTTCTCATTACACATAACCACCACACGAATAGTTACGCTGTTATCTGCCAAGGAAACAACACCCTTATAGAAGGGGCCATCCTCAATAGCGGGCAAGCGACGACGAATGTTGGGGAATTCATCTTGAAGAATGCTCTCCACGCGCTCGAGCGATTCACCGTATTCGATATCCATATCAACCGATGCATACGAAGACTCTTTGGTCATGTTGGTAACGTTGCTTACCTGACTGTTGCGGATAATAACCACGTTGCCCGATCCATCATTGATCTTAGTGGTTCGAATGCCAATCTCCATAACGGTACCGTTGAAAGCACCTACTTGGATAACATCACCTACTCGGAATTCCCCTTCGAAGATAATGAATAATCCACTCAAGATATCCGATACAAGCTCTTTTGCGCCAAACGTAATTGCGATAGACAAGATACCAGCTGATGCCAGAAGCGTTGTGGTGTCGATGCCAATAAGCATTAAGCAGTAGTACACCATGCCAATAATAGTTGCATATTTAATGAAACTACTTAGCAAGCGGCACATGGTTTCACCACGAGCACCAAATACCCCTGCCAGCATATGAAGCAGTTTTTGGATCGCTACCGTAATAGTAGAAACTACGCAGACAATCATAACAACTGCCGTTAGCGCAAAGACATTCAGTCCGTATTCCCAACCACCATTGAGAACATAAGCAAAGGCAGAGTCGTCAGGGAATACCGCATCTTTGAAAATAACACCCAGGAAGACCACAACCGCAAAGACCGCCATAAGAGCCTTCACCACGACAACCACTCGCTGCTCAGGCGTTTTGTCTGCCCACTCAAGCGATTGATACAGCCAGCGACTTGTCGCAGATTCTGTCTTCGTTACACGGCCATCAGGCAAAACGGTATCAAATGTGCGGGAATCGGGATTCCCATCATCCTCAGGTGCCGTAGGAATATTCTCTCTTCCAAAACGCGAACGCGTAAGCTCAAATGCCACCAACATGAAGATAATGATTTGGCAGATCAAGCCGCAAAGCGCCGTCGTAACGGTAATAGGCACGCGCTCGGTCATCAACTCGTTTTCTGGCTGAGCAACATAGATATAGTTTCCGTTCGATTCAAAAGATGAAGCATAGTAGGAAACGCCATCGATCGTAATAAAGTCGTTGTAGCCTGGCTGTAATTGCTTGTCAGTCATACCATGCGCTGTAGCAGAGCTTCCTACCAGTTGCTCATCGGGATAGTACGAGAACGTCTTATCATTCGCATTCACCGCAAAAGCAAAACCATTTTGTCCAATCTTTACACCGTCAAGAATGCTCTCGATCTGAACACTCGAAAGAAGCGTCTCTAAACGATCCGAACGAATTCCGATCTGCACGAACCCATCAGCATTCCCCTGTGCATCATGCAGAGACACACCAATATACTGGCGTAATTCCCCTGAAATATCATCAGGCATAGGATCCTGAATCACGTATTCCACACCCTGCAGAAGTTTGCGGAATTCGTAGCTTTGATCCTCAGGATTATCACTCAAAACAAAATTTGTATAAGAAGAGTTGGTAACACTTAAATTGCCTGAGCCGTCAAAAATGTAGAGGTACTGAACCTGTAGCGTATCTGCCAACTCTTGCAATTTTTCTTTAGTTTTAAGCTCTGGATTCTTATCCAAGATATAAGCTGCCACTTCAGCTTTATTCAGATAACGCTCGTTGTACTGTTCAGTAAGTTGCGTTGCCTGCTCGTTAGTTTCGATAATGGTTTGCTGGATGTCAGACGAACGCTCGTTGCTGCTGACTGATTCCGCTGATAGCGAAAAGAGCGTTTGCATATAAAACGTCACAACGGCAACAAGCAAAAAACCCACAAACGAAAGAATGATAGCTTTGCGTCCAACCGCTTTGTTGTAGCGCAGAGGGCCTATGGTCTTGAAGTTTTCTGGGTTATAACCGCGCTTTTCATCTTCTCGCATAACGAAAAGGCCATAAAGCGCAACAATGGCAGCGACCGAGAAGAAAATAAACAAGATAACGCCTACGGTTAAATTGCGAGAAGCAATCATCTCGCTTTCGGGAACCGCAGATAAATAATAGGTTCCTTCAATTTCCGAAACACCACAATACAGACGTTCTCCGTTGAAGGTAATCCAGGTAAATGTTCCATTCTCTAAATGCGAAGCATCGATGCCCGCATCAAGCGCATCGGTACCAATTAGCTCCTCGTTAGGATGGTAAGACACCACGTAGTCTCTGCCCGAAACAGCAAATGTGTAGCCGCTTTGACCAACACTTATACTACCTAATACCGCTGAAATCGAAGAAGTATTGTTAATGAGCTGCTCAAGCTCTTCAGGGTTTTGTTCTATGACCACCATCGTGTTGTCATCGATGCGTGCCGAATAGTAGCGCCAGGTTTGATCTTGGTCGCTAAACGTTACTTCCATTGCTGCGGAGGGCTCACCCGAATCAAACACGCTGCGAAGTTCGTTGTAGCGCTGGTAGGTAAAATTCGCAGGGGTATCTTGCGCTTTAGCGAGTACTTCACCTTCACGAGAAACAATCATAATGTTGTCAACCAAAAGCATGTCTTTATATTCAAGCATCTTGGCTTCAGTTGCTTCGTAGCCGGTATTGTTATGAGCCATAAAAGCAACACTTTGCGCTTTTGATTGATAGATTGCATCAAACGTTTCTGTGTTTTGTTCCTGCTCTGCGCTTGCCGTCTCAAGTAAGCCTGGCAACTCATCCATCTCGCGCTGAATATCAGCCTGGTAATTGTTTATCGAGATGTCATCCTGCATGCTGGATAAAATACCCGCCATGACAACGAGACTCGCTAATACTACTGCTGCAAGGAGTAGCGCTTTTACCTTTAATTTTTTAGACATAGTGCACTCCTTTCCTAATCCCATTTATCAACAAGCGTTGCGATGGTGCCATCATCAAGCATTGCTTGGATAGCATCAGCGACGGGCTGCGTTAGTGCAGAGCCCTTTTGGGTTGCAACGGCGTATTCCTGATCTGCAATACTGATATCAAGGAGCGAACGTTCTTCATTGATAAACGTATCGGTAAAGCTACCGTCCATTACCGCAGCATCGACTTCTCCAACCTCAAGCGCCTGAGAAAGGTCGGCATACGAAGCGTACTTTTTCACATAGGCGCCTTGGTACTGGGTTGCCTCGTCGGTATTCGAGATAATTTCATCGCCAATAATGCCAAGTTCGTTGAGTTTAATCGCCAAAAGGGGGCCCGCATTTGAACCTGACATGATGCCAAACGTTCCATTTTGCAATTGCGCAATATCAGTAATTTCGGAAGAATTCTCCACCATTACTGAAGTGGCATCGGTGTAGTACGCAGGAGAAAAGTCAAAGTTTTCCTCGCGCGATTCAGATACCGAATAGCACGCAATCAGACAATCAACTTCTCCATTGAGCAACTTTTCTTTTCGATCATCAGGCGTAACCGTAACAAGCTCAACATCGGAATACCCCAGGCGATTTGCCATTTCATTTGCAATATCTATCTCCAAACCGTAATACTTGCCAGTTTGCTCATTGAGATAGCCAAAGTTAACGATATCGGAGCGAACACCCACTTTTAACGTGTTGTTCCCTGTTGGCGTTGCAGTATTTCCGCAAGCAGATAAACTCACAATTGAAAACACTGCAAGCAACGCAACCAAAAGCATCGAAATCGTAGCTTTTATACGCCGCTGTGACATAGCATCCCTTCCAAACACAAACGCTCAAAAGCGCAGACAACAACGACTTGTCGTCTTTCCTTCCCAGCACAAACGCTCAAAATGTGGGCCAACAATGATTTGTCGCCTTTTCAAGCACAAATGCTCAAAAGCAAGCTAACGACGACTTGTCGTCTTTTCGTGTCTGTGCAAATTCATAGCGATTTGCTTCCTTTATCCAAACGCGCAAATTAGCTAGTTTTGTTGTCTTCGCCCAAATGCGCAGGTTAACAACGGTTTATCCTTCGCCTAAATGCGCAAATTAATAGAGTAATGGCGAGTGGAAGAAATCTTTTTCACATATTCGCGCTTTAACTAAAAGTTGAAAGCGAAATTCTGAAAGGCAAGATTATGGAAGACTAAATTTCGAAGACTGGGATTATGGAAAATAAAATTCTGAAAGGCGAGGTTTTAAGGGCAGAATTTCAAAAGGTGGGCTTCCGTAAAGCGATAAGCCATCGCTCTCCGTCCGCACAAAAGCACCAAATACGAAGTAAAGATAGCTTTTCAGCTTCTCGAAGGTCATACTTATAAGATGTATGTTGGCAAAACAGACAACGCCAACTGCATAAGACCTATGCAAAGGCACAAAACTCTCTGGGAGGGAGTTACCAATATGCACTCGAAGCTCTAGTATCTGCTAGCTTCGGTGCCTTTTGTTCGTCTTTGCACTCATAAATAAAGAAGGATGGAGACTCTTATGGCCGACAATACCATGCAGCTCGTACTCATTCGTCATGGCGAAAGTGAATGGAATAAGCTGAATCTTTTCACTGGCTGGATGGATGTTGATTTGACCGATACTGGTCGCAAGGAAGCAGCTCAGGGAGGTCGTGCTCTTTCTGAAGCTGGTTTCGACTTCGATATTTGTTACACCTCTTACCTCAAGCGCGCAATTCACACTCTTAATCTCGTATTGGAATCCATGGATCGCGAATGGCTTCCTGTGATTAAAAGCTGGCGTTTAAACGAACGTCACTATGGTGCTCTTCAGGGATTAAACAAGGCGGAAACCGCTGCAAAATACGGTGAAGAGCAAGTAAAGATCTGGCGCCGCAGCTTTGATGTTCGCCCTCCAGCGCTCGAAGAAGATGATGAACGCAACCCTCGTCTGCTCGCCCCTTACCGCGATGCCCCTGCAGATGAAATGCCTTTGGCCGAATGCCTCGAAGACACCATTGCCCGTGCTTGGCCTTATTTCACTGAAACCATTGAGCCTCAGATGCGCGCCGGTAAGCGCGTGCTTATCGTTGCTCACGGAAATTCCCTTCGTGCTTTGGTTAAGCAGTTCGACAAGCTTTCGGATGACGAAATTGTTGGGGTAAATATCCCCACTGGCGTACCTCTGGTGTACACCTTTGATCAGGATTTCAATGTGCTCGATAAGCGCTATGTAGGCGACGAAGCAACCATCGCAGCAAAGATTGATGCGGTAGCAAATCAGGGTAAAGCAAAATAAACCCTCTTATTTATTAAGACGTACAGACGTGCCCTATAGGCTTTATCAAATAAGCCTATAGGGCACACTTTTACTCAGCAAACTGGGAGTTATACAAATCAGCGTAGGCACCTCCACGTTCAAGCAGCTCCTCGTGCGTACCTTGTTCTACGATGTCGCCTTCATGAAGCACCAAAATAAGATCGGCGTTGCGAATAGTAGACAAACGATGAGCAATAACAAACGACGTGCGTCCCTTCATAAGATTGTCCATTGCCATCTGGATTCGCTCTTCAGTACGAGTATCAACCGAACTAGTCGCCTCGTCCAAAATGAGCATTCGGCGGTTTGCCAAAACCGCACGAGCAATGGTTAAAAGCTGGCGCTGTCCCTGGCTAATATTGCTTGCATCTTCGTTGATTTCCATGTCGTATCCGCCGGGCAACGTACGAATAAAGGTATCGGCAAAAGCCGCTTTAGCTGCCGCCTCTACTTCTTTATCAGATGCATCAAGTCGTCCGTATCGAATATTTTCGCGAACCGAACCCTTAAAGAGCCACGTATCTTGAAGCACCATGCCAAACAACGAACGCAAATCATCCCTATCGAACTCGCGCACATCATGTCCACCAATGCGAATAGATCCACCGTTCACATCATAAAAACGCATAAGAAGCTTCACCATGGTTGTTTTGCCCGCACCTGTCGGACCAACCAGTGCAATTGTTTGACCTTCGGAAACCTTGGCAGAGAAGTCTTTAATGATAGGCGTGTTGGGATCGTATCCAAAGCGAACATGATCGAATTCAACATTGCAGTCAACCTCACGCGCCAAAACCTTTGCCTCTGCAGGAGCTTCCTCTTCAGCATCCAGAAACTCGAATACGCGCTCAGCAGCAGCTGCCATCTGCTGTAATACGTTTGACACCTGCGCCAGCTGGGTAATAGGCTGCGTAAAATTCTTTACATACTGAATAAACGCTTGAATGTCGCCTACCGTAATACGCCCATTGATGGCAAAAAGCGCACCTGCAACCGCAACTGCAACATAACCTAAATTGCTCACGAAATTCATCACGGGCATCATGAGGCCCGATAAGAATTGAGACTTCCACGCCGATTCATACAGCTCGGCATTAGTCTTGCGAAACTTTTCAAGAGTCTCTTCTTCTTTCCCGAAAGCACGCACTACCGCCTGACCAGAAAAAGTTTCCTCGACCTGACCATTAATTGCCCCTAAGCGATTTTGCTGCATGCGGAAATACTTCTGGCTTCGTCCAACCACCACTTTTACCAGAATCGCCGAAAGAGGAATGACAAGAAGCGCAATCAAGGTCATAAACACATTCATGCTCAGCATCATTACCAATACACCGATTATGGTAGTAATCGAAGTGATAAGCGTTGTAATTCCCTGATTCAGATTCATGCCTAGCGTATCGACATCGTTGGTGATACGCGACAAAATATCGCCGGTGCTCGTGCGCTCAAAATAACCCATGGGCAAAGCGTCCATCTTTTGGGATATCTTCTGACGCAAAAGATACGTCGTACGCTGCGTAACGTGAGTCATCAACCAGCCCTGTACAAACGAGCAAACCGATGAGAATGCATACAAACCCAAAGTGATAAGCAAAATGGTTCCCACCGCAGAAAAGTCGATGCCTCCCGTACCTGCAATCTTCGCACCGATACCCTCGAATAATTCCGTTGTTGCGGTAGAAAGTACACGAGGACCCACAATGTTAAACACGGTTGAGGCAATCGCGAAAACGAACACCACACCAATGGCAATCTTGAAGTGGCCCATGAACTGAATCAGCTTTTTCATGGAGCCCTTAAAATCGTTTGCCTTTTCGCCTGGCATCATTCCGTGAGGACCACCAGGGCCGTGGCCATGTCCACGGCGCCTTCCTGCTCCTGCGCGAGCCGCAATGGGAGAATCGTTATCCGTCTGCACGCCCGATTCGGAATGCGCTTTCGAATGTGCTTCTTGCTTACTGGGTTTTACCTTTTCGCCCTTCGATTCGTGCTTTGCCGTTTCGTCATTTGACCCGCGTTTACTATTCAGCTCTTCAGCGTTCTTCTTTCCCTTAATCTGCTCCTTCATTTACGCGACACCTCCTTTCAGCTCCTCTTCCGACAATTGAGATTGAGCGATTTCTCTATAGATCGGACAAGTAGACAACAACTCTTTATGCGTGCCTGAGCCAACAAGCTCGCCATCTTCTAAAACCAAGATTTTGTCCGCGTTGAGAACCGTCGCGATTCGCTGCGCAACCACAAGTACTGTTTTACCTGCAGCTTCAGTAGCCAAAGCATGGCGCAAACGCGCATCGGTTGCATAATCAAGCGCAGAAAAACTGTCATCAAACAACAAGACGCGCGCATCGCTTGCCAGAGCACGCGCAATAGACAACCGCTGACGCTGACCACCAGAAACATTAGTGCCGCCTTGGCTTATCTCCGACTCGAAGCCTTGCTCTTTTGCGGTAATAAACTCTGTTGCCTGCGCAATATCCGCAGCTTTCCGCACGCGATCTTCGTCCATATCTTCATTCGCATAAGCGATAGTCGACTCTATTGTCCCGGAGAACAAAAATGCTTTTTGAGGAACATAACCTAACTCGCGACGCAATTCGTGCTGTTTCATGGAGCGAACGTCTACACCCCCGACACGAATAGCACCTTGGGTCACCTCATAGAAGCGTTCAATTAGTTTCATGATGGTGGATTTTCCTGAACCCGTCGAACCAATGATCGCCGTTGTTTTACCAGGCTCCGCCACGAATGAAATATCCTTAAGAACAGGATCGCTTCCTTCGTTATAAGCGAACGTTACGTTGTCAAATTCGACCGACAAACCCTTCGCATTCTTATCAAGCTTTTCTACCTGAGATTCTTCAGGATCATGAATGCTGTTTTCGGTGTCCAGTACTTCGTTAACTCGCTGAGCTGCAACGTCTGCACGCGGCAACATAATAGCAATCATGCTAATCATCAAAAACGACATAACGATTACCATCGAATAGGTGATGAACGCAATCATGTCGCCTGTCTGAATCACTCCAGAGTCAATATATGATCCGCCCACCCAGACAATCAAAACAGAAACGCCATTCATAACCAGCATCATGGTTGGCATCATGAAAGTCATAACGCGATTGGTGAATAGCTGAGTCTTATACAAAGCCGTGCTAGCTTCATCAAAACGCGCCTCTTCGTATTCCTGCCTATCAAAAGCACGAATAACCGACATACCTGTAAGCATTTCGCGCGAAACCAAGTTAACGCGGTCAATGAGTTTTTGCATGATCTTGAATTTCGGCAATGCAAGCGCCATCAAAAGCGCTATCACTATGCCAATAACCACAATCGCCAGCACGATAATCCAGCTCATAGCGAGATTAGTTTGCGAGACCATGATGATGCCGCCAATTGCAAGAATGGGCGCATAAAGAACCATGCGCAAAAGCATCACAAGCACCATCTGGATTTGCTGAATATCATTTGTTCCACGCGTAATAAGCGACGCTGCCGAAAAGGATTGCACTTCAGCATCAGAAAAGGAAACAACCTTTTCAAAGAGACGTTCGCGAAGATTACGCGCAATTTTTGCTGCGGTACGCGATGCCACAAAACCTACCGAAATAGAAGCGGCCATCATCAGGGCGGCAACACCCAGCATCTGAGCGCCTAACCAAGCCAGATACTGAAGCTGAATTGCCCCCAGATCCATTCCGAGTGCCTCATATTCGGCCTTTACCGCTTCGATAGCCTGCTGCTGAATAAGCGAATCGTCAATGGCACCATAAGCCTGACGCGCTTGATCTATAAAGGATTGAATCTCTGCCTTAGAAATTGCACCCGATTCATAAGCAGAATAAAGTTGCGCCCAATCAAAAGAGCCCGACTGCATTGCGCTCTGCGCGAGCGCCGTCACGTCACCGCTCGAAGAGGGCGCCTCAGAAGAGCTCAAAGAATAAGCGGCGTTATTTGACTCCCCCGAAACTCCACTTGAAGCATCAGAGGCGGAAGCACCAGAGCTAGAAGCATCGGAGCTGGAAGCATCGCCCATTATGTCAGACATATGCACCAAAACCAGAGGAAGCGCAATGGCGGAATCTAATTCGACGCGATTTTCCTTACCGTATTCCGACAAAGTATAGTTGCGGGCTTCGTTTTCTCCTGCGCGGGTCCCGTTTTCTCCTGCGCTGGCTTCGTTTTCTCCTGCGGTATTCTGCTCATAAGAATCACGAATAACCTGTTCGGTATCCTCACCTGCAAGCATACAAATATAGTTAAACGTATCAGCGCTCATCTCGTCAGGAGAGGCGTGCTCTATACCTCCCTGCTGAATTCCGACGTCAACCAAATCAGAGGTGTAGCGCGGTAGTGACAAATCCGCAAATGCCTGAACAATTAAGAGCAGCGTTATGAGCAGTACCGCCACTTTCGAACTTTTTAGATACTGGATTATTCGCACGCCAAAACCTCCTTGGCAGGCTGATCCGAAGACCTCTTCGCTGACTTCGCCTCACACGTCGTTTCGTACATTTCGGATACCTCGTGACTTGCACAGAAATCTAGTACTCTGCGCATGATGCGCATCAACGTCTGTATATCATCAACACCAATCGCCTCAAACATTTCATTGAAATAGCGCGACCTGACACACTGCGCCTCTTCGACCAAGGCACGCCCTTCTTCGGTTAGCTCGATCACTACCGACCGAGAGTCTTTCTCCGAGCGAACGCGCTTTACTAATGCTTTTTTCTCGAGTGTTTTAAGCGTCTGAGATACCGCACTTGGAGAAACATGGGAATACTTTGCGAGCGCCGTTGGCGGGCTTCTTTGTGATGAGTTCGCGCTATCCAAATGCACATGAGCGCATGCATTTCGGGTTTTCGATAGATTTTTTGGCGTCCAAGCAGAATGAAATTGTTCACGGTGAATTAACCGCATAAGATGAACGAATTCTTCTTTGAGCGCCCCTAGATCCTGAGAGGTACCTTCCATCTCTATCCTTTATTCTCAGACATTTTAAACATAGCGAACGTTATTTTAGACGCTTAATTATTTAGGAGCTAAACAACTTGCTTTTTTCACCAAACTGATACTTAAGGGGCATAGATACTTCAGGATTTGTACCCAAAAATCGGACTTGCCCACTTCGCATGGGTAACTCTTCTCGCGATGCGCAACCTCCCAAGTGTCATGCATATCAGGCTTCCCCAACGTTAAATCCCTTTAGAGTTAGCTCTCCAGCGTCTAAAGTTGCTGATTTTTAGCAGGTTGGTGCAAAAAATGACGGTTGTGCACGATTTTTCTGCTAAAAAGGAGGCAATGAGGCTTCTTTGATGGTCAAATATCTCAATTAGGGTAGTAAATATACTTCAAATTTCCCGTATTACCTCTCTAGCGAACGCACAACCGTCATTTTCTGCACCAACCTGTCAATTTTTAAGAAGTTTATCGTGGGTAACTCTAAAGTTGATGGCAGGCCTCAAAACGCAAACAGGCTTTTCCCTTATAACCTGAATCATGCAGACAAATTATCAATCATCCGCTAAGAGGATGGTTCATTATTTCGGACGATTCTCATCCTTAACGGGCTGAAGCCATTAACCAAAAAAATCTCGTTTATCTCAGTTGAGATAAACGAGATTTCGTATCGACGCATGACTAAAGTTCGTCACAGAACCAATTAAACTTTTCCCACTGATTACAAAACAACTTTCTTAATTGCTGTCATCAATTCCTCGTAAGTCTCAAAAGCAGGAATTTCAGGATTGTCTGCCTTAATGGAATCGGTGCTCTTTAAAAAGAAAACCTGCTTTGCTTGCACGGATCATCCTAAATCATTAAAGCTATCCCCTGCTGCTACCGTTTCTAAACCTGCATTCTGCAACGCACGAACGGTAGTCAGTTTGGATTGATCGCAACGCATCTTAAAGCCCGTCACTTCACCCGTTTCTGCGACCTCTAATTCATTACAGAAAAGCGTGGGCCATCCGAGCTTTTTCATCAGTGGTTGAGCAAACTGAGTAAAGGTATCGCTAATAATGATTACCTGACAAAATGAACGAAGCTCATCAAGAAACTCTTTAGCGCCAGGCATAGGATCAATGGTGGCAATAACGTCTTGAATCTCTTTGAGCCCCAGATTATGCTCCTTCAAAATATCAAGTCGAAACTTCATGAGCTTATCGTAGTCAGGTTCATCGCGCGTTGTGCGCTTCAATTCGGGAATTCCGGTAGCTTCTGCAAAGGCGATCCAAATTTCTGGAACAAGAACCCCTTCAAGATCAAGGCAGGTTACATACATGGCAAATCCTCTTTCTCAATACCTCATTACGTAGCACTTCAAACAAAGCCTCAAAAGCCTGAAACTACCACCCTGCATTCGCAAAGTATCTCACGCTCTTTTCTCGTTGACAGCTTACCCGAAATGGATAGCTTTTCACAAAATAGAAAAGGCTTTTAGCTAAGCGGCTTAAAGTATCCCCCTATTGCCCCTGTTCCGTTGCGTAAACGGTAGCAATTTGCTACTGAACGACTATCATTTCCCCCTTCGTACCCTGCATCAGACCGTTAATCGACCAAGGCTAAACATAATCCCATCTCTCATTAGTATGAGTACGTTAAAAAACTGTAAGTCATTTCTTAGATGGTTTATCTCGAATCCGAATTGATTCTCATCGAGATTCGCTCGAAACACCAACTCAGAAACGACTTATAAAACAATAACTTGTACCCGATTTGAAAGAGAGTCTCTATGTTTCAAGCTGTGGTTGATCCTGTTGCAGGCAACCTTGCCCTCTCGGCATTGGTAGCGTGCATTCCGCTTGCAGCATTCTTCATCATGCTTGTTGGCGTGAAAGCGAAAGCGCATGTGTCTGCAGCCATCGCTCTTTTTGTTGCATTTTGGTTGCAGTATTTGCCTTCCAGATGCCTGCACATCTTGCATTCCTCTCGGGCTTGCAAGGCGCTTGCTACGGCGCATTCCCTATCGTATTCATCATTATCATGGCGGTTTGGTTCTATGAAGTAACCTCTGTTTCGGGTCGCTCCGAAGACTTCAAGAGCCTCTTCGATATCGTTGGCGGTGGCGATATTCGCGTCCAGGCAGTACTGATCGCCTTTTGCTTTGGTGGTTTGCTCGAAGCACTCGCTGGATTCGGTGCCCCTATCGCAATTACTGCAACGATGATCTTGGCTCTAGGCGTTAAGCCTATGAAAGCAGCTCTTGCTGTTTTGATTGCCAATACCGCACCTGTTGCTTACGGTGCCGCTGGTACGCCAATCACTACAGCAGGTAACATGGTTGCCTCAGGTGACGCTTCTGTAGCTTTGGAAACCGCTCAGCATGTTGCGGCTCTTGTTGGTTATCAGGCTCCTCTGTTTGCCTTGGTAGTGCCTTTGCTTGTTTTGCTGATTCTCGATGGTCGCAAGGGTCTTCGTGATTGCTGGCTGCACGCTTTAGTTATTGGCGCTTCTTTCGCGATCGTTCAGTGGTGGTGTTCCAACCACTTTGCATACGAGTTGACCGACGTTTGTGCTGCACTGGTATCTCTGGGTGTAAGCGTAATCTTCTTGAAGTTCGTTAAGCCTAAGAATGTAAACGAAGCTCGTGAACGCTTTGGCATGGCTCCTCTTCATGAAGCTGAAGCAACCAATCTCCCTGCTGTTCGCGCATGGATGGCTTTGGTTCCCTACATTATCGTTGTAGCAGTATTTGCAGTATGCAAGCTTGGTATCCCTACCCTTTTGGCAAGCACCGACATCAAGATTCCTTTCCCAGGACTTGCAGGAAATGTGTTGAATGCTGCTGGTGCAGATCCTGGAACTACCTACACCTTAAATCTGCTTTCTAATCCCGGCACGATGCTCTTTATTGCTGCAGTACTGACCACCATCGTATACGCTCTCTTCACCAATAAGGGAATGTTCAAAATTACGTTAGGGTCTTCGTTTAAGCAGCTTGGCCAAACCTTTGTTGCAATGCGTTTCTCCTCTTTGACCATCGTGCTTGTTCTGGGTCTTGCTTACATCATGAACTTCTCTGGCCAGACCATTTCCATTGGTCAGTTCTTGGCAAGCACCGGTGCAGTATTCGCTCTGCTCTCCCCAATGCTTGGCTGGGTTGGCACTGCCGTTACTGGTTCGGACACCTCTGCAAACGCTTTGTTCTCCAGCTTGCAGTACGAAGCTGCGCAGTCCAATGCTTCCTTAGCTCATGTAACGCCCGACTTGTTCTTGGCTTCTAATACCATGGGTGGCGTTATTGGCAAGATGATTTCGCCTCAGTCTTTAGCGATCGCTGCAGTTACTACGGGCGAGACGGAGTCAAACCTGTTCAAGAAAGTTATTCCTTGGAGTATTGGTATGTTGGCAGTACTTTGTGTGTTGGTGTTCTTGCAGTCTCACGCACTGTCCTTCATCCTGCCTTAGGCTCCACAGACATCCTTATTCCTCTTCGACGAAGAGTTCCCAACGGGCCAGAGTTATCTCTGGCCCGTTTTTTTGTTACACGGATTTCGTTGCGCGTTTCGCCACAGGGCGTGTTATCTCAGGGTGCGTTACCGCAGGGCGCGTTGCCACAGTACTCGTTGCCTCAGGGCGCGTTTTCTTTTCGCCCGCCACTCGTGTTGCCACAGGGCGTGTTGTCACGAGTTTGCCGCGGGACGTGTTTTCTCTTCGCTTTCCGCTGCGTTCGCCATAACCTTATCCTTCTTTCGAGGCAGAGGATTTACGGTTTACAAACGAAAACTGAGAGATGAACAATCCAACGATTGTAAGAACCACACCACACAAGGCCAAAGGAACCAAACGCTCGTCCAAAACAATCCACGAAGCAACTGCCGTAATTACGGGCACCAGATAGATATACACGCTCGTCACTACCGATCCCAACCGCTTGACTGAAAAATTCCACGTGACAAAACAGGCTGCTGAAGCGCCCAAACCCAAAAATAACAAGTTGCCTATATTGATTGGGTTCAAAAAGGCTGCCACGTCGGGTGCAAACCCAAGCAAGGGCAAAAACGGAATCATTAAAAGCAGACCGTATTCAAACACTCGCCTTGTTGTCTTAATTGTCGACACCCCTAGAGCGCTAATGCGCGTCATACAAACTGAATAGCAGGCCCACACAAGAGCGGCGCAAAGCGCCAATACATCACCAGAAAAGCTAAGCCGAATGCCTGTCTCTGAAAAACTGATAAAACAAATTCCCACCATAGCAACGATAAAGCCAATAACAAACTGCAGCAAGAGCGGCTTTCCTTTATTAACAAGGCGCTCTAATGCTGCGGTAAAAAATGGTGCGACCGAAACGATTACCCCTACATTAGTTGCAAGTGTGCCGGTAAGCGCAATATTTTCCAGAAGATAGTACAGGGTAACGCCAAACAAGCCTGCCAATAGAAAGAGGCGCTCATGCCTCCAGCCCATCCAACGCAGTAACTTTGGCGCAATAAGGAAAAGGGCGACTAGACCCATCGCAAAACGGATAAATAGAATTTCAATAGGCGAAAAATCAACTAATAAAATCTTTGTCGAAACAAATGTAGTGCCCCAAACAAGGATGGTAAAGAGGGCTGCTAGGTGGCCCACCGCTTTGTCATTTTTAGCACGATAAGGTAGCTGGCTTGTCATTCTTTCCTTTATTTCTTCTCTTCCGTAGTTTTATTCCGTCACTAGAAATCGATATGCACCTATTCCCCCAGTAGGAACTTGCGCCTATCTTTTCTCCTGCGAGAATCCTGCATCTATCTTTCTTCCCCACGGAAACCTTGCAAACATCTTCCCCACCGCAGAAGCCTTGCAGACCCTTTTTAACCGGAGGAATCTTGCGAATGTTAGGCATTAGGCAAAGATAAAGTTTCGCACGTTTAGCCCAGCCCGTCTTTCACATTACCGTCATTTTTCGCAATAATAAGGTAAACATACCTGCAACCCAAGGATCTGATAATGAAACGACCTTTCACCATCGCTGCTCTTGTCGGATTTGCCGTTGGCGCAACAGCCGCACTCGCCCAAACTTACCTCCGCCAGACAGACACTCATTTTGTGAAAACATCGAAAGGTATTGCTCGCATCCATACTGTCCGAGACGAAAACGATACCCCGGTGAGAGTTTTGCAACTACAGGGAGCATACGAATCGGCAACCTATCTTGACGAAAATCGATACGAGCCAGTATTCGCCTATCAGCAAGCATTCGACCATATTTTTGAGGGACACCTTCCTTCCAATGAAATTCTGATGATCGGCGGCGGAGGCTACGCCTGGCCAAAACACGTGCTTTCGACCAAACCTGAAATGCAGATAACGGTAGTGGAGCTTGACCCCTCTATTACGGCACTTGCTCGAAAATGGTTTTATCTCGATCAACTACTCGAAGAGATTCCCGATGCAGCAGATCGTCTCAAACTTATTACGGCAGACGGCCGCAATTATCTAGAAGGCACCGCTAATCGCTACGCTGCCATCATCAACGACACCTTCACAGGAAAAGATCCTGCTCTTTCTCTTGCAACTATCGAAGCACTGCGTATAACAAAAACAAGCCTTTTACCAGGTGGTATCTATGCAACCAATGTAGTTAGCGAGCAAGAAGGTGAGGATATTTCCTTCTTGCGTGATGTAGTAACAACACTCAATGAAGTGTTCGCACATGTTGTCGTTATCCCCTGCGAAGATACCAGCTTTGGCCTAGAAGACAATTACTTGGTTCTCGCAAGTGATCTTGCACATTCCTTTTCTGAAACACTACCCTACGACGATGATTTCTTGCGCAACGTTTTGCGCGATAGCAGATAGCAAGCTCGAGGCAATTACGGAGCCTTGCGGAATTCAAAACAATGCGAAATGCGATAAACATTTTTAGTTATGCCATGATTAAAAAGTAATAAGGCTGTACTTCGCACATAAACATGCGAAAATGATTCAAATCAATTTATGCGCCCTTTGTTTGCGAAAAACTTGGCGCAGTAGCATTCGATACGTTTCTTCTTAAAGACTCCTGTATCGACTCCCGTACTTTTGTTGGATCGCCAACACACCGAACCCGAAGAAAGGCTCGCACAAATGGCAGAATTTATCTATCAGATGTATCAAGCACGCAAGGCAGTAGGCGACAAGGTAATCCTTGATGACGTAACGCTTTCGTTTTATCCCGGCGCAAAAATTGGCGTGGTTGGTCCCAACGGTATGGGAAAGTCTACCCTTCTCAAAGTAATGGCGGGCCTCGAAGAAGTTTCCGCTGGAGAGGCACGCCTCACTCCAGGATATTCTGTCGGCATCCTCCAGCAAGAACCCCCTCTGGACGAGGAGGCAACCGTAATCGAAAATATCCGCCAAGCATTTGCTGATGTCCTGGCAAAAGTGGATCGCTTCAATGCTATTGGCGCTGAAATGGCAGATCCAGATGCAGATTTCGATGCCTTGATGGAAGAAATGGGAACTCTGCAAGTTGAAATTGACGCAGCAAACGGATGGGATCTTGATTCGCAGCTTTCGCAAGCCATGGATGCCCTCCAATGCCCCGATCCCGACGCACCGGTTAAGGTTCTCTCCGGGGGCGAACGACGCCGCGTTGCTTTATGCAAGCTCCTTCTTGAAGCGCCCGACCTGCTTCTTTTGGACGAACCAACCAATCATCTAGACGCAGAATCGGTGCTCTGGCTTGAACAATTCCTCAAGCGTTATCCTGGTGCTGTTCTGGCCGTAACACATGATCGCTATTTCTTGGACAACGTAGCAGAATGGATCTGCGAAGTTGACCGCGGACAGCTTTACCCATACAAAGGAAATTATTCTACGTATCTTGAAACCAAAGCAGCACGCCTCGAAGCCCAGGGCCAACAGCAGGCAAAACTTGCCAAGCGCATGAAATCCGAACTTGAATGGGTTCGCTCAAGCCCTAAAGCGCGTCAAGCAAAAAACAAAGCCCGTTTGGAGCGCTATGAGCAAATGGAGGCAGAAGCCCGCAACATCAAGACAGTCGATGCAAATGAAATTCGTATTCCCGTTGGACCACGACTTGGGTCAAAGGTTCTCGTTGCTGAACATCTTCATAAGGCCTTTGGTGATCGAGTTCTGATTGATGATCTATCCTTCACCCTGCCTCGCAACGGCATTGTTGGCGTTATTGGCCCTAACGGTGTTGGAAAATCAACCTTGTTCAAAATGATTGTCGGACAAGAAGAGCTCACAAGCGGTAGTCTCGAACTTGGAGAAACCGTCCAAATATCCTATGTTGACCAAAACCGTGAAGGGCTTGATCCGAAAAAGACCTTATGGGAAGTGGTATCCGACGGTTTGGACTACATCAAAGTAGGTGAAGCAGAAATCCCCAGTCGCGCCTATGTAGCAAACTTTGGCTTTAAGGGTTCCGATCAGCAAAAACCTGCAGGGGTACTTTCAGGAGGAGAGCGCAATCGTCTCAACTTGGCGCTCACCTTAAAACAGGGCGGCAATCTGCTTCTTCTCGATGAGCCCACCAATGACCTTGATGTAGAAACTCTCGAAAGCCTTGAAGAAGCTTTGCTTGCTTTCCCAGGATGTGCAGTAATTACCAGCCACGATCGTATGTTCTTGGACCGCATTGCCACCCACATCTTGGCATGGGAAGGCACTGACGAAAATCCTGGCAATTGGTATTGGTTCGAAGGCAACTTCGAGGCATATCGCAAAAATAAGGTGGAACGACTGGGTGAAGAAGCCGCAAAGCCTCATCGTATCCATCGCAAGCTTACGCGCGATTAAAAGGTGCTTCGCGAAGCGAAATGCATCCCCTCACAGTGTTTCAGTTTCGCGCAGCGAAATACATAAGACCTGCCGCAAGTTTAGCGTAACGAAAAATCTACCATTATTTTGAAATAGATTTTTCGTTGCAGTTTTTCGCTACTATTTTTACAACAGCGTTCTTAAGAATTGAGAAAAGAGCAGCATAACCATATGGAAAAACGTCTCCACAAAACAGACCTAGGTACAATAACGTATTGGATATCCTATGCTTCTGATACCGAAGCAGGTGTTGCTGTTCAAAAAGACTCCTGCGCCGATACGGCAGAAGAGCTTACTTTCGAGCCCGATGCGGCAGCCTCTGTCACATCGGCTCGCCTTAACCAAAGCATACATAAGATGCGTATTTCCGAAGCACCTTGGTTGATCTTTTTACCAGGGCTAAGCGCCGATCATCGTCTTTTCAATCGCCAATTGAGTTACTTCGCTGAAACGATGAACTGTTTTGTTTGGGACCCACCTGCACATGGAAAATCGCGTCCTTTTAAGCTTTCGTTTTCCATGGACGACCTCGCTTCCATGCTGCACGAAATCTTACTTGCCGAACAAATTGTCAATCCTATCCTCATTGGTCAGTCAATGGGAGGTTACGTCTCTCAAGCCTTTTTGTCGCTCTTCCCTGGCTACGCAAAGGGATTCATTAGTATCGATTCCGCTCCATTAGCACGTTCGTATTATCGTGCCTGGGAGATTGCCACACTCAAGCATACAAAAACTATGTATCGCAGCATCCCCTGGCCCATGTTGCAACGGATGACTGCCAAAGGTTGCTCAACCACCCTTTACGGGCAAAGCCTCATGCGGAAAATATTGGGTCAGTATCAAAAGCAGGAATTCTGCAATCTTGTAAGTCATGGCTACAAGATTCTTGCTGAAGCCATAGAAAAGACCGAAGGAGAAACAAGCTCTAATCCTTTCGGTAGACCGAATTGTCCCACTTTGCTTTTATGGGGCAAAAATGATCAAGCGGCTATGGCGAAAAAATTCAATCAAAAATGGGCGCTTGAGACTGGGTTGTCTTTTGTAGAGATTCCTCACGCGGGACATAACTCAAATACCGATGCGCCCAATGAGGTAAACAGAGACATCGAAATATTTGTAGCGGAGCTCAATCGATAAACGACATCGGTTTGTGCTGGACTGGCAACGTCGCTGTCGCAGCACGCTGCCACAGCGCTCCGCTATTGACACGACATGCGCGTCTGCATTTCAACCTCAGCGCTCCGCGACTGATATGACCCCTGCTCCGTTTGATTTATTCGGTTACCTGCAAAACTATATATTCATTAAGCGTTTCTGTTCTGCCATCCGCTCGAAAACGCGCTACGTATTCTGCGCGATGCGATACCGTCGCTATCAGGGCATCCACTTCAGAAGCTGAAAAACTATGACAATAACGATAGGCACCAGGAGTGTTACGCCAGCCTAAAAGAAAATCTCCGTCATTGAAGTCGGCCGAAGAAAATCCCCAGACGGGTCCCAACTCAGCCAAGGCACGCTCGTGTGTTTTATAAGCCTTGGCAGCCAGCCCCTCATCAGCTAAGAATTCCCAAAACGAGACACAAACAAACCCTCCTGGTTTCGTTGCCTCGATCAGCGAATTCAATAGCTGCACTCGCCATTCTGGAAGCGGAACATGATGCATAAATCCAAACGACACCGAAATATCTGCCTGAGGGACACCGTACGTAAAGGCCTTCGATGACCCGATCGCTTCCATCACGTCGCAATGGAGATAGTTTATTTGGAGATGCGCACCTGCTGCATCTGGCGCGCCTGCTTTTTCTGGCGCGCCTGCCACGTCTACTGCATCCGTCTTTTCTGTTTTATGTGTCTTTTCTTTGCTGGACAGCGTATCCGCATTCACCTTTTCCACCAAAGTCCCCGCACATGTTTGCGGAAGCAACTCATCACACGAATCGAATGCCCATACCTGGATATGGCACTCTGACAATTGGGATGCCAGAAATTTTTCAAACCGCAAATTTCCGCAAGCAACATCCAAAACCACACTGTTAGGCTGATCTAGAAAAACCGACGACATCGCCTTTAAACAGCGTTCCCAACCAGGCCATTTTGCGTGGCGCGTATCCGAAAACGAAACTGCCTGATCACGGTAGAAATCGTTATTGAGTTGACACAACATCTGTGCAAATTTCGTATCCACCCGCACTCCTTTTGCACTAATTAGGCACTTTGGGTTCTTTAGGGTACTTCAACTTCAATTCTATTACGAGTTTGTCTCTTAAAATTTGCGCGCTAATCTTCCCTTCCATACGCTTTACCAAACTCGCCACAATGGCCAAACCTAGACCCGAGCCATCGCTACTGCGCGCCGAATCCACTTGATAAAATCGTTCAAAAAGCTGATCCGGATTAATGGCGGAAGGATTTGCAACTTTATTTCGAAAGATCATACAGCTGCCCTGTTGCTCAATATGAGGTGCCTCTACCCCATGACGAAGCGCATTCGTTAGCAAATTGGAAAATACTCGCGAAAGAGCATCGTTATTCGCTAAAACAGTCACCTGCTCATCATCAAAAACAAGCACTGGCTCCCAACCTTTTTCAACGAACTGAGGGTACACGCCCGCCAACACTTCTGCCAGAGCAGGAACAAACGCTACGGGCTCAAGCTCTAAAGTATTGTCGGTATCAATTGCTTTGGAATATTCGAAAAGCGTATCGGTCAATTCGCGCATTGCCCCTAATCGCGAAGCCGCCTCTTTCAAACAACGCTGCTTCTCTGCAGGATCCTGCGTGCGTTCATAAAGCTGCAAATACCCCTGAGCGCCTGCCAAGGGAGTACGAATATCGTGAGACAGAGAGGCAAGATCTTGGCGAAATGCCTGCTGACGTTTTTCTTGCTCCAGCCGCGCATCCCGCAAAGAATCCAATTCGCTATTTACCGCACTCGCCACTTCGCGAATACCTCGCGTGGCAAATTCCACCGCAACACGCTCGTTGCTCCCCTTTTCGCGCTTATTGAGGAAGTGTGCCATGCGACGCAACTCGCGTTCGTACAAACCAATTACCAGCAGCACCACTAAAACGCAAGCCACCAAAACGGCGACGATTACCATATCCATGCGCACACCTCCTTTTCGCTTTCCTCTTCCCAAATGCGCCGAGCCTTTGCGCCTATCTACTTGGTCTCGGCATTACCTTGTAGTTCTTGAGTTTTACTGCGCAGTAAATAGAATACGTTTGCCGCAAATAGATTCCAATCGCCTCTAATCATTTAATCAATGAAAATGAAGAGCTCATAAGATGCAACGCACACACGAAAAAGCAAACAACTTGGACAAAACAACGCAGTCATCTTGATTGCCAACTCTCAAGCAAGGCTTCTTCGACGCACAACAAGCATACCAACAGCAATTGCTACAGCGATAGTTACCAAAACTGGCAACAGTACATCTGCTGGTAAAACATTGCCATAACCAAGCTGCGATACGATAACTGCTAAATAGCCATCAAAAATTGCGCGTACCTCGCTTGGATGTCCCGTGATCAGCCCAATTACAGAATACAGCAGGTTTTCTACTGCCGCGCCACCCAGCAGGAAACCTACAACAGCAGCAAGCACCATACTTTTCGACATCAAGGCAACCACTACAGCAAGTACCGCATATGCCGCAACGGAAAGCCATACTTCACCAAGCCAACCTACAAATTGTGCAGGATCGGACACAGCGACAGCAAAACCCGAAATTATCAATGCTGCAAGCGATATCACCACTCCCACCAATACCGCAAAGGCAGTTATCATAAGTGTGCACACGCCTGCTGCAAGCATGTAGGCAGTTCTCCCCGTACAGCCTATAATCACATTCTTCACCGTGCCGCTTCTTAAATCAGATGCGAAAAATACACCACAGAATACCGCCACCATCATAGCGATGAAACTCCCGCGCACAAACAGCATCCCACACGCACGAGCAAAATCAACTCCGCTCGCATCAGCAGCAAGCACCGACAATCCCAACGTGATGTCAGAGCTCGTTGCTGACATATCAGCGAAAAGTGCTGTATTGGCGCCGATAGCTTTGAGCGCAGCAATTCCACACATGATCGAAATCACCAGTATAAGAATAAACACTAACGTCATGCGACTTCTGAGCAGCCGATATAGCATCGCTTTAAGGATATCAGCGAACGTTTTTATAAAATCCATAGCAGAATCCCCTCCTCTTCGAAATAACAAGCGAACAGATCATTATTCGGCGAACTAGCTCAGATTGCGGCGACGCAAAACCAGAACACATCCCACGCCAGCGACGAGAATTGTGACGATAGCCTGCACAAACGCCAGTGGATCACAAACAATGCCCTGGCTCAACATCGCCAAGTCAGTAGCAAGATAACTATCAAGACAATCACGCAACACAACAGGGATTCCTGGCAGATTCGCAAGAATAAGTTTCAATAGAGATTCCACAGCCCCACCAGCGATCAAAATACCGCCAATGGTTGCAACCGTTTCCGAACCAGTAATAGCCGTCAGAAAAATCGCAACGGTCGCATACGCCACCATGCATAGCACCAGTTGAACAAACCACTGCAACATATCGACTGCAGAAGGCGGTACGGGAACGTAGCCCTGGACTCGTAATGCCACCTCAACAACAAGCATGCCTATAATCACCGCAACAGCCGCAATTACAATAGAACACAGAATCATGACAGCCGCATACGACGCGCGCCCACCGCGTGCTTGCACAAGATTCTTTATGAATCCCGACTTAAAATCCTCAGCTACGTAATACACCGTAGAAACACTCACACCCATCGCTAGAAACGATCCCGCCACAAACGAAACACCATATAGCTGAAGTGTCGGCAATGGTTCATCAGGGATTTCCACAAACCCCGTAGCGGCAAAAGCTGGCCATACGTTATGCAGCCATAAAGCAAAAGGCGTAGCAAAAGCAAACAGCATAATAATCAGTACAAAAAAGACAATAAAGCGCGATTTCGCTATACGGAACAGCTGCGCACGCATCATACTAAACATGGCGACCGCCCCCATTCCCGTTCTGTCCGTTTGTATTCACCTGATCGGAATGGACTGGCTCGAAACTTGCTGTTTTAGGATTTGCCGCTCCTGGGCTTACAGTCCCAGGGCTTGCAATTTCCGATTGCGCCACTCCAACAGATCCAGGAATAGAAGAATCGGCACCCATAAGTCCCACAAACAATTCTTCTATATCACGTTCATGAATATAGAGCTCAGTTACGGGTATACCTGCCTGAGACAGCACGTATCCGACCTGGTTTGGGTCAAGATTTCCATGAGAGCGAGTTTGCCCATTGGTGGAACAAGTGGTCTGCTTGCTTGTTATATCAGCGCGAATTGAATTATCAGGCAAGATCGCAAACTTTGCCTGGGGAAATGCGTCTTGCAACTTCGCAAGGGCAACCTGAGGTTCTGCCACACGAATGCTCAAATAATCCGCACATTCTGCATCCACCTCTTCGGCGGTCATTTCGCGAACAAGTACGCCATCGCGAATAACGCCATAGCGCGTGACCATACGTTCGAGCTGATCGAGCACATGAGAACTAATAAACACAGTGATGTTTCGCATCTGAGCAAGATCGATAATCGTAGTGCGCAGTTCACGTACCGCCTGTGGATCAAGACCATTAAACGGTTCATCGAGTAGAAGCAGATCGGGTGACCCCACTAGCGCCAACGCCAAGCCTAGACGCTGCTTCATACCAAGGGAATAGGTTTTAGTACGCTTCTTAGCAACATTTTCCAATCCCACTATACGAAGAACATCAAGCGACATTGCCTTAGCATTTGGCACTCCAAGCGCAAGAGCGCGCACCATTGTGTTATCAAGCCCCGAAAGCCCTAAGTGAATACCCGGATTTTCGATAAGCGCACCAAGTCTACGGCTTGTGCATCCTGGAGCCATTTTTTCGCCAAGAATCTCAATCTCGCCCGAAGAGGGCAAGATGAGCCCTGCAAGCATTTTCATGACAGTTGATTTGCCAGCACCATTACGTCCCACAAATCCGTATATCTCACCGCTGCCTATGGTAAAACTCAAATTGTCCACTGCGCGCTTTTTGCCATAGAGCTTTGATAAGCCTACGGTTTTGATCGCTTCCATGGTTATCCCCTTTCGCATTCCTGTGCGCACGCTGGAGGGTTTTTCTTTCGTTCTCTCGAGCTGCTCATTAGCGAGAGAGTTTAATCCACTCTCTCGAGCTGTTCGCAAACAAGGTTTCGCCAGTCCAAATCGCTCATCAACGGGAGTCTCCATTTTTCGGTTCGCCCATCAATAGAAAGGATTTAAAGGCTTTCAGTCAGTCCTCCAAGTGCACGCGCCTTCCGACACCTCAAGTATGCGAAATGAAGTTTCAGGAAGTTTCTGATAAGTTTTAAGAAAGTTATAAGATTGCATCAAGCAAATCTTTAAGCGTCGTTTTGGCGAGATCGTCGCGAAGTGCCTGATTGGCAGATTCGAGCTTTTCATCTAATACCGCGTGAATGTTTTTCCCTACCGGACATGCAGGATTAGGAGCATCGTGGAAAGCAAAAAGAACATCATCCACTGCCGAAACTGCATCAAATATATCAAGTAACGTTATTTCGCTCGGGTCCTTTGCGAGCGAAGCGCCCCCAACACCAGCTTCGACTTTTACCAAGCCCGCCGCTTTCAACATGCCAAGCGTACGACGAATGACTACAGGATTTACATTCACGCTTTCTGCGATGAAGTTTGATGTCACTTTCTCGTCTTGGAAGTAGGCTATGCAAAGAAGGGTGTGAATCCCTACGGTGAATCGTGATGAAATTTGCATTGGTATACCCCGTCTTTTCTATAACTTAAAAGCTGTTGTTTGCTGCTTCTTTTTAATTGAAAATATCATAGCGATTTTGCGATGTAATTGAAAGTGTTACAACTTTTAAAAAACTTTCGTTGTAACTATTGACATTACAACGAATTAGCGTTTAACTGTGAGCTGTCGATAGTTGTAATTATCATAGTTACAACTAATAGTGCAGCACTAATTCGCGAAACTCTTCTACAGAAAGGATTCCATCATGAAAATCGCAGTTGTATGCGCAAACGGAAAAGCAGGCAAACTTATCGTTGAAGAAGCACTCAATCGCAACATGGAAGTAACTGCCGTAGTACGCAACGAAAATAAGACCGCTGCTCCACAGGCTATCGTTAAAGATCTGTTCGAACTCAGTGCAGAAGATCTTTCTGGCTTCGATGCTGTTGTCGATGCCTTTGGCGCTTGGACTCCTGAAACCCTACCCCAGCACAGCACCTCACTAAAGCATTTATGCGATATTCTTTCCGGAACCGAAACTCGTCTTCTTGTTGTTGGTGGCGCAGGCAGCCTCTATGTGAATCCCGAACACACCATCCAAGTCATGGATGGTGCAGATTTCCCCGAGGAGTTCAAGCCTCTAGCAGCTGCTCAAGGCAAGGCGCTTGACGAACTTCGAGGACGAACCGACGTGCGCTGGACCTTCATTTCCCCTGCTGCCGATTTCCAAGCAGACGGCGAGCGTACTGGTGCTTATCTTCTCGGTGGAGAAGAGCTCATTCTTAATGATGCGGGAGAATCAATTATTAGTTATGCCGACTACGCTATTGCAATGGTTGACGAAATCGAAAAGGGCGATCATATTCAACAACGCATCTCAGTAGTTCGCAAGTAAAACAGCGCATCTCGGTAGTTCGCAAGTAATTAAATAGTAATTGAGAGCATTTCTCTTTCGCAAAAGGTGCACGGTTTTATCTTGCCGTGCACCTTTTTCTTCGACGATTCTCTCCAGCCTATTCTTATTGCTCGATGTCAAGCATCCAACCCGCACTCATTCGTTTTACTCGAGCCAAGTGTCAAATCCGCGCCCATTCGTCTAAATGATTGTGAATAACCCAGCCCAAGCTCATTCGTTTTGCTAATTGCGAATAGCCCAACCCGTTCTGGGTCACTTTAATCAGTGGCGAACGATCCCTTTTATTTCGACTTTTCTTAATTGGCGGCGCCTGAGTAGCAGCACCCTTTTAGATCGAATTGGTGAATTTAAATTAAATTGGCCAGTTTAAATTGAGTCGGCAAGTTTAAAACCAATTCCCCAAACCGTTTCAATATAGGAATCAGTCCCTGTCGCTTTGAGCTTTGTCCGGATATTCGAAATATGAGTGCTTATGGCTTTTTCCTCGACAAACGATTCTTCGCGCCATGCAGCCTCATAGAGCTCTCGCTTTGTGAACACTTTGCGTGGATGCCTCATTAATGCCATCACGATATCGAATTCGGTTCGAGTCAAACGAATCGGTATACCTCGAACCTCAAAACGACGTTGGTTTTCATCCAAAGTCCACTCCCCGAAGGTGATTGCACTTTCCGCTGCGTTTTCTATTGCGTTGTTCGTTATGCTTTCCGCTGCGTTTTCTGATGGATTTCTTAATGTGTTTATCGATGTGCTTTTCTTTGTGTCTTTCGCTGTGTGATTTACGGTGTTTTCGGTCGCGTTGTTTGCCGTGTAGCTTGTCGCGGTTTCATCTGCACAGTTTGTTGCGCTTTTTGTTGCGTTACTTGCTGCGTGATTTGCTACACCTTCCGTTGCATTTTCTATTGCATAGCTTTCTGTGCCTTTTGCTGCATTATTAACTAGTGCCGATCTTCTCAAAAGTGCTTCTACACGAGCCACCAATTCGTCAAGATCAAACGGCTTAACCAAGTAATCGTCGACTCCTTGTCGTAAAAGAGAAACTCGATCCACCACTTCAGCTTTCGCAGAAATCACCAAAATAGGAACATTGCTCTGCGCACGAATAAACGCAACCACCTCTTCGCCAGGCATTCCAGGCAACATCAAATCGCAAATAACCAGATCAAAGGAGTAGGTTGAAGGCTCCGCCTGCAAAAGGAGGCGCGCTTCAGTTCCCGAATACGCCGAAACGCATTCGTAACCCTCGCCTTTAAGAGTGGAACACACCACGTCATTGATTGCCGCATCGTCTTCTATAACCAAAATTGACCAACATTTGAGATTCATGTGTGTTCGCTTTCTCTTTTATGTGAGTTTTCCCCTATAGCCTAATACATAAGCCTACAAACCGACAAAGATGGAGTCGCTTATGAGTATCACATTCAGTCACAAATCGGCCTTGGAGCTCTACTGTTCGCCTTTCATACTTGAGCTTCTTCCTTACTACCGCAAAACCGATAATCAGCTTGAGCGAAAGAACTATACACCCAGGCGCGTTGCGTTAAGTCGATGTTCTGCTCCAACGAAAACCGAAATTAGAGCTCTCGAGGGCGATCAGGCACCTGGAAGCGATCAGGTACTTGGAGTCGATCGAGCGCTTGGGATTGACCAAGCGTTCGGGGCCAACAGGGCACTCGGAAGTGATCGGGCGTCCACGGTTGAAAAGACACTCGGAGGCGATAGAGCACTCGAAAGCGAGCCACCTAGAATTAGATCACTTTCTCGTGTCAGCAAAAACAATAACGCACTTTCTACGCTTGTGCCTCGGGCATCCTTCGCCTCGCTGTTGCTTCCATCGCAAGCGCTCTCGCCTCAAACATCCCGCTCATCTCTTTCACCCCAAGATTCAACTGATCTCATTCCGTCATCCATTCGATACTCGTTACCTTTTCATTTTTCACTTCCCATCCACTGTTTGGTTGACGATAGCAACAAAAGAAGAGCGATCAAAAACCTTACTTGTCACGTAAAATACAATCCGCCTGATGTCGTGCCTTTGCCGAAACTAGCCGAAAAAATTGAAAGACTCCTTTGCAGCGACCCATGAATTCGATGCAAAGCAAGAATCTCGACTTCTTTTCGAGCATTGCGCGTTCGGATACCGCGCTGAATCTCAAATTTTCCGCAAGCGCACCCCTTCGGCTAAAACGCAAAATCAAAACTTCACCAACAGAACTTACTGCCTTATTCCTCCGGAATATCTTTTTCTTCAGATGGCAGAAACAATGAATTTTCTCGATCTTTTGCTGCTGGGTTTTGAGCTTTGCGGAACTTATTTTTCCGGTCAAGGCATAGATGCTTTCGCCAACACTTCGATCGCTTCACCGAGGCATAAACCTTTTACACGAGCAAATAAAATCGCACGATTTCTCGATTCGGATGTCGCTTCTCAAACAAAAGGAATAGCACAAGCCACGCAAGCTTCGAAGTTTCTGCTGGATAATTCGGATTCGCCCAGAGAGTCCGCCCTAGCACTCATGTTGACCCTGCCTCGTCGTTTAGGAGGATATGCGCTCCCCCGACCGTTGTTAAATCAACGCATCAATATCCCTCGAAGCAGCTCTCAATTAATTCGCAACGATCATTTTAGGTGCGACCTTCTTTGGCCAAAGGAAGGTCTTGCCATTGAATACGACAGCGATCTTCATCACGTCGGAGCGCAGAAAATCGCAAAGGATGCTTCTAGGCGTGATGCACTGGCGCTCCTCGGGATTCAGGCAATCACCGTAACCAACAAGCAATTCGCCAGCATGAACGAAATGGATAAAGTCGCCCATGCCGTTGCAAAAACTTTAGGAATTAGACAGAGAAACGAAAAACGCTATAACTATCAGACGAGAAAAAATTCAACTTTTGCAGCAGCTGCAATAGTGCCAGAGGAAATTCGACTTTTACAGGAGCTGCAATTGTGTCAAAGGGAAGTCATCTTTTACAGGAGCTGCAATTGTGTCAGAGGTTTTGCTTTACATGTCTGCCGCGTGCGTCTGCCACACGCGTCTGCCACGTGTATCTGCCACATGCATCTGCCACGTACCTCTGCCGTGCGCATCTGCCACATTTTTGGGAGTAATGCATCTTTGTGTTCTCAAAAGTCGAATCCTGCCACATTATCCTGTCTCATGTATAAAATTTTTCAAATTACAGAAAGCAGAATAGAGATAGCCACATTTTATCACTGATTTCTAATTCCATAATCGAAATTCGCCACATTTTGGCAAGCTATGCACAGATTTGAACCCCTCATGCAAAAACAAAGCAAACACATTAATACACGCAAGGACTTTTTGTGGCAAAACCAAAGAAATAGTGTCCACGGTGCAAGATTAGAGGAATGAGGCCACCAGCAAATCCGCTGAAAACCTCTATTGCTTCAAAGGCTAGTTTGGAAGAGGTGGCTTTTTTGGGGGGCAGTTAAGAAAGATTAGTTCGAAGAAGAAATTGGCTTGAAAAGGGCTAATTTTGGAGAAAGTTTAGTTAAAGAAAGCTAGCTTAGAGGGGGTTAATTTTGGGAGAGGTCGGTTTGAAGAAAGTGAAGAAAAGTTGGTTGATGAGGGGAATTAGTTTGGTGGTCTTAATCAAGAAAACCGACTAAGACCACCAAGAAACACGTTTATGCGAAATAACTCACGCCACCCTCACAATTACGCGAAGCAATTCGCGCCAGATACACGTTCATGCGAAGCGATTCGTGCCACCTTCACGATCACACGAAGCAGCTCGTGCCACCTACACGATTACGCGAAGTAATTCACGCCACCTTCAAAAATGGGCTGATATAAAGTGCCGGGAACGTTTTTATACAAACCATTGCCGCTTCGTTCGCTATGGCCCATCTTGCCAAATACTCTGCCATCAGGGCTGGTAGCACCCTCGATTGCCAAAACCGAAGCACTCGGGTTAACCGCCCAATCCATAGAAGGATTGCCTGCCTCATCAACATACTGCGTCGCGATCTGACCAGCAGCTTTCATGCGATCAAGAACCTCGGAATTTGCCACAAAGCGTCCCTCGCCATTACTGATAGCAACAGTATGTATATCGCCCACCTTGCAGCAGGAAAGCCAAGGAGACAAACTCGAAGCAACACGAGTACGCACCAAGCGACTTTGATGACGGCCAATCTCATTAAAAGTGAGCGTTGGTGCCTCTGCTGTAGCAGGAACAATATCGCCATAAGGCACGAGACCCAGTTTTACCAACGCTTGGAAGCCATTGCAAATACCCAGCATCAAGCCATCGCGATTCTGCAGCAAATCACGCACCGCTTCAGTTACCTCTGGAGCACGGAAGAACGCCGTGATGAACTTCGCAGAACCATCAGGCTCGTCACCGCCAGAAAAACCACCCGGCAGCATAACAATCTGCGAATCGTTGATGGCCTTCACTAAAGCCTGCGTGCTTTCGATAACAGCATTAGGCGTAAGGTTATTGATTACCAGAACCTCAGGTACCGCCCCTACGCGCTCAAACGCATGCGCTGTATCGTACTCACAATTCGTACCTGGGAAAACAGGAATAATGACACGAGGTTTCGCGAATTTCTCGTCGCAAATCAATGGCAACTTTTCAGACCAGCTAATCTGCTCCACCTGATTATCTGCGTGACGATAAGGGAATACGGATTCGATGCCGCCTTCCCAAGCTTCCTGAAGCTGCGCCATATCGAGCGCTTCACCGAATGCTTCAAATACATACGACTCGGTAGTTTCACCCAGTTCAGTGACGCTCACCAAATCTGATGCTTCAGCGAGAATTGCAGAAAGATCAGCGCTTTCTGCTAACTCAACCACAAAGCTGCCATACGCAAGCGTGAACAAGTCGTCCAGCTCAGCGGTGTTTGTTTGGATATCAACGTCAGCCGCGCCTGCGTCGGATGAACCTGCTGCACCAGCCGCACCAGCGCCAACCGCGCCCGCGTCACCTGCACCAGCTGCACCAGTCGCGTCGCCCGCACCAGCGCCCGCACCAGCAAGCTTCAAGCCGATGCCGTTACCGACACACATCTTGAACAAAGTTTCTGCCATGCAGCCATAGCCAGGTGTCGCAGCTGCAGCTATTGAGCCTTCCCCAATCAAACGCTCCATTAAATCGAACGTCGCATTCAAGCCCTCGACATCGGGAACGAGCGAATCCTCATCATAGAAGCGCGGAGCAATACAAAGCACACGGCTGCCCGCCTTCTTAAACTCGGGAGACACAACGCGATCGATCGAGCCCGTAGAAACAGCAAAGCTAATGAGCGTCGGAGGAACATCCAGATCCTCAAAGCTGCCCGACATAGAATCCTTACCGCCGATAGCGCCGATCTTCAAATCGACCTGAGCCATCAATGCGCCCAATACCGAAGCAGCAGGTTTACCCCAACGAGCAGGTTCATTGCGCAAACGCTCGAAATACTCCTGGAAAGACAGGTAAGCAGCATCACGCGTAAAGCCCGTTGCCACCAGGCGCGCAACGCTTTCCACTACCGCAAGATAGGCACCCTTAAATTGATTCTTTTCCGAAAGATAAGGATTGAAACCCCAAGCCATAGCGCTTGCCGTAGTAGTTTCTCCCTCTACTGGGAACTTTGAAACCATTGCCTGCGCCGGGGTCAATTGATTCTTCCCGCCATAAGGCATCAAAACGGTTGCCGCACCGATAGTGGAGTCAAAGCGCTCACCCAACCCCTTGTTGGAGCACACGTTTAAGTCAGTTACGAGCGATTGCATGCGCTCTGACAACGTAGAGCCCTCCCATTGAGGTTGATATGTTTCAGACTGAAGCACTTTCACATCTTGATGCTTAGGCGCACCATTTGATGCTAGGAACTCACGACTTACATCAACAATCGCGTCTCCATTCCACTCCATACGAAGACGCTTTTCCTCGGTTACCGTAGCAACAACGGTAGCTTCCAAATTTTCCTCATGAGCGTAGCCGATAAATTCATCCACATCCTCTGCCGCAAGCGCAACAGACATGCGCTCCTGGCTTTCAGAAATCGCAAGCTCAGTACCATCAAGACCTTCGTACTTCTTTGGAACTTGATTAAGATCAATCAGCAGACCATCACACAACTCGCCAATGGAAACCGAAACGCCACCAGCACCAAAGTCGTTGCAGCGCTTGATTAAGCGACAAGCCTCGCCACGACGGAATAAGCGCTGAATTTTACGTTCAACAGGAGCATTACCCTTCTGAACTTCCGCACCCGAAGTTTCGATGCTTTCAACATTCTGTGTCTTTGACGATCCCGTTGCGCCACCAATACCATCGCGACCGGTGCGACCACCAAGAAGAATAATCTTGTCGCCCGGAGCGGGCTCTTCGCGACGAACATGATCAGCAGGCGTTGCGCCAACTACCGCGCCAACCTCCATACGCTTCGCAACATATCCAGGGTGATAAAGTTCATGTACCTGTCCTGTTGCCAAACCAATCTGGTTGCCATAGGACGAATAACCCGCTGCAGCAGTGGTTACCAACTTACGCTGGGGAAGTTTACCTTCGAGCGTCTCCGAAACAGGAACGGTCGGATCGCCTGCGCCCGTCACACGCATTGCCTGATAGACATAGCTACGACCCGACAAAGGATCGCGAATCGCGCCACCAACGCAGGTAGCTGCGCCACCAAAGGGCTCAATCTCAGTAGGATGATTGTGAGTTTCATTCTTGAACAAGAACAGCCAGTCCTGTTCTTCTCCGTTTACATCCACCTTGCACTTTACCGTGCATGCATTGACTTCTTCGGATTCATCCAGATTCTGTAAACCACCATGAGCACGCAAATACTTAGCGCCGATGGTTCCCATATCCATCAAGCACACCGGTTTATGTTCGCGCCCTAGCTCGGCACGCATTGCTAAATACTTATCAAAGGCAAGCTTGACCACTTCGTCGTCAATTTCAACATTGGTAAGTTCCGTACCGAACGTAGTGTGGCGACAATGGTCAGACCAATACGTATCCACAACTTTAATCTCGGTAATGGTAGGATTGCGCTTTTCGGTTTCGCGGAAATACTTCTGGAAAAACGTAATATCTGCCAAGTCCATTGCAAGACCGCGGTCGGATAAGAATTGCGCAAGGCCCGCTTCATCAAGGTCGATAAATCCTTCAACCACTTCAACTGGCTGAGGTTCAGGAATCTGCATAGCAAGCGTGTCACGCAGCGCCAGCGAAGCCTCACGCGATTCAATAGGATTGATTACGTAATGCTTAATGGCTTCAAGCGCCTCATCCGAAAGGGAGCCCTCGAGCACATAAATCTTCACAGAGCGAACCGTAGGGCGCTCCCCTTGAGAAATGAGCTGAATACATTCGCTCGCAGAATCGGCACGCTGATCAAATTGGCCCGGAAGTGGCTCCACTGCAAAAAGCGAAACACCTTCAGGCACTTCGAGAACGCCTTCACCGCTACCTGCCGCTCCCATCAAGACGCCCTCAACGGGGAGCTCGAAAGAAGCGTTATCTACTTGAGGTTCACTAAATACCGTAGGAACACACTGATTAAACAGCTCATCTGTGATGCCCTCAACGTCATACATATTTATGATGCGCAATTTGATTGCCTGAGGCAGTCCTTCGGTTATAACCGTATGCAACTCTTGCAGAAGTTGCTGCGCCTCAACGTCGAAACCGGGCTTCTTCTCAACATAGATGCGAGAGACCATGAATCCTACCCTTCGTAGTGGAAATGACAGTTAAAACAGACGTCTCTATGATACGACACCCGAAGCCTTTTTCGGGTAAGGGTTCTTAAGAGTTTTATACTTCATGAAGGCTTGTTTGCTTATCTACCTTTATAATCGCTGACATGGAAAAAGCACTCTTAGACATAGCAGAACAACTCAAAACGATTGAATACCTAGACGACAAGGCTTTAACAAAAGTTATCAATCGCAACAATAAACGCATCTTAGAAGAGAAGCGCGCTCGGGCAGCGACTGAAGAGAGTCGCGCTCGCACAGCTGCGACGGCTGAAGCGCCAGCGAATCGCGAAATCGGAACGACAACTGCACCCGAAGAATTGCGAAGCGAAGCATCATTGGCAGGCCAACCGGAACTAGCGCCAGCGGATCGCGAACCAACCCCTCAAACCCTCGATAAGACCGGCGCGAAAATCAACCCTGCGCGCCCCTTATCGAAACGCCATCTTATTGCCTACTACCTTGATGTTAAACGCAACGATCCTGAACATTGGGCGCGTTGGAATTTCACCGAAGAGCAGCAACGTCGAATTGAACGCACCCTTCAGATGAAACCACGCCGTACTGCATCTGGCGTTGCCACTATTACCGTACTTACGAAACCCTGGAAATGTTCGAGCGAATGCTTATATTGCCCGAACGATCTTCGTATGCCAAAGAGCTATTTATCCGACGAACCAGCATGCCAAAGAGCAGAGCGCACCTTTTTCGATCCCTACCTTCAGGTAGCGGCACGCCTAAAGGCGCTCACCGAGATGGGCCATATTACCGATAAAGTGGAGCTCATTATTCTTGGCGGCACTTGGAGCGATTATCCTCTTGCTTACCAGATTTGGTTTGTTCGCGAACTGTTTCGCGCTCTTAACGACGGCTCAAAAGCTCAAAATAACATTGCTAAACGACGCACGCAGTATGAGCATGCTGGAATTTCGAGCGATGTGGCAACCCTCAAAAAGCAAGTTGCTCCCCTGCAGGAGCGCATAGCTAACCAAGAGCTATCCTACAACCAAGCATTCGACCTCCACTACGCCATCAGTGAAGCTTGGGGGACCGTTGCGACTTGGCAATCGGCTACCTGGGAAGAGCTCGAGACCGAACATCGCACAAACGAAACAGCCCACCATCGCGTGGTAGGGCTGGTAATAGAAACACGTCCTGAAAGAATCACCCCGCACCATGCCTACACGCTTCGTCGTTTAGGGTGCACTAAGGTGCAAATGGGAATACAGAGTCTCGACGAACACATACGCAAACAAAACAATCGACCCACTACCAACGCCCAAATTCAAAGCGCTTTTGAAACACTTCGTTTGTTTGGCTTTAAAACCCATATTCACGCCATGGTCAATCTCTTAGGAGCAACACCCGAATCGGATAAACAAGACTATCTGCACCTCGTTGAAGGCAAGCCATTTCAGCCGGACGAAATTAAGCTCTACCCTTGCGTTCTTGTGGATGGAACGGGCCTTTGCGCGCATTACCAGGATCACACCTGGAAGCCTTATTCGGAAGAGGAGTTAATCGAGGTACTGGTAGCTGATACGTGCGCAACTCCTGCTTTTACTCGCATTTCTCGAATGATTCGAGACATCTCTGCGCCCGATATTGTCGCGGGAAACAAGAAGGTTAATCTGCGCCAATTAGTCGAAAACCGTATCGACACCGAAAAGCTCAGTACGAAAGAAATTCGCCATCGCGAAGTCAGCCTGGCAGACACCGATCCAAGTACCCTTCGATTCGAAATCGTAAGCTACGAAACCACAGTCACCACAGAACACTTCCTTCAATGGGTAACTCCCGAAGGAAAAATTGCAGGATTCCTGCGCCTTTCACTACCCCATCAAGGTGCCCTTAGCGCCCTTGCTGCTGCCTTGCCAGAATCCCCTCTCGCCGAAGGAGAGGCGATGATTCGCGAAGTGCACGTTTATGGTCGTGTCGCCAAACTAGCTAAGCAAGGAGCAGGTGCACAGCATCACGGTCTAGGAACTCAGCTGGTAGAAAAAGCTTGCGAAATTGCTTCTCGAAGTGGTTATACTCACCTCAACGTAATCAGTGCAATTGGGACGCGCGGCTATTATCGAAAACTGCACTTTTACGATAACGGCTTGTATCAACAGCGCCGCCTTCGTCAATAGCGCCCACTTTGTTCGACGGCGCGCGTGCTTGCAAGCCTTGTGGTTTTAACGGTTAGGCAAATTCAAGCAACGAAGCTTCTCTAATTGACGTAGTATTGTCTCCGAAAACAAACAAGGAGACACACTATGACACTTTATTCTTCTCGTGATGAAATTAGCGAACAATACCGTTGGGACCTAACCAGCATCTTTGAAACCGATGAAGCATTTTTAGCTGCTCTCGAAAAAGCAAAAAAGTATCCTGAAAAGTACCTCGCATTTAAGGGACGTATTTCGCAAGCGCCTGAAACGCTTCTTGAATACCTCCAATTCGATGACGAAGTGAGCATCGAGCTAAGCAAGCTTATCAACTACGCAAACCGCAAAGCAGAAGAAGACACCCGCGCGAGCCTTTATCAGGACTATTCCAGTCAAGTTATGTCGCTTTATGTCAGCATATCAAGCGCTTGTTCTTGGTTTGTCTCCGAGCTTTTATCACTTAGCGAAACCCGCATGGACGATTTTTATCAACAGTGTCCCGATTTGGAACTCTATCGTCGCGCCCTTGACGTTATCTTTCGTCGCCGCACCCACGTGCTCAGTCCTGCAGAAGAGCAATTGCTCGCAAGCGCAGGAGATATGGCAAGTCAGCCTGAAAAGGTATTTTCTTTACTTAACGATGCTGACCTTACATTCGAAGATGCCCTCGATTCAAAAGGCGATGCACATCAAGTTACCCACGGAAGCTACGTTCCTTTAATGATGTCTACCGACAAAACCTTGCGCGAAAATGCCTACCATTCGCTCTATGCAACGTACAAACAATTCCGTAACACCTTTGCCGCAACGCTCGGTGCTCAAAACAAGCAACTCAAGTTTTATTCCGACGCGCGAAAATATCCCTCTATGCTTGCAAGCGCGCTCGATGGCAACGAGGTGCCTACTGAGGTATATACGAATTTGATTGAAGCCGTCCACGAAAACTTCGCCGCGCTTCACAAATATGTTGCCTTAAGAAAAGAATTACTCGAGGTTGAAGAGCTTCGTTTTTCCGATTTATATGTGCCTATCGTAGATGATATCGACCTGACGTTCACCTACGAAGAAGCATGCGAGATCATCCTTGAAGCGCTTAAGCCCCTCGGCGAAGATTACCTCTCCCTTGTTCGTAAGGGTCTTTCTGAACGCTGGGTTGATGTATACGAAACGCCAGGAAAGCGCAGTGGCGCCTATTCGGCAGGCGGATTCGGCATGCATCCCGTTATCCTTATGAACTTCCAGGGTAAGCTAGATGACGTCTTCACCCTTATTCATGAGATGGGCCACTCTATTCACACCTATCTCTCGTGCGAAAACCAACCCAGCTGCTATTCCGATTACGTAATCTTTGTTGCTGAAGTTGCTTCAACCTGCAACGAAGCGCTTCTCACCCATTATTTCTTAGAACATGCGAAAAACGAACGCGAGCGCGCATACTTCCTTAATCACTTTTTGGAGCAATTCCGCGCAACGCTTTATCGTCAGACCATGTTTGCAGAATTCGAACTCAAAGTAAGCGAACTTACCGCACAAGGAGCAGGAATTACCGCAGATGCTCTCTGTGAGATTTACCGCAAATTGAATGAGGACTATTTTGGAAGCTCTATTGTGGTCGATGATGAAATCGCTCTCGAATGGGCGCGCATTCCTCATTTTTATTACTGCTTCTATGTCTATCAGTATGCAACGGGCTTCGCAGCTGCTATCGCACTTTCGCAGCGTATTTTAGAAGGCGGCACTCAGGAACGTGACGACTACCTGAACTTCTTAAAAGGTGGTAGCTCTAAGCCGCCTATTGAGCTTCTTCGCGGAGCAGGCGTAGATATGATGAGTACGCTTCCTATAACGAAAGCTCTTGCTCAATTCGATGAAATGATTGATGAAATGGCGGATGTTTGCCATGCGCTCAAGCAGGAAAAGGGTGCGGTGTCCAGCGGTGCGACATCCCAGCCTGCAGCAGGCACGGTGTCCGGCGATGCGCGACCCCAGCCTGTCCCCGATGCAAGCACAAATCACTTCACCAACTTCACTGTCGAAGAATTAGGAGCATCACTTGCCAAAATGGAAGGAATTTTTGTTTTGGCAACTACCAACGAAGACGGAAGCCCCGATGCTGCGATCTTCGTACCGCGCCTACTCGATGAAACTCACCTTATTATGTTCTTAGCACCGAATCGAACCCGCCAAAACCTCGAGAGAACAAGCCAAGCGTGGGGTGTCTATGAAGTCACCCATGCAGATGCCACCGAAAAGCAACAGCGTTACGCTGGAGCGCGTATGAAGCTTTCCTTAGTAAAGCCTGAAGGAGAAACCGCTGAAGAGTTCGCACAAGCTACGGCAGATTTCCCTTCGGTAAATCCCGCTGCCCTCGTGCTACGCATTGAGCAACTTATTGCCTTAGGGTAACGGCAGGAAAATCGATGAACGAAACAACGCTTGGTATTCTCATAGCCTTAACCCTGCCCCTCCTAGGCACAACCGTTGGCTCTGCGTTTGCTTTCTTTTTGAAAAAAGAAATGAACGACCTGCTGCAAAAAGTCTTATTAGGCTTTGCAGCAGGCGTTATGATTGCGGCATCTATTTGGAGTCTCTTGATGCCCGCTATTGAGATGGCCGAAGAACAACAAGTTGTCGGCTGGGTGCCTGCCGCCCTAGGATTTCTTCTTGGTATGGGCTTTCTCCTGCTCTTCGATCATTTTCTGCCTCATCAGCATATCGACAGTGCAGAGCCTGAAGGGCTTAAAAGCACAATGAAACGCCCTACTATGCTCATCTTTGCGGTAGCTCTTCACAACCTACCCGAAGGCATGGCAGTAGGCGTTGTTCTGGCGGGTTTTCTTACCGGGGAAGCAAGCATTACCCTTGCAGGAGTTGTGGCTCTTACCGTGGGTATCGCGATACAAAACGTTCCTGAAGGGGCTATTATTTCTACCCCTCTTCTGTCTTGCGGACTCTCGCGCAAAAAATCTTTCCTGTATGGATTCCTTTCTGGAGTGGTGGAACCCCTCGGCGCGCTTCTCATGATTGCCTTTATAGGAACAATGACCCCCGCGCTTCCCTACATTCTTGCCTTCGCCGCAGGGGCAATGATGTACGTGGTAGTAGAAGAGCTTATCCCCGAAACGCAAAGCGGCAAACACACCAATGTTGGTGCAATTGCACTTGCTTTCGGATTCGTTCTGATGATGATTCTGGATACGGCGCTCGGTTAAAGTTCGCCAAGATTCGCAAACTGACCAAAAACGTAAACTAGCCGAAAACGCGCCTTACAGAAAACGTACGTGCATGCTTTTATCTTTGTAATGCGGATGATGTTTAACAAAACGCCAGCGGCAAATGCGTGTGATGATAAGCGCAAGCACTCCCACTATTAAGAAAGGTGCCGTAATCTCAAGAACGGGGACGTTTGACTCAAGAAAAGCATACGCACTGGCAAGAAGGAAAAATGCGGAAATAATAAGGGAAATTACGGTAAAGAACTGGATGAGCACCTCTTTTGCTTTTGTTGGCGAATGCATCCAAGACACCACAAAATAGATGACGATCGCCAAAATAATAAGAACGATCACCAAAGGCAAAGATTGTAGCATCCGAACAAGAAGACCCATGTTTAATCCCTTACTGTCTTTTTACCCTACTATCATACCGTTTTCGGTGCCTATTCTTCATTACAAGAAGGCAACTTCGCACTATCTCCCCGCGAAACCCAGCTTCGGCAAAGCAAGAGCGCTATTCATTAATTCACCAATTCCAATGCGCAAAACGCATGATATTTCTCCTGCAGAATAGCGTAGTATCAATACCGTATCTAAACCTCATTATTTCGGGAGTATCGCATGTCAAAAACTCCTCACTCGATATCAACAACGGAAGATAGTGAAAACCTTTCTCGGCCAAACTTGAACAAACCCAAGCACGATCGCCGATACAGCTACCTTATGATGATCGCGCATCTTTGCGATGACTTAAACCAAGGCGCCTTAGTTGCCGTAATCCCTTTTTTGGTCCTGCATAACGGTTATTCCTACGCTGAAGTCACAGCGCTTCTCTTGGCATCCAACGCAGCATCTGCCATTATTCAGCCTCTCTTCGGATGGCTCGGCGACAAGAAGCCACGTCCTTGGCTTATGGCGGCAGGCATCTTCCTTGCAGGTGTCGGCATGGCAGGAGTGGGAGTACTGCCGAACTATCCGCTAATTATGGCATCAGCCATGTTAAGTGGTATTGGCGTTGCAATGTTCCATCCTGAAGGAGGTCGCTTAGGAAATCTAACCGCAGGCGAGCAAAAAGGTAAAGGAATGAGCATTTTCGCTGTGGGAGGAAAGCTCGGTTTTACTTTTGGACCCTTAGTTGCCACCGCAGCTATTACCTTATGGGGTCTTCCCGGTACGCTTATTTTTATTATTCCGTCCACCCTCTGTGCCGCCATACTGCTCTCTCAAAACAAAGCATTACTGAGCTATAGCAACCCCGACAAGCAGTCTAGCGACGAAAGCCTCTACCAGGACAATTGGGTAGGATTCGGATTCGTTATGGGCGCTATCTCTTGTCGCTCCATTATGTATTATGCGTTCCTGTCGTTTATCCCCTTGTTTTGGTGTATAACTTGGGGCAAGAAGAAGCGTTTGCTTCATCGGTTATTTCGCTTTTTGCTTTAGTATGCGCCGTCGGAACTATCGCCTCGGGATGGGCAGGGCAGTTACTTGGAGCAAAGAAGCTCATTATTGTGTCCTACGCCTGCGTTGCAATCGAGGTGGTCATCTTTGCCTTCAATGGTTCGCTTATCGTAGCACTCATTCTCATTGCGTTTCTTGCTCTTACCTGCGACATTTCCTATCCTTCGGCAGTCGCAATGGGACAGAGCTTTGTTCCCCATCACTTAGGAATGGCATCAGGCCTGTCATTTGGCGTTATGGTCTGCATTGGTGGATTAATGACTCCCGTTTTTGGCCTCATAGGCGACTATTTTGGACTTCAGGTCGTCATGCTTTGTGTTACCGCAATTGCCCTTTTGGGAATCATTATTACCCTTTTCATCCCAAAGAACAGACCGATGAGATAAGCGTTTCTGTCTATCGCTCGGAAATTCTGAATTTGAGAGACACCGCAAACCTTTCGCCCTAGACAGGAGATTCGACTTACGCCTTAGTTACTCGAAGAGCCTGAGTTCGTATTCCCTGAACCCGAGTCCGTAGTCCCCGATCCTGAGCCTGAACTTGATCCCGAACCTGAAGATCCAGAGCCCGTATTTGAGCCACCGCCTGTCTGTCCGCTATCCGAGCTGCCCGACCCCGTTCCCGATCCAGAACCAGAGCCCGAGCCGCCAGTGGCATCCGACCCTCCAGAGGTTCCCGAATTATTCGAACCTCCCGTTGTGTTTGAATCGCCTGTCGAACCCTGATCGTTCGTGCTTCCAGAATCCTGCGTTGTTTCATCATTTGAAGAAGTTGTATTATCCGAAGACGAATCAGAGGTAGAAGCACTTCCTTCTCTGTCCTGATCGGAAGAATCAGCAGCACTGCTGGAATGCGATGAGTGACTTTGGCTGGTAATTGAAGGCAAAATTGGATCAGTTTTAGTCCCAATGCCTTCACCTTGTGTAGCAAAGGTAATCACGCACGCACAAATTACAATCGCAACCAGAGAAGAAACAACCGAAACAATTAAAACCTGACGCTGTACTTTTGCTTTTCTGCCGCGTCGTGCATGCGCGCGTTTAAGGGCAGGATCTTCGTCTTGGTTATAAGAAGAAGCATAGCGAATATCGTTCGCGTTCATCACTCGAGTTGCATCGGAAATCACTGAGGTTTCCATCGGTGAGGTAAGCGACTGTCCTCCGCCTTCACCCACCTGCACCTTCTTGTCAGTAGCTACTTCGCCTGAAAAATCGTCAGACCCGCTCAGGAGTGTTGTGGAGCTTGCGTCACGCAATTTATCCGCGGATGCCGAAAGCGCTTTCTTGTATACCTGAGAAGAAACGGCAGAAATTACCGAGCCAATTGCCGCGCCAATAAGGGATCCGGCAACACCAATAACAGAAGAAAGCAAGAATACCGTCGCAGCAGCTAGAGCACCAGCAATGACCTGCGCCATCGATAGGTCGTCGAACAGTCCACGGAAAAACCCCTGCGATTTTCCCGTACCCACCGACGGCGCCGCCTGTTCAGGAGAAATTTGGATAGTAGTGCCATCAATAGAAGATTTTTCTGCTTCGTTTTGCTCAGATTGCGCATTATGCTTTTCAGCTTGCGTACTCTGCGTTTCAGATTGCGCATTATGCTTTCCAGCTTGCGCAGCTTGCATTTCTGCTTGTGCATTATGTTTTCCGACTTGAACAGCCCGTTTTTCTGTTTCCGCTGCCCGTTCTTCGGCTTGCGCAATCTGCTTTTCGGTTTGTGTAGTCTGTTTTTTTAGAGTCTGTCACCAAAGTGCCTCCTTTGCTCTATCAAGCTATCAAGCACTCGGAAAATCTTAAAGAGCATCCACTTACTCTTCACTCATTCTTAATTTCTTCGTCACGGAAATACAACTAAAAAAGCATGACTGCCAAAACGCTCATCGCTATGACGCCTGCTACAACGGTTACTACATTAGCCAAGCCAGCTAAACCCTCGTCGCCTTTGAGCCACATGGTGAACACAGGGCCCAAGCCTGCAGCGGGTGCCCACAACATTGCCGCAACGACCAGGCGCGTTTCGTAATCAAACGGCAACAGCATAAACACCGCAACACAAAGAAGACCCGACAAGATAAAGCGGCATAGCACGATACGAACCAACTGGCCAATCTTGCTGTGATCAATAGAAAAATTGACCATCAAGCCCAAAAGCAACATGGCAAGAAACGAATTTGCCTCCGCAATTGGCTGAATAAACGTAGCTGCCTGTTCGGGAATTTGCACTCCCGCTACAGCAAGAATTACCAATAATGCATAGAGATCGAACGGAACAGACTTTATAAGGCGCTGCAAAGCCAATAAAATTCGCCCCGCCAGAGAGGTGCCCTTCTCCACCAGAGCGCTTGTAAATGGATAGATGCCACCGTTAGTCATAAGCGCATTTCCAGCATCAAAAAGGCAAATCGCAACGATAGTGTGCGAAGGAAACATCGTCATAGCAAAAGGCAGCACAAAATTACCAATGTTGTATCCCGATATGTTGCACATCATGAAGACCTTATGATCACGATCTTCACGCCAGGTAATCAGCATGGCAACAAACCAAGGAATAAAACAACATAAAAAGCCAACGCCCACAAGCATAATGAGCGAGGGATTAAATTCCGACGTTACAAAGGCATAAAAGATTGCGCAAGGAACTGTGATATTGAAGACAATCTTCGACAGTATATCGATAAATACATGAGGAATTTTGATAATACGAGGCATCACCACCCCTAGGATGATGATAGTAGTCAAAGAAGCTACTGTTATAAGCGCATTTCCCATACTTGTGATGATAACGCTTTATGAACCTGTTCAATTCCTTCAAATTTTGTTATGAACTATTTCAAACTAAGTACTCGTTGAGCGTTTTTCTTAATAACAGCAGCTAGATGGCACGAATCCTGGTTCCGCAATTCAGCTAACAGACGAAAGGTTTCCTGCAGCTCTTCCTGCACCTGCTCAAAAGAGCAAGAAGTTACCGGAATTGCTTCATCTTGAATGGGAACATGGGGCGCATCGGTTTCAAGAAGGAGACGATCCTCTGGTATTGCTTTTACGTATTCTTTTCCTCGTTTAGATGAAAGCATTCGCTTACTTATCGAAAAGTAACAACCACCCTCGATTGCCTGCATAAGGTCTTGCGATGACCCTGAAAACCAATGAAAAATACCCGTGCAACAGGACAACACCTTAGTTTGCTTAAAAAGATCAAACATTTCCGAATACGCTTGCACGCAGTGAAGAGACAAAACGAAACCGCCTCGATCGGCGCAACGACGAAAGATAAAGGAAAGCGCTTCTTTTTGGTTTTCAGCAGTGTGAAGATGATAACGAGAAAAGTCTAGCCCTACTTCCCCAATAACTTTCGTCCCAGAAAAGGCCCCATCAAAGTCGTTGAGCAGTTGATTAACGTTTTCCTTATCTTCAGGAATCCACCAAGGATGAATGCCTAAACCCGAGTGAACAAAAGTAAAGCGTTTGCTGCTTGTTCCCTTCGCATACTGACAAGAAAGCACTTCGGACGACGTTTCGGGCGACACCCCGGGAGCTATTTCAGCCACTTCGGACGACGCTTCGGGCGACACCGCAGCCGACACTTCAAGTAACCCTTCGGACAACGTCTCAGACAACCGAAGATAATCCTGGGGAGTTACACTAGCAGCCAACACATGCGCTTGTGCTTTTTCTGCTTCGCGGGCAAATTGACAAGGGTTGCTCATAAAACCCACATGGCAATGCATATCATCAAAGACACTTTCGATTAATGACATTCTTTACCCTTTCGTCAATTCATCTCCTTCATCCTAACGCAACAATGAAGTAATTTGTTAGTGTGTAGATGTTCGCAGAATCGTGCTGTTAGGGGGAGCTCGTGGCTGCAAAGTATCTTGACCAATACAATTACGGCAAAATGGAACAACTCTTTCCGGGGATCTATCGTGTACCTGTTCCTTTACCCGATAATCCTTTGGAGTTTTTAAATTCCTACTTCGTTCTCAGTGAAGACAAAACCACCATAATCGATGTAGGTTTCGATCATCCCGACTGTGAAGCCGCACTTGAAAATGCGCTTCATGCCTTAGGGCGTGGCTGGGAATCGGTTGAAATAGTCCTTACCCATTCTCATCCTGACCACACCAGCAATCTTGATCGCATTTGGCGTCGCTGGATGCGAATTTATGCCAACATGCATTCATTTCAAGAAGTGCAAAACCTCATGAACATCCAATCTCCTGTCTTTAATCCCCTAATCGGGCACCTTCTTCGTCCCGATAAGGTATATGGACGAAGCATGCAAAAACGCGATGCCAACACTTATCGGGTAAGCGCCGAATTGTTACCTCTTAAAAATCAACCCGACTTGTTCTACTTAGCTGATGGCGATGTCTACCGAAATGGGTCGTATCGTTTCCAAGTAATCACCACACCCGGTCATGATGATTGGCATATCTGCCTCTATGAACCCACCCTGAAAATTCTTATTGCAGGGGATCATGTGTTGGAGCGCATTACCCCAAGCATTATGAGCTGGATTACTTCCTATGACGCCTTAAAGGAATTTTTCAATAGTCTTGATAAGGTACGTGATCTGGATGTAGACCTTATTTTGCCTGGTCACGGGAAACCCTTTACAGGCGTTGCGGAACGCGTCGATTTTTTGAAAGCCTTCCACAAAGATCGTCTCGAAGAGCTCTATGAGCTGGTCGCGAATGGCCATGCGAGTCTTATCGACATTGCACGAAGCGCCTCTTGGAAGCACCCTAATTGGGATGAATGGACTATCGACCAAAAGTTTTATTCATTGGGAGAAACCCTGGCCCATCTAATATACCTGGTCAATGCTGGTCGCATTACCTTAACAGTTTGCGAAAATAAACGGCGCTTTTATGTTGCCGATCAATGGGAAGTGCGGCGCGCGCAGCCATAGCTGCCACAAGTGGCTCGTCTTATGTGATGTTCTTACCTACCGCACGTACCACGCTTTAACAAACATCTAAAGAGGGGCTTGCGCCCCTCTTATTATTGCCTCATGTTTCGTAACGCTATCACGATTCCCGTGATCGCCCCTATACCTAAAATCAACGCCACTACCGCTAGTGGAAGTGTCGAATCGCTGGTTTCTGGAAGGGCTTTATTGCCTGCAGCCGCGTTATCCATACCTTCTTGTAAGTTATCGGTATTGGGTACGGTGGCAGTTGTTTCAATTGCACCGCAAACAGAACACTTTCCCTCTATGTAGTGGTGGCCTGTAGCCGGGATCACCGTTGCAGAAAGCTCTATCTCTGTCTTGCCTTCTGCATCGCTGAAAATCTTCCCGCAGGTTCCGCAAGTCAAGTATTCCTTATTTCTTTCTGCTGTGCAGGTCGTTGCTTTCTCAGAGACGTGCGTCAGGAGGCCATGAGTCACGGTCACTTTGCAGGTTGCGGTTTTGCTACCGTCCACCGTGGTGACGGTGATGGTGGCTGTGCCGAGAGCCACGGCGGTTACTTTCCCGCTTGCATCTACCGTAGCAATGCTAGTGTCGCTGCTTTCCCAGTTCACATTTTTATTGGTAGCATTGTCCGGCTCCACCGTGGCTGTCAGGGTATCGCTGCCGTTTTCCTGCAAACTTCATCTCGAAATTGTTTATTTTAAATTTATTGTTTTTATTAATCGTTAAGAATTATATGACATATATACGATTTAATCAATAGTATAAATGTACTAAACTGTCTCAACCTTAATCACATTGGTGTTGCCTGTCTTACCGTTGATGAGACCTCCTGTGAGCACTATATGATCACCCTTTTTGGAGCTTCATGACACTCTTTGCCTCGTTCATCGCATTGTAGAACATAACCTCCATTGAGTTGTATTCCTCACACAGAACCGGCTTTACACCCAGCTCAGGTTCAGCTTGCGCCATGCCTTTTCAGAGGTTGTCATGCCTATTATATCAACAGGACAGCGGAAACGGCTGACCATGCGCACTGTACGGCCTGTCAGCGAGCTGACTACGATACATTTCGCATCCACATCTATTGCCAAAATTGTACTCATACCGCAGTAAAAAGCAACGCAAATTCTTTCATAATTTCTATAATATTCTTTAGTTTACTTCAAATCCTAAATATATTCTTTTTACATTCTTCTCCCCCATCTCGCTCAGCTGCC